>Ga0214473_10008991_pt1 | contig 11815 bp, 8 predicted proteins | sample RVTome_7_FD_203509 | JGI IMG/M metagenome (GOLD analysis project Ga0214473, IMG submission 203509) | Soil microbial communities from uranium-contaminated site in the Upper Colorado River Basin, Wyoming, United States - RVT98D197 | ecosystem: Environmental > Terrestrial > Soil > Contaminated >...
ATTCTCGGCTATCTCGCCGGTGAGCGTCTGCGCCCCAATGGGCCCAATGAGAACGATGAGAGTGGCCACGAGGTGGCCGCGAATCTGTTTGTCGCAGGATGGGCCCTCATCCTCGGTGGCCTTGTCTGGAGCATTTGGTTTCCCATCAACAAGAATCTCTGGACGAGCTCCTACGTTCTCTTCACCGCCGGCGCCGCTCTCCAGTTCCTCGCCTTTCTCTACTGGGTCGTGGACGTGAAGAAGTGGCGGGGCTGGACCTATCCCGCGCTGGTCTTCGGCCGGAACGCCATCGCGGTCTTCGTCCTCTCGGGGCTCGTGGCCAAGAGCCTCATTCTGTACAAGGTCGAGCGAGCGGAGGGCTCGCCCGCAAGCCTCTACCAGCTCCTCTACGAGAACGCCTTCGCGTCCTGGGCGGGGCCGCTCCGGGGCTCGCTTCTGTTCGCACTCGCGACCGTTCTTTTCTGGTGGCTCGTGATGCTTCCGCTTTACCGCCGCCGAATCTTCATCGCGCTCTGAGTGAGGTACAATTCCTCCCATGAGATCGCCTCTACTTCGCAAAACCACGGGCTTCATTCTCTTCCTCTTCGTCGCCGCGGCCTCGTTCGCCGCCAATCAGCCGACGAGAGCGAAGCACGGCATGGTGATTTCCCAGAGCGACGTCGCCTCCCAGGTGGGAGTCGACGTCATGAAGGCGGGCGGAAACGCCGTCGACGCCGCCGTCGCCACCGCCTTCGCTCTCGCCGTCACCCACCCGACGGCGGGGAACATCGGGGGCGGGGGTTTCCTCGTGTTCCGGCCGCAAACCGGGGAGCCCGCGGCCTACGACTTCCGCGAAATGGCGCCCGCCAAAGCGGACGCGAGGATGTGGCTCGACGACAAGGGCGACTACAGTTACGAGAAGCACCACGAGTCCCACCTCGCCGTCGGCGTCCCCGGGACCGTCGCCGGCCTTCACCTCGCCTGGAAGGAGAACGGAAAGCTTCCTTGGGAGAAGCTCATCGAGCCGGCAATCCGGCTCGCGCGCGAGGGGTTCCCGATGACCGATGGTCTCGCGGGCTCGATCGTGGAAGACTGGGAACGTCTGAAGCGCTATCCCGCCACGGTGGCGCAGTTCTCCAAGAACGGCGCCCCGTATCAGATCGGTGACGTCCTGAAGCAGCCCGACCTCGCGGAGACCCTGGTGCGAATCTCGGAAGCGGGACCCGCAGGCTTCTACGAGGGAGAGACCGCGGAGCTCATCGAGAAGGAGATGGCGAAGAACGGGGGAATCATTACCCGCGACGACCTGAAGGCCTATCGCGCGAAGAAGAGGGTTCCGATCCGAGGAACCTACCGCGGGTACGAAGTCATCTCCATGCCGCCTCCGAGTTCGGGGGGCATCGCTCTTGTCGAGATGCTGAACATCCTCGAGGGGTACGATCTCACCGCCGACGGGTTCGGCTCGGCGCGGAGCCTTCACCGCATGGCCGAAGCGATGCGGCGCGCCTACTCCGATCGGGCCCAGTACCTCGGCGATCCCGACTTCAACCCCTCAATCCCCGTCGAGCGGCTGACCTCCAAGGACTACGCCGCCGAGCTTCGGAAGAGCATCCATCTCGACGTCGCCTCCAAGTCGTCCCCCGAGAGCTTCACCTGGCCGACCGAGAGCCCAGAGACCACCCACTTCTCCGTCGTCGATGCCAACCGGAACGCCGTCTCGGTCACCTATACCCTCGAGTACGGCTACGGCTCGGGGATCGTCGTCCCGGGCGCGGGATTCCTCCTCAATAACGAGATGGGTGATTTCAACGCGGGGCCGGGACTCACCGACGAACGCGGGCTCATCGGGACCGCTCCGAACCTGGCGCAGCCGGGCAAGCGCATGCTCTCGAGCATGACTCCGACGATTCTCGCCAAGGACGGCGAGCTCTTCATGGTGACGGGAAGCCCGGGTGGCCGCACCATCATCAATACCGTTCTGCAAACGATCCTGAACGTCGTCGATCACCAGATGAACGCGCAGGCTGCGGTCGACGCCGGTCGGATTCACCACCAGTGGCTTCCGGATCGACTCAACTACGAACGGCAGGCCTTCTCGCCCGACACCCTGAACATCCTGAAGTGGCTCGGCCACGACCTCCGGGAGATCGGAGGACAGGGCGTCGCCCAGGTCATCGTCGTCAACCGCGCGGACGGAATGCTCGAGGGAGGTCTCGACCTCCGCGCCCCGGACGGCGGCGCCGCGTTCTATTGACGTCGCCGGTTCGTTAGCGAATCATCGTATTGAACAGCAGCTTGAACGTCCCGTGCGTCTGCGCGCGGTGCTGCGGGCGGAACCCGATGAGCACCACGCTCCCTTGCCCGTATTTCGCCGCGACCATCGCCGCTTTCTTCGAGAGGTGCTTCTCGCCCACGAGCCAGCCGCTCTGGAGGATGTCCCGGTCGGCATAGGTGGCGACGATCTCGTAGTCGTCGTTGTCGTTCGAGGGCGTGATCTCGAAGGCGGGACCCTCCCAGAATAGAACCAGACCCGAGGACGGCATCCCGTAGGCGAGCGCGTGGTCGTTCTCGAACCGCGTTCTCAAAGTCGAGCCGGGGCAGAAGAACTCCTTCGCGTCCAGCTTCTCCAGGACGTTTCTCACGTTCAGGTCGAAGTTCTCGATGGCGAACTCCGCCGCTTCCCCGAATGTCACCAGCGTTCCGCCCTTCTCGACGAAGTCCTTCAGGGCGGCGACCCCCTCGTCGCCGATGCCGCTCCGGTATTCCGGCGGGTAGAGGTCCTCCGGCTGCCCCGGCTGCCGAAGCTCCTCTTCCTTGCCTTCGATCATCGCCGCCGAGTCGTGGGGGAGAAGGATCACGTCGTACTTCGCACCCAGGTTTCCTTGCCGAATCTCTGCGTCCATCACCGGCTGATAGGGGAAGCGGAACTGCTCCAGGACGAATCGAGTCCATCCTTCGTCGATGTTGCCGCCGCGGTAGCGCTGGTACATTCCGGTGCGCCCGCGCTTCACTTCGTGCGTTCCAGCGGACGGGGCCCTTTCGATAGTTTCGAACCGAGCCCCTGTCTCGCGGGCGACCTCGGCAAGCACGGCACTGGAGCCGCCGTCGACGAGGAAGTCTCCGGGCCGAAGTCCGCCGGCGGATTCGTCCGCTCGGCGAACGGCAATGCTCCTGTCCAGAAGGAGGTTGACGGCTTCGAAGCTCGCGTTCGAACGGCCGTCGAGCCGGAACGTCGATCCGCTGCCGACGCTCCCTGTCGACGGCGCTACGGTTGCGACCTTCTCGAAGTCGCCCTCGACGACCTCGTCGACGGGGTCGACGCGGACCCCCATGAACTCCGCCATCGTGTGGGTGGAGGTGTCGTAGGGCCGGAGCGGCGAACCGTCCCGGGCGCGGGTCCATTCGTTGTCCGGATAGAGCGTGCGCCCGAGCAGGTTCCGGGCGAGCCCCATCTTCGGCTGCGCGAGCGAGATCACGTAGCTTCCGGCGGCGTAGCTCATTCCGCCCGCGGTGAAGTCTTTCCGCGCTCTCTGGATCTGAATGTCCGACGCCAGAAGGGTTTCGATCATGTGGTCGGCGGTCTGCGGATCGTGCTGGACCCTCGGGACCACGTAAGCTTTCGGAAATCCCTCGGCACCGCGCTCCGTCTGCCGTTTTGCCTTCAAGTGGCTCGTCCGAAGCACGGTCTCGCGGTTGCGCGCGGCGAGATCGAGGAGCGCCCAGGCGGCGATCTTCTGCTGTTCGACGATGTCGCGAAGCCGCCACCATCCCCCGGGCCAGGGATTGGGCATCGTCGACTGCGCTTCATAAACGGGAAACTCCCGCGCGCCGCCCCTCAACTGATCGGGATGGAGGTAGAGAGGAGTCGCGAGGCTCGCGCTCGCGGACTCGGTGAGCATGCCCGCGATGTTGTGAAAGGGCGTGATCCAGTGCCATCCGAAATGGCCCCAGCCCGGATACTGACCGGCGTTGAGGACGCCGGCTTTCCCGCCTTCCTCGAGCTTGTAGGCGATGTGGGCTCCGTACCAGGAGAGCTCGCGCCACAGGAGGGGATCGGCGTACGGGCGGATGGGCTCGCTGTACGGAGGAACGAAGATGCGGGCGCCGTAGCTCCCCATCTGATGGTGGTCGACGTAGGCCTGAGGCTTCCAGTCGCGATACAGGACCTTCGCGGTGTGCTTCGCCTCGATCATGTTGAGGAAGTCCGCGTCTCGGTTGTTATCGTGGCCCACGTACTTGTGGTAGAGCCACGGCAGATCGTGTCCCTCGAACTCCGTGCCCAGGGTCTTCTGGTACCAGTCGGCCACCATGATCTGGCCGTCGGGATTGAAGCACGGGAAGAGCAGCAGAATGGTGTTGTCCAGGATTCGCAGCGTCTCTTCGTCGTCCCGAGAGAGGAGGTCGTAGGTGAGCTCGGGAGCCGTCTGCGCGCCGCCGACCTCGGTCGCGTGGAGCCCGAAGGACTGGCTCACGACTGCCCGGCCCTCGCCTACGAGCTTTTCGATCTCGGCCTCGGAAACGGCGGGATCCTGGAGGCGGAGGTTCACCTCCCGCAGCCGCTCGAGCTTTGCCATGTTCGCCGGTGACGTGACGATCGCGAGAAGGTAGGGATGCCCCTCGGTCGTCGGGCCGAGGTCGATCACCTGGATCCGGTCGCTCTCTTTGTCCAGGAGCCGGTAGTACTCGACAATCTTGTCCCAGCGCGCGAGCTTTTTGTCCGTGCCCAGCCGGAACCCGAAGAACTTCTCGGGGGAGGTGACGTCGTTCAGTGCCGCCGCCTGCGCGGGGAAGGCGAGCACGAGCGCGAGCGCGATCGAGAGCGAGCCGTTCAGGAAAGTCATGAGGCACTCCTTCGAAGGAGAGATTTTAGTCGCGGCGAAGAAAAAAATCGCCCCCCCCGCTCACTTTTCTATTGACACTCGAAAAAAACTTGCTACTCTAGGTTCGCGATGATGGTGCAAAGGACATTCGGCTCGAGCGCACGCGGCATATTCGCCGCCTCGTGCAGGTTGTCCGAATCCCGAAAGGCGCCACCCTAGAAGTTTCCAAGTCCCGAATATCGGGCCTTCTGGGGTGAGCCCCGGAAGGCTTTTTTTATTTGTGCGTCCTTCGCCGCGGCTTCGGCGGACGAGTCCGCCCTCGCGCGAGGCGCTACGGCGAGACGAGAAGAGCTCTGATACCGCCCGGGCCGGGCGGCAGGCGGGCCTCACGCGAGTGATCGGTCGCCGCCTGTTCCGATCGCGGGTTCTGACGAAGGGAGGGTGTCGGAGGCCAAGACGGTTAGCTCAATGGTAGAGCACTCGACAGTTACTCGAGGAGTTGCGGGTTCAAATCCCGCACCGATCACGTCGCTTAGAACGACGTTTCTGTAAGCGCTCGAAGGGGAGGGCGGGCTCGTTTCGCCCGCCGGTCGCGAAGGCTCGGGGCTTCGGCCGAGAGCGGCCGCGATGCGGCAGCATCGAAAGGCGTCCTGAGGCGCGCGGATATCGGCCGCGCCCAAACGCCGGACGCGCCGCCGGCAACGGCGGCGCCGAAGGCGGAGTCGGCACGGCCTCAAGCAGCGCCCCACGCCCTGGATGCGGCGGAGAGGGTCACGCCCTTCCCCGAGAGTTCGCCATTTTCGGCACAGGAGGCTGGTTATGATTCGCTGGTTCAAGGTCGCTCGCTACGAGCGGGCGTTTCTCTTTCGCGATCGGGACTTCGTTCGTGTGCTTCCGCCCGGCCGCTACCTCTACTTCGATCCACTGATCCGGCTGCGAGTCGAGATCGAGGACGTGACCGGACCTCGAGTCGAGAGCGAGAGTCTCGAGGTGATCGTGAAGTCCGGGGCTCTTTCCGAGGAGGCGGTGGTCGTCGATCTCGCCGACGGAAAGCGCGCGCTGGTCTTCGTGGACCGACGTCTCGAGCGCGTCCTCGTGCCCGGGCTCTACGCGTTCTGGAAAGTCCTGAAGGACGTGCGCATCGAGGTTCTGGACGCGACCCAGGTGCGGGTCGAGACTCCGGCGCTCGCGAAGCTCCTGACGATTCCGGCAGGCGCCTCCCTCGTCGACCTCGTCGACGTCGAGGCTGGAGCGGTCGGACTCTACTTTCTGAACGGCGTCTTCCAGGAGGCCCTGCCTTCGGGACGCTACGCCTTCTGGAAGGGGGAGGGCCGGGTCGAGGTCCGCCGGATCGATCTGCGCGAGCAGGTACTCGATGTCGGCGGTCAGGAGATTATGACCGCGGACAAGGTGACGCTGCGCCTCAACGCCGTCCTCGCCTACCGGGTGGAGGATGCGGAGAAGTGCATCGTCGCCACGGCGGACTACGCGCAGGTCGTCTACCGGGAAGTGCAGCTCGCGCTTCGGGCGGTCGTGGGAACGCGGACGCTCGACGCGCTTCTGAACGAGAAGGACAACGTCACCGCCGAGCTCGAGTCGCTGGTGAAGCCGCGGCTCGCGACCGTCGGTCTCGCTCTGGGCGCCCTCGGAATCCGGGACGTCATCCTGCCGGGAGAGATGAAAGACCTCCTGAACAAGGTGACCGAGGCGAAGAAGGCGGCGGAGGCGAACCTCATCACCCGACGTGAGGAGGTCGCGGCTCTCCGTTCGCAGCTCAACGCCGCGCGTCTCATCGAGTCGAGCCCGACCCTGATGAGGCTCCGCGAGCTCGAGGTCCTGGAGAAAGTCACCGAGAACGCGAAGCTCAGCGTCGTCCTCGGCGACGGTGGTCTCGCGGACAAGGTGGTGAAGCTGCTCTAGCTTCAGGTTGGTGCCGGCGGCAGCGCCGGCATCAACCCCCACTTGGTGCGGGTGTAGGCGATGCGAAACCCGTTGCGCTCGGCGTTTCTCTGAGACGCGCTCCCCGGGAGCGTGCAGACCATGGCTACGTCGCAGCCCTCGTCGACGGCGTACTCCAACCGGCGCGCGAGGAGCGCGTTCTGCGCGCCTTGCTTGCGGGCCTCGGGAACGGTACAGGCTCCGCCGAGGAGCGCGACTCCGCCGCCGAGGCAAAGAACACCGGTGGCGATGGGCTCCGAATCGAGCTCCGCCAGAAACGACACCGAATCCCGCCTCTCGGTGCTTATAGGCCCGAGCGCCACGAGGAAATCGTTGAGCTCGGGAAACTCGCTCCATCCCCTTGCGGTCGTCTGCGCCCAGAGGTCCCCCTCGTGCTTTTCGACGGCGCGCACGCGAATTCGATCGTTCCCGCGAGCGCCGGAGTCTCCGCCCCCCGCGAGCGGGCGGTACATCACGCTCGTGAGCTCCACCGGCCGGTAGCCGCGCTCGTTCAACATGGCTACCAGATCGAGGCCGGCGAGGGGACTCACTTCGTGGAAGACGGTAGCGCCGCGAACGAGGAAGAACCGCTCGAGCTCCTCGAACGCCTCCGGCGTCGGCGTCTGGAAGAGGCCGAGCCCGAATGTCTGGGTCAGGGGCGAGCCGACGCCGTCGTACATGGCATAGGTTCCGGCCACCTCGATCCAGCACGCGCCGCTCAGTGGGTTGGTTCTGGCGCGAGCCTCGACGAACATCGCGTTTGCGTGAGCCTCGGCCCGCTCGAGACGCCGCGAGAGATCGAGGTCGGAAAAGAAACGGGGCTCTTCACCGCTTCTCGGCATGGCCGCGCATTGTACCCCCAACACGCGGGGTCCGCTTCATCGTAGAATGACATCCTTTCGAGGAGGGTATATGTCGACCTTTCGTCTGGTCCTGGTACCTGGAATCATTACCGCCGCGGTGACGCTCCTGCGGCTCACGGGTGAGCTCAACCATTGGTCCCGAACGTTCTTCAGCCCCGACGCGGGTGGGGGCCTGGCGCTCGTCGGCATCGCGTGGCTCGTCCCGATCTTCGGGATCTACTTCACGATGAAGTTCCAATCGTCCGGCCAGGCTGGAAGCGGCTGGCGCACGCTCGGGTTCGCCGCGCTCGCCATCGGTGTGTTCATCGGCATCATGTTCGCCGTGCCGGCCGTCATGGGCCTCGATCCGAGTCAGCCTGGTTTCGCCGCCTTTGCCGTGATGATCGTGGCGTCGTTGATCGCGCTGGCGGTGGCCTACTACGGCTCGGGCGCTCTCGGCCGCGTGCTCCTGGCCTACGGTCTCGCCGCCCGGATCCCGGTCATCCTGGTGATGCTCGTCGCGATTTTCGGGAACTGGGGCACGCACTATGACGTCCTCCCGCCTGGTGCGCCCGAGATGGGCGTCTGGACCAAATGGTTCGTCATCGGCGTCGTGCCACAGCTCACCCTTTGGATCGCCTTCACCGTGGCGGTCGGGGCGCTCTTCGGAGGGTTGGCTCTCGTCATCGCCGAGCGTCGTCAGACGGCGGTTCGGACGGCTTGACTCGCGGGCTTCGCGCGAGCCGATGCAGCAGGGGGCCTATCCATCGGTGCGAGTGTCGCGACGTCCACCTTCGGCGGCGTTGCGAGTGCACCGTATAGTGGCGGTTTGCGCGCCCGCTTTCAGCGAAAAAGACGTTCTGGAGGACGCACATCATGTTCCTGGCGACATATACTTTGGTGCACGTCGTCATAAGCCTCGTGGGCATCGTGTCGGGCTTGGTCGTCCTCTTCGGACTGCTCACGGGACAAAGGCTCGATCGTTGGACGCTGGTGTTTCTGGCGACCACCGTGGCGACCAGCGTGACGGGCTTTGGCTTCCCCTTCCAGCGCTTCCTGCCGTCCCATGCGGTCGGTATCGTCTCGCTCATCGCGCTCGCGCTCGCCATCTACGGCCGGTACCCGCGCCGCCTCGCAGGCGCGTGGCGGTGGGTCTTCGTGATCGGAGCGGTGCTGTCCCTCTACTTGAACGTCTTCGTCCTGGTGGTTCAGCTGTTCCTGAAGGTGCCCGCCCTGAACGCGCTCGCGCCGACCCAGTCGGAGCCGCCGTTCCAGCTCACGCAGCTCGTGGCGCTCGCGGTCTTCGCCGCGCTCGGGGCCGCCGCCGTCGTCCGCTTCCGAGTTCCCGCGAACGAGGAGAGGATGTCATGAGCTTCATCACTACGGCGACGAAACGCAGATCCCGCAAACTTCGCCCATTCCACCGGCACGATGAGCGCAATCAACTGTATGGCCCCAACCGTTTCGTAACCATGGAGTGATGCGTTGCTGAAGCCTTGGTGGCGATGTCCCACCGCAGGCTTGCACAGCCATCGGATCCCGACGACGTCCCGAGAGGAGAACAAGGTGAAAAGCGTGAGAGCCCTGCTCCTTCTACTTCTGATGATCGTGCCTCTGAGGGCATTCGCCGGCGCCACCGAAGACGAAGGCGCGGTCTGGCAGCTCGAGGAAAACTATTGGAAATACGTGAAGGCACAGGATCTCGACGCCTATCTCGCGCTGTGGGACGAGCGCTTCGTCGGCTGGCCCAGTTTCAGCGCGCTCCCGTTGGGCAAGGAGGGAATCACCGACTGGATACCGCCCCTGCACCAGGACCCGGCGAGAGTTTTCGACTTCGAGCTGAAACGCGAAGCTGTCCGCTCATTCGGCGACATCGTGGTTGCGCACTACCTATACAAACCGATCTACCGGAATGCGGAGACGGGTGAAGTTCTCGAAGGGAGCCGCTGGAACCGCATCACCCACACCTGGCAGCGCCGCGGGGATAGCTGGCAGATCGTGACGGGGATGTCGGCCACCTACGATCACTGAGGAGCGTCGGGATAGTGGTCGGCGTCGGTGTAGGTGATGCGCCTTCATCGGCCACGCGGGATCAACATCCATCCCCGTCGGCGACTCGACTTCGGGCGGGGTTCAGGCCACCGCCTGACGGCATTGGACTCGGGCGCGAGCTCGCTCGGCTCCGCAAGACTTGCCTCGCTTGCCCAGCTCTGCAATTATCCCCTTGTCCGGGCCCACGCGCGTGATTTGGGTCGCGCCGCGGGCTGGGCCGCCCGGGCTCGGTCCTGTCCCCGAAAGGATGGCGCATGAAGACGCGCGCTGCCGGCGCCGCATTCCTCGGATTGTGGCTCGCCGTTTTCAGCCAAAGCTCCGGCGTCGCTTCCGCCCGGCCACCCGAGCCTCCGCCGACACCTCCCGCGGACCTGAATCCCGTCGTCCAGGATTCCTGCGTGACCTGTCACAACGACGTGACGCTCTCGGGCAACCTCTCACTCGAGACTTTCGACGTCTCTCGGGCGCACGAGCGGGCCGAGACGGCCGAGAAGATGATCGTGAAGCTCCGGGCCGGCATGATGCCCCCGCCCGACATTCCCCGTCCGCCCGCTGACACGCTTCTGGCGCTCGCGACGACCCTGGAGAGGGTGGTGGACCGGGCCGCGGCGGAAGACCCGAATCCCGGGGCCCGTCGGTTTCAGAGACTCAACCGAGCCGAGTACGAGCGGGTGGTCGAAGACCTCCTCGCGATCGACGTCGATGCCAGTCGCTGGCTTCCGCCCGACACCTACCTCGGCAACTTCGACAACATGTCGGCGGCCCAGGGACTCTCGGCGACGCTTCTGGAGGCGTATATGCGGGCCGCGAGCGAAGTCAGCCGCCTCGCCGTCGGCAATCCCGAGGCCCGCTCGAACACCGTCAAGTACACGAACCCGATCGAGGTCTCGCAGCACGCGTGGGATCACATCGAAGGCGCGCCCTACGGAACGCGCGGCGGGATCGTCGTCACCCACGACTTCCCGGCGGACGGCGAGTACGTCTTTTCGCTAGAGACCCTCTTCGGTGACGGCACCGGCTTCGAGGACGTCGACGTCTCTATCGACGGCGAGGGTGTCGCTCTCCTTGGCCTCGAGCACGGCGGGGCCAAGAGCGTTCCGATCCGGACCGAGCCCGTTTTCGTTCGCGCAGGCCAGCGCCGAGTCGCCGCCGCCTTCGTCCGAAAGATCGAGGGACCGTACGAGGATCGGTTGAGCCCGCATGGCTGGTCGTTCGTCGGGGGTGAGGACTCGCAGGACTGGGCGAACTACGGAATCATGGCGCTGCCGCACCTGAGCGAGCTGAGGATCACCGGACCCCTCGACCCCGTCGGAGTCCTCAACCCGAGCGCAGCGCGAGCCCGCGAGTCGCGTAGCGAGAAGCCGTGGGGGTGGGGCCCCACGGCACTGAAAGAAGTCTCGGAGACCAAGAGTCGCGAGAAGATCTTCCGCTGCCGCCCAAAGGCGCCGAGCGAGGAGCGTCCGTGCGCCGAGGCCATCGTCTCTCGCCTCGCTCGTGAGGCCTACCGGCGACCGGTCACGGCCGAGGACCTTCTGGGCCCGATGTCCTTCTACGATCGCGGCGCCGCAAGCGAAGGCTTCGAGGTCGGCGTCCGGACCGCGCTCCAGGCGATCCTGGCCAGTCCGCATTTCCTCTTTCGTCTCGAGGAGGCACCCGAAGGCGTGCACCCGGGTGCGAGCTATCGACTGAGCGATCTCGATCTCGCGTCACGCCTCTCGTTCTTCCTCTGGGGCACGACCCCGGACGACGCGCTCCTCGAGCTCGCTTCCGACAGTCGGCTGTCGAATCCGGAGGTCCTGGAGCAGCAGGTCGAACGGATGCTCGAGGACCCGCGTTCCGAGGCGCTCGCCACGCGCTTCGCCTCGCAGTGGCTCAGGCTCCAGGACGCGGAGGACAATCAGCCGGAGCCGTATCTCTATCCCGACTTCACCGGGCAGCTGCGCGATGACCTGGTACGCGAGACCGAGCTCCTCTTCGATCACCTCGTTCGGGAGGATCGGAGCCTCCTCGAGCTCTTCACCTCCGACTACACGTTCCTCAACGAGCGCCTGGCGCGTCACTACGGGATCCCGGGTGTCTCGGGCGATTCGTTCCGGCGGGTTTCGTACCCCGACGACACCCGACGCGGAGTGCTGGGACACGGGAGCGTGCTGCTTTTGACCTCGATGTCCGCCCGGACGTCGC
>Ga0214473_10008992_pt1 | contig 11815 bp, 12 predicted proteins | sample RVTome_7_FD_203509 | JGI IMG/M metagenome (GOLD analysis project Ga0214473, IMG submission 203509) | Soil microbial communities from uranium-contaminated site in the Upper Colorado River Basin, Wyoming, United States - RVT98D197 | ecosystem: Environmental > Terrestrial > Soil > Contaminated >...
TCATACCCCAGGAGAGCATGTGGTAGAGCGCTTCGCCCGAGCCCTCGATCAGCATTTTCTGGTGGGCGACGTCCGACGCGGAAAAGATCTGGCGGAATCGCGTGTTGGCCTGGACGACGGGAATCAGGTCAACCTGATTGTCCTTGAGATCGCTGAGCGTCTGGTTGGCGAGAATCGTGGGGATGCCGTGCGACCGGGCCTGGCGAAGAATGATCTCCATGTCTCTTGAAATGAGTTGTTGGAATTCGTCAATGACCAGGTAAACGGTATGGTCACTCGGTCCCCGCTGCGTTGCCGCGGTGAGGAGACTGAACATCGCCAGCTTGGCGATCTCTCGGACCGAGGCTTCCTCCACCAGGGAGTGCATCTTGAAGTACACGACCGATGGTCTGCGAACGATGTGGGACATGTCGATGCACCGATCAAGGACGACACTCGGAAGCGCGTCGTCCCGCGTGACGTTGAGGGCGTCGAAAGAGGCCAGGGAGCCGATGACGTTGAACAGGTGCATGGACTGCTCAAGCATGTCCCGCGAAAGGTGCAGGTCTCTGGTCCTGTTGGGCAGCACGTCGGTCACGTAGCGATGGAGCTGGCGGAATGAATCCGCCTCGGGACAGTCTTTTAGAATCGCGCCCAGCATGGCGCGGTGGATGCTGGAAAAGTAGGACGGACCGTACCCTTCCCCGTGTTCCAGCCCCAAGCTTTTGAGAAGAATCTCCATTTTCTGGTGCGGGCCGGCGTTGCGCATGTGGGTCTGGAGAAACATGTTGAAGACGTGCGTGGATTGATCCTGCATGTTGGTGAACCACTGCAACCGAATGGGCCGCCCCTGGCGCGCGGCGTTGGCGTCGTCGACGGCGATGCGGGTGGCTTCGAAAAGCGTTGGATCCCCTTTGAGATCGAGCACAACCACGGAAGTCTTCGGGCGTCCGACCAATTGCGCGATCAGCGGCGCCAGCGCCAGAGAGGTTTTGTGCGAGCCGCTGTCGCCGGTGACGTGGGCGTGCTCCCTCATGATGGGCTCGTGGATCAGGACGGGGTAGTCGCCGTTGAGGCTGAAGCCGACAAGCAGGTGGTCGCGTTCACGCACGGGGCGTCCCAGCTCGTCGGGTGCGGAATGCGCCGACGCCGCCAGCCGGTGGACATAGGCGTGCCAGAGCGACGGCCGCGGGTTCATCTGGTACAGGCCCGGGTCTTCAAGGGTGACGCGGTGGTGAACGAGAACCCGGCTGCCGATGGCAAAACACGTGGCGAGCAATAAGAGCGGCGGCGTACAGGCGCAGGCGATGAAGGCAAGGACGATCGACCCGATGATCCGCCAGTCAAAGTTCGTAAGCCCGCGAGCATACACCCACAAGGAGGCCTCGGGGCGGCCATTCAGATTGCGGGCCGCGCTGTGGAGATTCGCACGCCAATCCTCTTGACGTTGTCTCGCGACGTTTTCTCGACGGCGAATCGAATCCTCGGTGAGTAGGCTGGACGCGGCGCCTCTCTTTACAGGCGCCGGCCGGTTCATGGTGCCCTGCGGGCGGCTTCCGGGGCGTTCGAACCAAGAGTCCCACGGCCACGGTTCGGCGGCGGCGCGGACCCACGGTGCGGGACCGAAAACGAAGATGCCGATCGGGAAATACCACGCCGCCGGAAGCACCACGATCGCGGTGCAGAACATGCCGGCCCTGAACGTGCGTCGGCGTCGCCCGGCGAAACCGAAGGGGCTTTGAAACACGCCGGGCGCCCGGGTGTCGTGGTCGTTGTACGCCAACCAGGAAATCACCGCTTCTCCGAATGACCTGAGTACAACGCCGATCGACGGCCGCGGCTCGTAGCGCAGCGCATTGATCAGGCCAAAGGGGACGACGACGGAGAGGAAGGCCAGGACGGCCCAGGTCCCGCGTGTCAGCGGCGCCCCGTGCAAGATCAGGACCAAAGCCGCGAACACAAACGCCAACAAGACGACGGCAAAACCGAGGCCGTAGCGAGCGCGCTCCACGGTCTCTCCGCGTTCCACCGGATCAACGGGGAGGTCGGCGGGCGCTGCCCCGTAGTACAGGAACTCAAGCAGGTGTTCCGGCCAATCGGACGTACGCCAGTGGCGCCACCAGGCATGTCGCGTGGTCCTTTCCAGAAACGGATTGGCGTGCATCCAGGCCGCGTAATGCCGCGTGATTCCATGTGCGAGGTTCAGGCTGATGATCGCCGCCCAGAGCAACAGGACCGCGTGCCAGCCGGTCGTCGACGCCACGCTCAACATCCACAGCCCCGGCCCAAAGCAAAGACGAATCAGTGCCGCGTAGGCCGATTGGGTGGTGATGTACGACCACGCCGCCCAGATTACCCCAAGGAGCGCGGCGAGCGCCAGAAACAGCGGCGAAGAGGTGTAGACGGCGAAAATTCTCAAACCCAGCGAGAACAAGAGCACCATGAGGGTTCCCAGCACGAGGTAGTACACGGCGGCCTGCCGGCACTGGCGTTCACTCCCGCTGGACGTGCGGTAGTCAAGCTCCATCTCCGTGATGGAGGGAAGGGCTCCGACCCGCAGCGGGTCACGGCTGGTTTCGACGGTCGGTCGCATCAACATGGGGGGTCCTCAAGGGAACGACGAATCTCAACTCTTCACGAACTTCGATGCGCAGCAACACGTTGCGCCGAATCGGATCAAGTGCGGCGCGTAAGCGGTTGGCCTTGCCCTCGGCGGTGGTGACGATGCCGATGACGAACCGGCGGCGCTCAATCAGTTCGCGCCACGAACGAAACGCAAGCCGCTGGCTGATGGACTTGCGAAACCGGGCGACAATGTCCCGAACCCTCCGCCCGGAATCGACGATCAGGTAGCCGATCCGTTTCATGGCCGGGTTGGCGTCGTCCTGATAGTCGGGGTCGTGGTAATAGAACGTGCCGTCCAGTTTCGCGGGGGAGAGGTCAGGGAAGCGGGATTCAAACTCGGCGGCGGGAATCTTGCGGAACGTTTTCTCGCCCAGCAGGGAGAACGCGAGGATGCCGAATGCCTGGGCCAGGAGGAACGGCGAGAGCGGCCGGGCCAGCCGTTCGGGTTGGTTGCCCATCCGCGTGGCGTGTTCCGTGAGATAATAGTACTGGGTGTTGTCGTACAGCGGCGCCCCGGCGATCAGGCCGCCGTGGGTCATGCGTCCGACCCACTTCTTGACCGCATCAATGGGCCGATCCGGCCAGTAGCACCGATGCAAGGCGCGGTAAGTGCTGACGCGAAAGCACGGAAAGTGCTCGAACAGAATAGTGAGATCCATCGGCGTGAGGCGGATGGTCTTGTCGGCGCCGGGGTCTACCATAGCTCGTAGCTCCTTCCCCGCTTGGCGCAGTCGACGTGAAACGCTCGGAACCGGTCCGTGTCGTACTTGCCCCCGAACTCGACGACGTGCAGCGAGCCGTCCGGGCGTTCGAGAATGGCGTCCGGGTCTTTGAGCCGAAAACCAGACTTGGGCCGAAGGTCCTCGCCGACCCAGAACTCGGCCTCATCCGGGCGATGACGAAGGAAGTGCAGGTAAACGGCCGAGACGTGCAGGTCGTGGGTGACCTGGTCGATCTTGACCGCCTTGGGATCATCCGGGCCGCCGTACATCGAGTTGGTCCGTGCGGAGTTCCGGTAAATGGTCGTCGGCGTGAGCGGTACCTGCGGCCAACGGCTCTGGAGCCGCCAGCTTACCGCCCCGAAGTCCGGGTCGAGTTGTCCCTGGTGCCAGCTCAGGAGCGGTGCCGCAAGGTCGAGCATCGGCCCGGTCATCGGCGTCAACCGCTCAATCAACCCGTCGAGCACGAGTTGGCGAAGGCCGCGCTGGGCAAGAACCTCGGGCTGCTTGGCGTCGGGCCACCAACATTCGGCGATCTGCCGGAGCGAGAAGTACCTGACCTTGAGGGCCAGGGCTCTCTGAATCTGTTGGTCGCGGACGGTGCGTTTCATCGCGAAGCCCCAGGATGCGGCGGTTCTCATGGTCGCCGCCTGTTTCTGCCCCTTAGTCGTAGCTCGCGCCGCGGTGCGCAGGATGTGCGGACAACTCCGTGTATCTGCGGTATCCCCGGTATTCTCGTAATTGCCTTGTTTTGCTGGAGTTATCTGCTTGCATGACGGCATTCGACCATTCACTTGGGGGGCCGGGGCTTGGTGCAGGGGCTGGTGCGGCGGGTGAAGGGCTGGATGAAGCGTGGCGGCGAGGAGCGGCGGGCCGGGCGGGTGCGTTGTTGCGTGGTGGGTGTTGCGGCGGACCGGCGGGTGTTGAGCGGCGTGGCGGGTGGGTGGACGGCAAGCTGTGGTAAACGGGATAAACCCAATCCCGTTTTCCACAACTTGCCGGGCGGGGAGCGAAATTTGAGCGTTTCCGTAGGAAATCGTCCTGCCGAGTTCGGACCGAAGCGCTTGCGGCGTGTTGCGGTCGTTACCTTTCGAATCGGACAAAGTGATTTCGGTCGTTTGCGTTTCCGAACGGGGCGAGCATGGTCCGGGGGGCCGGGCCGGCTTGCATCAGTTCGGGGGAGGGCGATGCGACGTTCGCTCGAATTCAGGTCGTGGCCTGTTGCGGGTTCGGTTTCAGCCAAGCGAGATCGGCCGCATTCAAGGGAAACGGGTGGGGCCGACGCAATCGAAGCACGCGGGCCGAAACCGTCCGGGGTTGCTGGCGGAGCAAGTGAATCGGTGACCGATGCCGCCGTGTGGAACCGCGTACAGTCGATGAGACGTCGGCCCGCATGAGGTCACACTGGTGCGGGCCCGGAGGCTTTGGATGACCTGTTACTTGAAGGGCCGGGCTTTTCGCCGGGGCGGGTAGAAAAACCACGTGAAAAGGCGATCGGCCACGTCGAGGCGGATGTTTCGCCGGGTTCCGCTCAAATACTTGTTCAGCGTCGATTGATCAACGCCGGTTTCCTTCGCGATGCGGTAGACACTCAGGCCGCTTCGCGTGATGGCCCCGCGGATGTGCTCCGACAGGGTGGGCTCGTAGGTGGGCGAAGCCTAGTCGCCCGTTTCGTCATTCGCTTAGCCATTTGAGGGCTATCTCCTCCCAATTCACTTCGTTCAGGGCGGCCAGGAGCAAGTCGCCGTACATGCTCGGATTCTGCAAGGGCGACGCCCCCGTAATCTCTCGCCTGAGCTTTTGGGCGAGCATGAAGCTTGCGGCCTCTTCAACCGTGCAATCCCCATCGCAGACCTGCGTAGAATCCCCAACCTCGTGTCGGCACTCCGCCGCGACTTCACGCCAGTATCGGTAAGTCGGTTCTTCGTTGTCCAGCCAAAGACTTACGGTCCACGTCTCGTAGTTGGTCCATCCGTTGTATCGTCGTTCGTCATTGTTGTTTTCCATGTCCCTCCGAAATGTTTGCGGGTCCGCATCGGACCCGATAGAAGCCCGTGAAGGTCTGTTACCTTGATGGTGTCACGTGTCACCTGTAGATCACCCGCGGAATGTCCGCCAGCAGACAAAACGCCGCGGTTTCATCCTCACTTAATGGCCGAATGAAATATCGCCCATGCCGCCGGAAAAAGAGCGTGAACGGATTAGCGCCCTCGCCGAAGCAAAACAGGTTCCCCCGCATGAAGTGCACCGGCAACGCATCCAGAAAGTAATCGTAGGTCTCTTCGTTCGTCTCATGAACAATTCCCGATTGCTTCGGAATTCGCATAACCCCCGTGCAGGCCATTGTCACTGACTCCGGCAAGGTCAGCCATTTGATGAACTCGTTCAGTGATTCTGTTTTCGCATCCATGACTCTTTCCTCTGATGTGTTCACCGAATGGCTTTGCAGCCGGCGTGGTTACTAGTTGGTGCTCAGTCTAATTTCGACTTCGCTGGCTGGCGTCGGCTCGAAATACGCGTCGCGCTCCACGCGTAAGCCTCGTGGGCCGCGAACGTGTTCGAGCTCCTTGAGGCTGAAGTAGCCCCATTCCGTAACCACTTCTGCAACCCACCCGTAGAAAACATCTCGCCCGTCAAATTCGACGCCATACCACCGCCGTGTGGTCCACGGCATGAAGAACTTCACTTGGAACATCGGGTTGCCTTGGTTCCGCGTCTCATACATCTTGGGAAAGCGTTCGCGAATTTCGTTGGTTAGCAGATTCATTCTCTGTTTCCTCCTAGGTTAAGGACCGCCGGAAGAATCCGAACGGTCCGTTGACAATTCAGGCCGTCCGCCAATTCATCTACGCCGGACCGCTAGTTCAGCCAGACGCCTCCCTTCGTCGCTGTCGGCGTCAATCAACGTCACAACGACTTCTTCCGGTCTGAGCCGCTCTCCTCGGTCGCTTACATAAACACCCTCGTGTTCAAGAAACTGGCGAAAGAACCGGGCGAGGCCGAGTGCCTCCAGGCGTGGCAGCGGTCTTCGGTAAAGCGGGCCTCCTTCGGCCCCGTTGAAAACGTAAAAGCGTTTCTCGTTGTCGTTCATGGTCGGTGTCTCCGTCGTTGGGCGGCTTGCAGCTGCCCCTGATCTGTTTTTAGCCGGCCTTGCGAAGACCGCGGATGTTGAGCTCGCTGATCGGCGTCGGATCAAACCACATGTCTCGCTCGATGGCGGGCACACCGCCTGGTCCTTTGACCGATTCCATTTCGCGAAGACTGAAATAGCCCCATTCGGTCTCAAAGCCTTCGACCAGGCCAAAGAAGAGGTCTTCGCCGTCAAACTCCGTGGCATACCAGGTCCAATTCGACCACGGGCTGAAGAACTTGACCTGTACGACGGGGTCCTTGTCCCGTTCCGATGAATAAAGCGGCGGGATCCGCCGACGGATTTCCTGCGTTAATAGTTTCATGGTTCGTTTCCTCCGTTTACTTGGCCGCCGGACAAACCCAGCGGCCGTATGCGGTTACAACAGGTCAAAGTCTTCCAACACCGCGGCCAGTGCGTCGACGTCGTCCCCGAGCAATTCACCGAGTGCCCGGATGGCATCGAGTCGTGCTCGGTCGGCACGGCAGAGGTCAGGCATCTGCGGCGGGCACGCCGGGCATCGCCGGATCACACTCCCTTTCCGTCTGAACGCCGCTGGTTCATCGTGCAAGACGTGGTGCATGTCCCAGGGCTCTCCGCATCGCGTGCACACAAGGTCCATGTTCGTTTCCTCCTCTCCGTCGCACGGCTTGCAGCCGCACGAGTTTGTTCAAGTGGTCTACGCCGTGATTCTCTTTGACCGCTACCTGATATGTTAGCTATCAAGCTAACATGATGAGGTCGCTTCTGTCAACGCCAAGTTTCGGGTTGCCGGATGGCGTTGCCCGGCAAAGCTCAAGTCAACGGCTTTTTCCCTGCGGTATTCGGCCGTCGTCGTCGGGGCTCTCCCCAAGCGGGGACCCGACGCGACGGTCCAATGTCGCGGGACTCCCCTGCGGGTTCGGTTCGGAGTCGGAGGGCTCTCGCTGCTGCGTTTGGCGTGCTTTCGGCAAGGTGCGTGCCACGCCGCAAGGTCACTCCCTGCACGAACCCGGCGTGGCACGAACCTTGCGGCCCATTTTTCAATCACATGGCGTCAGAATCGAAAGAGTTAGATCGAAGCCATGCCGTGAGGGCGACCTCGACAATGGCCTGCTGGGTGAACGGCTCGACATATTCAAGGGATCGCTGCATGGAAACGCGGCGTAATGTCTCGGCGGTGGAGGCCCGCAATCGCATGGTGACGGATCGAAGTGGTTCCGGACGATTGAAACGAGTGGCGATGGCTTGGTCGCGGTTTCGAGTTCGGCGTGGCAATGAAGTGGGAGCAATTCGCGGCATAGTGGCGGGCTGCGGGTTCCCACCATCGGCAGAGTCTTGCATTTCGTGCATCTCGATGCGTTCCGGCAAGGTCAAGAATGCCCGTTGAGCCGTGGACAGCGACTCAACGATGTTACGCCGCTGTGTGCCCATTGGCGTAGAGTTCCTCGAAGAGTGTTGTCATTTCGCGCGCTGCATCGGTCGCCCGGTGTCCCATTCGCCACACGACGCTTCTCTGTCCGGGTGAGTCGGCGACGGCCTCGCGAAGGCGAATGACGGAATCGCAGACCGGCACGCCGAGTGCAGTGGCGGCCTGCCTGGATTCGCGGGTCAAAACGAAGCGATCGCTTCGGAGTCGATTCAAGACCATGCGTCCGGCGGGTCCGTTTCCGTTCCGCACTAACTGGGCACTGCGGAGAATCCGAAAGCTCTGGGCCGCCGCTTCAAGTTCCGGCAACGTGGTGCCGCACGGGACGACCGCAAGATCCGCCACCAAGAGCAGCGCCCGCGTCGCCTCCGCCAGATTCGCGGGGCCGTCCCCTATCACGGCGTCGTGCGTTTCGCGGAGTTTGTTGGCCTGTTCGATGATTGTGTTCGCGTTCGATTCCGTCACGATCGTGATGCCTGATTCCGCTTGCTGGACCCATCGCGTGGAGGCCGCTTGTCCGTCGGCGTCGATGAGAGCCACGCGGAGGCCGCGTTCGTGCAGCCAGATGGCAAGGTGCACCGACAGGGTCGTTTTTCCCACTCCGCCCTTTTGGTTCACCACGGTGATGATCATGTTCGGAAAATGACCCAAGGGCGGGAACCGCGCAAGACGTTTTCTTGCAAGCCTGTCCGATGGCTTGCTTGGCCGCGGCGACGATTGCGTTTTCGATTGCGTGCATGCAAGCATGCACGCTTCGTTTCAAACAATGCGGCCGACTACCCCGTCGATTGGGCGAATCCAGTTGCGCTTTTGAGTGAATCCGATATGGTGGCCGGGAAGAAAGAACGCCGCGTTCCGCCCCGCAGCGGCTTGAATCCTGAGGAGCGGAACGTGGGAAAAGGGAGGAAACGAACAAGTCCAACGTTGAACTGCGAACGGGCGATGTTCTTGCGGACAATGGCTCGTTCACACAACCGAGCGTCGTGATTCTCGGCCTCAACATCGAGAATCCTATCACGTTCGTTGTTCAAGTCAACGGCTAAAGTGCCATAGTATTGGCACTATACTACTCAGGATTTGCGTTCGACTCCCGATACCGCGGGCGGATCGCTGCCGTCCGCGTCACGTTTGGGAGACTTATGAATGCGATTGAAAGAACCGGAGCCCAAGTTCCTCGCGCAGTGTCCAAGCCCACGGGCGGGTTTCGGCCGATTTCGGTGCTGCAAATCTGCATGGCCTGGTGGGCGTACAAGTCAGGAATTCTATCCCGGTATTTGGATTTTCGGGTGTATCTGGCACTTCACGAGATTGATGAACGCAGGCTTGCTGCCACGCGGTCGCGGGCCAAGGCGGGCAAGGCGACGCTGATTGCCGTGTTCCCGTTTCCGAAGTTGGTTTCGGAGATTTGCACGCTGACGGGTGGAACGAACGATCGTCTTGTCCGTGAGGCCATGCGGCGTCTCGATTCCGTGGGACTGGTTACGGTTACCCCGACGGCACTTTCGTTTGCAACGCGAGTGGATGTCCTTCGCGTGGACGAACATCGCGAGTTTGCAGACACGATTCGGGAACTGTCCGGTAGAGCCGGTATTCGAGAACGCCGGCTACCGGTGCCTCGTCGAATGCTCGTCTACCTCGCCCGTGGGGCGCCGGCTTCGGTGGCCGCGACCGTATTCGGATACCTGATTCGATGCGTCTGGTGGCGGGGCCGCGAGTGTCACGTTGCCGGTTCCTGCATCGCCAGGTTCATTTCCGACCTGTTCGGTGTCGATACGCGCTCGGCCAAGCGGGCTCGATCGCATTTAAGGACCATTGGCTGGCTTGCGCCGATGTCTACCGATGACGACACGGGGTCGCGTGAAGCCTCCGTCCCGAATCTGCATTGGGGGGGCTCGACTCGGGATAATGACGGTCATGCGAGCGTGTGCTCCCGCACCGTGTTGTCACCCCCGTCGTCGGATCGCGGCACCAAATTGTCACCTCCTACCTCTTATGTACAACTCCGTTCCGGATCCAAATACCAGCAACCAGAGCCGCGCCGGCTTGCTGGGATTCCCGGGGGAAGGGCAGGGGAAAGTGGCCCGCGGCTATCGAACGTTGTGCTTGCGGACCTCAACTGCGTCGAACGGCTCGACGTGCTGTTCGACGAGGCGGTATCGCGGGGACTCGTGAAACGAACCGAAGCCGACCGACTGGCGTTCTTCGCCGGCGCCGAACGCGCGAAACGGATTGCGACACGAAATGCGTGCGGCTTCTTTGCCGCAGTCGTGCGACGTGGGCTTTGGCACGTTGTCGGTCAGGAGGACGAAGACCGGGCTGTGAAGCGACTGCGAGAGGCTGGCACCAGCGTGTCGAATTTCGGGGCTATTGACACGCTTATCAGGAGGGTCTCGCTGACGTGGTCAGACCGATGCAATGGCCGGGCGACTGCCTTGCACCTGCCGGCAGGCGGTATCGCACCGAATCCCGGCACCGCCATTCTCGAAAGCTATGGACCAAAACCGGCCTGAAACGCAGCGAAGTCAAACAGGTCGATATCCCCATCGGCATCGGCGTTGAAAGCGCAAATGCAATCGGCTGACGCCGTAGCGGGTGACTCAGGCGGGAATGCCCCGGTAAGGCACAAAGCCCACTTCGAAAAATCGTCCAGACCGACAATGGCGTCTCCGTCGAAATCGCCTAGACGAGTTGCTCTTCCCCAGCGGGCCCAACCTAGATTCGGCTGTCCACCTGCGTTAGAGAATGCACCGCCGACGATCAGCTCCCCGTTATAGACTTGAAGGGCACTAATGGACGGGACAGGATACTGCGGCCCGCTAACACGGCCCAGCGGTTGCCACTTGGCCCCGTCCCAACGGCTCATTGAAGTACCAGTTGCGTCGTTGTAGTATCGCGGACCTGCCGCGATAAGCTCTCCGTTGAACACGGCCAACGCTCCCACGAAGTGGTCGGTGCCCGTACCGAGGGGAGTCCAAGTCGCGCCATCCCAACTCGCGATATTGGTCGAGCCGAAGGAACCACTTGCCACGAGTATTCCGTCATACAGTGCGAACGCCCAAAGGCTCAGCAATGGGTCGTTTCCAACCGGCAGCCATTCAAATCCAGTCCAACGAGCCGCGCTGCTAAGTAGGTTACCGCCGTCATAACATTCAGATCCAACGATCAGTTCGTCTTGGTATACGGCCAGCGCGCTGACGAAGCACCATTCGAAAACGCGATCTCCAACAGTGGCCCAGTTATGACCATCCCAGCGGGCGAGCGACCCAGTTTCCACACCGCCTGCCGTAATGAAGTTGCCCGCCGCGATGAGGTCGCCGTCAAATACCGCCAGCGCTGATACCGTTTGGCTACAGTCGATGTTGGTATAACATCCGAGGACACCATCACCGAGTGGAGCCCACCGAGCACCATTCCAGCGTGCAATGCTGTTTGCAGCTGTACTGCCTGCCGAGCAGAATTGTCCGCCAATGATCAGCTCGCCGTCATAGGAAGCCAACGCCTGAACCCCCGCGGGACCCACATTGCAATTACCGCAACAGCAATTCGGATGCCCGGAACAACCGATACCGCCACCGATAGGGGCCCAACAGGTTTCATTCCACGCGGCGATGCCCTCGTGGAAGTCATAATTCCATAATATGCCCCCGGCAACGAGCAAACCGTCCCAAGTCGCCAGGGCAGAAACAGGATCGAAGAACGGTTCGCAAACGCTCGGATCCTGCTGGCTTGGAAGCCAGTGCGTACATTGTCCCTCCCCGTCGGGAGGAACGAGCCATTTGGCGATATTAGAAGACGGGATTCCGTCTGCGTTCGCGAAATCCCCTCCGGCGAATAGGGCCTGATATTGACCGTCGTCGAAGACCGCGAGGGCAAGGACTGGGCCGTCCAATCCCGATCGGAGCGTGCTCCAAAAGTTCCCATCCCATTTGGCAATGTGGCTGGTGTCAACGTAGC
>Ga0214473_10008993_pt1 | contig 11814 bp, 8 predicted proteins | sample RVTome_7_FD_203509 | JGI IMG/M metagenome (GOLD analysis project Ga0214473, IMG submission 203509) | Soil microbial communities from uranium-contaminated site in the Upper Colorado River Basin, Wyoming, United States - RVT98D197 | ecosystem: Environmental > Terrestrial > Soil > Contaminated >...
ATCACTCGACGGGTCACAGCACTTCCTCCATTCATCTCTCGATATCCTTTTGATTGGGGATCTTTCGGTTGGCCGGGTACCTTACCAATGGACCGTTTGAGAGGTAAGGGGCCTCACCACTCCGCACCCCTCGATGTTTAAGGCCAGGAGCGCACTTACCCAAGCTAACGGGTGAGTGTCGATAAATCAAATTGGAAATTCCTATCATTTCCGCGTGCGTCATCGGCCCATCAGGTGGCGGTTGCCTGATCGGCGATTCAATAGACTTCAACCATCGCCGTTGCCGATTCGATCTGGCTCTATTATTGAATTTTCCAATTTGACTTATCGAGAGTTCAGTTGGAATCTTGACAGGCACGCTAAGCGTCCTGCATTGGACCCTCATGGAGGTTCGTGGGACATGTTGTTTCCCGCCTTTGCTTGGCCGTTACGTCACGCAGGGGTTCATCTGACTCCATAGGAAGGCGAAACGAATTAGAGCTCTTCCGGAAATCGTGTGGGTGCTTGGAAGGACATGGGTGGTTCCCAAGGGAGTCCCCTCCCCCCGATTGTTACTGTCGGGGGGAGGGGCGCGGGGAGGTAGAAAGCTTGCCGGCTTACACGAACCAAGGCTCTCCCGCGAGGCCCAGCCTCTGGATGCCTCTACCCCTCGTTGCCTCCCCTAACAAAGGGGAGACATCTGAAGGGTGCCCACACAAAAGCCTGAAGAGCCCGAATTGGAGCCTGTATGACCGATAGCCGACCCGACAGAAAGGAGAGGTTCGGTACGCGCAAATCGCTCACAGTATCCGCCCTGGTGGTGCTCATTGGGTTAAGCCTCGCCCTCCTTATCCCAGGATGGTCCGCCTCATATGGTCCTGGGGTCGAGAAAGAGGGCGTCCGGCCGCTCCGAAGCGCCATCTTTGAGGTACGCCACGAACTGAAGGTCATGGTTCCTGAAGGGGCCAAGCGGGTCCGCGTCTGGTTTGCCTTCCCGCAAGAGGACCCGGCGCAACAGGTGCGCGACCTTCGGGTAGAGGCCCCGTATCCGTACCGTGTTGAGCGCGACTCTGAAGGCAACAGGGTCCTCTACCTCGAGGCCGAGAACCCCAAGGAGAAGGAGTTGACGGTCGTGGAGAGCTTCACCCTGGGCCGCTCTGAAGTGCGGAGCGGTGTGGACCCGTCCAATGCGAGGCCGCTCTCGGATTCTGATCGCGCCGGCCTGGAGCGGTACCTGCGTCCCAATAAGTACGTCGTGATCGACGATTCGATCCGCCAGCTCGCCGACCAGATCGTCGGAGACGAGAAAAACCCGGTCCTGGCGGCGCGCAAGATCTACGACTGGGTGCTGCACAACGTTGACTACTGGGTAAAAGATCCGAAGACCAAGAAGGCCTCCCCGGTTGGGAGTACCACCTACTGTCTGATCTTCCGAACCGGGAACTGCACCGACTTTGAGTCGCTCTGGACGTCGCTCGCGTGGGCGAAAGGAATCCCGACCCGCATCGTGTACGGGTCGTTCTTCAAGCCGGAGTTCGACGGACAGAATCAGGATCAGAGCTATCACTGCTGGGCGCAGTTCTATGCCCCCGGCGTGGGCTGGGTCCCTCACGACGTCTCCGTGGCCGATCTCTATGCGGGCGACTTCGCCACGACGCCCGATAACGAGGCCTTGGTTCGCCGAACCACGGCGGATGGTACCTACGGGTCCGATCCTGAGCGGGTGAACTACTACTTCGGCAACCTGGACGAGCGCCGCGTGACATGGTCGATAGGTCGCGATCTCATTCTCAGCCCCAGGCAGGATGGGGACCCTGTCAACGCACTCGCGAAGGCATACGTGGAAATTGACGGCAAGGCGCATCCTGAGACCAAAGGCTGGGTCCGCAAACTGACCTTCCGAGAACGAACGTAACGCCCTGCTCGCAATTGGATCACCGGGCAGATTGCGTAGTCCTTTGGGGCCCGATGGACCCTGAAGGGCGCCAAGTGTCTTGAGAGGGAGCCACAGACTTCAGGCTCCTATCGGCAGGTTTCCGTCACCCGGCATTGTCTACTATCGTGGATCTTCCTGGCCAGAGGGGTCCTGGACATTCCGGACGTTTCCTGTTACGGTGTTCCCTGGCGGCCTCTGCCATTCCGGTCGCTGTTCCCGTGGATTATCGGGCTGGTTGTTTCCTGGCCACGGCGAACGTATCCGAAGGAGGGGCGTGAATGAAGCGACGAATCTTCATGCGGTTGACGATAGCATTCAGTATCGCTGCAACGGCAATGCTTCTCGGCACCGCCCTTGCTGCGGACGTGCCCAGGATCACGAAGGAGGAGTTGAAGTCAAGGCTTGGCGACCGCGACGTCGTCATCCTGGATGTGCGCCGTAGCGGGGACTGGAAGGCAAGCCCGTCGAAAATTCAGGGCGCGGTCAGGGAAGACCCGGCAGACATTGATTCCTGGGCAGCCAAGTATCCAAAGGAGACGACCTTGGTCCTGTACTGTGCCTGAACTAACGAGGCAACCAGTGCCCGTGCGGCACAGGAGCTTAAGGAATATGGATTCTCCAAGGTGTACGCCCTCAAGGGCGGATGGGACGAATGGGTGCAAGCCAAGTACCCAGTCGAGGCGAAGTAGCCTGCATGAATACCCACTAGGCCCCGAACGATCTCTCGCGCTTTCCCGAGACTGTTCGGGAAGCGCGGGAGCTCTGGGAGAAGTCTCAAGTCACACTCCTCAACGTGAACATCCATTCCCACCCCACCGTTGCTGAGGCCGTCCGCCAGCCGGTCGAGATGTCGTAGTCGGTTTGAACAAACCGGTTGTGGCATCGCCTCACCCTTCCGTACAATAGGCCTGAACATCACTGGTTGAGTGGGGAGTCAGTTGAGCCGATCTCTCGTCATCAAGGGCGTCGTCTGCCCGCACTGCGTGGATTCACTGCGATGATCTCATCCTCACGATCGAAGGCGATCGGATCGCCTCGGTCGAGGTCGAGTGCGAGGCCGCGCGAGCGGTCTTCCTCGGCCATCAGCTTGATACCATCACATCGGTCAGATCACCCTTGACCACTCGTGCGACGCGTCGTTATACTCAATTGGGTTCGAGGGGCTTGCTTAATGTCAGGAGCAGCTCCGGCGCCCTCTCGCTAATGATGACGCAGCAACGCCTTCACGGTATATACCGGTGCTGTATCACGCCGCGAATATCTTGCGATTGGGGCCAGCGCGGCGCGCGCGGAGGGGAGCGTGCAAGACTTTGAGAAGCTCGGGGTGTTCTATCTCGGGCGCCCGTACGACCTGAAAACCAAGAAACCCAAAGAGGGACTCCTCCTTTACGACTCCAAGGACCTCGTCACGCACGCCGTCTGCATTGGCATGACGGGCAGCGGGAAGACCGGCCTCTGTCTCAGTCTCCTCGAGGAGGCGCTGATCGACGGCATCCCGGTCATCCTTATCGACCCCAAGGGTGACCTTCCCAATCTCCTCCTGACCTTCCCCGAACTTCGCGCCGAGGACTTCGCCCCGTGGGTCAACGAGGACGATGCCCGCAAGAAGGGGCTCGCGGTCAACGCCTATGCCGAACAGCAGGCCGCGTTGTGGAAGAAGGGGCTCGGCGAGTGGGGCCAGAGCGGCGAGCGCATCAAGCGGTTGCGCGATGCGGCCGACCTGGCCGTCTATACCCCGGGCAGCAGCGCCGGCCTCCAGGTCTCCATCCTCAAGTCGTTCGCTGCCCCGGCAGGGCCGGTCATCCAGGACGCCGAGCTGCTGCAAGAACGGATCAGCACCACGGCGACCGGTCTGCTGGGCCTCCTCGGCATCGAGGCTGATCCGTTGCGAAGCCGCGAGCACATCCTGATCTCCAAGATCCTGGAGTCCGCCTGGAAGCAGGGGCAGGACCTGGACCTCACGGCGCTCATCCAGCAGATTCAAACGCCGCCGGTCACCCGCATCGGTGCGCTCGATCTCGACTCCTTCTACCGCGCCAAGGAGCGATTCACCTTGGCCACGACCCTGAACAATCTGCTGGCGGCCCCCGGCTTCGATGCCTGGTTGGAAGGAGAGGCGCTGGATATCGACCGGATGCTGCACACGCATGATGGAAAGCCACGGGCGTCGATCTTCTCGATTGCTCACCTGAGCGACGCCGAGCGGATGTTCTTCGTGTCGCTCCTGCTGAATGAGACGCTGGGTTGGATGCGCACGCAGTCCGGGACGACCAGCCTGCGCGCCATCGTCTACATGGATGAGATCTTCGGCTACTTCCCTCCTGTCGCCAATCCGCCCTCGAAGCTTCCGCTCCTGACGCTCCTGAAGCAGGCCCGTGCCTTCGGGGTCGGGATCGTGCTGGCCACGCAGAACCCGGTTGACCTGGACTACAAGGGACTCGCGAATACCGGCACGTGGTTCATCGGCCGGCTCCAGACCGAGCGCGACAAGGCCCGCGTCCTGGACGGGCTGGAGGGGGCTGCTGCCGGGACGGGGACGCGATTCGACCGGAAGCAGATGGAGCAGGTCTTGGCCGGACTGGGGACCAGGATCTTTCTGCTGAACAACGTTCACGACGATGCGCCGGAGGTGTTCGAGACCCGGTGGGCGATGTCGTACTTGCGTGGCCCCCTCACGCGCAACCAGATCAAGACCCTCATGGAGCCTCGGAAGGCCGCTGCACCGGCGACATCCCGCGAGGGCGGGGTGCCGGACACCGGGCCGACCGCCTCCTCGGTGGCCGCGGCGGCTGCCGCTGGCGGAGCCGCCAAGCCGGCGAAAGGTGGCCGGCGGCCGGTGCTTCCGCCGGACATCCCGCAATACTTCTTCCCCGTTCGGGGGAGTCGAACGGATGGGAGCGCTTTGGTGTATCAGCCGATGCTCCTGGGATCCGGCGCGGTGCGGTTCGCTGACGAGAAGGCTGGAGTGGACGCCACGCAAGAGGGGATATTTATGACTTCAATTACGGGTGAGGCAGTCCCCGTCAACTGGGAGAGGGCGACGGAGGTCAACGTCGCCGTCGAAGACCTGGAGAAATCACCCCAGGAGCCGGCCGGGTACGCCGAATTGCCGGCGGCGGCGGGCAAGGTCAAGAACTACGAAGGATGGAGCCGGGACTTCTCGAATTGGCTCTATGGGGGCCAAAAGCTTGAGCTGTTGAAACGGCCCGGATCCAAGGAGTGTTCCAAACCGGGAGAGGCGGAGCGTGACTTCCGCATCCGGCTGCAGGAGGCGGCTCGCGAGCAACGCGATCAGTGGGCGGAACAGCTCAGGAAGAAATACGCGCCGAAGATCGCCACCCTGGAGGATCGCCTGCGTCGCGCCCAGCAGACGGCGACGCGCGAGAAGGAGCAGGTGTTGCACCAGGGGCTGCAGACGGCAGTCTCGGTGGGCGCCACGCTCCTGGGCGCCTTCCTGGGGCGAAAGGGTGTCGGCGTGACCACCATCGGGCGGGCGACGACGGCCGCGCGAGGGGTCGGCCGCGTCTTGAAGGAGCGTCAAGATATCGGTCGCGCTGAGGAGACCGTGGAAGCCATTCGCCGGCAACTCGCGGAGCTGGACGTTGAATTCAAAGCCGAGATGACGGCGCTGGAAGCAAGAACCGATCCGCTGACCGAACGTCTGGAAACCGTAGTCGTGAAACCGAAGAAGACGAACATCTCCGTGCGACTGGTCGCGCTGGTCTGGGTGCCCCAGTGGCGGAATCCGCAAGGGAAGACCACGCCCGTGTGGGCGTGAGGGGCCGCTGCGATCTGTGAGGGGAGGGCCGCACGGGTTGATGATGTTGAAGGGAGGATCACGTATGTTGAAGGAGTTCAAAGCGTTCGCGATGCGGGGGAACGTACTCGACATGGCCGTCGGGATCGTTATCGGCGTGGCCTTTGGAAAAATCGTGACCTCCTTCGTCAATGATGTCGTGATGCCGCCGATCGGGCTACTGCTGGGCAAGGTCGATTTCTCCAATCTGTTCATCGATCTGTCGGGCAAGTCCTACGCCACTCTGGCTGAAGCAAAGGCCGCAGGCGCAGCAACCATCAAGTACGGGCTGTTTCTCAACACGGTGGTGGACTTCGTCATTGTGGCCTTTGTGATCTTCCTGCTCATCCAACAGATCAACCGGATGACACGTCAGCCGGAAGCAGCGCCGGCGGCGCCGACCACCAAGGAGTGTCCATATTGCCTGTCGAGCATCGCGATCAAGGCCACTCGCTGCTCGCACTGCACCTCTGATGTGAAGGCGTCATAAGGAAAGCGGAGCCGGCGAAGCGACCGCGATTTGACGAAGCGACCTAAAAACTCTCGGGCTCCGATAGCCCCCTGGAGCAGTCGTGTGCAGAGCAACATCGCTAAGCGGAAGGTGGGGCGCCCACAAAGGTCTCAACTACGCCCAACGTGCGTAGAAAGGGGGGAAGGGATGCGAGCTAACTCGATTCGAATCGCCGCAGTAATGGCAACCGTTTTTTTCGCCATAGGCCTAGCGACAATCGGACAGTCGCTGGAGGCCGCTCCGCCCGACATGGATCAAGAATTCCGCGAGGGACAGGTCGTGAGTATGGACACGACCGGCGACACCATTGCGATCCGCGAGTATAACGGGGTCAACACCTATCAACTGAGCCCAACCGGCAGACAGGATCTGGATGCCGAACAGATCAAGCCAGGGGACAAAGTGCGCTTCAAGGTGTACGGTGTCTGGGGGCTCGCCTACCAGTTCTGGAGGCAATGAGTCAGCCGGTCACTGGTTGAAGCAGGCGATCGCGGCGCCAGGCCGGCCTGTTCAGGCCCGAGGCGCATGTTGAGGAGAAGTGGGGGCGCCGATGAACGCGAGGAAGGCTTTGCAGATGGGGGAGTGCGATCGGTGTCGATGGGTAATTAGGTAAAAATCCCTCGTCAGTTTCAGCCCGGTGATGTGGACGGCGGCTAGTTCTCGGCACATGATGTCCCCCTCGACAGCCAGCCTGGAGACGATGGCCACGCCACCGCCGGCCTTGACGGCCTGGCGGATCGCTTCGTTATTGCCCATCTCCGCCACGACCTTGAACGCGCTCATTGGAAGCTTGTGGCGTTCGAGTGCTTGTTCCAACATCTTGCGTGTGCCAGAGCCGCGCTCCCGAAAGAAGAACGGTTGGCTGGGCAGTTCCTTCGCCTTCACACTTCCGCGAACCGCCCACGGATGCTTGGGTGGAACCACCAGCACCATCTCGTCCTCGGCGAACTTCTGGTACTCGATTCTGGCATCGTCGAATTTCGCCCCAACGGCACCGACCTCATACGTGCCGTCGATCACCGCATTCACGATCTCTTTCGAGTATGAGACCCTCAGGACGATGGAGATGTCAGGGTACAGCGCCTTGATCCGGCCGATCAAGGGCGGCAGCACGTAGCCTCCTGGGATGCTGCTGGCGCCGATCGTCAGGTCCCCCCTCAGGCCCCCCTTGAATTCATCGAGGGCCTGCTGTGCCTCCTGGCGAACGGCCAGGATCCGCCTTGCATAGCGATACAGGAGTTCGCCGGCCTTCGTCGGGGTCGCCCTGTGTCCGAGACGATCGAGCAGCCTGACCCCAACCTCTTCTTCGAGCTTCTTGATGTGGCCGCTCACTGTAGGCTGGGTCAGGTACACGGCGTCGGCCGCCTTTGAGAAGCTTCCCGATTCGACGATCCTGCAGAAGACCTCGAGCACATGAATATCCACGACACACCTTCCGTCAGTTGTGTACCTCGGCGCCGATCGCCTCCTCATAGAGCTGAAGATACTCTTGGATTTCCCCTTCCCGAGAGAATTCCCGCTCGATCTTCTCCTTCCCTTTCAACCCCAACGTCCGGCGCAGGTGCGGCTCGCGGATAAGCCGCTCGGCCTTTTCGAGGAACTCGGCCTCGGACCCGAAGAGAAACCCATTGATACCGTCTTGCACGACCGTGCGGTTCCCCTCGATGTCGGAGACCAGGACCGCCCGCTCGCGGCTCATCGCCTCCAGAATACTGTTGGCCATGCCGCCCTCAGACAGCGATGAGTTGATGACCACGTCCACCGACTTGAGCATGGCGCACAGCTCCTCGTGAGAGACCGGCCCGAAGTAGAAGGCCCACGGTCGGCCTTTCAGCGCCTCCTGCAGCCTCGTCCCTTCCTCGGCTTCGATCACGGGTCCCACGAAGACGACCTTGATCTCCGGATGATGGCGTCTGAGCGCTTCGAGCGGGGCCAGACAGAAGGTCACGTTCTTGATGCGCCGGATGCCTGACGGGATGAAGAAGATCAGATCATCTGGCGCGAGCCCGAGCCGGCTGCGGAAGTCGAATGCAGCTTCGCGACACCGGACTGTCTGGCCGATGATGCGGATACGATCTCCGACCTCGGGCAGCTCGGCGACGATCTTGGCCCGCATCACCTCGTGAAATACCACGATCCGCGTCGCCAGCCGCAGCACATCGATGACGCCCGCCCTGCGCTCGGGGTCGAAGAGATCAGTGTTCGCATCGGTCCCGGTGACGGTGAGGATGGATGGGACGCCTAGTCGACGCCCGGCCTCCACCACGATCCGGCCCGAGGCGGTGGCATGAAACCCGTGGACGAGATCTGGCGTGAATGCTTCGAGGGCTCGCAGGATCTCGTCTGGCGATGGGCTGTTCTCAAGGGACCAGACCCGCACGACGAGTCCCTGGTCGCGAAGCCCTGACTCGATCCGCTGGACCGTGATCGAATTGCCCCGAACGGAAGGGAAGTAGAAGGGGGTGACGATGCCCAAGCGCATCTGCCGCTTCACCGTGGGACGAGCTCCCGCAGCACCCTCCCCAACGCCTCGCCTTTCTCTCCCTTGAGGATTTTGCCGACTTCCGTCTTGATGCGCTGCTCGATGCGCCCCACCTGCGGTGTCACCACCGGATCGGTCGTAGTCCCGCTCACCTTCGCTTCCAGCGTCGCTCTTGCGACCCTGGCCGTCACGTCGAAGTCAAGCCGTTGGTCCTGAAGGTTCATGCTCCCTGCGGCAAGGAGCTTCGCACCTTCCCGTTGCAACAGCAGATCTCTGGTTCGCAGGGTCCCCTTATCGAGGGTCCAGTGGGCGCTGAGACGATCGAACTCGTTGAGCGCCGAGGAGGATCCAGCCCCTTTCAGAACGGGATCGAAGCTGCGTGCTACTCTCTCCAACGGCGGATAGCCGGTCAGGCGCCCCCCCGTCACCACCAAATCGCTGTGACCTACGGCTCTGGCGAGGGCTCCGGTCCCGGGCTCCCCGAAGAGTTCCAGGTTCGAGTCCAGGGTCATGATCCCACTGAGTGTCCACCGCTCCTCTTGCAGTGCCTTGAGCAATGGTTCGGTCTGAACCCTCTCCAGATGCGCAGTGATCGAGGTGCGTGATGGTCGCCCGCGCCAGTCGAGTGACGCCCCACTCGACAGGCGCCCGCCGTAGAAACCGCCTTGGAGTCGCTGGATGGTGAGGACCCCGCTCCTGTAGCGAAAATTGCCCTCCGCGGTCGTCAGGACCAGCCCCCTCCATCGGACTGCGTCGGACCGGACTCTCCCCTCGATTTGTAGCCCATCCGGCGGGCCGGTTCGTGCCGTGACTGGGACAGGATTCGCCACGGCGGCGCGTTGGCCACCACGGCCGCTGGCCTCCTCGGCCCGGCCTGTTCCCCGGTTAGACGCGGTCCCCATTCCCAACAGAGATTCGATGTGGAGCTGCGGCGCTTTGAGATCGAGGCCGATCTTCGGACCCGTCAGGTTGACGAGTTGCAGGCGACCGGTGATGGTTTGGCCCTTCCAGCGGAGGTTGGCCTCGGGAAGGTCGAGCGCCTCGCCGTCCCATCGTCCCTTCGCGCGGAGCCACGCCTCCTCCCCAGGGCTTTTGACGGAGGTCCCCTCTGATGCCAGCCCCAGACGCAGCAGGTTGACCTCGGCCTGCAGGTCGAGGCGAGGCCAGTCGCCCGCGCCCTTCACCTCCAGATCAACGGTGCCGCGCAGCCCCTGGGGGGAAGAGACCGAAAAGCCGAGGTACGAGACAAGTCGGGCCGCCTCCAAGCCGCGGACTGAAAGCTGCGCTTCGATCGGCAGGCGATCATCGTCCTCAGCCCGGATGCTGCCGGTGAGCTCAAAGGACCCGGACACCTCGTCAGGCAGCCGGCCGCTGACAGAGATCCGGAGCGGGGCGTTGGGCGGCGGCGCGGCGGCATCGGCGTTCAGGCCCCGGATCTCGAGTGGCGCTGATCTCTTGCCCTGTAGTCGGTCGAAGATGATCGTGCCGTCACGGACAGTCAGTGCTCCACCCAACGCGATCGGCAGGACAAGCTGTCCTCTGACTGATCTCGTCGCCTCAGTGCGTCGCTGCTCACCGGCCGCCGGTCGAGGGGCGGGCCGGATGAGGTCCTCGACGTTCCAGCCATCCGGGCCTCGGACCAAGCGAATCCGCGGGCGGTCGAGGCGAATCTTGCTGACCTGGAGCTCGCCTTTGAGGAGCGGGAGAAGCCTCAGGCTGACATCGACTCGCTCCGCCTCCATGAATGTCTCAGGCCGTGGGGCACGATCTGAAACGGCAAGACCTCGGACGGTCGCCCCGGGTCCGGGCAGCAGACGCACTCGCAGGCTGCTCGCTGTGACCCTGCGGTTCAGAAGGCGACTGGCCCTGTCGGTCAGCAGGCCTCGATAGCGCTCCTGATCCAAGAGGAGCGGCGCGGCCAGGAGCAGGGTCACGAGGCTGCCGAGGGCCAGGAGCACTCCGACAAGCGTGCGCGAGCGCCGCGTCATCCTATCCGCCCTCCCCTGGCGCGCTCCGCTCCAGGAGCGTCCGGAGCAGCTCATTGACCGTCTTCGGGTTGGCCTTGCCTCGGCTGGCTTTCATGACGGCGCCGACGAGGAAGGTGAAGCTTTGCACCTTTCCCTTCCGATACTCGGCCACCGGCCCTGGGTGCTGGGCAAGCACCCCCTCAACAATTCGCAGCAACTCGTCCTGGTCGGAGATCTGTGTCAGTCCTTCCTCCTGAACGATGAGCGCGGCCGACTTCCCGGTCTGATACATCTTCTCGAAAACCATCTTCGCGATCTTGCCGCTGATGTCCCCGCGATTCAGCATCGTGAGAAGGGCGGCGAGCTCCGCCGGCGGGATCGGGCTGTCGGTGATCTCCCGGCCGTCCTTATTGAGGAGACCGAGGAGCTCCACCATCACCCAGTTGCTGGCGGTCTTCGGCTCCGGGAAGGCCTTCACCACCTCCTCGTAGTAACCCGCCAGCGGCTTGGAAGCGGTCAGAACCGCGGCATCGTAGTCGGGAATGGTGTACTGTCTCACAAACCTGGCGCGGCGCTCCTGCGGGAGCTCGGGCAGGGTCCTACGGATCTCATCGATCCATTGCCGTGGAATGGTCACAGGGACCAGGTCCGGCTCGAGGAAGTAGCGATAGTCGTGAGCGTATTCCTTGCTTCGCATCGGGAAGGTCTGTTCCTGGTTGGCATCCCACAGTCGTGTCTCTTGGACGACCCGTCCTCCCTGCTCAAGGACCCGGACCTGCCGCTGGATCTCATAGGCCAGGGCCTTCTGGACGTGCTTGAAGGAGTTCATGTTCTTGACCTCGGCCTTGACCCCGAGCTCTTCGGTCCCGGCGCGCCGCACCGAGACGTTGGCGTCGCAGCGAAGGCTCCCCTCCTCCATGTTCCCGTCGCAGACCTCCAGGTAGACCACGATCGCCCGGACCTGTCGGAGGTACTCTGCCGCATCTTCCGGGTTGCGGATGTCGGGCTCGCTGACGATCTCCATCAACGGGACGCCGCTCCGGTTGAAATCCACCAAGCTGGAGTCGGCGGACTGAAACGTGCCGGCATGGAGCAGTTTTCCGACATCCTCCTCCAGGTGAAGGCGATGGATGCGGACACTCT
>Ga0214473_10008994_pt1 | contig 11813 bp, 4 predicted proteins | sample RVTome_7_FD_203509 | JGI IMG/M metagenome (GOLD analysis project Ga0214473, IMG submission 203509) | Soil microbial communities from uranium-contaminated site in the Upper Colorado River Basin, Wyoming, United States - RVT98D197 | ecosystem: Environmental > Terrestrial > Soil > Contaminated >...
GCGTCGGCGTCGGCGTCGGCGTCGGCGTTGGCGTTGGCGTCGGGGTTGGCGTTGGCGTTGGCGTCGGCGTCGGCGTTGGCGTCGGCGTCGGCGTCGGCGTCGGCGTCGGCGTCGGCGTGCGGCACGGTGTCGGAGTGGGTGTCTGGTTCCACCAACTGGTGTGGGCGATATCGACGCACTCAGCCGGAGTCGGCGTGGGCGTCTTGGTCGGAGTCGGCGTCGGGCACGCACCCGAGTAGCCAGTCGAGACGACGTTGTGGTCAGCGCTCCAGCGCACCCATACCTGCAGGACGGACGACCCGGTCGTGACGCTCTTCCTCAGCGTTGAGCTGTCGAGGGTGTACGTGGTGTAGCCGCTGAACTGCGAGTTGGTCGCGAAGTCGATGTGAAGATCGGATTCCGAGTGGCTGGCCTGAACGATCCAGGTCACATGCGTCGCGTCCGTGCACGTCCCTGACACGCCGAGGGGGGACCAGGCCAGCGTCGGATTGGAGAAGGCCACCCATGCCAGGACGGCAGCAACTATCCATCCGATGCGCAGCGAATTGGACCGTGGCAACTGGACGCGGTTGGGCATTCCGCTGGCCATGGTGGGACTTTGGGGTAGTCGCGTCTAGTACTTCTGGCCTGATCCCGTTGCCGCCGCGCAACGCGGCAGCCGTAGATCCTGGACGAGCCAAGGGATCAGGGAATCGCGGGCTGGGCGACTAAGGGTTGCCGAGCCAGTACGTCACCCCGAGCGTCGCCAGACTGTGCTCGGACTTACCTGCGACCGAGTTGCGTACGTACACCCGGATCCTGACCGTGTTGGCGCGGCTGGCGCTGTTCACCTCGGGCAGAGAGACGCTGTCAGTGGCGAAAGTTGTGCCCGCGTTGCACGACAGCGGTGCCCCAGAGCTGCCGTGACTGCCAATCAAAGTGGCACCGGCATACACCTCGATGTAGTAGCAGGTGGTGCCGCCAGCATATGAGCGATACGAATGGCGGAAGGTCGCGCCCTCGACGGTCGAGCCGGTCGCGACGTAGGCGGGGAAGCTGAAGTCGAGGTAGCGACTCGAGCTGAAGCTCGAATCCCAGTTGGAGCTCGAGACGTATGCGGTCGTGTTGACCGTGATGGTCACCGTCGTCAGGGCCGAGTCGGCGATACCGTCGGTCACCTTGTAGGTGAAGCTGTCGCCGCCGGTGAACGTCGAGCCGGGCGTGTAGGTGAACGAGCCGTCGGCGTTGAGCGTCAGGCTGCCGTTCGACGGACCGCTGACCGGCCGCGGCGTTTGCACCGTCTGCGTTTGACCGGCGTCGGGGTCGGTGTCGTTGGCCAGCACGCCGGGGGCGGCCACGATCAGCGTGTTGCCCTGGTAGAGCGAGTAGGCATCATTCGTACCGGTGGGCGTGGTGTTGGTGACCGTGATCGAGACGCTATCTGTGTCGCTCTGCGCGCCGCCCGACCCGGTTGCGCCCAGGTCGTTGGTCACGATCTGGACGGTCGCGGTGCCGGTGAACTGGTTGGTCGGCGTGAAGGTCAACCCGTCCAGGGCGGTGTTGATGTTGGCCACCGTTCCGGTGAAGGTCATCGTCGCGTCGGCCGTGCCGTCGCCCGCGCTGAAAGTCAGGCCACTCGTGCCCGACAGCGTCATGGTGCCGCTGGTCGCGGTCAACTGGACCTGGACCGAGCTCGTCGCGGCGTCGACGTCGGCGATCGAGATGACGTTGCCACCGGCGGTGGAGAAGGTGATGGCCATGTTGACTGCCGTGGCCTGCGTGCCGGGCACGGTGTTGACCGGCGCGTCGTTCACCGCGTTGACGGTGATCGTGAAGGTCTGCGTCGCGCTGGTGTCGACGCCGCTGTTGGCAGTGCCGCCGTTGTCGTGGATCTGGACACTGACCGTTGTCGAGCCGTTGGCGTTGGCCGCCGGTGTGTACGTCAGCGTGCCGGTCGCCGAGACGGCGGGCTGGACGCTGAACAGGCCGTTGTTATCGTTGGAGACGATGAAGTCGACCGTCTGGCTCGACTCGTTCGACGGGCCGGCGCTGATCGCCGTCGCCCAACTGGCGACCGACTGCGCGCCGGCCTCTTCGTTAACCGTCTGGTTGCCGCCCTTGGTGAACGACGGCACGTCATTGACCGAGTTAACCGTGATTGTCACCGTCGCCGCGCTGGCCGAGTTGACCATTGCGTCCTTGGGGCGGTAGCTGAACGAATCGCTGCCGTTGAAGTTCGCGCTCGGCGTGTACGTGAAGGATCCGTTGGCGTTGAGGGTCAGCGAACCGTCGCTGACTCCGCTGACCAGGACGGCGGTCAGCGCGTCGTTCTCCGGATCGGTGTCGTTGGCCAGCACGCCGGTCGCGGAGACGTTGAGCAGGCCGTCCTCGTTGACCGAGTAGCTGTCGTCGATGGCGGTGGGCCGGTCGTTGACCGCGGCGTCGAGGATCGCTTGGCCCTCGCTCGTCGTGTCGAGGTTGGCGCCGGTGCTGAAAGCGAACGCGTCGACATAGAGGCCGTTCTCGCGTCCGCCGAACCACCAGTCGTGCAGCCCGCTGCTGACGTTGGTGTAGGCACCGACTCCGTTGATGCCCGAGGTGTTGGCCAGGTCGACCCAGCGGTAGGTCGTGTCGCCGTGCAGGTAGAGATCGTTGACCTGATCCCAGTTGGTGCCAACCGTCTCGTCGGAATCGAGCGGTCGCATCGCCCAGCCGCTGTCGTCGGCGTTGGTGTCGGTCAGAAGCCGGTAGCGAACGTATAGGTGATAGGAGTTGGTCGCACCTGCGTTGGGGAAGTAGACGTCGTACTGCACGCGCTCGGCGGGCGGGCCTGACGACGCGGTGTTGTTACCGTTGGTGCTGATCGCCTGTCCGCCCAACGCGCTGCCCTCGCTGGCGGTGGTGAAGCCCGCGCCCGTCGCGCTGTCCGAAACGTAATCCTCGGCCTGGAAGCCAACGCTGGCGTAGACGTTGATTGTGACCGTCGCATTCGACGAGTAGAGACCGCCGTCAAAGGCGCGGTAGGTGAAGCTGTCGGCCCCGGCGAAGCCGCTGTCGGGCGTATACGTGAACGAACCGTCGGAGTTGAGCGTCAGCGAGCCGTTCGGTGTGGTCGAGACCAGCGACGCTGTCAGCGAATCGTTCTCGGGGTCGCTGTCGTTGCCCAGAACGCCCGGCGCCGACACGCTCAACTGGGTCGCCGCTGCGGTCGTGTAACCGTCGGCGACTGCTGTCGGGGGCGTCGAGACGCTGACGTTGTCGAAGACCGCCGTCGTGGTCGCCGAGTTGGTGTGCGAGGTGACTGCCAGCCCGACGGTGACCGAGCTGGCCATGGTGATCGCGGTCGTCGAGCCCTGTTGCGTCCAGTTCGTGCCGTCAGCTGAGCGCTCGGCGGTGAAGTTGTTGCCCAGCCGTGTCAGGCGCACCCAGTACGGCGCCGACAGGCCCGCCTGGGTCGAACTGGTGCTCGTGCCATTGGTCGTGGCACGGTACTGGAAAGACATGCCGTTGGAGTAGCTCATCAGCGCCTGGCTGTGGGTGCTGCCGGCTGCCGTGCTCTCACGGATCATCACGCCGGCCTTGGCCCACGGATCGGTGTTGCCCAGGCTGACCACGCGCGCGGTGATCCGCCCGTCACCGCTGAGCGTCTTGTAGACGTAGTGGAACTGGTCGGCCGTGCCCCAGATGTCGGCGCCCGAGGCGTATACCGTGTAGGTCCCGCCCGAGTGCCAGGCGTAGCCCGGCAGCGTGGGCGAGCCGATGTCGGCGGCGGCAGTGAAGATGCCCAGGCCGCGCGGCTCGCCTATGGCGAAGTCGCCCGCGGCGGTGACGCCGGTCGCTTGGGTCGTCGTCGAGGTGCGCGAGCCGGTGGTGGGCGGCGTCCAGGTGCCAGAGGCATAGCGGTCGACAATAAACGAGTCGGTGTCCGCGCCGGAATCCACATCGCCGGCGACGAAGGTGAAGGTCACGTCGTATGTGGTGAAGGTCATACCACTGTTGACCAGCGTCCAGTAGCGGTTCGCGTCACGGTCGCGGTTGATGCTCGAGGAACTGATTGAGGCGTGATCGCCGTCGATCGTCCTGACGCTGAAGGCGCCGGCCACGCTGACGCTGGCGAACCCGACCGTGACCGGCATGTAGTCGGTGGCATTGCCGATTTCGTAGGTTCGGGTTGCGGCACCGGTCGGGATGTAGAGGGCCAGGTAGCCAAAGACGTGGCCGCTGGTGCGTGACAGAGTCGCAGTGGAGTTGATGTAGATGTAGTTGACCGACCCGGCGTCGACGACGCCGCTGGTCAGCGAACAGGTCCCGTTGACGGTGACGCCGGCGGCCAAGGTGAGCCCGGCCGCGTTGTCGACGGTCAGGTTGTTGACCGTCGTCGGCAGTCCGTTGCCGGTCGCCTGGGCCGAGCTGCCGTTGTAGGTGTAGTTGGCGCCCGTCGAGAAGGTGCGCGTGCCGCTGACCTGGATGTTGCCACTCGCACCGCTGCTGCCGATGCCGGCCACGCTGCCGATGCCGATGGTCGCACCAGAGTTGAGCGTGAACGTGCCGCTCGAGCCGTCGAGCACGTTGGTGCCGAAGTTGACCGTGGCGCCGGAAAGGACGGCAAAATCGACCGTCGCCGAGATGGTGGCCGAGCTCTTGGTGTACGCCTGGGCAGTACTGCCGTTGAAGTTGACGGTCGCCGAGCCAGTCGTGCCGTTCCGGTTCAAGGTCCCCCCCGACAGGCTGAAATCACCGGCGACATTGAGCACGCCGACGTTTGTCCCCGAGCCGGTCGACTCGCTGACGCTGAAGGTTCCGCCGCTCAGGGAGAACGCGCCGCTTACGCTCAGGGTGAAGCTCGTCGTGCTCGTCGAGCCTGCGCCGCGCACCGCGAACGTGCCACCGCTCTGGCTGAAGGCGCCCGCGCCCAGCGTTCGCGTCGCGCCGCTGTTGATCAGGCGCAGCGAGCCGCTGCCGGTGCTGACGATCGACAGTGTGCCCGCCACCGACGAGCCCGACTCGGCCGACATGTTGCCGGCCAGGCTGACAGCCGACGATTGGCCGGTCGAGTTCCAGCTGAAGCTGCCGAATGCCTGGCCCAGGCCTGACGGCGCCGTTGTGCTGGTCGTGTAGCCGATCATCTCGACTGTCGAGCCTGCGTCCCACGTGGCCGTCGGGATCGTCCCGCCACCGTTGAAGTTGTGCTGGTACAGACCGCCGCTGCCGAACGCGAGGGTCGCGCCGCTGTTTATCGTCACCGTTCCGGCCGAACGGAAAGTGCCTGCGACCGACAGGTCGGTGGCGGTACCGTCGGCGATGGTCAGCGTCACTGCGCTGTTGAGCGTTACCTGGCCGCCGCCCTCGATGGTCACCTCGTCGACGGTCACGTTGGCTGCGACGGTGACGGTGTGGCCGTTCTGGATGGTGATGACGCCCGATGTGCTGGATGGCGAGGTAACCGCGGCCACCCACGCTGAGCCATCCCAGCGCTGCCACGTGACGGCCGTTGCCCAGTTGCCTGACGCTGCCGATCGGTAGGCATTCGACAGCGCGTCCTCGCCGACCTGGAAGTCGCCAAAGGCGGCGATGGCGCTGGCCTGGGTGCTGGTCGAGGTGATCGTACCCAGGGTCGGATAGCTCCACGCTGCACCGCTGTAGAGCCCGACCTTGAAGGCCGCGGCGTCGGCGCCGCCATCGACGTCCGGGGCCGAGAAGTTGAGCGTCGCGGTGTAGGTCGTGAAGGTGATGCCGCTGCCAGTCAGCGTCCAGATTCGGTTGGCGGTCTTGTTGACGTTGATCGTCGAACTGGCGATCTGGGCATGATCACCGCTGGTCGTGGTCGCGGTCAGCGTGCCGGAGACCGTGACGCTGGCGAACAGGACCGTGACCGGCGCGTAGGCGCTCGCGTCGCCGACCTCGTAGGTCACGCTGGGCGTGCCCGTCGCAACCGTCTTTTGGAGATTGCCCACGACATGGCCGCTGGTGCGCGAAACCGTCGCCGCAGCGGCGATGATCAGGCTGCTGGCGCCGGTGGTGATGTTGCCCGAGGTCAACGTCAGCGTGCCGTTGACAGTCGTGTCGCCGGCCAGCGTCGTGCCGCTGGCGTTGTTCATCTTGAGGTTGCCATAGGTCAGCGCGCTGATCGTCTGTGCAGCGCCGCCGGCATACTCGACGGTCAGGTTGGTCAGCGTCTTGTTGGTGATCGTGTACTGGCTCGAAAAGTCGGCCGTGGCGGCGGTGCGCGTCACCTGCGCCGTGCCGCTGCCGGTGAGCGTGCCAGCCCCGCTGATGACGCTTGCCGCTGCAGGCGAGAAGGTCGCGCTGCCGTTGACGTTGAAGGTGCCGGCGACGGCGAAGCTGCCGCTGGCGCTGACCGCGGCAGAGCTCGCCAGCGTCAGGCCCTGGAACGTGAGCGTGCCCGAGCTGGCGATCGAGGCACCGTTGTTGAGCGTGATCGTGCCGTCGGTCGGGGCGAAGGTAACGCTGCCGTTGACGGACAGCGTGCCGGCGACGGCGAAGCTGGCCGAGGGCTGCGTGCTGGGGGTGCCGGCCACGGTCAGGTTGTTGAACGTGGGTGGCGACGTCAGCGCCAGCGACCAGCCGGTGCCGGACAGGGTTATCGTGCCACCGCTCGGCGCGAAGGTGGCGCCGCCGCCCGTGGTCAGCGCCGCGAGGACGTTGAAGCTGCTCGACGTGGTGACGGTGGCCGAGGCGGGGATGGTCAGCCCGCGGAAAGTCAGCGTGCCCGAGTTCGCGATCGACGACCCGTTGGCCATCGTGATCGTGCCCGCCGAGGCCACCAAGCTGTCGCCGCTGGTCACGGTCAACGCCGTCGCCACGGTGAACGAAGCCGACGTCGTCGTACCCGAACCGCTGATCGTCAGGTTGCCGTAGCTCTGGCTGCTGTTGAGCGCGGCGACGGAGGTCGTCGTGCCGGCGTATTCGATCGTGCTCGTCGCGCCGATCGAATGGGTCGAGTAGTTCGACGGCAGCGTGCCGGTGCCGCCGATCTTGAGCGTCGCACCGTTGCTGACGGTGAGCGTGCCGCCGGCGCTGCTGCGGTTGGCGCTGAATGTCGACAGGTCGAGGATGCCGCCACTTACGGTCAAGTTGCCGGCCGCAGTCACGTTGCCGCCAAGGGTGTTCGTGCCGCTCGCGCTGTTCAGGTTGCCGTACGTCAGTGCGGCGACGGTCTGGCTGCCAGCGCCGGTGTAGCCAACAGTGCTGGCGGCCGCGAGCGACGTCGTCCCCGATACGGTCGGGAAGCTGGCCTGCGTATTGAGCGTGCCGATGGTCACGGTGAGGTCGCCCGTGACTGTCAGCGACTGCGATGAGTTGATGGTCAGCGTCAGGCCGGCGTTGTTGAGCGTCATGTCGTTGGTCGACGCAGCCACGTTGACGTTGATCGTGTTCGCGCCGGTCAAGCTGACGTCGTCGCTGGCAGTGGGCACGCCGTTCGGGTTCCAGTTGTTGGCGTCGCCCCAATTGTTGGTGGCCGCCCCACCGTCCCAGGTCTTGGTGCAGGTCGACTTGAGCGCCACCGTCATGCCTACGCCGGTGTCGGTGTCGCCCGACGCAGTCGCCGTCTTGGAGCCCGTCGCACCGGCCGCGCCGAGCAGCAGGTAGTTGACCTCGATGGCCACGCCGCCAGCGTTGGGTACCGTCTCCGAGGCGACGTCAACGATCTCGTTCATGCCCGACGGCGGCGCCCAGGTTGCCGATGAGGAGAAGGAATGGCCGGTCACGAGCATGTCGCCGCTCTGCGTCGTGGTCACGGAGGGCGCAGCATGCGACAACGAGCTCGCCGTGGCCTGGCTGTTGCTAACGTCGACCGGCGAGCAGGTGCTGGCGTTGTAGAAGGTGGCGATGCCGCCCGCGCCGCCGGTGGGCGATGAACCCAGCGTAAAGGTGTAGCTCGACGGCTCACTCGTGGTGGCGACCTTGTAATAGGTCGTCTGCGAGCTGGTCGTGCCGGTGGTCTGGTTCTGGTCGCGGATCAGCGTCCAGCCCGACGGCGCGGTTATGGTCGCGGTGTACGGCCGCACGGCGATGAAGGCGACCATCGTGTCGCCGGCAACGGTGCCGGTCGGTTTGCTGATGGTCAGCGAGGTCACTCCGCTGCCCACCGCGTTCTCCGCGGCGTTGCGGAACGACGGGCTCGACGCAACCGTATAGATCGGCGGCGTGTACGGCCCGACATACGGTCCGGAGCCTTCCTGCACGCCGCGCGGCCTGACCTCGTCGCGGCTTGTGTCGCTCCACGCCCGGCCCAGGTCAAGCAGACCGTTGCCGGTCTGGTCACGCGTGCCAACCGCCTGCGCCGTCCGCGCCAGGCGGCCAACGATGGTCCCGTTGCTGAGAGTCGCGTCTGCGGCGCGGATCAATCCCGCCGCGGCGGCGACGATCGCCGCGGCGGCAGAGGTGCCGCTGATCGAACGATAGCCGCCCGGTTCGATCGTCTGGATGTCGGCACCGGGGGCGGCGAGGAACACCGCCGGTCCCGTGTTGCTCGAAGGCCACAGCGTGTCGTCGGCCTGCGTCGCCGAGACGCCCACCACCCCGGCATCGCCCGCCGGGTACGCGGCAGTGGCTGAGCCGTCGTTGCCGGCAGCGGCGACGATGACCACGTCGTGCTGCCAGGCATAGTCGACGGCTGCCTGGAGAGCGGCCGAATAGTCACTGCTCGAGAAGGCCATCAGAATCACGTCGGCACCGTGGTCGACGGCGTACACGATGCCGTTGATGATGTCGCCGTCGCGGCCGGTGCCGTCGGGCCCGATGACCGTCACCGGCATGACCTGCAAGGCGTTGTCGCCGGTGCCGGCGATGCCCTGGCCATTGTCGGTCAAGGCCGCGACGAGGCCGGCCATCCACGTGCCGTGGCCGTGCGGGTCAACGCCGGCCACTGAGCCATCGACGAACGAGGCACCAGCGGTCAACATGCCCGCCAGATCAGGGTGTGTGGCGTCGACGCCCGTGTCGAGGACCGCGACCACGGCCGAGCCGGCAGGCGGGTCACTGCGCACCGTGGGCCAGCCGATGCGCGGCAGGGCCCACTGATCGGGATATAGCGGATCGTTTGGTGCGCCCTCGACGGTGCGCTGGCGGTCGGGCTCGATCCGGGCAACCGCGGGGCTCTCGTACAGGGTAGCGACGCGCGCAGCGGCACCGTCGACCGGCACCTCGACCATGACCATGCGCAGCGCCGGTATGACCGACGTCTCTGTCACAGTTTGTGAGGCGAGCAGGTCGGCGCGACTGGCGAACGCCTCGGCTGACGCGAAGGTGATGACGTAGGGCAACCCGTCGACGGCCGCGGGCGCGGGCGTGGGCGCAGGCGCGGGCGACGGCGTCTCACCCGCCGCGGTCGCGGCGGGTGTCGGGCTTGGCTGGCGGCTCGGAGAGTCCGTCGGCTGGTCGGTCGGCTGCTCTGATGGCGGTGACGGGCCACCGCCGTCCGGAGGCGGCCCGGCGGTCGCCGGCGGACTCTGGGCACCGGGCTCGGGCGCAGCGCTGGACGGGGCAGCCGTTGGCGGGGCGGGTTCGCTCGAGGGCGCCGGCTCATCGAGCACGCGGCCCGGGGAATTGGCCGTGATCGCGAACGGGGCGATGGCAGCAATCAAGGCGAGCAGCACCGCGAAGGCGAGACGACGGTGCCGCTGCGGCAGACGGTTCATGGCCCGGCCAACCCCCAACGCAGGAGCTCGGTCTGCCCGGTGTACACCTCGCGCGTCAAGATCGGATACAGGGTGAACGTGACGAACGGGGTGTCGCCGCTGACCGTGGCCTGGTCGACACGCAACGCACCCGCCGCGCTGTCGCGGGCGAATACGCGCACGCGCAGGTCGTTGGCGAGGTCGGTCGTGGTAACCGCCGTGAGCGGCACGTTGAGGACGGTGGTCGAAGTGCCGCTGGTGCAGGCCAGCGGGCTGCCCGAGCTGCCATGGGAGGAGAGCAGGTTGTTGTTCGACGCCCGGCGTAGCTCGACGTAGAGGCAGACACTGCCGCTGCCTGCGTCGCTGGCCACGCGCAGGTCGAGCGAAGCATTACTCACACCGAGTCCAGCCGGCAGTGGCGCGTTGGGCTCGAGCTCCAGGTAGCGCCCGCTGTCGAAGGCGGTCGGCCAGGCGCGGCTCAGGAAGTAGCGGCCGTCCGCGCCAAAGGCGGTCGCGCTCGACTGGTCGACGACGCTGCCCGACGACGCGTCGGTAACGTCGAAAGCGGTGCTGATGCGCTCATCGCGGAAGATCCGGCTGGCGGCAATGTCGGCCCCCACGGGGTAGTCGGCGGTGAAGAGCGCGGTCGTACCGGGCAGGCTGACCATGACCATCGCGGCTATGGCCACCGAGGCGGCGGTTACGAAGGCGAGCCCCTTGAATCGCCCCCACCGCTTAGCGTTGCTGTGCCAGGTGCCCATGTCAACGTGCCGGCAGGGCGGCCGTCCTCCGCGGCGCGGCGGACTGCAGTGTGATGGCAAGCTCCTCGACGAACCAGCCCGCCAGGAGGAGCGAGCACAGGACGCCGAGCACAACCAGCGCGCCAGGCACGCTGGCCAGCGCGATGAGGACCGTGCCGGCCGTGGGCACTGTCAGCGCAACACGGCCGATGACCGCAGCACCCACGACGATGACCGGATCGATCGCGGGGTTAGCGTCGCCGCGCGTTTCGAAGGAGCGCTCGGCGACGTCGTTGACGCCGACAACGCGGTGAGTGACGACCGTTCCGCTGGGCGCGCGAAAGGTGATCACGTCACCCACGCCAACGGCCGTCGGATCGACGTCTTCGATGACGACAACCGAGCCGATCGGGATGGCCGGTTGCATCGAACCGCCGCGGACGATGTACATCTTGCCCCCCACGAGGGGCAGGACGTGCGGCAGGGCCATGATCATCAGCAGTCCGACGATGCCGAGCAGCCAGGCGATGCGGATTCCCCTGGCGGCGATCCGTAGGCCGGTCGTCATCGTCCTTGCTTCCTCGCTGACATGGGGACGGCGGCCCGAGCGTCAGCTGCGGGCCGCCATCTGCGGGCTCGGATGGGCCGGCTAGTTGTTGGCGGTCTGCTCGGCGTCGAAGGTGAAGGTGGTCGTCGTCGTCGCGCCCTGCATCGAGTTAGAAGCGCTGATCGACAGGGACACGTAGAAGCACAGGACCTCGTTGACGCCGGCGTTGAGGGTGCGGTCGCCGCTGTCGGCGCCCGAGGTCGGGTCACCGACCAGGTTGCCGCTCGCTCCTAGAGCCGCGGACGCGTGCAGTGACGTGCCGGTCGCGTCGTCGCAGTAGTCGCCGTCCTCGGCGAACGTATTGCCGGCGCCGGTGTCTTCGGTCTTAATCACCAGCAGCAGGGCGTCACGCAAAGCCAGCGTGTCGGCGTTGGTGCTGGTCTGGCTGATGGCGTAACGCAGTTGGGCGGAGCCGTCGTTCTCGACGGCGACCGAGCTGCGCACGGAGTCACCCGGCATCATCGCCGACGAGGTCAGGTCGAGGGCCGCGATCTTGGTCGCGTCAAGCACGATCGTACCCGTGGTGATGGTCGAGTCGTCTGTCTCCTGGTCGGTAAACAGGGCCATCGAGACCATGGTCGCCCCTGTCAGGCTGGTGACCGCGACAGTGGTCAGGCCCAGCAGGAGCAGCTTCTTGTGCGCTACCCGCGCCAGACGGTTCATGTTGAGCGGTCCTCCGTTAGCACGCCTCCCACCAGGCGCGTTTGTTGGGATGTTTTCCCTCGGACCACAGGGAAGCATCTGGTTCACGCCAGCGATATGAACCGGGTGGGGTAAGGGTGGGCGTACCTTGGTCATGCCCGCGTGCGGTCCCGTGCCGTCGCGAGCCGTCTTGTCGCCGTACCT
>Ga0214473_10008995_pt1 | contig 11812 bp, 9 predicted proteins | sample RVTome_7_FD_203509 | JGI IMG/M metagenome (GOLD analysis project Ga0214473, IMG submission 203509) | Soil microbial communities from uranium-contaminated site in the Upper Colorado River Basin, Wyoming, United States - RVT98D197 | ecosystem: Environmental > Terrestrial > Soil > Contaminated >...
TATCCGACGTGAGGCGCACCTGGTTCCCGCCTCCGGCGTCCATCAGCCAGATCGAGCCGGGTCCGAAGGGAGCCTTGGTGCGCATGAAGGCGATGCGCGTCCCGCCCGGGCCCCACGCGGGCGCGGCCTCGTTGCGGAACGGCGTGGACGTCAGGCGCTGCAGATCGCTCCCGTCCGGCGCCATTGTGTACAGGTCGGTCTGGGTGAGGCCTTCGCCGGGCACCGGCGCCTCGTACGCGAAGACGATGCGGCCATCGGCTCCGGGGAAGGTCGCGTGGCCGACGGCCGGCGACCACCACACGGGAACGGCCATGAGGGCCACCACCAAGGTCCTCGCTCGTTTCAGACGCATCCTGCCGAGTATGCGGCAACGGCTGCGCCGGTTCAGAGCGTGAGCCCGTCGGGCAGAGGGATGTCTGCCATGAGACGCTCGAGCTGCCAGGCTCGTTCGACCGTGCGCACCCATTCGTAACACAGTCCTTTCGCGCTCACGAGGGTGACGCCGGACGCGCGCATCCGCTCGAGCCCGTCGGGGTGAGCGGCGCCCGGCGACGCGACGGCGTCGTGAACCGCGGCCACCCGGAACCCGCGATCCAGCAGGCCGAGCGCCGACTGCGCGACGCAGACGTCCGTCTCGAGACCGACGAGGACGGCCGTGCGGCGACCGGTGGCCTCGACCGCCGAGAGGATCTCGGGCACGTCGGCAAGGGCGAAGACCGGCTTCACGAAGGTGGGTGTCCCCTCGGGAAACTGCGCCTCGACGCCGCCCAGGACGGGGCCATTGCGGTCGGGCTCCTCCGCGGTCGCCACCATCGGGATGCCGAGTACGCGGGCCAGGGCCGCGATCCACACCACCCGCTGGATGACCCGGTCCGCGCCGTCGGCCTCGCCGAGCTTGTCCACGAACCCGCGCTGCACGTCGATCACGCACAGGACCGAATCGTCCGCGTCGAGCAAGCGGCCACCTGGTGTCGGCGGTTCCATCGAGGGACGATGCTACGCCGCGACACCGGCCGAGCGTCGATATCCTGCCGGCATCGTGCGTCTGCGATCTCTCACCGTGGCCCTCGCGTTCGCCGCAACCGCGATCTCGATCGTGGCGTGCACCTCGAGCTCGCCGTCCGGTGACACATCGCCGCAACCGGCGGCGTCCCCGACCCGCGCGGCGCCCTGGGGGCTCGATGCCACCTTGGTTCCCGAGAGCGAGGCCGAGATCGATGCCGTGCTCGCCGCGATGCCCCCCGAGATCGACGGCGTCCCCGGGGAGGTCCAGGGGAACGAGATCGACTACGGGGACCGTGGGATGGGCGAGATGGCGGGGAGCATGGAGACGTTCCTGCGGGTCATGACGCTCGGCGGGGAGGAGTACGGCACCGGGGCCGCATTCGTCGGCGCGATCGTGCAGAACGGCGGGATCGACATCGAGGCGCAGGAGCTCGGCGCCGACGCGCCGCTCGTGTACGTGGCCGGTTCCACGCCCGCCGGCGGCTCCACCTACTTCAGCGTGATGTGGGCGGCGCCCGACGCGCCCTACGTGATGCTGATCCAGGCGACCTCGGACGCCCAGCGCCTCGCGCTCGTCCGCGCCTTCCAGGACGCCGCCGCCTCGATCGGCTGAGACAGGGAACGCGAACGGCCCGGCGTGTGGCCGGGCCGTTGCACGACGCTCGTTCGCGAGCCGGGCGGGTGACTACTTGCCCTTGGCCGCGCTCTTGAGCCCCGCGCCCGCCGAAACCTTCACGGCGTTGCCGGCGGGGATGTTGATCGTTTCGCCGGTGCGAGGGTTGCGACCGGTGCGCGCACCGCGCTGCACACGCTCGACCGACAAGAAGCCGGTGATCGTGACCTTGTCGCCCTTGGCGACGGCGCCCTCGATCGCATCGATCGTGCCGTTCAGCACGGCGTCGACCGTCGACTTGGCGACGCCGGTGCTCGAGGCCACGGCGTCGATCAGCTCTCCCTTGTTCACGGACACCTCCCCGTGTCGTAGCTACGGAACCTCTTCCGGCGGGCACCTTACACCGACGGGGACCCGGAGCATCGCAGGCCCTTACGGGACCTTCACGCGCGGTTCCTCCCGCAGAGGGTTCAGGTGGCGCGAAGACGCGCCGAAGCGTAACGCGGACGGGGGACGTCGGGTCTCCCGGATCGGGTTCACTCAGGACGGGGATGATCGGCGGAACCTCGAGACGTCGTGGGTCGAAGTGGCCGTTGTTCGCGGCCGTGACGGCCGTATCCGGACTGCTCGTCCTCGGCTCGTCTTTCATGCACTCCCGAGTGCTCGCCTCGAAGACAGACGAGGCGATCGCGAAGGTGGAGGGGTTCGTCGCGGACGAGGTGGCGCCGCTGTTGGCGAGCGCCGACCTGACGGAGCCGATCGAACCTCCGACCGCCAACACGCTGACCCAGCATCTTCGGCGTGGCGTGCTGGCCGGTCCCTCGGTCGCGCGCGTGCGGCTGTTCGCACCCAACGGGATCCTGCTGTTCTCCACCGACGAGAGCGACCGGACCGGAAGCGCGAAGACCGGTGACATCGACCGGATCCGTGCGGCGGCGGGCGGCGCCACCGATTCCGTGGTCGGCAGCGATCGGGTGGTGACGGGAGGGAGCTCTCAGTCCCTCCAGTTGCTGCAGGTCTACGCACCGCTGCGCACGGACGGCCCGGCCGGCGCGGCGGTGGGTGTCGATCTGCGGTACAAGCCGATCGATTCGTCCGCCTCGCAGCCGTGGGAGACGGTGGAGCTCGTGGCCGCGATCGCGGCCGCCGTGTTCCTCCTGCTGACCCTGTTCGAGCTGGCTCGCGCGATCACGGCGAAGACGCTCGCGGCGCGCTCGGGGTTCACGGGTGCCGACGCCTCGCGCTCCGTGGCGAAGGCGGTCGCGAAGGAGGCCAAGATCCGAGAGGGCCTCGAGGGCCAGCTCGAGAAGGTCCGAACCCAGCTCCGTGAGCGAGAAGAGGAGAACGCGAAGGCCGCTCAGCAGTTCTCGACCCAGCTGCAAGAGGTCTCGCGCCGCCTCGAGGACGCCCAGGAGCGAGCCGACGAGGCGGAGCGGAGCGGTGGATCGGCGGTCGCCGACGATCGGGACCAGGAAGGTGCCGCCCTCGCCGAGGCGCGAGCCGTCGAGGCCGAATCGAAGGCCGCCCAGACACGGGCGCGGCTTGAACTGATGGAGGCCCGTGCGGCCGACGCCGAGTCGAAGGTCGCCGACGCGGAGTCGAAGGTCGCCGACGCCGTGTCCCGTGCGGCTCTCGCCGAGGATCGCGCCACCGAGATGGGCCGCTCGCTCGAGGGCGCACGAGCGGCGGCGACCGACGACGGGAGGCTCGCGGAAGCCGAGGCTCGCGCTCAGGAGGCCGAGGCCCGCGCCGCGCAGCTGCAGCACGCTTTGGATGAGACGCTCGAGGCCGCCACCGCACTCACCGGGGACGCCGGCGACGACGTCGCCCAGCAGCTCCACGCCGCTCGTCAGACGCTGACCGAGCAACAGCGCCGGGCGCTGGAGCAGGAGCAGCGCGCGATCGAGGAGGCCGAACGAGCGGAAGCGGCCCGGGTCGAACGCGATGCGGCCAGGGCGGAGCTCGAAGGACTTCGGGCCGAGCTGGACGTCGCGACCAGGCGAGCCGGCGAGGCCGAGGGCGCGGTCGAGGAGGAGCGTCGACGAGCCGAGGCGACCGAGGCGGTTCGCGCCGAGCTCGAGACGAAGCTCGCCGCGGTGGGTTCGAGGTCGCAGGAGCAGGAGCGCCGGGTCTCGGAGCTCGACGTGAGAGCCGACGAGCTCCAGCGCAAGCTCGAAGACGCCGTGCGGATCGGGGCCGCGGCCGACGAGGAGCTCGGATCCCTCCGGGAGAAGCTCGCCGACAAGGAGTCTCGTGTCGAAGCCCTCGCCCGGGAGCTCGCCGTGGCGAGCGCCGAGGCCGAGACCGAGTCGGCCCGCGCCTCGGCGGAGATGCAACACGTCTCGGGGGAGATGCAACACGTCTCGGCCGAGCTGCAGCGGGTGACGGACGAACTGGCCCGCGCCACGACGGATCTGGAAGAGGTGCGCTCGGCCGCCGGTTCCGAGGCGGAACGCCATGCGACCGTGGAGGCCGAGCTCGAGGCCACCCACGCCGAGCTGACCGCGCGCCGGTCCGAGCTCCAGGCACGCGACGCGGAGCTCGCGTCCCTCGGCGCCGACGTCGAGCGGATCGGCGAGGAGCGGGCCGCCGCCGAGCTGGAGCTGCGGGGACGGCTCGAAGCGCAGACCGCCGCCGCAGGATCGCAACAGCGCGAGGCAACCGAGGCTCGCGACCGGGTCCAGGCGGAGCACGACCGCGTCCAGGCGGAGCTCGCCGCCGTCCAGACGGCGCTCGACGAGGGCCGTGCCGCCCTCGAGGGGTCCTCGACCCAGAACCAGGAGCTCGAGTCGCAGCTGGCCATCGCGCGTTCGGCGATCGAGGAGAGCGACGAGCGCATCCGCCAGGCGGACGCGCGCGCCGAGGCCGCGGAGACCAGGCTCGCCGCCGCCGCGAGCGACCTGTCGACCGAAGCGGCCACGTTGCGCGCCGAGCTCGATGCCGAGCGCGAGCGTGCGCGTCGCGCCGAGGAGCGCGCGGGGCAAGCCGAGCGGCGATCGAGCGAGCTCGAGCAGCATGGATCGTCGCTCGCGAAGGCACTCGAGGACGAGCGGGTCAAGCGTGAGAACGCCGATCGGGGGGCGAACGAGGTCCGCACGAGGGTCGAGGAAGCCGAGGAGCGGGCGCGCCTCGCCGAGTCGCATGTGGAGGAGTTGCACGCGGCGGGCCGCGCCGAGGTCGAGGCACGCACCGACGCCGAGCGCCGTCTCGAGGAAGCGGCCACCCACGCGGAGGATCTCCGGACACGGCTGGCGGCAGCGGAGGCCGCCGGGGAGGAGACCAGGACCGAGCTGCGCACCTCGGCGCAAGAGTCCGCGGCTCTCAGGGCCTCCCTGGGCGAGGCGGACGCGCGGACGCAGGAGCGGATCGGCGCGCTGGAATCTGAGCTCGCCACTCGTCGCGCGGACCTCGTCGAGGCCGAGACCTCCCTCCGCGCGACCCGCGCCCAGGTGGAAGAGCTCGAGGCGGCGAAGAGTCGATTCGAGATGAAGGTGCTCGAGCTCGAGGCGGTGGCCGCCGATGCGAACGCCACCGCGGCGAAGGTCGAGGAGCTCACGGCTGCCCTGCAGATGCGAGACGCGATGGTCCGCGACCGGGACGAGCGTCTTGTCGTCACGGACTCGCGGCTCGCGGAGCTGGAGACACGGGGACGCGACGCCGCGGGCCAGCTTACGGAGGCTGAAGGACGCGCCACGCAAGCCGAGGAGCGTGCCACCCAAGCCGAGGAGCGCGCCGTCCAGGCGGAGGAACGCGCCATCCAGGCGGAGGAACGTGCCGCCAGAGCTGAGGAGGAAGCCTCGCGTGCTGTCCAGGAGCCCGTGTCCTCGCCCGGAGCGGACGAGCGCGTCGCCGAGCTCGAGCGGGAGCTCGCCTCCTACGCCGAGGAGCTCGAGCAGAATCAGGTGCGTCTGCGCCGGGCGTACGCCGAGGCCGAGAGCGCGAACGCGCAGCTCGAAGCCGCGTCCGCGCGATCGGGTCTCTCGGGGGACGCCGGCGCCGCGGAGGAGATCCAGCGGCTCCGTGTCGAGCTCGGACAGGCGATCGAGCGGGCCTCGGCGGCCGAGAACCGAGCGTCGCACACACAGGCCGACCTCGCCGAGGCACGTGCCGCCTCGAATGGCGCGGACGCCGCCGCCGACGGTCGTGGGGAGGCAACGGACGACGAGGGCGCGGTGGACGACGACCGCAGCTTGCGCTTCCGTCTGGCCCGGAGCGCCGCCCGCAAGAAGGGCCTCGGCGACGACCAGATGTGGTCCTGAGGCCTCGCGTCGGGCATGATGCGCGTGTGCGCCGGTTCCTTCTCGTCCTGACCGTGGCCTGCCTCCTGGTCCCCGCCGCCCTTCCCTCGGGTGCAACGGCCGGCGGCTATCACGCCTCGGTCATGAAGCTGCCGGCAGGGGTGCGGGAGCTGATGCGCGCCTCCTCGTGGCGGCCGGGTTGTCCGGTCGGACTCGAGGACCTCCGGCTCATCAAGCTCAACTACCGCGGGTTCGACGGCGAGGTGCATCCCGGGAAGCTCGTCGTCCACCGCTGGTATGCCGACGAGATCGCCCGTGTGTTCAGGAAGCTGTTCCGGGCGGACTTCCCGATCCGGCGCATGGAGCTGGTGGACCGGTACGGGGCCGATGACATGAGATCGATGAAGGCCGACAACACCTCGGCGTTCAACTGTCGGTACCGCAACGGCGTGTGCTGCACGTGGTCGATGCACGCCTACGGCAAGGCGATCGACGTGAACCCCGTCGAGAACCCGTACGTGGGCTCCTGGGGCGTGTCCCCGCCCAACGGGGAGCGCTACGTCGACAGGAGCACCCGTCGCAGAGGGATGATCTTCAAGAAGGACCGAGTCTGGTGGGCCTTCCATGCGATCGGATGGGAGTGGGGCGGCACGTGGACCAACTCGAAGGACTATCAACACTTCTCGTCGAACGACCGATGAGTGAAGCGCCCGAGGGGTTCAAGGCGGGGCCGAACCTGTCGAGAACCCTTGCGTGGGGCGGCACGCCGCCGGTGAGGTCCACCGGCCCGGATGCCCCTCGGAAGATATGAACATCGTCGACACGATCTCTCGCGGTCGCCGGGCCTTGATCGGCTGGGTGACCATCACCGTGCTCCTGCTCGGCTTGTTCATGTTGATCCGTACGAATGCCTCCGGCAACGTGACCGACGACATCGACGACGCGCAGCGTCGCGGCGTCGCCCACGCGGCCGTGATCGCCGGCGCAGTGGAGGCTCGCCCCGACTCGGACGCGGTCCGGTTCACCCGTCGGAGTCTCGCCACCATCGTCCAGGCGGAGGTCTTCGACGATCCGACCGTGGCGAGGGTCCGCCTCTACAGCCTCGACGGGCTCCTCCTGTTCGCGTCGGATCAGGACGTGCGTCCCGGTGACGTCCAGGTGCAGAGCGAGGACCCAGGGGTGGCCGCCGCGGCGGCGGGCGACCCGTATCGCTCGGTCGTCACGAACGACTTCACCTGGTCGACGATCGGCGGCCCCACGACCAGCACGGAGCTGCTCCAGACCTTCTTGCCCCTCAGGGACGTCAACCGGATCGGTCCCGCCGGCGTCGTGCAGGTCGACTTCTTCATGGACGATCTGCGTGCCGCGGCCCTGAGCTCCGCGGATCGGATGCTGTCGGTGATCGCCGTGCTCGCGCTCCTCAGCCTCGCCGCGGCGGTGTGGACGCTCAGGCGCCCGACCGCGGCCGCGAGCGCGACCGAGGATGCCGCAGACACGGACGCAGACGTCGACGCGACCGACACCGCAGCGTCTCCAGCCTCCCCGAAGGTGCCGGCGCGGAACCCGGCGAAAGAGGCCGAGGCCGCGTCGCTGCGGAAGACCCTCGAGACGGCGGAGCGTCACCGTGCCGAGGCCGACGAGCGGGTGCGCGCGGTCCAGAGTGAGATCACGGCCGTGAAAGCGAAAGCGGAGGTCGCGGGGCAGCGCATCCGGACGCTCGAGACGGAGCTCGAGGCTGCCCGCGGGCGTCAGGCCGAGCTCGAAGAGGGCGCTCGAGCGGCCGGCGCGTCCGAGGAAGCGGCCGCGCAGAAGACGTCGGCAGAGACCGAGGAGCTTCGCCGCCGGCTCGCCGACACGGAGTCCCGCGCCACGTCGGCCGAGGAGGCCCTGGCGTCGGAGAAGGCGGAGGCCTCGGCGGCGCGCAAGGAGGTCGACGAGCTGCGTGAGGCCGCCACGAAGAGCGTTCAGGACGCCGCGGCCGCGCAGGAGACGTCGGCCGAGACCGAGGAGCTCCGCCGCCGGCTCGCCGACACGGAGTCCCGAGCCCAGGAGACCGAGGAGCTCCGCCGCCGGCTCGCCGACACGGGGTCCCGGGCCCAGGCGGCCGAGGAAGCCGTCGCGTCGGCGCAGGCGCAGGCCATGGCGGCGCGCAAGGAGGCCGACGAGCTGCGTCGAGCCGCCACGACGAGCGTTCAGGACGCGCCCCCCGTTGCGAGGGATTCGTCGGCCGGGACCGACGCGGACGCCCTCCGGCGGCTCGAGGAGCGGATCGCCGCGGCCGAGGCACGTGCGCGCGAGGCCGAGGAGAAGATCGACGACCTCGCCTCGGAGATCTCTCCGGAGGCGAACGACCTGCGGGCACGTCTGGCGCGGACCGCCGCCCGCAAGCGGCTGGGCCCGTCCTCGGGCACCGAGGGCTGAGTCTGCGAGCGCTCGCCTACCAGGCGAGCGCGTCGACCGCGTAGGTCTCGCGGAGCGTGAGATCGAGGTCGGCGGCCGGCAACAACCGGTGCGGCTCCATCCCGTAGCGTTGCGCCACCTCGAGATGCCCCCAGCACAGCGGCACCAGCTCGTCGCGCGGGAACCAGCCCACGATCGAGGGACGTGACCCGAGCGGTCCCCAGATCCAGAAGCAGAACTGGCATACGAGCGCGAGGCGCTGGGGGTAGCCGAACTGCGCGCGGTAGCCGAAGTCGTGCTCGATCACGCGCCCCCAAAGGGCCACCCGTCCGAGCACCGCGGGGGTGCGCGTGCGCCGGAGGATCTCGACCTCGTGCGTGCCGTGAAGCCCGCAGGAGCAACCGATATGCGGCGCCCCGTGCAGGCGCGTGTGCTTGCAGCCCGCCTCGGCCGGCTCGAGCGGCTTCCACGGGCGTGACCGACCGGCGACCGGTCGCAGCAGCAGCTCTGAGCCGTCCTTATGGCCGGTGAGCGCCCACGCACGCCAGGCGAGGATCGGCTCGGACGCGACCTCGGTCTCGAGGGCGTTCGCGACGGCGGCGCCCGAGCTCACGGGGCGGCGGGCTCGGCCGGTGCCGTCTCGGGGATGGACGGCGCCGGCTCAGGCATGGGCATGAGCGGCTCCGGGAGCGGCAGCGAGGCCGGCTCCACCTCGATGATGCGCTTGGGACGGCCGATGTTCACGGGCTCCTCCACGGGGGCTCGGGTCATGACGGCGAGGGGTGAACCATCAGCGTACCCCCAGGCCCGCCGACGCGCGACCCCACGCTCAGGTCCGAGCCAGGCGCCAGATCCCGGTGGGGCCGCTCACGTAGATCCGCTCCCTCGGGCCGGCCTCCATCGAGTAGACCACCGTCGGCATCGACAGGATGTTCCTCGCGGAGCTCGAGAAGTCGGTGCGCGCGGCGTTCAAGTCGAGCGCCCGGATCGTGGCGGTGTTGACGTCGCCGAACAGCAGGTCGCCGCCCAGCGCCGGTCCGAGGTCGCAGCCGGTGCAGAACGCCGCCCCCGTGATGCCGATCGGGGACGCGAACCGCGCCTTCGGGAAACGTCGGGGCTTGGGGCCGTCGGCGTTCGTGTCGGCCGCGGTGGGGCTCTGCGGGCACTGCCAGCTCGGTCCCCACGCGTAGTTCCCGGCCTTGACGATCAGGTTGATCTCGTCGTTGCAGCTCGGGCCGTTCTCGGTCTCCCACAGGCGGTTCGTCTTCGGATCGAAGACCATCCCAAATGAGTTGCGGATGCCGTAGGCCCACACGCGCGAGCCGAAGGGGTTGTTCGCGGGCACGGACCCGTCGGGACGGATCCGGAGGATCTTGCCCCGCGGATCCCGCAACTTCTGGCTGTTCGCGGGGTTCGCGTTCTCACCGGTCACGATCCACAGGTTGCCGTCGGGGCCGAAGACGATCCTGCCGCCGTTGTGGTTCGTCGCGCTCGACACGCCCCAGCGCAGCAGCACCGTCCAGCCGGCGGCCCTGCCCCCGTCGGACCGGATCCGCACCACCTGGTTCTCCAGGGCGCCGCCGGCGCCCCTGCGCGTGACGTACACGTACGCGAACGGCTTCTTCGGCCAGCGCGGGTGCAGCGCGATCCCGAGGCCGCCGCGTTCTCCGTCGGCGTTCACCTTGGTGATGTCGAAGAAGAGCCGGGACGCGCCGGTGCTCGGCGTGAGGATCCGGACCTCGCCCGTGTCCTTCTCGACGTACCAGATCCGTCCCTTCGGGTCGAACGTGAACCCGGTGGGCTTGTGCAGACCGCTCTTCACCACGACGGCCTTGACCCCTGCGGCGCGAGCGGGTCCGGCCAGGGCGGGGACGGCGATCGCGCAGATCGAGGCGGTGACGATGATCGCGGCGAGGGTTCGTTTCATCGTGTTCCTCCTGGGGTGGGTGCATCGGGCTGTGGGACCATGGCCGCCGTGACCACCGTGCCTCCGTCGGCGTTCGGCGTGCCCGCCCTTCGGACCGAAGACCCGCGGTTCCTTCGTGGGGACGCTCGGTATCTGGACGACATCGACATCGCGGGCTCGCTCCGGGCGGTGTTCGCTCGCTCCATCTTCCCGCACGCGACGGTGAACGCGGTGGGCGGCCTCGAGGACGCACGTGCGATGCCGGGTGTCGCGGCGGTGTTGACCGCCCAGGACCTCGGGCTCGAGCCGATGCCGCCCTCGGGCAACGTCGAGGCCCCGGTGCACGAGGAACTGGCGCTGCCGTTCCACCGCGAGGTGCTCGCGCGCGACCGGGTCCGGTTCGCGGGAGAGCCGTACGCGCTGATCGTCGCGAGCACCCTCGGCGAGGCCGAGGACGCCGCGACTGCGCTGTGGCTCGACGCGGAGCTCGTCGAGGTGGTCAACGACCCCGTGGCCGCAGCGTCGGGCTCCGCCCCGCTCCTGTGGCCCGCGATCGGCACCAACGTGGCCCATTCGTTCGAGAAGGACTGGGACGTCGACGTGATGGAGGGTGCCGACGTCGTGGTGCGGGGACGGTTCGTGAACCAGCGCCTCGCGCCGGTGCCGATGGAGCCGAACGGGTTCGCCGTGATCCCGCAGGAGGACGGCGGGCTCACGATCTGGGCCACGACGCAGATCCCGTTCGACATCCGCACCGACATCGCCGACGCGCTGGGACTCGACCGAACGGCGGTGCGGGTGATCGCGCCGGATGTCGGCGGGGGGTTCGGCGCCAAGATCCAGGTCTATCCCGAGTTCGTCGTGCTCGCGAAGGCCGCGGTCGACCTCGGGAAGCCCGTGCGCTGGGCCGAGACACGCAGCGACTCGATGCTGGCGCTCACCCATGGACGAGCGCAGGTTCAACAGGTCGAGATCGGCGCCCGCGAGGACGGCACCGTGGTGGGGCTCCGCGTCGACGTCACCGCCGACATGGGCGCGTATCCGATCGGGGCCTACATGCCGACCACGACGACCGAGATGGCCTCGGGCGTGTACCGGATCCCTCGGATCGCGTTCCGTGGCCGCTCGGTCGTCACGAACGCGACCCCGGTCGGTCCGTATCGCGGCGCGGGCCGTCCGGAGGCGACTGCCATGATCGAACGGGCGATGGACATGCTGGCCGCCGAGCTCGCGATCGACCCCGTCGACCTGCGTCGACGCAACCTCATCGACGCGGGCGACGAGCCGTACGAGACCGCCTCGGGGGCGACCTACGACACGCGAGACTACGAGCGTCCCCTCGACGAGGTGCTGCGTCTGGTCGGGTACGACACGCTCCGCGCCGAGCAGCGAGCCCGACGCGAACGGGGGGATCGCTCGCTGCTCGGCATCGGGGTCTCGGTCTACGTCGAGGTCACGTCGTTCTTCTCGAAGGAGTTCGCACAGGTCGACGTCGAGGACGACGGGCACGTCACCGTGTACGTGGGTACCACGTCCACCGGGCAGGGGCACGAGACCGCGTACGCGCAGCTCGCGGCGACGATGCTCGCCGTGCCGATCGAGGACGTCCGCGTGATCCACTCCGACACCGGGCTCGTCGACCGAGGCGAG
>Ga0214473_10008996_pt1 | contig 11812 bp, 10 predicted proteins | sample RVTome_7_FD_203509 | JGI IMG/M metagenome (GOLD analysis project Ga0214473, IMG submission 203509) | Soil microbial communities from uranium-contaminated site in the Upper Colorado River Basin, Wyoming, United States - RVT98D197 | ecosystem: Environmental > Terrestrial > Soil > Contaminated >...
CGCGAAGCGAAAGTGAGTCGGGAAGCGTATGTAGTTCCCACTTTAGTGGGGCTTTTGAGGACCATCCGAGAGAAGGAGGAGCGAACAGATTGGAGATTGCGTTGGGATGGTTTTCGCGCTTGAAGGTAGTTTGAGAAAGAAGAAAAAGAAGCCCCACTAAAGTGGGAACTACATGCGAAGAGGCCCACTGAAGTGGGAACTACATGCGAAGAGGCCCACTGAAGTGGGGACTACGTACGAAGAGAGGAAGCCCACTAAAGTGGGAACTACGTACGAAGAGGAACCACCAAATGTATGAATGGCGAAAGATGACACCGGAGCAGCGGCGGGAGGCGCTTGAGTCCCGGAAGAAGTTGCGCCGTCCGTGGCATGGGCCGCCTCATCCGCAATTGGATCGAAAGACATATCACATCAGCGCCACCTGTTATGAGCACAGGCCGATCATCGGAATAGGGCCCGAGCGCATGGCGGATTTCGAGGCGCGATTGCTGGACTCTCTCACAGCATGCACAGAAGAGATTTTCGCCTGGCGCGTCCTGCCCAATCATTACCACGTGCTCCTTGAGGCGACGAGCCTCAAGGAGCTGTCGAATGCGCTCAAAGGATTGCATGGGCGGTTGGCATTTGACTGGAACGGCGAGGAGAGCGCGCGCGGGCGGAAGGTATGGCATCGGTTCACCGACCGCGCGATCAGGTCGGAGGGGCATTTCTGGTCCACGATGAATTATGACCATCACAATCCCGTGCATCATGGATACGTCAAGCGCTGGCAGGACTGGCCGTTTTCCAGCGCGGCCGCCTGGTTCGAGGAAGTTGGGAAGGAGAAAGCGGAGGAAATCTGGAACGCGTATCCGTTGCTGGATTATGGCAAGGGCTGGGATGATCCGGGTATGTAGTGGCCTTTGTACGTAGTTCCCACTTTAGTGGGCCTGTACGTAGTTCCCACTTTAGTGGGCCTGTACGTAGTTCCCACTTTAGTGGGCCTGTACGTAGTTCCCACTTTAGTGGGCCTGTACGTAGTTCCCACTTTAGTGGGCGGTTTTTGAAATTGCCGTCGAAGCGCAGTGATGGAAGAAGAAGAAAAAAGCCCCACTGAAGTGGGAACTACATACGAAAAAAGCCCCACTGAAGTGGGAATTACATACGAAAAAAGCCCCACTGAAGTGGGAATTACATACGAAAAAAGCCCCACTGAAGTGGGGACTACATACGAAGAGAAGAGGCCCACTAAAGTGGGAACTACATACAAAGAATGCTGCACCAGGAGGCTTTTGATATGAGACCGACGGTCAGAAGTTGCGGGCTAATATGCGAGGTGGCGTTGCTGCTGGCCGTCGCCTACGATGCGGGGGCGCAGACGATTGCCGTGGGGAACGGGTGGGGTGTGCAGGGCGAGACGGCGTCGGTTCCCGTGACGTTGACGGCGTCGGCCGATTACACGGCGGTTCTCGCGCGGCTGGAGTATGACGCGACGGCGCTCGTGAATCCCTCGGCGGCGGGCGGGCCGCTTCTGGCGGCGGCCCACGCGCTGGATTTCCATTCGCCGCAACCGGGCCGCGTGAACGTAGCCGTCTATCCCGATTCGGGGATGCCCGCCTTCACGGCGCAGACTGGCGTTCTTTTCACGCTGTCGTTCGATATTCTTCCCACCGCGCGGCTCGGACAGTCGGCGATCGGCTTCACGACCGCCGGAACGCCTGCGCTCCCCACCTCGGACCTCACCGACACAACCGGCGCCGTCGCCCTTCACCAGACACGCCCCGGCTGGGTTCTTGTCCGCGGCGCCACCACCGTCCGGCCGTGGATGCTGTATGAGTAACGAATCGGGGCAGGCCCTACCCGGTCGGGAGCCGTTGCGCCACATGCTTCGGCGAGCGTTGCGAGCAGCGGCCAACCGTCAGGCAAATCCTGTATAAGGCTGTGCAGGTCTGGCGCCCTTTCGCGCCGCCGCATCACAGTTTTCCTTGATTCCCCCCTCCTTGGGCGTAACGATTCTTGCCGGTTATGTTCGGAACGCTGCGCGTTCGGAACTCCATCCAGATCCAATCGATCCCTTCGGACGGAGGCGTGTGATGGCGGATCAGACACTCGATCGGCGCGATTTCGTGCGTGGGGCGGCCGCGGCGGCCGCCGGCGCGGCCCTGACGGCGCAGGGCCTGGCGGCGAAAGGCCAGCCTCAAGCGGCCGGCAGCGACACGTCCAGGATTCTCAACTACAATCCCGACATGGAGTACCGCCGCTGCGGCAAGAGCAACCTGATGGTGTCGGCCGTTTGCCTGGGCGGCCACTGGAAGCGCATCAACACGGTCGTTCCGGACGGCGACGGCGAGGCGTTCAACAAGAACCGCCATGATGTGGTCAGCCGGTGCATCGAGGCGGGGATGAATTACATCGACGCCTGCACGGGCGGCGAGGTCAAGGCCTACAGCGCCGCGCTCAAAGGCCGCCGCGACAAGATGTATCTGGGCTACTCCTGGTACGAGAAGGAGTCGCGCTTCCCCGACTGGCGTTCGGGCAAGAAGTTGCTGCAGAGTTTCGACGATGGCCTCAAGGAAGCCGAGCTCGACTACGTCGATCTCTGGCGCATCACCTGCCACGAGCAGGGCGGCAACCACACGTTCAACGAAACGATCGGCGTCATCGAGGCGCTGGCCGAGGCCAAGAAGCAGGGCAAGGCGCGGTTCACCGGCGTCTCGTCGCACGACCGCAAGTGGCTGAAATGGCTGCTCGAGGAGTTCCCCAACGAGATCGACATTATCGTCACGCCCTATACGGCCAACACGAAGGTGCTGCCCAAGGAGAGCCTCTTTGAGGCGGTGCAAAAGGCCGACGTGGGCGTGTTCGGGATCAAGCCGTTCGCCAGCAATTCGCTGTTCGCGGGCTCGAGCGCGCCGACCGACCCCAAGGCCGGCGAGGACGATCGCCGCGCGCGCCTGGCGATCCGCTTCATTCTCTGCAACCCGGCGATCACGGCGCCGATTCCGGGGCTGATTTCGATCGCGCAGGTGGAGAACGTGACCAAGGCCGTCAAGGAACGCCGCGAGCTGGATGGCAAGGAGACGGCGGATCTGGAGGCGGCCGCGCAGGAGATGTGGGCCAATCTCCCCAGCGGCTACGGCTGGCTGCGCAATTGGGAATACGTGTAGAAGTGGGGCAGGTTGCTAACCTGCCTTTGCCGGAAGTGGGGCAGGTTGCTAAGCTGCCTTTGCCGGAAGTGGGGCAGGTTGCTAACCTGCCTTTGCCGGAAGTGGGGCAGGTTGCTAACCTGCCCGAGCCTTAACCAAGAACGGCCTGCAATCCGCCGATTGGCTCCCGCCCAATTGGCAGCGCGTCACTCGCATTGGAGCGGAGCCGTCCGTGTGTCCTTATTACCGCCGGCGCTTACCACACTGGCAACCGGAGGGTCAGGTCTTCTTCATTACTTCCCGTCTGTTCGGGTCCTTGCCCGCGAGCGCAATCGAGCGGCTTCGGTTCGAACGCGAGCGCCTGGAAAAGGAGCCGGAGCGGAAAGGAGAGTTGTTGCGGCAGCGGGCCTTGCGTCAGGCGAAGCGAATGTTCGGTCTCCTCGATGAAGCCCTGGCTGCGGAAGCCGAGAGACCGGAAGCAAGTTCACCACAGTGGCTGCGCGATTCGAAAGTCGCGGTGCTTGTCCGCGACGCGATTCATCATCGCGAGGGAAACTTGTGGCAGGTGCACCGGTATGTCGTAATGCCGAATCATCTCCATCTGCTGATCGAACCACTGCCGGTCGAGAACAGCGAGCAGACTGTGAAACAAGCGAACGGAAACCCTGAAGCCGGAGCTGATCTGAAAGATGCTTGCGAGGCGCCCTGCTCCTCGCTCGCCGTAATCATGCATGGCCTGAAGCTATACACAGCGCGGCGGGCCAATCGTCTGTTGGGCCGGTCTGGCGCCTTTTGGCAAGATGAGAACTACGACCACTGGGTTCGCGACGGGGAAGAGTACGATCGGATCGTGTATTACATCGATCATAACCCCGTAAAGGCGGGCCTGTGCCGGCACCCCGCTGAGTGGCCGTGGTCGAGCGCGGGGGAAGTGGGGCAGGTTGCCAACCTGCCTTCTGATCCATTGCCCTGATGGTTCGCGAAGGGAAGTGGGGCAGGTTGCCAACCTGCCTTCTGATCCATTGCCCTGGTGGCTCGCGAGGGGAAGTGGGGCAGGTTGCCAACCTGCCTTCTGATCCATTGCCCTGATGGCTCGCGAGGGAAAGCGGGCAGGTTGGCAACCTGCCCCACTTCGGTCGATGGCTCGCGAAGGGAAGTGGGGCAGGTTGGCAACCTGCCCCACTTCGGTCGATGGTTCGCGAAGGGAAAGCGGGCAGGTTAGCAACCTGCCCCACTTCGGTCGATGGTTCGCGAGGGAAAAGCGGGCAGGTTAGCAACCTGCCCCACTTCAAGGAGAAGTTCGTGATCAAGTACCTCATTTTGGTCCTGCTGGCGATCGGGCTTCAGGTCAGTGATGCGTGTCGGCAGGCCGCACATCTGATCAGTTTATGGAGCGCGCCGGGGCAGGCGGCGGCCGTCACGGCCAGCCCGACACTCACGCCCAAACCGGCGCCCGCGCCGCAATCGCTCGACGAAGAGCCGCTCACTTTGGACGAGCCGCTGCTTCTTCTCGACGACCCCAGCACCCTTTCCGCCCTGCTCGCCTCGGCCGAAGGACCCGTGGCCGACAACAGCCGCTGTTTTGTGTGCCACACGAACTACCAGACCGAGGAACTCGTCCTCCGGCATGCCCTGCACGAGGTCGGCTGCGAGACGTGCCACGGCGCATCGAATGCCCATTGCTCGGACGAAGAGAACGTCACGTCGCCCGACATCCTGTTCGCCAAGGAAGACGTGCGCGAGGCCTGCCTGACGTGTCACCTGCAGCCCGAAGCCACGCAGAAGCGACCGCTGGCGGACAAGTGCGACGAGGCGCAGCTCTGCACGGCCTGCCACGGCGCGCACCGCATGCCCGTCCGCACGCGACACTGGGACGCGCGGACCGGCAAGCTGCTCTTTCGGTCGTGAGGCCAGGCGGTCGGGAGGCATTCGCGAAACGCCGATCTTCGATAGTAGCACGCGCGTCTCGCGCGTGAGAGAGAGTGGCGTTGAGTCGGCCCGAGGACGGAGATTCCCACGGGCGAGACGCCCGTGCTACCCTATTTCGCGAATGCCTCGGCGGTCGGGCGGTCCGGCCGCGCGGTCGATCTCCGTTTGACAACTCCCTTCCTGCATGCACGCTGCACGCATTATCCCGCCCACGCCGGTGGCTTGCAATGAGCGACGTTGCCTTTATCGACGCCTTCGAGAAGATCCGCGCCTATCTCCTGGAGCGCGAGCCCGGTCTCGAGCAGGACGCCCTCGCGCGGCCGGCCGACGCCACGGCCTGGCAGCGCCGGTCCGCGCGCGAGTGCCAGGAGGCGTTCGTGGCGGCGGTGCTGGGCATCGACCGCCGCACGGCTGCCGGCCGACGCGCCGCGCGCCAGTCGCTGCAGACGATCCGCGAGCGCGTGCAGGCGGGCGGCGGCCAGGTGGCCGACGCGCCGTCCGGTTCGTCGCGCACCGACCTGGTCCGGCCTGATGCCTGCGAACGCCTCGTCCGCGAGAAGGGCCGGGCGGTCGCCGAAGCGCTCGAAGCGCTGGCCGCGACGGACGACGGCAGCGCGGTCGCTCTCCTCGGGGCGCTCGGTGCGTGCGAAAGCCGCCGCGAAACGCTGCGTGTGCTGCGCAAGAGCCTGCCGCTCCTGGGCGGCCTTCGCGCCTATGAGTTTTTGCGCCGGATCGGCTACCCGATCGTGGCGCCCGATCCCGCGCGCCAGCGCCTCGTGCATCGGCTCGGCTGGCTCGAGCAAGTCACGCCGGCGGTGCGCTACCCGCAAGCCTTCTTCGAGATTTGCGAACGCCTCGTTCACCTGACAGGCGAGGCCTGGGCGGTGCTGGACGCGGCGCTGGGCCTGTTCGCCGGGGCGCGCGGCGAGCGCGTGAGCGCGGCCGAGCCCCTCGCCGTCTGCACGCGCAAGCCGCGCTGCGCCACGTGCGTCCTGCGCGGGCAGTGCGCCTACTTTCGCTACCGCGGCGAGCCGGTCCCCGCGCGCTCGCGCTCGGTCAAACAGATGGCCTACGCCGAGCAGCCGCGCACGCGTTTCGAGACGATCGGCGCGGCCAATCTCAGCGAAACCGAGCTGCTCGCGCTCGTCCTGCGCACGGGCTACGCGGGCGGCTCCTCGCTGGACCTCGCCCGCGAGATCATCGAGCGGTTCGGCAGCCTCGAGGCCATCCACCGCGCGGGCGTCGGGGAGCTGTGCGAGCTCAAGGGCGTGGGCCGCGCCAAGGCGATCGAACTGAAGGCCGCGCTCGAGCTCGGCCGCCGGCTCCAAGGCGGTTCCGTCGCCATCGGCGAGCAGATCCGCCGCAGCGCCGACCTCTACGCCATCTATCGCGTCCTCCTGGCGCACGAGCAGCAGGAGAATTTCTACTTGGTCGTCCTCAACTCGCGCAACCGCATCCAGAGCCAGTTCCTCATCTCGCGCGGCAGCCTCGCCAGCAGCCCCGTCCACCCGCGCGAGGTCATGAAGGTGGCCATCCGCGAGGCCGCCGCCGGGATCGTCTTCGTGCACAACCACCCCAGCGGCGAGCCCGATCCCAGCGAGGACGACCTGGCGATCACCAAGCGGCTCTGCGAGACCGCCAATCTCGTCGGCATCAAGGTGCTCGACCACATCATCGTCGCCCGCGATTCCTACTACAGCTTCGCCGACCACAGGCTCCTGCGATAGGCCAGCGCGAAAACGGCCGGGACGCCATGGAGAAGGGGAGTGAGGCGCGGGTGGTTTTTTCTAGTTCATGACCCCGCGTTTTAACGCGGGGAAAAGGCCCGCCTCTCGTCTGCAACCGTTTCAACGGTTTCTCGAGTGCGCTCTCCTTTGGAAACCGTTAAAACGGTTCCAGGCAATTCGGGGGACGCTTCTTTCCCCGCAATGAATTGCGGGGTCATGAACTAGTAAAACCCCCGCCGGTCTTTCCGGCCATTGAAGCCATCAACTACGACTTGAAGCGGCACTAGGCCATCGCCCCGAAAATCCCATCGATGACGTACTGCACGGCCAGGGCCGCCAAAACGAGGCCCAGCACCCGGCTGATCACGTTGGCCCCGGTTTCGCCCAGTACGCGCACGATCCGCGAGGCGAACAGCAGCGACACAAGCGTGATGAGCATCACAAGGATGACCACGAGCAGCAGCGTCAGGAATTCCGCCGGGCCCGTTTTCGAGATCAGCAGCAGGATCGTCGTGATCGCGCCGGGGCCCGTGATGAGCGGGAAGGCCAGGGGGAAGACCGAGAGGTCCTCCTTGCGTTCGGCTTCGGCCTGCTCGCTGCGCGTCGTCGAGCGCAAGCCCGACTGGCGCGCGAAGACCATGTCGACGGCCAGCAGAAACAGCAGCAGGCCCCCGGCAATCCGCAGCGCCGAGAGGCTCACCCCGATGGCCGCCATGAGCGAGGCGCCCAGGAACATGAACGCCAGGAGGATCGAGCAGGCCAGGGCGGTGGCCTTGATCGCCTCGCGCGTGCGTTCGGCCTCGCTCAGGCCGCGCGTCAGGCCGATGAAGATCAGCGCCAGGCCGATCGGGTCGATGACGACGAAGAAGGTGATGAAGCTGTGGACGAGGAGCTCGGTCATGAGGGTTTTGTAGCCGCCGCCGTGGTGGGATTGGCTGTTAGCCTGTCCGTCCTTTGTAGCCGCTGTCGTGAGACGGCGGATCTTGGAACAGCTCACAGGGTAACAGCCTATGCTACTTCGGGCAGGTTGGCAACCTGCCCCACTTCTTACAGGCTGACAGCCTATGCTACTTCGGGCAGGTTGGCAACCTGCCCCACTTCTTACACGCTAACAGCCTATGCTACTTCGGGCAGGTTGGCAACCTGCCCCACTTCTCACAGGCTGACAGCCTATGCTACTTCGGGCAGGTTGGCAACCTGCCCCACTTCTCACAGGCTGACAGCCTATGCTACTTCACTCCAAAAACGGGCGGCAGCGATCCAGCACGATCATGCTGTAGGCCGTCACGAGGCTCTTGTTGTTCTCCAGCCAACGGCTGCTCTTGTCGTTCACCCAGGAGCCGTCGGGCGCCTGCAATCGCGCAAGCTGGTTGACGAGGTCGGCGGCCCAGTGATGCCGCACGCCGCGGTGATCGACGAACTGCTTCTCACCGACCGCGGCCAGCGCCTTGGCCATGACCATGTAGTAGTAGAACAGCCCGTCGTGGCCCATGCCGGGGTTCTCCTCGACCGTGTAGTGCCGGCGCAGCCACGCCAGCGCGGCCTGCACGCGCGGGTCGTCCTTGGGGATCTCGCAATACGAGAAGCTCAGCAGGCCCGCGTAGGTCATCGTGCCGTAGGAGTGGCGCGGCTGGCCGTCGGCCGCTTTCTCGTTGGCGAGGCTCAGGCCGGGCATGTAGATGAAGCCGCCGTCGTTGGTCGCCCAGGGCTGCCGGTTGACGCGCTGGAGATTCTGGCAGCGCTCGACGAACAAGGCGGCGCGCCGGAACGTTTCCGCGTCCGCGCCCAGTTCGGTTTCGCGCAGGGCCTCCAGCGCGAACTGCGTGTTCGAGAGGTCGGGCTGGCCGCGCCGGCCGTAGCCGATCCCGCCGTAGCGCGGATCGTCGGCGGCGATGCCCTCGCCCTCGTCCTGCTGGAGCCGCGCCATGTAGGCCTGCGCCTTCTGCATCATGTCGTTGTACTGCGTGTTGCGCGTCCGCTTGAGGGCGATGGCCGAGAGCGCCGTTTCGTAATTCTCGACGTTCTCCAGCCCTGTGATCGAGCCGTCGGGCTGGCGGTTCGCGGCGATGAACGCAATGGCGCGCTGGACGTTGGGATCGCTTTCGTCGAGATCCTGGTCCAACAGCGCGATGGCGGCCAGCGAGGTCAGGCCCACGCGCGGCAGATGGGCCTCCTGGCTGAACGAGCCGTCTTCCGCCTGCTGGGTCTTGAGCCATTGCCGGGCCGTCTGGGCGCTGGCTTCGGCGCGCGCGCGCACCGCCGCCAGATCGACCTGCGGTTCGCGCCGGCAGCCGGCCGCAACGGCCAGCCACAGCGCCGCGCCCATCGCCAGCGCCGCGCGCCCGCTCCAGTGTCTCCCACTCATTTCGTCTCTCCTTTGGCGACCCGCGGCTTGACGGGCTGGATGACCAGCGTGACGGTCGTGCCCACGGCCGGCGCCACGCGCTTGTTGGCCTCGTAGACCGTGTCGTCGCCGCCCGTGGGCAGGGGATTGTCCAAAATCGTGTACGGGTCGTGATACGTCGTGATGAGCGTGCGCGTGACCTGCGCGCCGAACTGGCCCTCGACGAACTTCGAGCCGGTGAACACCCAGCTCGTGCGCTCCATCGGCGCCTGGCGCGGGAGGTCCCAGACGTAGTCCTCGACGCGCCGGCGCTGCCCGTCGCGCTCGACCCAGATGAGCACGTGATCGCCCCGCGGCGTCGTGGGGTCGCCCTGGTACTGCACGCCGCCCTTGGGCTCGAGGCCCAGGAGCAATAGGGCCAGCTGCAAGTGATACGGCTCGATGTCCGCGAGGAACACGCTCTCGTGCAGCTTGCCCGCGCTCGAGCAGGCCACCAGTTCGACGATCCCTTCCTGCATGTTGACCGCCGCGGGGAAGCGCAACGTCTCGGACGTCTTGTCGAGGAGGATGTTGCCAATCCGGAAGCGCCCTTCGCCGAGGCGCTCGATGTCCTTGGCGGGAACGGCGGTCGTGGGCGCGGGGTTTTCGCCCGCGCTCGCGCCGAGGAGCGCCAGGGAAAGCAGGTACAGCGTTGCAAGCATTGTTCGTTGCATGGGCGATCCCCCGCAGTCAAAGACTCGCAATGCTACATATTCGATTGCCCGAAAACCGCATCACGATCAACTCTTTTGTGGGGTTCAGGTGTAGTCTAGGCCCTTGAGGCCGTCGTGCTTTGTGCAATTGCGCCCTCCTGCGGCCTCCCCATGACGCCCACAAGGGGCTAGACTACAAATGCAATTCCATAAGGATTGGAAAACGAATCAGGTGACTCGATTGGACACACTGAAGTGTGAACTCCGAACCTGCACTTCGAACCCATCTGTTTTTATAGTAGACCTCACGCTCCGCGTGAGGCGCCTCACGCGGAGCGTGAGGTCTACTATAACGTCGGGCGCGACTTGACTTCGGTCTTGACGCGTGGGCGTTGGCATGCGTGGCTCACAATAGCGATGGCGATTTGTTTGGGAGAAAAGGCTTTTCCATGGCCGCAGCAGCACGGCGTTCCTTCGTCTGGCAGGCCTTGGGTTTCTACGTCCTGGCACTGCTCCTGAGCCTGGCGTCCAGCGTCCTGTTGGCCCTCGCGGGCCTGCCGTTCGGGTGGGTCATGCTGCTGGGCGAGCTGATCGGCGTTGGGGCGCCGGCCGTGGCGCTGGCGTACCTCACCCGCCGAGTCCTGGACACGCGCGTCTTCGTCTCGCCGAAGGGGCGCATCATGCCCTGGGTCGTGCTGGTGGGCGTGAGCGCCACAATCGTCGCGGTGCAGAAAGGACTGGCCACGCGGGCGGCGTTGGGCGACCCCGATTTTCATCAGCCGATCCCGAGCGACTTCGCCACCCTGTTTCTGGTCGTCCTGGCAGCGCCGATCACCGAGGAGCTGCTCTTCCGCGCGGGCATCCAGCGCCTCTTTGCGCTGCAGTGGAAAACGTCGTACGCCGTTCTGGCCACGGCGTTCCTGTTCGCGGTCTTCCACGGAACGATCGACCGGTTCGGCGAGACGTTCGTCATCGGGCTGTTCGCCGGCGTCATGTTCGTCCGCACGGGCAACTACTGGGCGCCCGTTTTCATCCACATGATCTGCAACACCCTGGGCCTCGTGTTTCTCGCGCACCCCAAGCCGCTCTGGTTCGTTCTCAACGAGGGCAGCGCGCTGGCGTTCGTTGCGCTGGCCGTTTGGGGCGCGTACATGGCTGGGCCAAAGCCGGCGGCCTCGATACGAGGGCTCATGCGCCGGCTCCGGTGGGCGCTGTTCGGCGCGACCGGCCCCGAGCGGCCCTACGGTCCGGCGAGCCGGGCGGCGGTGGCGACGTTCTGGGGCTTGGCAACGGTCCTGTTCTTCGGGACGATCATCCTGTATGTTTTCGGCCGGCAGGCCGGCGTCATGGGCGCCCGCGGCCGCATCACGCGCGAGGAGCAGGAGTGGGTCATCATTTCGGCCGACGACGCAATCGTGCACTCGCGCCTGACGCCGGCGGCATGGCCTCTCACCTCGCCAACGCTGACGATCCGGCTTCCTTACGAAGAGGCGCAACTGACGTCGGCCACGCTGGATGGCCTGGACGTGACCTCGCGCGCCCTGCCGGGCGCCGGCTACGAACTCGCCCGGCCCGACGCCGCCACGAGCGAGCCCGAGGCGCTCACGCTGGCCTGGGCCATGCCGCTGGCCGCCGTCCGGCTGGCCGACGGCCGCCTGGCGGTCAAGGCGCAAAGCCTTCGGCCGGTGCGGTTCCTGCGCCTGACCGTAGCGCTCGTGCCCGGCTGCGGCCATGTGTTCCCAGGCCAGCCCGGAAAGACACACATGCAGGTCCTTACGCACGGAAGCCCCCAGGAGACGCAGGATTTCGGCCGGTGCGGCTTGGGGGTGACGCGCGTGGGCGATGGGGGACGGCCCTTGTAAAGCCGGCTGCCAGCCGGTAAAAAAGAGCAAAGAGAAAAACGACTATTAAGGAATGCAGGAGGCTAGGAGGCTAGGATAAAAGAACCAGAAAAAGAGAGTAAAGCGTAGGGCCCGAATAATTGCCTATGCCACG
>Ga0214473_10008997_pt1 | contig 11811 bp, 6 predicted proteins | sample RVTome_7_FD_203509 | JGI IMG/M metagenome (GOLD analysis project Ga0214473, IMG submission 203509) | Soil microbial communities from uranium-contaminated site in the Upper Colorado River Basin, Wyoming, United States - RVT98D197 | ecosystem: Environmental > Terrestrial > Soil > Contaminated >...
ATCTGCTCTTTCAGGTCCTGCCCTTCTATGCCAAGATGCGCACCTTCAAAAGGGCGGGTGCGCTGGCGCTGCTGGCGTTCTGCACGTTGGCGGGCCTGGGTGCGGCCTGGCTGCTGGAGCGGGTGGGGGGCCGGCGGCGAACGGCCCTGGGCACGGCGCTGCTGGCGCTTGCCCTACTTGATTTCTATCCCGGACCCTTCGATGAATTCGCCCCGGTTCAGCCGCGGCCGGTCGATCTGTGGCTGGCCGAGCAGCCGGGGGAGGGGGCCGTGGCGGAGTTCCCCTTTGACCTGCAGGAGGAGCAGTCCCACGTCTTCTACAGCCTGACCCACGGCAAGCCGATCCTGGGCGGGTTCTTCAACGCCTTTCCTCCGCCGCAGTACCGGCGGATCCGGCCGGTGATGGGCGGGTTTCCGGACGCGGCGAGTGCTGAGCTGCTGAGCGAGCTGGGCGTCCGCTACGTGATCGTATCCAAAGCCGATTACCCGGACTCTGCGGGCCTGGAGGCCACGCTCCAGACTCTGGGACTGGAGCCGGGCTTCGAGACCGCCGATGAGGCTGTCTATCTGCTTGATGGGGCGACCCCTGAGCCGTGACAAAACCGCTGCATCCGCTGCAGTGCGCCGAGGGAGCAGGCAGGCATGATCGAGGACGGTAACGGGCCCGTGCGCAGCGCCACCGCTCTGCTTCATGCCGCGTATCGGGTCGCAGCGCGGGCAGTGGCGGGTCTATTTGAGGTCAATCCTGCCGGACCCGGCCGGTGGGCGAGCGTCGCCTGGTACGCAGCCATCTTCCTTGCTGGAGCAGTGTTCTGGGCGTACATCTTGAACTGGGGGGAGATCCACTTCGGGTTGGGCGACTGGGCAGAGGGGACCGGCCACCGGCTGGCCTTCCTGCAGAACGCGGTCCGCAGCGCACAGCTTCCGCTGCACATGCCGGACGGATCGGCGCTGCGCAACGTGACCGATCGCTTCATGTCAACGCCTGATACAGTCCTTTCGCCCCAAGTTCTGCTGCTTGGGGTGCTGGACCTCGGGCCGTTTGTGCTGGCCAACACCCTGTTGCTCTATACGGCCGGCTTCGTTGGGATGTTGCTGCTCGGACGCCGGCTGGGTCTTTCGGCTTTCGCCTTCGGCGTTGCCTTCGTCTTGTTCGCGCTCAATGGGCACATCACCGATCACATCGTCGTAGGTCACATGCACTGGGTGGGCTATTTCCTGCTGCCGTTCTTTGTACACCTGGTCTTCGATGCGGTAGACGGCCGCGCAGGTTGGATCTGGGTGCTCAAGTTGGCGCTGGTCCTGTTCTTCATGTTCCTGCAGGGCGCGTACCATCTGTTTGTCATGTCCCTGGTTTTCCTGCTCCTGTGTTCGGTCTCCTCGCGGCGCCTTACGAGGCCGGCGCTGATCGCCGTGGCGTTCGCAATCCTGCTAAGCCTGGGGCGCATCCTTCCGCCAGGGCTAGAAGCGGGCCGATTCGACTCCGAATTCCTTAGCGGTTTCACCACGGTGGGGCAGATGTTCAGCGCCTTCATTGAGCTGAGGGAGCCGACTCCGGAAGAGGTGATTGCCCAGAGCCTCCTGTCTCGGCTCGGCTGGTGGGAGATCGATCACTTCCTGGGTGTGCTCGGACTGGCCTTCGTGATCGGCTATGGGCTGATCTACGCCTGGGTCAGCCGAGATGCCGAGCATCGCTATCGCATCCTCGGCCTGCCGATCTTCGCCATGGCCTTCCTGTCGATCGGGCGGATCTATAGGGTGGTCAACGCCCTCGGCATCCCGCTGCTCTCCAGCCAGCGCGTATCCACCCGATTTGTCGTCTTCTCCCTGATCTTCTTGCTGGTGCTAGCGGGGAGGAACCTGCAGGCCCACTTGCCCCGGCTGACACAAGGTCGTCTGGGGAGGCCCCTATGCCTGGCGCTCTTCGGGCTTGGTTTTCATGACCTGTGGCAGCACATCAAACTGTGGCGGGTGGACCGCATGCCGGATCTCTTCCGGGATCTGCAGGTCGATCTTACAGGGGAGTTCATAGCCAATCACCCCGATCCGGCCTACGCGGCTGCGTTGGCACTTGGGTGGGGAATTGCGCTGTTGAGTCTTGTTGCGCTGATTTGGCTCTCACTTCGGGACTCTCGGCTGTTCGGGGTGGGGGGTGAAGCGCCTGCCGGCACCTCCGGAATTGAGAGTTGATACATGTCAGACACCAGATCACAGGCTAATCGTCGCCAGGAGATGCCATGGTTCTGATCCCTCGACGCCGCCAGCTGATGTGGTTTGCGTTTGTGATTCTGTTCGCCGTGGCCCTCGCCATTCGCGGCTGGGCGGCGCTGCAGTGGGAGGCGAATTTCGACAGTGATGAAGCCATCTTCGGCCTCATGGCGCTGGATATCACGGAGGGCGAGTATGTCCCAACGGTGTATGGCACCCAGCACCTCGGGAGTATCGAGTCCTACATCGCAGCTTTCAATTTCCGGATCTTCGGCTTCGATATAGTTGCGTTCCGCGCCGCAGGCCTGGCGCTCATGGCATTGTTCTTCCTCGCCCACACCTGGTACGTTCATCGGACCTGGGGGACCTGGGCAGCATCGATCAGCCTGGGGTTCGCTGCGGCGCCGGGATTCCATATCCTTTCCTGGACCTATCAGCCAATCGGCGCGTATGCGGCGCTATTGTTTCTCGGGACCCTGCTCCTGATTCTCATGCAGAGGTCGCGGCTCGATTCGCGCGGCGCCGGGGCAGTCAGCCTGATCCTGGGCCTGATCGTGGGCCTCGGTTTGTGGTCCAACCAGATGATTGTCATCTATGTGGTCGCGGCGGCATTCCCGGCATTCGTCCGGAGCCGTGAATGGGCCCGGCTGCGGCAAAGCCTTGCCCGGTTCATCCGCGCCCGTGTTGGGCTGCGGCCGTCGGAAGTCGCTCCGACGCTCGTCCTAGGATTGGGGGCGGTCGGAGTTGCGGCGTTCTTCACTGGCGCCTGCGAGCCAGTCTGGCAGTTTGAGCGGCTGGGGCAGTTGGGGAAACTGGTTTTGGCGGCTGTGGGAGTAGGGGCCGCGCTTGGAATGTTCCAAGCCAGCGTTCGGAAACGGCAACTGCTGACTCAATCGGCTCTGGCGGCGGTCGGCTTCACGGTTGGCTATTCCCCGCTATGGATAGCGTGGGTAACCGGGCGCGAGAGACCACTCTCGGTCATCCGGGCCTCTTGTCCGACCGGCATTCTCTCGCGTGGCCAACTACTCGCGGAGCAAATCCTTCCTGAGCTGTTTGGAGTGAGATCGCTCCCGGGAATACGCGAGATGGGAGGTGTGCCGCTCCTGGCATCCGGAGCTGTGCTGCTGCTTTCGACCATCGCACTCGCTTGGTTCGTCTGGCGCTTTCGACAACAACTCTGGTCGCTGATTTCGTGGGCGTTGCCCGCCGATCCCGGCGCAGGTGAGGCGCTGACCCTGGGCACGCTGCTGTTGCTGCCGCTGGCTTTGAGCGTGCTTGGCAGCAACACGATCGATGTTCATAGCATCCGGCATCTCATCGTGACATGGCAGGCCATGACCATCATAATCGGTGTCTGCGTGACCCGTGTCCCGGCCATGCCACTCCCAGTCAAGACCGTTGTGTTGGTTGCTTGGGCAGGGTATTTGGGAGCATCCAACATCGCCTATGCCACGACACAGTGGCCCGCCAAGTTCACCCGTTTTGATCGGGAGGCGACCGAGCAGCTGGAGACCCATTTGGCCAGTGCAGACGTCTCTGCCGGCTTTGCAGACTACTGGGGTGCCTACGCGTTGGACTTCCTGACCCAGGAGCGAATCACTATTGCACCCTATAACGGGCTGAACCGCATCCCGGCCTACACCGAGCAGGCGAAATCGGCCGATCGAGTGGCATTCTTCTTCCCAGAGCAACGTTCCCCGGAACCCGGAGGGGCCTTGGAGGATCTGCGCCAACACCTTGCACTTGAGAACCCCGTGAGCGGAGAGGGTCCGGCTCATGAGTGGATACGCCTGGCCCTGGATGAATACCAGGTTGTCGAAAGGCAGACCGTTGGCTTCTGGGATGTGTGGATCTTGGAGCGAAGATGAATCGCAGCCACGAACGCGAATCCTCGCTTCGAAAGGCTGCACGACCTGGAGGCGGCTAGGCGGAACTCCTGCCAACACGGAGATATCGCGAAGGGTGGCCCCTGCAGTCGCGATGGACACACCAGCGGAGGGCCGCCGCCACGAATCCGATCACTCTAGTGAAGCGTGATCGAGCCAATCGTCTAGCTCGCCATGGTCGCGCAACACCTGCCTCAGGCGGAAACACTCCTCTCATCCCGTTCCGCCGACGGCGCCGCCTTTCCGGGGCCTCTGACAGAGCTGATTCGGTCGAACACGACCTTCGCCGAAGCAACAATCGCGAGAGTGCATCCGATTCCCGAGAATATCAATCCTGCGATTTGCGCGCCGGTATACCTCATTGTGGCAGAGACCTCATGTTTCCCGGCGGGGATTCGGACCTGAAGGAGACCTGTTCCAGAGGCGGGTGCGGTTTCTGAAGACTCTCCATCTATTCGAACGATCCAACTGGGGTAGTAATACTGTGGAAACTCCAGTTGAGCAGGCACGATTGCCTGGTACCGTACGGTCAGCGTCGATCCGTCACTTGATGAAGCCAGGATCCTGCCCGAGTCCTCAGGCAATACTCTGACGGTCCCGACGCAAGGGGCAAGTACTGGGATCTCCTCCGAGGGCTCGGGCGCCTTGGTGCTTCGCCAAAACGTTGCATCGGACCATCGGGGTCGATAGTCCTGCGTTCCCCACACTTCCTGGCAGGTTTCTATCCGTTCAATGTCCTGTGCGTCGATCCGTTGAGGCATATCGACCAAGGGTTCATGAAGCTGAAGGGCGAGGACGGGAAAAGCAATCGCAAGGCCCCACTGCCTCCATTTCGAAGAGAATGCAGCTGGCACTGGGCCGGCCATCAGGCTCAAGAAGAACGCGGTCGGCGCTAGCAGCCTCCAAGGCAGTTGGATGAAGGGCAGCAAGGATACGTTAGACCATAGGAACTCGGACCGGTGATTCATCATGAAGATAAAGCCCAAGGACAGAAGTCCCGAGCTGGCAATTAGTCGCTTCTTCTGGCCAGCCCGATTGGAGATGCTTGCCGCCAGCGCACCGCAACTTGCAGCAATGACAAGAGGGATGCCAAGTTCGGGTGTCAGCCTATGTTCAATCGACGTTGTTAGGAGCTGTCCGAGTCCTACGAACTCGTCTTGGTACTGGACCTGCAGGAAATAATCGGTCCTGATCAATTGCCTGTCGGCGACGATTGGTACCCAGAAGAAGGCCGAGAGCAACGCGCCAAGCGCGGCCATCATCACCCATCCGGACAGGATCCTCCGTCGCCCCGGTCCATTGGTTTCCCGGCCCAGCAGTGCGGCGCCAAGGATCGGAACGGTCGGAATGAAGATCAGGGGCATGATGTTGTGGGTGAGCACCAGGCCTGCCAACGAACATGAACCAGCGAGGAGCCAGAACAGATTCGTGGACTCCATCCACCGGATTACGAACAGAACGATGAGAGGAAACCAAACGAACGCTGCCAGTTCGCTGTAGGCACCTCGCACAAAGGCATCGACCAGGTGGTAGGGGGCGTAGACATAAAGGCCGGCGCACAGCAGACCGGAGGGGGTGCCCCAGAGGTGTCTCGCGAGGAAGAACATCCCCAATCCCGACCCAGCCATCGTCAGAAATGCGGCAAGCTCCACAGATTGCCCCAGCGATACACAGCAGGCGTCTAGCAATGCTGCCGCTTGATAGAACAGCATGCCGTAGAAACTTGGATATGGACTGCCGTATCCTCCATCGAACTCAGGAAACCAGCGGGGAGGGAACTGACCGTCGTTGACTGCGTCTTGGATAGCGACCACCCGCATGTATGGGACGGCTCGATCATGGCCGATTTGATAGCCCGGAGCCAAGTAGGCCCGGGCAATGATGACCAGCATTGCCATGAGGATCGACAGGCCTGCGCCTAGCGGGATGAAGTCCCTAACGTGTCGTTGCCAGAATCTGAAGAATCTCATCATGGCTGATGTGGCTCCCAAGCTATACCCAGCGGACCAGAAGGAGCTTGACCTAAGGCTTGGCCAAGCGCTCGAGTAGGTTCATTGACTGATCGAGAATGCTTGCCACCGACCTCCACTCCCGTTCGGATGCCCGTGCGAGGGTCCTGCATGTCGGATCATGAGCCTGGATCACATAGTTGAGCTTACTAGCTGGCCGAATTCCGGGGTCTCGACCGCTGGCTTTGGCTCATTGCTCGACCGTAGCTTCCATGCCAGTCCGGGTGATCCCCCAAAGTTTGGGATCGGGCATGTGCAATCGACTCTAGTGGAACCCTCGGATGACTACCAGACGTGCCCCATCATGCGCTATCGAGTGAACGACTGGCACACCGAGCAAGAAAGTACTCGCGTTGTCAAGCCGGTCCACAACAATGATGTACTGTGGTCGCAACCTCGTCACATCCCTCACGGTTTCAACGGTGTAAATCTGCAGGTCATCCCTTGCGAACGGCTCGGCGAGAAAATCATAGGGTCATACTCCCACCGATGCACCTTCAGGAGCAATCGCGTGAACGTACTCGATTCCTTCTCGCGTAAAGGCGGCCCAATAGTCAGTCTCGTAGTAACCCTGGGCACCCGCTACACCTCCAACGAAACGATTGAAATAGACGTACTCATCCGGGTGCAGGGCCGCGATGGCATAGACACCTGGTCCAACAACTGCGATCAGGATCGCCGCCCTGATTGGGACCGACCTGAAACGGTACAACAAGGTCTCCAGTGGCCCGGCACTTAGGACAAAGAGGGGGGGACTGATGAACAGCAATTGACGGAAGTTGTCGTACAGCGGCGGCTTCAACGCGAGGTAGACCGCCAAGGGAATAGCGATCCAAAGGAGGATCCCCACCATCCCGCCGGCAGGCATCCGCCTAGCTCGAAGCGAGCGAGCTACCGCAAGTAGGGCACATATAATCCCACACACAATGGCGGGTTCGGTGAACTGGATGAGCATTAGCCGTGGCAGGTAGTCAAGCGGGATTTCTCTTGGTTCGTAGATCTCCCCTCGATACAGGGTAAGCCCGCGGTGAGGGAAGTCGATTGTAAGCCTGGCAGCTTCCACGAGATTGGGGATCGGTCGCTCCCACAGGAATGGCCAGGTTGCGTAAGTAGTGGCGGCGGCAACCAATCCGAAGAATAGGATCGGAAGGACCGCTCTCTTCCTCCTAGCGCCGATGATCCTGAGCACCACCAGAAGGCCAGCAAGCAGCCCTCCCACTCGGATTGATACGGTGGCTCCCAGAAGTAGGGCTGCGAAGGTCAAGTAGGCCCATCTCCGATTCCTTCCGAGTTGGGTGAACGGGGGCCCATTTCCATAGCCCAGTGCAGCAAGGTAGAGTGCTAGCAGCAGGAGGGCTGCAAACAGAATTGTGCCTAGCCACGGAAGCATGAAATGCAGCTTGTAGACGTAAGCTTCCAAGGGGGTCTTCCAGGCGTCTTCAGCATGCAATTCGATCAGAAGCACTATCGGACGCCAGGCTGTGCCGGCGTGAGCCATCGCCAATAGCCGTTCAGTCGTCCGGGCGAAAGCTCCATTGAGGAACGCCCCTCCAGCCAGATCAGGGACACGATCGCCGTGAGCAAAGAGATCCTTGCCAAGAGATTCGCCTACTGCGACCTTTGTCTCCCTGCTGAGAGCATCGCAGGGAGGTCATGAGCACTTCTCTGTGACGCAAAGAGCAGAGAAGCCACCAAGGCCACGGGCTTCCTGGCAAAGTGCGTTCCAGGGACATACAAGCTGACCACCGCTGCAATGCAGGATGTGAAATTCGCAAAGTGCCAGGCGGCATCAACATCCCAATGGACAACAAGCCTCTGCAGAAGGCTTGCCAGACCTAGTGAAAACAGGCTGAGGAGCGGCCCGTAGTATCTCAAGTTTAGGACTGTGTCGGCGGGATGCCGAAATCCTGCGTACACCTCAAGGGTCTGCTCGGCGTAGGCCCGATGTAGTGTCTCGTCAACGATGCGGCCATAGTCATCCGCGATCGACAGACCCAGAAGTAGCAGCAGCGTGGCAAACAGCAGCGCGCGACATCAGGCCAGTTCCTTCGAAACCACGACAAGGGCGCCCTTTCCGGGAGGTGGACTCCAAGTATATGACCCAGCCCTATGGACGGATACGCAAGTCATCGACTAGACGATCTCTCCTGATGTAGTGCGGACTTGCTTGACCGTCCACCAGTCAGGAGGCTATGAGGCGGCAGGTGGAGCGCCCGTAGTTGCCGGTTTCCGGGTGCACGCTCTTCTCCTCCCGGTTCACTGATTGCCTAGAAGCCAATTCGTAGAAGCAAAGAAAGTACACGGAACCGCACCAATGATTGAGACGCCAGGTGACGACGATCCTGCTTCACCAGAGGTCTCTTGACTAGCGGCCTTGGGTCTGAAGACGCGGCGGTTCCGCATAGTCGTCGTCGAACGAATGAACTCGGACCTCGATTTCATCCGACCTGATGCTGCTTCCGAACCCTCGATCCGAGATGCGAAGCTTGCAGAGTTGGTAGGGTCGGTCTGAAGAGAAGATCGCCCCAGCAATATGTCCGGACAGAAGATCGCCGCTCACATGCAAAGCCACTTGATACCCGTTGCATTCGAGTGACAAGACTTCGGCTCTAGGCGCAGGGATCTGCGTTCTGATCTCCAGCACTGCTCCGTCTGGGAGAGCGACCGGGCCAACTGTTGGAATGAAGATCTGCACCAGATCCGGCCCCCAACGCCTGACAAGGCCGCTGTGCTCCATTCTCATCAGCGACATTCCATCCTGAGACCCTAGAGTGATGCCCAGGTGCCCAAGGTTGGCGCGGATGATCTCGAGGGGATTCCGCACGAGCAATGACTGGTCTTGTTCGATCGGCAGCCGATGCAAGAAGAGGGTATCGTCGGGGTCGAACACCAATGCGGCGTCGATGGTACCTGACATGAGGCTGGGGAGAACTTGAGCCTCAGGCGCCGGCGAGAATCGATAGCGCGGGGCCTCCTTCAGGTAATGGTGGAACTCGACCCCACCAACCACGGCGATGCGTGCATCTGGCGGGAGACTGCTTCGCAAAACCTCGATCTGCCAAGCTGCCAGTGCACGGTCATTCTCTTCGAAATTCCCGGCGACGCTGGAGGTCTGAATGGCGCACCAGAGGGCAAGCGACATGAGGGGGGCGAGCCAGATCAATGCCAGCCTGCTGCGCTGGTACAAATATGGCGCGAGGGCAGGCACGAGGATGGCGAAGAACAGTGCGGCGTAGCGGATACGGGAGTCCCACCATGGCAGCAGCGAGGAAAAGGACACAAACCAGCCGATGGCAAGTACCAGCAATGTTACGGAGAGGGCGACCCTGTCATCCTGGCGGCCTCGGAAGAGCATCACCGCAAGGACGACGGGAGAGACAATGACCATCATGTAGCCAATTGGCCCGAATCCGACTTCTCCTGCAATTAGCCGCCGCATCCCAAAGTCACGTAGATTGAATGCGGGAACGGACTCCATGTTGAGCTTGAGAAGGCGGTCTAGTCTGCGATAGAGCGCGTTGTTTACCGCATACAATGTATCAATCCCCGGAATGGGCTGGATGATCACCCAATCCATGACCTGATAGGTGTATCGCGCCACGTTCCCCAACGGAGACTTCCCCTCCTCAATTGCCCCCGCACTGCGTGCCGCCTGAAATTCCACCGCTGCCTGTGAGGCAATAGGGTTGCCGAAGTCCACGAGATTGAGCATGTAGTTGTATGCCCCGAGGGCCAGGAAACCGAGAATGCAGGCTCCGCTCAGTCTGCCGAATGAGCGAACGACATATTGATACCGCCGAATTAGCAGGGCGAGTACCAGGAGGCCGAGTGGGGGCAGAATGAAAAGGGCGGTGAGCTTGGTGCCGACGAACACTCCAAAGGCGATGCCTGCGTAGCCGAGGCTGCGCATTGAGTTCGTTGAATTGCACCGCGCAGAATACATTGTCCCCGCCAGGGCGAAGTACACGAACGCCACGCCGGTGAATGCGGTGATCAGATCGTTCAGCGGTGTGCTCATCTGAAGGACGACACCGGGAAGACTGAGGTACAGGGCCGAGGAGAAGACAGCCGCCGAACGAGAGTGGCCAGCCAGGCGGCAGATCGCTGCGATCGCAAGCGCGGTCGTCCATGCGAGGCTCCATTGGGGGAGATGCAGACCGGCGTAGCTGCCGGTGACAAGGATCTGCCACATCGTGAGGAAAGATGAATTCGGCGGAAACTGGATCTGGCGCATGTCGTCGGTGTAGAAGTGGCGGGCAGTCTCATGCTGGATCCAATAATGAGCACGTGGAAGATGGTACTGGGCAGCGTCTCCTGGCGTGAAGGGCGATTGGAGACTGATGAATACTAGCCATGCGAGGAGTGCTACTACAAATGCAGACAGTAGCGGGTTCAGCCTGATCAACTCGAGAAACTCTTCCATGCGAAAGCGGTATAGAGCTCTGGGGTCCTGTCTGCCTCTCGTCGTCCAGAGTAGGAGGCTCAGGAGCAGACACACCACATGGAACACAAGAAACGCCGACAGGTTGATTGATTGCATCTCCGAAAGCACGATGGAGCCGACCACCACTTGGGCGAACATGAGTACTGGGACAGCCAGAAGGTTGGCCATCCGCCCGGCAAGGGGGTATGCGGCATTAAAGAGCACTGAGCCAAGGATGGCGGCTACTGCGGCGACTATCCCTTGCAGCGTGGCTGTCGAAGATAACATGCGCTCTCAATCAATCGCTAGACAACGCTGGGAAGTCTCCGTAGGAGGCTCTGCTGGAGCCGTCCGTGTAATCCGGACGCACCACATGAAGCTCTTCAGGTGCGGTTCCGAGAATCATATGCTCGTAGCGAGGGTATCCGTGAATTCGAAATCCTGCCTAAGCCTCTTATAATCCTCCGGCTCGCCCAGATCCCCTCTCGATGCGCCTCCACCAACTGATCCTGGTGCCGTTTAGCCTGCCCATCTTAGTCCGGTATCTCCGGGACCCAGAACTAGTAGGCTTGGATCGCGCCACGGCTGGGCCTCAAGGGTCTTTGATTCAGAGAGACGCAAACCGGGAGATACATAATCGCATGGGCCCTCGACAGGACGTACCCAGGCCGGGCAAGATCATTGACGCGGCCGCCGGGGCAAGTGCCTATCCGATCTCAGAAAGGACCAATCCTGCGGTCTGAGCCTCGGTGAGACCCGCCTTGGCGATGACTTCGTACTGCCCTGCAGGAACTTGTATCCGCAGAGGGCCAGCTCGGGAACCGGATGCGAATCTGCAGGCTCCCATCTACCAGGACCAGCCGACTCGTGTAGGAAAACTGCGGGAATACACAAGCTGCACCAGATCGGTAGCCTCGTATCGCGCCATGAGTGCGTGGCCGCCAATGGAAGTGGCCAGGAGTTTACTTGCCTCGGGAGGCAGTGTCTTGATCCTCCCGGCACGGGGACTCCTTATGGGTACCACACTTTCCGAATCAAGGGGCTCGTCGCGCGAGCAAGCATAGCTGCTCACCTCTGGCAGCTCTGCGCTCGATATTCGTAGATAGCACCGTCCGCGGTCGGTTGGAGTAAGGAAAGGCCGGAGACAAATACCTCGAAGCGCTCGGCGGCGCGGTCTTGATATAGGGAATGGAACTGGTCGTGGATCGATTCGAAGAGTACCAGCAGCGCCTGCCCTCGGCGGAACTTCTCTTCGGCCTCCGTCGATCCGCTCCCGAAAGCGGTGA
>Ga0214473_10008998_pt1 | contig 11811 bp, 13 predicted proteins | sample RVTome_7_FD_203509 | JGI IMG/M metagenome (GOLD analysis project Ga0214473, IMG submission 203509) | Soil microbial communities from uranium-contaminated site in the Upper Colorado River Basin, Wyoming, United States - RVT98D197 | ecosystem: Environmental > Terrestrial > Soil > Contaminated >...
GTTTCCTGTCAAAGTCCATTCGATCATGACCGGTTTGTTGGGTGGAAATTTCAACTTCCATGCAGCGACACAGGCAGTCGCGATATAGTGAACCTTGTCATAGTAGAATTTGACAGTGAGGGATTTATTCAGGTCCCTCAAAAACGAATAGATCACGGATGTGGCGGGGATGACTGTTTTGAGCATACTGGATGCTTCAAACAGCAAGTGTTCTGTATGAGATACACCTTTTCCTCCCTGGGATCCGCGCAACTCTGTTTGGAATGTAAGTGTCGGAAACGCTCCTCCGATGAATCCAGGAGGTTTCGAGAGAGTATGCAGTTGAGGCGCTCTCTCAATATTTCCGATGTTCAGATTCGGCTTTATGTCATACGCCATGATGTAAGCCAGATCTGAAAAATTGGGAACGCCTGGAGAACTCTCCAGTGCGATCTGCATGATCTGTCCTTTAGTTATGAGAGGTACCGCGCTCATTTTTTGCCTCCGGCCTTTCTGCTATTAATGATGTTTTGTTTCCTCTCTTTTGCGCTGCGATATACAGAAATGAGTTCCGGATGATCTGAGAAAAAGAATTTCTCCTTGTGATCTTCACAACAGAACTCATCGGTCAAGCTTATTTTCAATCCGCAAAATCGACAAAATCCGGGGATGTATTTTTCCTCCGGTTTGACAGGATCCATTACGAGCGCCCTTTTCGGCGCTTCCGTCCAGACAGGGACTTTGGAAAGATCGATAACGGGATCCGCTTCTGTTGTACCAATCTCCCCCTTGAATACGCTGCCTGGTAAATCTCCGAACTCCTCAAAGGGTTCGAGATTAGATTTGTCAATAAAGAATCTCTGATCGTCCAGAATGGTTCCGTTTTTGTCGCAAAGAGCTAAAGCTAAATCAGTTTCAGGAATATATGACCGAATCGGATGATCCATCTCGTCGAGTTCGGGTTCATCGTGGGATTCGATTAATAGACTTCCCTTTTTTACGAGAACCTGATCTCCGTTTATAACGTAATCATTTTTAATTCTATAAATCATTTCAGCTTCCATATGTTCCTCTCATGGTGAAGGTGGTAAGTAAATTTGTCTATAATAGATTGTGAATTCACATCGAATAGAGGCTTGTTTTGTTTCAAGTTGCCAGTTTTTAGGCTTGTAAGTCTTTGTATGATCCGTATTGTAAGCCTCTCCTCCGCGTGTAAGGTCATTAAATAAAACCCTCTTGATGTCCTCAATAAGGTTTAATAGACCTTGCAGAATGGCTTCCGGTATACTGCCAGCCATGAATATATCAAGTGTGACGATCATTCCATAATCCGTAGCCATGTTCCCGATCATTTCCTCAGAATCTTCACTGCCTGGTATTACAATAATTGCGGGTAATTCAGTCTGAGGTATTTCGTATTTATCCTTTTTTCCTACATAAACTTTTGCGACATCTGTTGTGTAACCGTTTGAAACCTTGATGTCTTCAAGGGTTGTCCTGATGTTATCGATTATATTCCATGCGTTGCCTGACATTAATCCCACCCCAGTTCATCAAACCACTCTTCGATTTGTTCAATTGCGGAATCGTACATCGGCTTGCTCATAAAATGGGTAGCTCTTAAATATTTTGTACCCAATTCCTGATACTTTCCATAATGAGCGATTACACCGCATCCGGCAATAAACCCATCTCCGGTCGGTTCATGGATAGGATAAACACCGCCTCTTAAAGCGTTGGTTCTGACACGGAGTCCGGATTCAAAGTAGCGGTCTTTAATCGCTTCCGCCATATTTTCAGCTATAACGGATCCATGACGTACAATCGTTCCAAAATGCTCTGCGATTTTCTGAAACGATTTGATCATCCCGTTTACAGCGTCCGGATTTTCATCCCAATATGTACCTGTGTATGCCATTTAACAGATTCTTTTAAGAATATATGGCTGTAAAATTCCTTCAACTTCGGGATAGAAATTTTTTGTAATGTCGATAAAGACCAGAGACGCATCCTCTGTGGATACTGATTTCAAGCCATGTCTAGCATCGCCTTTAGTTCCGAAACTCTGTTTGTAGAGATGTGCTGCGTGAATCCAGCAAGCCCGTTCGAGATCATCGGGAATAGCCCAGGATGAATCCCCATAATCACTGGTTTCCCAATAGTCGCAGAACCATCCTGGGTGATATTCAAATTTGTAATTGTAATCTCCAATTACCCACTTTCTGCCTTCCAGCAAAATGATTATCCCGTTTCCGAGGACGCGATAATATGTCGGATCAACCACTTCCTGGCTTCCGTCCAGCATTATGCGGGTAATCGTCAACGTTATGTTCACCATCGGGATTTCAGCGCTGCATCGCATCAATTGGTATTGATTCGTTCCGTCTCCATTAAAAAACTCTGAATGCAGAGCTACTCTCTGATACAGAGTGGCGCCCAAATAACTTTCCATCAGCCTGGTAGTGTCGATCAAGCATTTTTTGATGTGTTGATCGTTGGTTAATACTGCCGGATTTTCTGACAGGTATTGTGCCTTGAATGGAATGAATCTGCCAATTGAAAGTGGATCCATTTAACCCTCCGGTTTGTCGGATTTTGCGTCCGCACTATCCGCCGGTATCAGGTTTTCGGGATTGAATACGCCCGTTGTGAGAACATTTCCGGACGCACCCAATGCTCTAAGGCTCTCCTGGATTTTTGTCACAGGGCTCTCCTGTGATTTTCTCACATCTCTCCAAGCCTGCTCGCACGCATTTGAACATGCTCCCATTTTCTTTTGAGCCTCGGTTTTCAGAGGTTCAAAGCAGAACTTGCAAAGATCCTTTGTGCCGGACAGCATGGATTTCATTTTGAGCGGAGTTCCGGGAGCCACGATCTCTACCAGATGCTGGTTTTTCCATCGTTTGGCAAGCGGTTCAGGTACCTCAACCACATCGCATGGGAAAAGCCTTCGCATGATCCCACCTGGGAATGTGAAGTTCGCACCCTGTCCATTCGGGTACGAATTCGTTTTGCGATCAAAATCTCCGACCTTTCGCTCTAAAACTTTCACGCGAACAATTGCTATTTTTTCTGATTTCTCTGCCATTTGTAAAACCTCTCATATTGGTCAAGTCCAGGCGAGAGGAGTTCCCTGGACTTGACCGAATTTTTGTAAAAAAATCAAAGTGATCTATCGATTAGGGATATGTGACGAATCCCTGTAACAGACTGAAAGCGTCAGTAAGCATCCTGGCTCCCATCCGTCGCTCCATGACATACGCCCTGATGTTATGCTGAAAATTGTCAGCATGGCTGTCTGAATACCTGAGTGAGTAATCTTCGCGTTCAAATATCCAGTAGTTGCGAGGATCCCCGAAGTAGATCTGCCCCTGAGCTCCAGTGCCCGTTCCTGTCCCGGATCCCATTGTGCCCGGGCCGATTTCATCGACAGGAGCGCGATAGATTCCGTATCCGTTGATTGACGGAGGATCCCCTGTGTTGAGTCCAACGCCTGAATGCCAGATCGGAAGTCCCATCAGATCTGTTATCTGGCGTAGAAGCAACGCGGTTTGCCGATACATGAAGTATTTGCAGCTGTCGTTGATCCACTGATCGGGAAGAGCGTATTCGAGATTTACAAGATCAGCCCATCCCAAAGCGCCGGCACCGATGACTGTCGTGTTTGCTCCAATGTCCGCATCCAATCCTCGAATCGCATACGGAGCTCCCAAGGCATGAAAGAATGAATTGTTGAAATGCATGTTCATCGCAATCCTGAACTGTTCAAGCAGAATTCCTCCGAGTGCTGGTATAGAATCCTGCTCGAGCTCCATTGTTGCTTCTGCAAAAACGGCTTGCTTTCTGATCGGCCACTCCAATCGCCCAAGAGTCGCCTGGCTCTCAGTTTTGACCAGTCCCTCTCCTACCCAATACGCCGTGCATGTCCCGATGGTTGTCGGGATGTAGATTGTCCCTCCACCCTGAACCGGAATCACGGTGCACATTGAGTAAAGGTTTGTCGGGACCCGGACAAGATTCATGAGCTGCTGGCGAAAATCGGGAGGAACTAAATACCCGCCGTCTGCTAAAACGCCTTCGCTCATGTCTTTGTAGCGCTGAAATGATCTGTGTTTGTCCCATGCTTTAGTCAAGTCAGTGGGCGCTGTGAGATTCAGCCTGCGTGTGAGTGTTTCGGTTTGAGGATCCTTTGACCGGACGATATGAGCAAAATAACCCATCCGCTCCTGAGGACTCATATTTTTCATGTGGTCATCGGAGAGTTCCCGATAGGGAATAATCCCAATGCTCCTCATGTTTTCGGTGAAGTCGTGGTCGATGTAATCCTTGGTGATCAGGGATTCGTCTTTCGGAGGATCTTTGAGTTTTTTCTTCTCATCCTCTTTCTCTTTGGCGTTTGCAGCCTGGATCCCAACCATTGTCAGGATAGCTTTTTCGAGGCTGTTGATCTCTTTCTTGATGTCATCAAGATCCTTTTCGAGTACGCCTTTGATGAACTCTTTTGCTTTCTCCTCATCGATGTCTTTTGTAGCGGTTCCGGCACTGGCATCTTTGACATCCAGCATGACGCCTGGCTTCATATCAAACCTTGTATATCCCCCCGGGTAAAATTCCTTGTTCATTTCGATCTCCTGAAAATTGTATTGAGCGGAATCTCACTCTCCGGCTGACTATTCAGAACAATATCCATCCCTGGTATTCTGATAATCTCTACCGGTGTTCGCTTTTCCGGTGATTCGACTTCATAATATCCGATATTTTTCTTTTTGCAAATATCAATGTCCGGATCGATACCAAATTCACGTAAAATTCGAGGAGCCACGGCCTTGTCAATCAGACCTTTTTCAAACCTCGAAACAAAGTCCAGTTTATAGGCAAGATAGGAATCATCTGCAATTGACTTGACACTTTCCGCTTTCGCATCCCTGTTTGCAGGCACCGTTACAGCAGATACCTCCAATAGTTCCCATTCAAGCCAGTCAGTCCCCCAATCACCCAAACCATTCTGCGTCCATTTGATCGGGTTGAATCCAATACTGAAATATTTCAGGTCTCCGGATTTGTAGAGATCATGAACGCTCGTGCCCAAAAATGTTCCATTAAATTTGATACCGCTTTTGATAACAGGGATAAGTTTTCCATCAATCAGAGCCATATCCCTTTTAGTCCAGAGGAGACGACCAGGAGGCAGGACATTTTTATCATGGGCCCACAAAAACATGGGATCCACCATGATTTTCATTCCATCCAAAATCATACGGTCATTTACCCGATCAACCGATTCAGATGAGATGATTGCAACCATGTCCGTTTCATCGTTGCCGGCCTTTTCCCACAAGGCTTTGCAGCAATAATATTCTTTCTGTCCTTTAATGTGTTGTCCCATACGTCACCTCAATTCTCGTTGCATTTGCCATTGGTGTTGAATTCAATTTCATCGAAACCCCGCTCGCACAATGGCAGTTGATTGCATCTTTCGCATCCCCATCCCCTGGATGATCCATTTGAGTGTTGCCTTCCATGAACGGCCACGGTGAATCCATATCAATACCGTCTTTTTCACGTGAATAAGCATCGTTCATTTTATGAGATTCCCGTGAAGTCACTAAAAATGCTGAATACCAGTGTTTTCTGGCAGTCGCATCTATTTCTCTTGCAACCTGTAATGATCCCTCGAGCTGGGCCCTGGATAATCCTTTGTTGGTTTCTGTCTGTGCAATCCGGATAGCTTTCCATCCCTGAGCTTGAGTGTAATCCGCCATGACTGAATCAATTTTGCGACCGATCCCTTTATAATCTAATCCCTCTTCTAATCCGTCAAGAATCGCTTGTCGAATATCCTCAATCGCATCCGCCGGCGCTTCCCAGGTGAAAAGAAACGCTCCCTTTTCTCCTCTTTGAACCATCCTGAAATAATTCAGTACTCGGGGATCCGCCATGTCGAATGCAATAGGAGACGCTGAATATCCTTCGGTAAAAATGTCCGCAACCATTTGAGCATGGAGGCTAAAAAAGTTTCTGATAAATTCATCGGTTCGTTCAAATAGTCTTCCTCTCTCCTCATCAAAGGCTGGCAGAATCCCGTCCAGATCATCTGATGTGATTTTGGTAACGATTCCTAATTTGTCTTTATAGCCCTTGAAGTGGTTGAGGTTTTCGATTACCCGGGTATGCAGATCTGAGAAATAATCGTTTAACAGCCGGACAAGTTTGATGTCGTATTTTTTCTGAGCATGATCTCTCCAATGTACCCAGAAATCCCTGTCAGTGGATCCATTGTTTTTGAAAATGAAGCGTTTATCGCCGAGCTGCTTTGTGACTGGACGGAATCGTTTTATATTTTTTTTTTCATCCTCTTCATCATCTTCGGAGGGTTTTTTGTCAGGTTTTTTTGAAGGTTTCGGATCCTCCTCATCAGGAGGCGGGGTTTCCTCATCCATTGATCCGAAATTGGTAGACCCGAAAGACGGGACGGGTACGACATCGAAATAAAACACAGGAGCGTTATCGATCGGATCCCAACCAAGTGTCTGCCTTGCCTCATCTCGGGTAATCAGACCACTTTTGAATTGTTCATTGGTTATTCGATTATCCAGCTCGAGGTTGTCAGGCACGACCTCATCGTATTTGATACGAAGCCCTGGCTCTCCAAATAGAGGCATAAAATCTAAATTGATCTGTTGCTCCATTTGGATTATGCGAGGTTTAATAACAGACCGCATGAATGATCTGTTTTGTTCATCGGCGTCCGCTTGTGACACAGACTCCCTTAATCCGAGCATTGAAGGCGGAACTCTGAATATTGCGCAAATTCCATCTCTTAAAGTTTCGAGGTTTTTAACATACTCGAGCTCTTTAAGGTTTGGATTCAATAACTTCATATCAAATCCAAATGGAAGTCCGGCAATGCGTTCCTTGTCTTCTCTAACGCCTGTAAATAATCGCCTGAGATTACTTATCGAAGTTTGCTGTGATTCCTGTGTGGTACCTTGTGGAAATCCGATCAAGGCATCCGGCAATCCGCCTTTCAAGAAGATATTCGCAATTGTTGTTTCCATGTAGCCACGGTTACGAATAGACCAGGACGCAGCGCCCACGGCGGAATATCCTACAAAGAAATCTTTCATTCGAGGAGAGATATTTCTCATATGAAAGATCTGACGTGCAGGAATTTTGTAATCGCCTTTTGCAGTTCGATAGATGTAATAATCGACGATTTGAGTAGGGTGCAGGTGCGGAAACATCTGGTCTGGCGGAAGCGGTTCGATCATGGAAGGATCGTTTTGTGTCAGTCCGATTTTCCAATATCCGCGCCCATAAATCAGTTCATGCAGACTCAGGAGTTTAAACAGATCGAATTGAGACAATCCAAGATTTGTGAGTGTATCCGTCCTCATGGGATCGCGAAGTAATTTACCCGCTCTGTGATCCGGAACCTCCTCATATTCTCCATTGCCTTTTTCGATAACGATTTTGAAAGTCTGTTGAGCCACGTTTTCGGCAATCAAGATGATACATGCATAGGTTATTTCGCGGTATGCCTCAACCTTTTCCTCATCCGAGAAACTATTCGAGGTGGTCAAAAACTGATACATGCTGTTGAACGTGGATACTATCTGGTAGATTGCGGATTCATTCATCCCTTTTGACATTGCAGAAACGGGTTGATCGACTCCCCTGTAACGATCTACAGGAATCCCGAAGAGTTTTGCAATCGATTCCTGAAAGAGATGCATAATCACCTTATATCACAATTAGCAGATTTTTCACACAATTTTTAAGCGACTGTGATTATTTGAGCCATGACTGTCATGTGCCTGAGAAGTTCATCGGCAAACCAGGTACCCATGATTCCATCATATTGAGCCACGTTGGGATAATTCATAAACTCTCGAGCTAACTGGCAGTAAGGGCAATCGTCGAAAGGTTTTTTGTGGGGTATGCAATATTCCCACATGCCGTTGTTGATCTCCATCGCGATTCGAGGAAGCCCGCGTGTAGGATCCTTTTTGTTCGATCCTGTTGTGAAGTCGACCATTGCAACGTTTGTAACCTTTTCGCGTATGAAATCGGTTATCTGATCCTGGACGGCATTATCCTCCACGTTGATAGCTGCCAGTTGAGGGAATCGGGACACGCAATCCTGAATATGATCGGGAAGTATCGTTGCCTTTTTCATATACCTGGGACTGAACGGGACTTTTTTATGATTGTCAGATCTGATTCCCATCAAGCCAAGGAAAGTACCTGGTCTGGACTTTGATGAATAATCTATACCGCCGGTGATTATTTCGTAATCCAGAGTGGCAGGGTCGACACCCCACCGTATGATCTTCTCAAAATTGTCAAAGAGGATATTTTTTTCAGACATCGGTATCAGCCGAAATCCTGAGTTGAATAGATCCTCTCCCATTTCTGATCTATACGCCCGTATTTGCCTGGCTCCCCATTTGTAATCCCACAACGGAAGTTCTCCGACCTTTTCCCCGTTCTCAATGACTTCCATGCAGGTGATCTCTTCATTCACAGGCAGTGACAACCGCTCCCATCCCTCTGTCAGAATCGCCATTGAATCTTTTTTATCCCAGGGAGTTCCGATCCAGAGCGCCCAGGTGTTGGCTGAAAATCTCGAAAACCATCCAGTCTTGATTAATCGTGTAGTGCTCGAAATCAATTCCGGAGTCTTTGAATTCTGAGCATCAACCGGGTCATCGAATATAAAACCATCCCCGCGTCCTCCAATCACGGAGCAATTGACCCCTCCCCCCTGGACAGTCGCATCGGTTAAAGATCCTCGAAAACCCAGTATCCGAAATCGATTCTCTCCCCACATCTTTGATGGTCTAATTGCTGGAAAAATCTTGTGGTATTCAGGAGAGGATTCGATCATCGCCTTTAATGCTCCAACTCTCAATTTCGCGATGTCGTTATTCTTAGAGCAGATTTTGAGGCGGATTCGTGGATTCAATCCGATCATATACAGTGCCAGCATTAGGACCTGTTGAGTTTTGCCGGATTCCCAATGCATCTCAATTGCGCACTTGCGTTTATTATCGCGCCATTTTCGTTGTATCCAATCTTGAACGTAGGTATGATGCGGAGCAAAGAGGATAAATTCATCTTCAGGATCCTTGAATGTGAACTCCCCAAATTCCTTTACTCCCAAAGTTCCTTTTCGGATACTTGAAATAATCTGTTTTTCTGATAGTTGGTATTCCTGAATTTTGTCACGAGGCAGAAACAATTAATTCTCCTCGGATATTTCATCGGGAACGCTGTCCGGATCGATCCCCTGTTTGATCAGAGTATTGCGAAGATCCCTGAAAGCTGCGAAGACCGCTGGCGCGGACACCTCATCCAGTTCGTCAAGATTTTCATCCTCATCTTTTTTGAATTTATCGATGACATCCATCGCGATAGGGTCTTCGAGATCTTGCTCTGAAATTCTTTCAATATTTTCCATCCACCATTTTGATGACGAAACGCTTTTGTTTACAACTATGTCATTTATGATATTGTTAATGGCGTGAGCCTTGACCAGTCCCCCTCTATGCATCAGCGAGTTGACAGCTTCATTCCGATAGGCAATAAATTCAGGGTCGTTAAAATCGTTATAAAGAGTTGTCCGGCTTGTCCCGATTTTTTCAGCGAGTTCGGTTATTGTGATCTCTTCAGGATTAATTACTAATCTCTGAATCAATGCATCCCAACGATTTTTCTTTTTTGTAAGCGTACTCATAAAAATCCTGAATAACTCCAGTCATGAGGCGGATGTTATAGATTTTGTAAATTTATGTTCACAAATCCGCCATAATCCATTACATCCAGCACATTAATAATAGTTTCACGTGAAACATTCTTAAATTATAGCACAAAAATTGGAGGGGAGGCTGGTATTTCTCCCCTCCTTTATGCGATAAGCCACACCACAAATTTAGACCTTGAAATTCAAATCCTCTTCGATGATCTTAATAAATTTGGAAATCGCTTCATGAGTTAATTTTTCAGACCGGTCAATCTTAAAGCATTTCAACAGGTCGATCACAGCTGATGCTCTTTGGGTTCTATAATCCCGTTCATTTGTCTTTCGCATACTGTCGACTACCAGAGCAATTTCATCTATGGCAGACTCCAGAAAGTTTTGTCGATTATCCAGGGCTTTCATGACTTGAATCATGTCAGCCGGATCCACGCGCTCATTGTCCGTGATTTGCCTCTGCATTTTTGCAATCAGCTCAGCGTTTGTCGGTTCCCTTTTTTTCTTTGCCAATTTTCACCCCCTTTGTACGGATTCGTTTATCCAATCCCCGCTCTTTTGAAATGGAAAACTCAAGATTTTCGACATCCTCAACCCGGATAGTTCCATCGGAATCCACTTGATATTTCAGATGTCCTCCGACGGTGATTTCTCCTGATGGAATATTCACAATTCCTTTCGGAGTTAATCCACGGGACAACTTGCTATCACTCTTCTTTGCCATAGAATTCCTCATATATTTGTTTTCTGGATAATGCGGTCTTGATTGCAGTTTTAACGAACTCCTCGCTGGAAACCGGTACGGCGCCATGATTTAAAACCTGAATATCCCTGGATCCGAAAATGTCAAAATGCGGGATCCCGGAATTTGATATATGCATCCAGCGATCTTTGAGTCCGATCTTGTGAGCGAAAATGATCAGTTCATCGATGTCTAAAGTAGATGATAAATGGTGTCCGTCAAAAATGATCATGATTTCATCCAGTAATAAATGCTGAATAATAACCAAAACAGGCTTGACCACAAGACAAGAAGATAACCCCATTCATCCGAATAGCATCCTTGCAAAAATTCAGAGGGAACATTCCCCGTAACCGCGCAGATGTAATGGTGCACGGCATAAATCAAAATCCCAACCGCGACCGGCTTCTGGAGAGGCTTCGGGATGATTTGAAGGATTATCAATGCCAGGATGAATTTGATCATGTTCCCATCAACTCCCAAACTGCTTTAACCACTCCTGGAACCTGTGCATCTCCAAGGGCTCTAACTCTGTCCAGTAATCGGGAACTCCCATAAGCCATTCGACCCAATCCGGATTCAGGATCATCCGCGGGGTCTTTGTCCCACCAAGTATAGCGTTCGGAAGGCAGTCCGTTTTGTTTCCGTGATTTCCCCTCTGTGATTTGCCCTTCCAGTCTCTTGCCTGCGGTGTCGGGTACATTATTGCGCTTGCCAAACTCTCCGATCCGCAACGATCTCTCAGAAGATATGTCTGCGGGTCCTCCGGATAAATTGCCGATGGGGAACTCCTCGGAGTTGGATACATCACTTGCGATGAAAGGCTTCCGAATGATGTGTGATTCTTGTTTGAATTTCTCTTTTTGAATTTTGCAGGAGTCTCTGCGATCTCGACCGATCTCGGAGTCAACCATCGAACCTGATCGCGAAGTTTGATCCTTGACCGCACATGAATCTTGTCCTGATTCTGTGGATTCCCCTCGAGCTCCGACGCCGACGGCGTTCGCCACAATCCAAACCCTGTCACGTTTATGCGGTGCTCCCACTTCCGATGCCGATATAACTTTCCATCTCGCATCATACCCGCTCTCGGAAATTTGCCAGAGAATCGTTCCGAAGTATTCGTGATTAAGGAGATTTGGAACGTTTTCCAAAAGGAGGTATCGGGGTCTAACGATGCGAATGCATTTGATGGTTTCGGGCCATTGATTTCTGGGATCATCGAGTCCTGCATTCTTGCCTGCGATGCTGAATGGCTGGCATGGGAATCCTGCAGAAATGATGTCAACTCGATCTCGATAGATGCGAGCGACTCTACTGTTAAATTCAGCGA
>Ga0214473_10008999_pt1 | contig 11810 bp, 12 predicted proteins | sample RVTome_7_FD_203509 | JGI IMG/M metagenome (GOLD analysis project Ga0214473, IMG submission 203509) | Soil microbial communities from uranium-contaminated site in the Upper Colorado River Basin, Wyoming, United States - RVT98D197 | ecosystem: Environmental > Terrestrial > Soil > Contaminated >...
AGGGTATCGTGCACTTCCACAGCTACCCCCGCTGCCCCCAGGCGCAAAGCGAGATTGAACGCTTTAACCGCACGCTGTCCGACGCTTTCATCAAGCGGCACAAATACCTCTTGGCCACGGACCTGGACGCGTTCAACCGTAGGCTCACAGACTGGCTCTTGTGGTACAACACCCGACGTCCCCACTGGTCGCTGGGACTCATCTGTCCTTTGCGGTATATTTGCAACAACTTACCCGTTAGGGAGTCTCAAAGGTGCTGGACTAGTACATCCGCTTGACTTGGCAGATGGGGCTTGTGTATAGTGATGTTCAGATATGCAGACATTATTTTCTGCAGGAACCCACGAAGCGGTCTAAGGACTGTATAGGTTTTTTACAAAGCCGCTTCCTCTGGAGCGGTTTTTTGGTTACCGTTGTCCGTCCACGACTATTTAGAGGTTGTGTGGATTGGTGGGGTGGTAGCGGGATGCACGCTAAACAACTTAATAATGAAGAAAAGATTACACATTGCAAACCGCGTAAAGCCTCGCCTAAAGGGCGTGGCCACGCGGCAAGTAATAACGATCACTAAATGATGCTAGCGATTATGCATCGCTAGCCAAACTTATCTAACTTACCGGTGAAGATCATGCACCGTAAGGGTATGTGGTGGATGCCTTGGCAATGGACGACGATGAAGGACGTGGCCGGCTGCGATAAGCTGCGGGGAGGTGCTGAGCAACCTTTGATCCGCAGATGTCCGAATGGGGAAACCCCCCTACTTTAACAGGTAGGGATCCCGCCTACGGCGGGAAGTTAACCTGGCGAATTGAAACATCTTAGTAGCCAGAGGAAAAGAAAAGAAGGATCATTGTTTCACTTTGGATTTTCTTTCTCATTTTCTTTTTTCAACTTGTTTGGAAATTGAAAATTGAGAATTGAAAATTCCATGGCCGAAGACAATGGTTATATTCCCTGAGTAGTGGCGAGCGAAACGGGAGCAGTCTAAACTTTGTCTGCGTTAAAGCTCATAAGGCGTTGTAGACAGAGGGTTGCAGATTAATGTTGTCGTGTGCTTATGACACACGGGCCGAAAGAAAAGTATTCTTGTCTAGTAGAAGGAGCTGGAATGCTCCCCCAAAGAAGGTAAGAGGCCTGTATACGAAAGATGGATATTTCTCGGCTGGCATTTATCTAAGTAGGGCGGGACACGTGAAATCCCGTCTGAAGCTAGGAGGCCTATTAACAGTCCTGCCTTTGGCGGGGCTCTCCTAAGACTAAATACGCCCATTGACCGATAGTGAACTAGTACCGTGAGGGAAAGGTGAAAAGTACCCCGTTGAGGGGAATGAAATAGACCTGAAACCATATACCTACATAGAGTCGGAGCCCTGAGAGCAATCGAAGGGTGACGGCGTGCTTTTTGCAGAACGAGCCACCGAGTTCGTTGTATGTCGTTGATACTTAAGTCACAGAACGTGACGGAGGTGTAGCGAAAGCGAGTGTTAAAAGCGCGAAATTCTACTACTTTTGTTTGGGCAACCGAACAAAAGCATTAGACAATGGCATGCACGAGACCCGAAACCAGGTGATCTACCCATGAGCAGGGTGAAGCCCGCCGAAAGGCGGGTGGAGGCCCGAACCCGTCGGCCGTGCAATACCGTGGGATGACTTGTGGGTAGCGGAGAAATTCCAATCGAACCTGGCAATAGCTGGTTCTCCTCGAAATAGCTTGAGGGCTAGCCTCGTGAGTTAGCTATCAGTGGTAGAGCACTGCCAGGGATCTTCAGGGCGCAAGCCTTGAGACCCTAGCAAACTCCGAATGCTGGTAGTGTCATCACGGGAGTCAGAATGTGGGGGCTAAGCTCCATATTCAAAAGGGAAACAGCCCAGATCGCCGCTTAAGGTCCCAAAATACTATCTAAGTGGAAAAGGTGGTGGAGTTGCGTAGACAGCGAGGCAGTTGGCTTAGAAGCAGCCACCTGTTAAAGAAAGCGTAATAGCTCACTCGTCAAGCGACTCTGCGCCGAAAATTCAACGGGGCTCAAGATAGTTACCGAAAGCGCGACCGTGGATCATATTTGGTTCACGGGGTAGAGGAGCATTTCATATTCCCCGCGAAAGCGGGGTGAAGCGTTGAAGCTGAACCGCGAGGTTTGGTGGAGCATATGGAAGTGAGAATGGTGGCATGAGTAGCATGATACAAGGCGAGAACCCTTGTCACCGAAAACCTAAGGTTTCCTGGGCAATGTCGATCAACCCAGGGTTAGCCGGTCCTAAGGCGAGGCCGAAAGGCGTAGTCGATGGACAGCAGGTTGATATTCCTGCGCCGGCTAAGCAGTGTATCAGGCGTGACGGAATGTCTAAGTTGTTCAGGGTATATGACTTTCCCTGCGCGGCACCTGTAGTCGGGATACTTTGGTAAATCCGAGTGTCCATTCAACGGCGAAGTGTCGCGGGAGAGTGCGGTCGCAAGACCAAACCTCTAGCAAGGAGGATGTTCCCCGGAAAAGCGTCGGATATATGTCCGCCCATGCGGCGGGCGAATCTGCTTAGTCGTCCGTACCGCAAACCAACACAGGTAGGTAGGTGTAAGAGCACTAAGGTGATCGGGAGAACCCTCGTTAAGGAACTCGGCAAAACAGCGTCCGTAAGCTAGCAATAAGGGCTGCCCCGCTTTTGGCGGGGCCGCAGCAAACGACCCCTGGCGACTGTTTAACAAAAACACAGGTCCCTGCGAACTCGTAAGAGGATGTATAGGGGCTGACGCCTGGCCAGTGTCGGAACGTTAACCCTCGCCGTGAAAGCGGAGAGGCTAAGCGCCGATGAACGCCGGCGATAACTATAATCGTCCTATGGTAGCGAAATTCCTTGTCTGGTAAGTTCAGACCCGCACGAATGGCGTCACGACTGGGGGACTGTCTCAACGAGGGACCCGGTGAAATTGCAATGTCGGTAAAGATGCCGCCAACCTGCGGCTAGACGGAAAGACCCCGTGAAGCTTCACTACAGCTTGGTATTGATGTGTTGAGCTGTTTGCTCAGCATAGGTGGGAGACTTTGAACCCCGCATTTCGGTGCGGGGGGAGTCGACAAGTGAGATACCACCCTAACTGCTTGATACATCTAACGACGTGGTGTGAATCCACCACCCGGACAGTGCCTGGTGGGTAGTTTATCTGGGGCGGATTCCTCCCAAACAGTAACGGAGGAGCCTATATGGTCGGCTAGGTCCGGATGGAAACCGGACTGATAGTGCAAAGGCAGAAGCCGGCTTTACTGCAAGGCGTACAGGCCACGCAGTCACGAAAGTGGAGCTTAGTGAACCGACCGTTCTCATGTAGAAGAGCGGAAGATCATCGGATAAAAGTTACTCCGGGGATAACAGGCTAATAGCGCCCAATAGTCCACATAGACGGCGCTGTTTGGCACCTCAATAACATCGGGGTGCTGTCGGAGCAATCCGGCAATAACCTGCTTACCTGACCGTCATTAAATATTTCAGGTGAGAAAACCAGCTCATAACGGTGAAGCCCTAATGTTCATAATTTGTTCGCTAGTTGTGATATAATTATGAGCATGGGTAATGCCGTGGGAAGTCTAACCCAAGTTCAACACGAAATCATTGTGGGTAGTATGCTTGGCGATGGAACATTACGAAGACAAGGAGCGCGCAAGCATCCGCTCTTCGAGGTGAACCACTCTGTTCGGTACAAATCTTACGTAGATTGGAAGTACAATACATTAAAAGATATTGTACTGACACCGCCAAAAGCTCGTCGCACTAATGGTAGACGCATTGCGTATCGGTTTACGACACGCAGCCTTCCGTTGTTCGACAAACTCTATGGCGAATTCTATTCAAGAGGAAAGAAATCGCTACCTGACTCTATTGAACTGACTCCGTTAACACTAGCGGTATGGTTCATGGACGATGGCAGCGCGACTTATAATTCCTACTATCTGAACACTCAGCAATTCTCACGGAGTGAACAAGAAAAATTGTTGGCTCTGTTGCTATTGCAATGGGAGATTGAAGGTGGTTTGAATAGAGACAAGTGTTACTACCGCATACGGATACTGGCAAAAAGTGCTTACAAGTTTAGAGAACTAGTGAGCCCGTATGTTTTGCCTATATTCAGATATAAACTTGGCAATGACCCCGTAACGACTGACCCGAAAGGGGAGGCTCTCGTCACAGAATAAGATACTTCAATGAGAGCAATACGCTGGCCCCGCCAATACGGCGGGTGAAGGCATAGTCTAACTTCTTGGCAAACAAGGAGATATTACGACAGCGATGTCGGCCCGTCCTATCCTGGGGCTGAAGAAGGTCCCAAGGGTTTGGCTGTTCGCCAATTAAAAGGGTACGCGAGCTGGGTTCAAACCGTCGCAAGACAGGTTGGACCCTATCTGTCGCAGGCGTGGAAACTTGAGGAGCGTCCTTCCTAGTACGAGAGGATCGGAAGGGACCAACCTCTGGTGTACCAGTTGTCCAGTTCTTGGGCATGGCTGGGTAGCTACGTTGGGCTGGTGATAAGCGCTGAAAGCATCTAAGCGCGAAGCCCACTCCAAGATCAGGTTTCGTTAGGAGACCCCTCAAAGATGATGAGGTTGATAGGCGGGAGGTGTACGCACAGTAATGTGTTGAGCCGACCCGTACTAATAGGTCCAGTTGTATGAATCTTTACCGTGTATGTTAGGCAATGTTTGGCTAGTGATGTGTAATCGTTTACCCTGAGCGAAGTCGAAGGGCTCTTTTCAACGCAGGCTTCTTGGTGCCTTTAGCGACGGGGGTACACCCGTTCCCATTCCGACCACGGAAGTTAAGCCCGCCAGCGCCGATGGTAGCTAGAAATGATACTCTAGCAAGAGTAGGTCGGTGCCAAGTATTCTGCGTTGAAGGACAAAAACAGCCCGGAGGGGCTGTTTTTTTGTGAGGTAATGCGTATAGTGACGATACGGAGACGTGGCAGAGTGGACGAATGCGCTGCTCTCGAAAAGCAGTAAGCGCGAAAGCGCTTCGGAGGTTCGAATCCTCCCGTCTCCGCCGATAAAAATTCTTGACTTTGGGGCGGCCGCGTGGCACCATCTGTTTTAATTTATGACTCACAAAGAAAATTCTGGACACGAAGAGGGTTTGGCGGTTGTTGTCCGCTGTATTGATGCGCGTTACAGCAAGGGATCAGCGCGGGGGAAACTGCCGGTTGGTTTTGATATTACCGGGGCGGGAGCTTCACTTCGTTTGAATCAAAGCCGGGCGTTTTTACAGGAAGTGGTGGACCAAATTAAGCTTTTGCAATCAGCCGGTAAAGATATTCGCCGCTTGGTGGTTGCCGACCACTTTAGCGTCAGTGGCGGCCACGGGTGCACCGCGTATGGCAACGATGATTCTCGAGAGCGACACGAAGCGAATCTATATAAAGCGGCGGCATTGCTGAAGAATGAATTCCCGGCTCTTTACATAGAACTCCTGCTTCATGACATTGACCAGGAAAAAGTTGAGATAGTGCAAAATGAATGTTGACTAATGTCAATGGCCTATATTATTGACACTTAACTGTCTCCCGTCTATCATAAAGCCACTTTAAAGTCCGCCTAAGGCGGTCTTTTTGTATAAAGTAATTGTTAATTGTAGTAACTTTGATTAATGACCACTAACAGCCCGGGAACTGAAAAAAAGCTAGTCGGGGGCGCCGCGCCGGTTATTCGCGTTTGGGCACTGGCGGGAGAAGTGGGCTTTCTTATTGTGATACCGCTGCTTGTTTTGCTACTGATTGGTATCCGTCTTGACCGTTGGGCAAACACGATGCCGCTTTTTATTATTATAAGTTTGATTTTATCGTTCATCATCTCGGCCGTGGCGATTGCGCGTAAGATTAAGAGGGTCCAAGAAGAAAGTAAATAATATTAGCACACTACACATCAATTTGGCGGCCGAACCGGTGATTCATCTAGGATTACTGGTTATAACCAACTCCATGTTAACCAGCCTCATTGGCACAATTGTGATTGTTGGTTTGGTAGTCCTGGCTGCTCGCCGGGTGGCGTTGCACCCAAGCAGCATAGGGGGACAAGCGCTGGAAGCTGGCAGCGAAACGCTACTTACCCTAATTGAGCGAGTGACTAATAACCGAGGGCGGGCGCTCACATATTTCCCGCTATTGGCTACATTGTTCCTCTTTATTGTGGTTAATAATTGGCTAGGTTTATTACCCGGAGTGGGCAGCATTACGATTGCCACTGAACACGGCACTACTCCGCTACTGCGGGGGGCTACGGCTGATTTAAACACCACGTTCGCGCTGGCTATGATTTCGGTGGTGGTAACTCAAATCTACGCCATCCGGCGCTTGGGACTTCCTACCCATCTTAAAAAGTACATCAGCCTTAATCCCGTTCTATTGTTTGTAGGAATCCTGGAGCTTGTTTCAGAGTTTTCTAGGATGATTTCTTTTTCCTTCCGTCTCTTTGGCAATATTTTTGCCGGTGAAGTATTGTTGGTAGTCATCAGTTTTTTGGCACCGGTGATAGCGCCACTCCCGTTCTTTTTCTTAGAATTGTTTGTCGGCTTTATCCAAGCATTGGTTTTTACCACATTAACGCTTATATTCTTAGAGATAGCCGGTGCCGAGCATGGTGACCATGACCAAGCCCGCGATGCACCGGAAGAAAACGTGGCCGCGAAGGCATTGGCACTGCCTCACTAATCATTAACAATTAATCTTAAATAACATATAACTTATGGCTCTAAATCCAGAAACAATGAAGGAGATTATGCCCGGCGTGACTATTGTTTTGGGCAGTATTTTCCCCGCTCTCGCCATCGGTTGGATGGGACGAGCAGCAATGGAGGCAATTGGTCGTAACCCAGAGGCGGCGGGAAAGCTTCAGACCATCCTCATTTTAGTGGTGGCCTTCGCTGAAGCTATCGCAATCTATTCATTGGTGGTGGCACTGATTATTAAGTTTGTCTAAGTTGTAATGCTTTTGGCTGTTGCCCAAGCGATGGAGGAGACGCAGCGCGCCGGTGGCATCGGTGCTCTGGGCCTCGATGTGCGCGGTCTTGTTTTCCAGGTGATTAACTTCGCTATTTTGCTAGGAGTACTGTATCGCTTTGCTTACCGGCCGCTACTGCGAGTTTTGGAGGAGCGCCGCCAGACTATTGAGGAAAGCCTCAAGTCGGCTGCTGACATTAAGCGAGTGCGGCAGGAGCTAACGCGTGAGAAGCATTCTATTGTGAACGAAGCTCGCCGGGAAGCGGAGACAATTGTGGGACGCGGTGAGAAGGAAGCGCAGCTTATTCAGGGGCGCGCACAGGCGGCCGGCCAACAAACGGCTGATCGCCTGATGACACAAGCGCAGGCACAGATAGGGCAACAATTGGTAACGGCGCGAGCCGCGCTAAAACGAGAAGTGTTGGGATTGGTGGTAACTGCCACGGAGCGAGTTCTTGGGGAGAAAATTGACGAAAAGAAGGATCGGGCGCTAGTCGAAGACGCTATTACACAAGCTCAGAAGACTCTCCATAACCGTCTATGACTCGCTATTCTCGCAGCCAGTTAGCTCGCGCCTTCGTCCATCTACACGATCGGTATCCGATGGGGCCACTCGTTCGTGCTTTAGCTCAAGAGCTCGTCGATACAGGCCGCACCGTTGATATTGACAGTGTCGTGGCTGAAATAGCGCGGCATCTTCTAATAATGCGCAAAACACTGCTGGCGGAAGTAACGAGCGCGCGACCTCTGGGGCGTTCCACTATAGAAACACTGCAGAAAACGTTAGCACGGGCCACGGGAGCAACGACCGTACGGCTTGGTGTTCGCATCGACCCGGCTTTTATTGGCGGCTGTGTGGTGCGCACGCCCGGGCTGGAACTTGACGCTTCGGTGTCCGGTACATTAAAACACATTCTTACCCTATGACTGAATTATCATTGTCACAACTGGCGGCGGAATTGCACACAGCTATTGCTGAATTAAAACAGTCAGCGCAGCTTACCAGCGTCGGCACAGTTTTGCGAGTAGGTGATGGTATTGCCTGGATTACAGGCTTACGCGACTGCGGCTACAACGAAATGGTTGAGATTGAGAGCGATATTGGCGGCGGGTCAATGACTGCTTTTGCCTTTAACTTGGAAGAGGATCAAATTGGAGCAGTGTTGTTGGGTAACGAGCGGCGCATTCGGGCTGGCGCCAAAGTTACCCTGACCGGTAAAATTCTCGAGGTTCCAGTCGGCCCCGAAATGGTAGGGCGCGTGGTGAACCCACTCGGTGAGCCCCTGGATGGTCTGGGAGAAATAAAAGCCGCGGGGCGGGGGGCGGTGGAAAAAATTGCTCCGGGCGTAATCACCCGCCAATCAGTGAACCAATCGTTGATGACTGGCATTAAGGCTATTGATGCTATGATTCCGATCGGCCGCGGCCAGCGCGAGCTGATTATTGGCGATCGCCAAACAGGCAAAACCGCAATTGGTATTGACACCATTATTAATCAGCATCGCGAGAAAAGCGGCGTGATTTGCATTTACGTGGCTATTGGCCAAAAGATGAGTACGATTGCTCGCATTGTTGACCGGCTGCGCCGCGCCGATGCTATGGAAAAAACAATTGTTGTCGCCACATCGGCGGCTGACCCGGCAGCCCTGCAGTATATTGCGCCGTATGCCGGCACGGCCATGGGCGAATTTTTCCGTGATAATAGCCAGGACGCATTGATAGTGTACGACGATCTTTCCAAGCATGCCTGGGCCTACCGACAAATCTCGCTGCTCCTGCGCCGCCCGCCAGGTCGGGAAGCGTACCCGGGGGATGTATTTTATCTACATTCGCGCCTACTGGAGCGCGCCGCAAAACTGGCCCCTGAACACGGCGGCGGATCGCTGACGGCTCTGCCTATTATTGAAACTCAAGCCAATGACTTGTCAGCTTATATTCCAACAAACGTGATCTCAATCACCGATGGGCAGATCTATCTAGAAACTGATCTTTTCTACCAGGGAATCCGTCCGGCGGTTAATGTTGGGCTATCAGTCTCGCGTGTGGGCGGCGCTGCCCAGACTAAAGCTATGAAGGCCGTTGCCCCCGCGTTGCGTTTGGAATTGGCGCAATACCGAGAATTGGCTGCCTTCGCTCAATTTTCAACTGATTTGGACCCGGAAACAAAACAGCGCATTGAACGGGGACGGCGCGTAACGGAAGTACTTAAGCAAGGGCAATACCAGCCGCTCTCCCTATCGGATCAGGTGGTGGTTTTGCTGGCAGTAACCTCTGGCGCATTTGATACCATGGCGGTTGATAAAATAAAAGCAGCGGAAACAGTGGTGCTGCACACTGCTCATCAAGAGATCAAAGAGGTGCTTGATCGTATTCGGGAAACAGGACAACTGCCGGACGAAGATAAAGCCGCCATTGTTAAAGTCGTTAAGGCAGCCGTTGCGGAATTAACAAACAACACCCATGGCGAAAATTCATAAAATTAGGCACCGGATTAAATCGGTAGGGAAGATCCAGCAAATCACAAAGGCCATGGAGCGGGTGGCAGCCAGTAAGATGCGCCGAGCGCAGGCAGCGGCTCTTCGTTCCCGCCCCTACTCGCATACTGCCCGGGAAATATTAGCACAGTTATTTGTGCTAACAGACCCGGAGGCACACCCGCTATTTGCTCAACGCCCTATTAACCGGCGTTTACTGGTGCTTTTCAGTAGTGATCGCGGCTTGGCCGGCGCCTATACCAGCAATGTCGGCCGAGTGCTCCTGCAGGAGATAGCACGGGCTAAGGACGATGCGGGGGGTGTCCCGCGGATTATTGTGGTTGGGCGCAAGGGGGCACAAATATGCGCCAGGCTGGAACGGGGAGGGGGGATTGAGGTGGCGGGCGCATATACTGATTGGCCAACCGAGCCTACGGCGGCAACTGTTCAACCTATTGTGGATACGGTGACAGGCGAATTTACCAGCTGTGCCGTTGATGCCGTTTTCATGATATATACCGATTTTGTTTCAGGCTTGCGACAAGTAGCAACTGTGCAGCAGCTACTGCCCATTGATCCCGAGCAAGTCCGGCGGCGGGAAGCAGAAATACGCGAGGTGCTGCGGGAGGCTAAGTTTGAGCCAACGCCAGCGGCGGTGTTGTCATACATGGTGCCGCGGCTGCTGGCTGTTCAACTGTATCAGTCCAGTCTGGAGGCTATTGCTTCCGAGCAATCAATGCGGATGGTGGCGATGAAAAATGCTTCTGATAACGCCCACGACCTGCTGGAGGATTTGAAGTTGACTTATAACAGTGCTCGCCAGGCCACCATTACTCAAGAACTGGCGGAGATATCGGTGGGCGTGGAATCAATTAGTTAATCCTAAATGATACACCTATGAACGAGGGTACTATTCAGCAAATTATCGGCGTCGTTGTCGACGTAGAATTTCCCGGTCAGTTACCGGCTATTTATAATGCCTTAACAGTGAGCCGCCCCGAGGAGGCGGATCTGGTGTTAGAAGTTGTTCAACATTTATCTACGCGTACCGTGCGGGCCGTGGCCATGGGTGCAACTGAAGGGCTGCGCCGCGGGCAAGTTGTCACTGATACTAATCAGGCTATCTCGGTCCCGGTTGGCAAGCAAACACTCGGCCGTATGTTCAGCGTAGTGGGGCAACCAATTGATGGACGGGGGGGGAGTTTTAAAGAGCGCGCCCCTATTCACAAACCCGCTCCAGTTTTCAGCGAGCAGAATACAAATGTTGAATTGTTTGAAACCGGTATTAAAGTCATTGATCTGATCGCCCCTATTACCAAAGGCGGTAAAGTCGGTCTGTTCGGCGGAGCTGGTGTGGGAAAAACTGTGCTTATCACCGAGTTAATTCACAATATTGCCTCCGAGCATGGCGGCATCTCTGTGTTTGCGGGAGTGGGAGAGCGCACGCGTGAAGGCAATGATCTGTTTAAAGAAATGAAGGAATCGGGCGTGCTGGCAAAAACCGCTCTGGTGTTTGGGCAAATGAATGAGCCGCCTGGCGCACGCCTGCGGGTGGGTTTAAGCGGGTTGTCACTGGCGGAGCATTTCCGTGACGCTGGAGGAGATGTGCTCCTATTTATCGATAACATCTTCCGCTTTACCCAAGCTGGCTCGGAGGTTTCTGCGCTTTTGGGGCGTTTACCATCAGCGGTAGGTTATCAGCCAAACCTGGCGCAGGAAATGGGTGCCTTGCAAGAGCGTATTACTTCAACTCAAAAGGGGTCAATCACGTCCGTGCAGGCGGTATATGTTCCAGCTGATGACATTACCGACCCGGCACCGGCAACCACCTTTGCTCATATTGATTCGACGATCGTGTTGGCACGCTCACTGGCTGAATTGGGCATTTACCCAGCGGTGGATCCGCTTGATTCAACTTCAACCATTCTGGCCCCAGAGGTGGTGGGAGAAGAGCACTACGCAGTGGCCCGTGAAGTACAGCGTATTCTACAACGGTACCGAGATTTGCAAGATATTATTGCCATTTTGGGTATGGAGGAACTGTCAGATGAGGACAAGCTGATTGTCGGCCGCGCCCGCCGTATACAGCGCTTTCTCTCCCAGCCGTTTCATGTAGCTGAAGTCTTTTCGGGCTTTCCCGGCCGGTACGTGAGTCGGCAGGAAACGGTACGGGGATTTAAAGAAATCATTGATGGTAAACACGACGACAAGCCAGAAGGTGCCTTCTATATGAGGGGGGGCATTGACGACGTAAAAGCATGAGCGACCAGTTGATGTTTGAACTGGTAGCGCCCGAAGGCCTGAAATTTTCCGGGCGTACTTTTGAAGTTATTCTACCGACACCGGAGGGACAGATCGCC
>Ga0214473_10009000_pt1 | contig 11808 bp, 13 predicted proteins | sample RVTome_7_FD_203509 | JGI IMG/M metagenome (GOLD analysis project Ga0214473, IMG submission 203509) | Soil microbial communities from uranium-contaminated site in the Upper Colorado River Basin, Wyoming, United States - RVT98D197 | ecosystem: Environmental > Terrestrial > Soil > Contaminated >...
TCCGGCCGCAACCCGAGGGCGGCGAGGGCCTCTGCCTTGAACCCCGGCGGCACGGCCTCGCCGCCCAAAGGGACGGGGCGCTGAGCAGCGGCTTTGCCGCTGCGCGCCCCTCGGTCGCGCAAGGCGCAAGGCGCGAGGAGCGCAGGCGCAAGCGCCTGCGCGTTCGCGCATGGCATCGCCATCGGCCGCCTTGTGGACGTCCAGTACACGGCGGCATCCGCTGGCTCGCCCTGCACGAAAATCGCCGCCGTCGCGCACGCGGAACTTGTTCAGAGCTTCCCTAGAACAAGCGCGCCTTGGGGAAGCCGTCGGCGCGCTTTTCGCCGCGCGCTTCGGCGATGCCGAGAATCACCTCAGCGCCCTCATTGAGCGGGCCTGCGGCGATCTCGGTGCTGCTGCCGTCCGACAGGCCCAGTCGCACCTCGACGGCCTTGGGCTGGCCGTCCGCGCCGAGTACCCAGACACGGCCGGCGGCAGCCGCGGTGCCGCGTCCGCCCGCCTCGGCGAGCAGGCGCTCGAAGGCCGGTTTCTGCTCCGGCTTGAGCAGTTCGGCAAGCTTGGCGCGCGTCTCGGCGCGGATGCGCTCGAGCTGCCTGCGGCGCTCGGCATCGCCCTGGATGTCGCGCACCCCGGCCATTTTCTGCCGCGTTTCGTTGAACACTTCCTCGAGCTTCGCCCGCTGCGCCTCGTCGGGCTTGAGCTCCTCGAACAGCCGCTGGCGGAACTGCTGCGCCGCCTGGCCGCCCGCCTGCTGCACCGGCGCGGCTTCGGCCGCTGGCTTGACCTCGGGTGCGGTGCCGGGGCGGAAGCGCAGCGCGGCGTTGGCCACCTTGAGGGCGCTGTCGCGCCGGTCCACTACGATGCGCACATTCGCCGTCATGCCGGGCAGCAGCGCAAGATCCGGATTGGAGGCCGAGATCACCACCGTGTAGCTGATCACGTTCTGCACGTTCTGCGGCGACTTGCGGATCTGCCGGATCTCGCCGGAGAAACTGCGGCGCGGGAACGCGTCCACCGTGAAAGTCGCCGCCTGGCCGTTTCGCAGCCGGCCGACGTCGGCCTCGTCGATCGCCGCCTCGACCTGCATGTCGCGCAGATCCTGCGCGATGGTGAACAGCACCGGCGCCTGCAGGCTGGCCGCGACTGTCTGCCCGGCGTCGATGTTGCGCAGGATCACGGTGCCGTCCACCGGCGCGCGGATGATGGTGCGCTCGAGATCCACCTCCGCCTGCTTGAGCAGCGCCTCGCGCTGCTTCACCGCTGCCTGCGCGCTCGTCACCTGCGACTCGTTGACCTGGATCTGCGCCTCGACCGCGTTGAGCTGCTCGCGCGTCGCATCGTAGAGCGTCTTCGCCTTGTCGAGCTCGGCGGCAGAGATGTAGTTCTTCTCCACCAGCGAGCGTTTGCGCTCGAAATCGCGCTGCGCGTCGGCGAGCTGCACCCTGACGCGGCCGGTCTCTGCGCGCTGCGCGGCGAGCGCAGAGCGCGCCACCATCACCGCGCTTTGCGCCGCATCCAGGTCGGCGCGCGCCTGGCTGACGCGCAGCTCGAAGGTCGCCGGGTCGATGCGCGCGATCACCTGGTCTTTCTTCACCGCGGTGTTGAAATCGGCGTCGATCTCCTTGACCTGCCCCGAGATCTGCGACCCGACCTGCACCGTGGTGACGGCGTTGAGGGTGCCGCTCGCTACCACCACGGCGGCGAGCGGCCCGCGCTCGACCTTGCCGAGCCGGTATTTGACCTCGCCGCCGCCGTTGCGCGCGGCGTACCAGAACCAGCCGCCCGCCAGGGCGGCGGCGACCACGACTGCGGAGAGCAGCCTGCCGAAGCTGAACTTCATGGGGTGGATTAACGCACAAACCGGCACACGGCGTACACGCCGCGCCCCGGTCCGCCAGTCGTCGGCTAGCGGACTATCCTGCGGACTACTTGTTGACCGGCGACTTCGGGTCGAGCAGGTACGCCGTCAGATCCTTCATCTGCTGCTCGGTGAGCGAGGCGGTGTATCCGAAGCGCGGCATCTGCGAGCACAGGTTGTAGGCCTTGGCGTTGTAGATCTTGCCGTATACGTAACGTTGCATGTCGGGGCCGTAGCCGCGCGTCTTGCCGAAAGCGAGCAGGCTCGGCCCGACCGTGCCGTACGACGTCTGCTCCGGCGAGAGCTGATGGCAGTTGTAGCAGCCGCCGCCGCCCGGGCTGCCCGGCTTCTCGCTCCACTGCATGCCCCGGCCGCTCTCGGCGATTTTCCTCCCGCTGCTCCAGTTGCCCAGCAGCGATCCGTTCGGATACTTGATTGTATTAAGTTGCGCCTGCTCGAGGGACTTGGCGACCGATTCGGGCGGGTTGTCGGCATGCAGGTTGCACGCGCGCTGCACCGCGTCCGGCTCGAGCCGGTCCATCTTCGCCTGGCCCTTGGCGCGGAAATCACGCTTGAGCACGGCGGTGATCGCGGCCAGCTCCGCGTCGGTCATCTTCGAATGCTCGACTACGGGGGCGCTCGCGCAGGCCGCGAGGGTCGCCGCAGCGGTGGCAAGAACAATACGTCGTTTCATCGCCGTCCCCCCTCAGCGCTTCGTGCCCGGGCCGCGGTAGGGCTCGCCCTTGGCGGTCACCGTAAGGAACATGTTCAACGCGTTCACCACTTCGGAGCCGAAAACCGGCTCGGGGGTGCGCATCTGGGCGAAGCAGTTGTTGAGCCGCCACTGCATCGTCTTGAAGGTGCTGTTCGACACGCGGTAGGCGGGCCAGGTCGCCATCAGCGGGCGGGCCGCCTCCGGCTTGTAGAGCACCGGAAGCTCCGACATGCGGATGCGCTTGCCCTCCTCGCCGTGGCAGGACGCGCACGAGAAATCCCACAGCCCGGTGCGCACGAAATACAGCTTCTTGCCGAGCTCGTACGAGGCCTGCTCCCGCGGATGGCTCTGGCCGGGCGCCAGCTCGTGGCCGCGCGAGAGCCCCGCGACGTACGCCGAGAGGTATTCCATCTCGGAAGGCTTGTCGGCGTTGCCGAACAGGCGCTTGGTGGCCTCCTCGCGGCTGCGTCCCTGCAGCGTCATCATGCAGTGGAGCATGCGGGTTTCGAGGTCCATCACCTGGTCGACGTCCTCGAAGTAGCGCGGCAGGCGCGCGTACGCGCCGGCGAGCACGCCGGACCCCATTCCGAGGTCGCATTGCTCGAGCGACGCGCTTTTCGGCCCCTGCTTCTTCTTCCACAGGTCTTCGCCGACCAGCTCGAAGAGCTCGACCGGGCTGCTTTCGGCGACCATCTTCTGGTACTTCTCGAATTGCGATTGCGCGGCGGCGGGACCCGCCGCAAGCGCGAGCGCCGCGAACAGAGCACTGCTGCGTTCTGCGATACGCATTGCCATCCTCCTCTCCTCCTTCCCCTCGCCGCGCCCTCCCGGCCCGGCGACAATGCGACGACTCAGGCGAGTGCGGTTTCCGTCTGGTTCTTGTCGCCCTTGTTGTCGAGCCAGCTGATCTCGAGCTTGTCGCCCGCCTTCGCCCCTTTCAGCCGGAACGAGAACACCGGGTTGCGCGACACGGCCTGGCTGGTCTGGCCCTCGATCACCGTCTTGCCGTTGAGCTTAACTTCCACGTTCTGGATGAAGTGCATCGGCACGACTTTGCCGTCCGGGCCCTTTCTCTGGCCGGTCTCCATCGGGTGGTTCATGAGCACGCGCACCTCGGCAGTGTCGCCCTTGAGCGTGGCTCGCATTTTCATCGGATCCGCCATGTCAGCCTCCGCATCCGCCGATGGTGACTTTCACTTCCTTGACCGCGGTGTAGTGCTTGCCGCCGGCCTCGGCCACCACACGCACGTTGGACGATTCGCCCATCTTGACGTTGAGCTTCACGAACGGCATTGCGCCTTCGTGAAATTCGAACTTGCCGGCGAGCGGGAACGGGTTCTTCTCGATCAGCACCGCGATCGACTTGGTGCTGGGCAGGTTGCTGGTCACTTCGATCGGCACCACGGCGCCGTTTTCCGCGATCTGCGGCGCGTCGATCACGATCGCGCTGCTGTCGGCGGGAGCCGCGGCGCCGAGGTTCTTCAGCGCGTCGGCCGGCGTCTTCGCCTGGAAGGCGTCCTTGTTCCAGCCCGCCGCGAACACGCGCAAGGGGTGCAGCGCGGTCGCGGCCAGGACCCCTGCTGCGGCCGCGGCCTTGAGCGTCACTCTGCGTAATGCATCCATCGAACCTCCGCCTCTAATCGGTGCGCAGATGCTAATGCGCTTGGGCTGACGTGAAAAGCCCCCTTTGATCAAGGTTTATTATCGCCCCATGCGCTGTGCTCGGGAGCGGGGGCGCAAGTAGGTTCCGGACTTGCCGCCGCGCTTCTCGTCCAGGCGCAGTTCGCCGAGCGTCATGCCCCGATCGACCGCCTTCAGCATGTCGTAGATGGCGAGCAGCCCGACCGCAGCGGCGGTGAGCGCCTCCATCTCGACGCCGGTGCGGCCGCGGCACTCGACCGTGGTCATGATTCGCACCGCGCTGCGCTTGCGCTCCAGCGCGAACTCCACGCCGACGCGCGTGATCGCAATCGGGTGCGCGAGCGGAATCAGCTCCGGTGTGCGCTTCGCCGCCTGGATCGCCGCCAGGCGCGCAACGCCCAGCACGTCGCCCTTTTTCGCGCTTCCCGCCGCCACCATGCGCAACGTCGCCGGGCGCATCGCGATGCGTCCGGAGGCGACCGCGACGCGCCGCGTCTCGTCCTTCGCGCCGACATCCACCATGTGCGCCTCGCCCTTGCGGTCGAAGTGCGTGAGCCGGGTCGAAGTCCTGCGCGCCAAGGCGTCCTCCGGGGGAACTCGAAGCTGGCGACGGTATCATAAGCGCATGCGTTTTCAGGCTTTTTGGCGCGCTGCGCTGCTCGCCGCGGTCCTCGGCGTGCTGCCGCGCGCGTTCGCGCAGGGTCTGCCCGATCTGGGCGATACCTCCGGCACGGCGCTGCCGCCGCAACTCGAGCGCCGCATCGGCGAATCGATCATGCGCGACATCAGGCTGCGCGACCCGACCTATCTCGACGACCCCGAGCTCACCGATTACCTGAACGTGCTCGGCGGCAAGCTGGCCGCGGCGGTGCCCGGCGCGCGCCAGGATTTCGAGTTCTTCGGCCTGCGCGACGCCTCGATCAACGCGTTTGCCCTGCCGGGCGGGTTCATCGGCGTGCATAGCGGCTTGCTGACCGCATCGGAAACCGAATCCGAGGTGGCATCGGTGCTGGCGCACGAAATCGCGCACGTCACGCAGCACCACATCGCGCGGTTGCTGGGCGCGCAGCAGCAGATGCAGCTGCCGACCATGGTCGCGATCGCGGCCGCGCTGCTGCTGGGCCGCTCGCGGCCGGACCTGGCAGGCGGCGCGGTGGCAGCGGCGCAGGGGGCCGCGATGTCGGCCCAGCTCGGCTACTCGCGTGATTTCGAGCGCGAGGCCGACCGGGTCGGCTTCCAGACCCTTGCGGCGTCGGGTTTCGACGTGCGCGCGATGGCGGTTTTCTTCGAGAAAATGCAGCGCTACAGCCGGCTGCTGGACGACGGCAGCTTTCCGAGCTACCTGCGCAGCCACCCGGTGACCACCGAGCGCATCGCCGACGTGCAGAACCGCGCCGCCGGTGAACCCTATCGGCAGCACGCGAGCAGCTTGGAGTACCAACTGGTGCGCGCCAAGCTCAGGGCGGACACGGGCGATGCGCGCGAAGCCCTGGTGCATTTCGCCGGCGTGGTTCGCGACGGCCGCCATGCGAGCGAGCTCGCGGCGCGCTACGGGCTGGCGAGCGCGCAGCTGCGGGCCAAGGCGCCGCGCGAGGCGCAAGCCGAGGTGGCGCGACTGCGCGCGACCGGGATTGACAGCGCAATGGTCGAGACGCTCGACGCGCGCGTGCGGCTGGCGCTCGGCGACGGCGCCGGGGCGCTTGCCGTGCTGAAGGCCGCGCACGCGCGCTACCCGCATCGCCGCCCGGTGCTTTACGCCTATCTCGCGGCGCTGCACGACCTGGGGCGCTACCAGGAGGCGCTGGCGCTGCTCGCCGAGCCGCTGCGCCTGTATCCGCGCGACACGCGGCTGCACGAGGCGCGCGCCAAGGCCTACGCGGGGCTGGGAAAGCGCCTGCTGCAGCACCAGGCGCTGGCCGAGGTCTACGTGCTCCACGGCAGCCTACCGGCGGCGATCGAGCAGCTGCAGCTGGCGCAGACCGCGGGCGACGGCAACTTCTACGAGCTATCCGCTGTCGAGGCGCGGCTCAAGGAGCTGCGCGCCGAGCACGCGCGCGAACTCCAGGACGCCCGCAAGCGTTAGGTAGGGTCCCTAGCGCTTCGCCGGGTCGGAATAGGCTTCGTAGAGCAGGTCGAAGGTCTTCTCCGCTTCGGCGAGCAGCTCGTCGTCGCCCGAGGCGCGGCGGATTGCGCCCTGCAGCAGCGTCTGCACCCCCGCGGCTTCGGGCACCGTGGCGCCTTTGGCCTCGAGGAAATGGACGATGCTGCCGATGCGGGCGAGCGCCGGGTTCCTCGCCAGGCCGAGGTCGGCCGTCATCGCTTCGAAGGTGACCAGCGTGTCGTTGGCGGCGAAGCGCGCGCCCTCGAACGCGAAGCCGATCGCCGCGGCGGGCAGCGGCTGGTCCTTTTCGAGCCAGACGAAACTCGCTTCCGGGTCTACGAAGCGCCGGATCAGCCAGGCGCAGGCCATGCGGTCGGCCCACAGCGGCCGCCGCGTCGCCCAGGTGCGCCGGGTGACCTTTTCGCCCAGCTCGAAGCCGCTGCGCGAGTGCGCGGGAAACAGCAGCTTTCGCACCTCGGACTCCGCGGCGCTGAGCGCGCTTTTCGCCCGCTCCTGCATCTCGGAAGGGAAAAAATCGAGCGCCCGGATGGCCTCGAGCTCGCGGCGCTGTTTCTGCAGCACGCGGGACAGGGCGCTCGGCTCGGCGACGCCGAAGCCGACTTTCAGGCTCTCGACGTTCTTGGTCAGCTCGGCGTAGCGCGCCGAGCGGTCGAACAGCCGGCGAAACGCCTGCTGCTGCACCTCTGACGAGGCGCCGACCTGCAGCACCTCGGCGCTGCCGCCGCTCTTGGCGATGTACTCCGCGAGCCGCCCCAGCCCCTGGCGCGCCGCCGCCGTGTCCGGCAGCAGGAAAACGCCCTCGCGCATCACCGCGGCGCCGAGCGACTCGAGCGAGCGCAACATGCGCATGCGCGCCGCAGGGTCCTCGATCGGCAGGTTTGCAACCAGCGCGAGCCAGCGGCTGTCGGCGGTCGGGGGCGTGGCGGCCATCGGCTGATTGTAATTGCTTCGCCTTATTGTCTGATTAAAAAGGCGAAGCAGGTGCCGTTGGGCTGCGTGATAGGGTAGCTTGCCGCCCGAAGCGGGCGCGCGCAGACGCACAGGCAGGGAATCGAATGGCCGGACTGGTCGGGCCTCACGGAGCAAAGCAACTGCAGCCGCTGCTGCTCGCGGGCGAGGCGCTCGCCGGGGAGCGCGCGCGCGCGCCTTCGCTGCCCCAGGTTCGCATTTCGTCGCGCGAGCGCGGCGACCTGGTGATGCTCGGCATCGGCGGCTTCACGCCGCTTCAGGGTTTCATGGGCCGCGCCGACTGGCGCGCTGTATGCGACGACCTGCAGCTTGCCGAGGCCCCGAACAAGGGCCTGTTCTGGCCCGTGCCGATCACGCTTTCCACAGACGCCGCGACCGCGTCCGGCATTCGCGAGGGGGCCGAAGTCGCGCTCGGCGACCCGGAGACCGGCGAGGCGATGGCGACCCTGCGCGTGACCGAGAAATACCGCATCGACAAGGCGCACGAGTGCCGCAGCGTGTTCCGCACCACCGATGCCGAGCACCCGGGCGTCAAGATGGTGATGGAGCAGGGCGAGGTGAATCTCGCCGGGCCGGTGAGGGTGCTGTCGCAGGGCGGCTTCCCTGAGAAGTACGGCGCCCTCTACATGACGCCAGCGCAGACGCGTGCCGAGTTCACGCGCCTGGGGTGGAGCCGGATCGCCGCCTTCCAGACGCGCAACCCGATGCACCGCTCGCACGAGTACCTCGCCAAGGTGGCGATCGAGGTGTGCGACGGCGTGCTGGTGCATTCGCTGCTCGGCAACCTCAAGCCCGGCGACATCCCGGCCGAGGTGCGCACGCACGCGATCGCGGAGCTGATCGAGAAATACTTCCACCCCGGCACCGTGGTGCAGGCGGGTTATCCGCTCGACATGAGATACGCTGGCCCGCGCGAGGCGCTGCTGCATGCGCTCTTTCGCCAGAATTACGGCTGCTCGCACCAGATCGTGGGGCGCGACCATGCCGGCGTCGGCAGCTACTACGGGCCGTTCGATGCGCACCGCATCTTCGACCAGATCCCGCAGGATGCGCTGGAGACGCGGCCGCTGAAGATGGACGTGACGTTCTGGTGCTACCGCTGCGGCGGCATGGCCTCGGGGCGCACCTGCGCGCACGGCGACCAGGACCGGCTGCAGGTGTCCGGCACACAACTACGCAAGTGGCTCTCCGAGGGCAGCCCGGTGCCGGCGGAATTCAGCCGCCCGGAAGTGCTCGAGATCCTGCGCCGGTATTACGCCGGGCTCGAAGCCCATGAAAAGGTTGCAGTGAAGCTCGCGGGCCATTCGGCGCGCTAGGCGGGAAAGTTGGACCACAGAGAGCACAGAGGGCACAGAGAAACACGACGAGAATTGCAAAACCATCGCGCATGATGCACATCCAGTTTCGGCACAAGGACTAAGACCCGCCGTCGTCCCCGCGCAGCCTGTCCCCGCGCAGGCGGAGAGCGGGGAACCATTCGCCAAAGGAGGCCGCTCCATGCACCGCATTGCCGCAGCATTCGTCCTCGCTGCCTCGCTGATCTGCGGCGCCGCGCCACAGGCGCTGGCGCAGCAGGGCGCCAAGCACAAGGTGGTGTTCCAGGTGAGCGACGCCGATCCCGCCAAGTGGAACCTCGCGCTCAACAACGCGAGCAACGTCCAGGCCGAGCTCGGCAAGGGCAACGTGGAGATCGAGATTGTCGCCTACGGTCCGGGCCTGGGCATGCTGAAAGCCGATTCCAAGGTCGCCGACCGCCTGGCGGCCGCCCTCGACCAGAGCGTCGGGCTGCTCGCCTGCGAGAACACGATGCAAAACACCAAGACTACGCGGGCGCAGATGTATGGCGGCATCGGCTACGTGCAGGCGGGCGTCACGCACCTTATGAAGCGCCAGGCCGAGGGCTGGGCCTACATCCGCCCGTAGCGGGCGATGCGCCCCCTCGAGCAGCGAATTACAACTACCGCGTCTACCTTCGACGAGCGCGCGCGCGCCGTGCTCAAGTCGCGCCAGGCACCCGATGCGCGCCGCGCGGCGCAGGAGTTCGTCGCGCAGGCGGGCCGCGACGCCGCGTTCCAGCTCGAGGCCTGCGTGCACTGCGGCCAATGCGCCGAGGCCTGCCACTTCTATCTCGTCACCCGCGATGCGCGCTACACACCGGTCTACAAGCTGTGGCCGATGCTCAAGGCCTACCAGCGCGAGCGGGCGCCTTTCTCGGGCGTGATGCGATGGCTCGGCCTGGCTCCGCCCGAGGTCACGGCGCAGGAGCTGAACGAGTGGTCCGAGCGCCTGTACGATTCGTGCAACCTGTGCGGGCGCTGCACGCTGGTGTGCCCCATGGGCATCGACATCGCCGGCCTGGTGCGCCGCGCGCGCGAAGGCATGGCGGCGGGCGGGTTCGCGCCAGCCGATCTGTACAAGGCCGCGGAGCGGGCGCTGGACACCGGCAGCCCGATAGGTGTGCGCTGGCCGGCGCTCAGGCGCCAGATCGAGCTCCAGGAACAAGAGACCGGGCTCAAGGTGCCGGTGGACGCCGAGGGCGCCGAATACCTGGTGGTGCTGTCGTCAATCGAGATCATGAGCTTTCCCGAGATCATCGGCGCCCTGGCGCGCATCTTCCGCCAGGCGAAGCTGTCATGGACCATCCCGAGCGCAGGGTTCGAAGCGACCAACGTCGGCGTGCAGATGGGCTCGCGCGACGTGGCGGCGGCACTGCTGCTGCGCATCGTCGATGCCGCCGAGCGGCTGAAAGTGAAATACGTGATCGCCCCGGAATGCGGCCATGCCTACTCGGCGCTGCGCTGGGAGGGGCCGAACCTGCTCGGGCGGCCTTACGCCTTCAAGGTGGTGCAGATCGTCGAGCTGCTCGATCAGCTGGTGCGCGAGGGCCGGCTGCGCCTGCGCGGCAAGGACGGGCGCCGTCTCACGTTTCATGATCCCTGCCAGCTGGTGCGGCGCGGCGGCTTGGAGCAGGCGCCGCGCCGGCTGATGGGCAACGTGAGCGAAAGCTTCATCGAGATGCCCGAGCACGGCGCGGCCAACTTCTGCTGCGGCGGTGGTGGCGGCGTGAGCGCAATCCACCGCGCCGAGAAGCTTCGCATCGCCGCCTTCGAGCCCAAGAAGCGCCAGGTCGAGGCAACTGGCGCCGAGGCGCTGGTGACGGCCTGCGGCAATTGCCGCAACGTGCTCGAGGAGGCGATCGACCAGTACGCCATGACGCTGCCGGTGCTCGGGCTGACGGAGCTGGTGGCGCAATACCTGGAACCCGATTGACGGCCATGGAACTGCTGCAATTCGCACGCGGACCTGCGTTATGGATCTCGCTGCTGGTGCTGTTCGCGGGCAGCATCTGGCGGGTTGCTGCAATCTACCGTCTCGGGGCGAGGCTCGACCTTTCCGAGCCGCGCAGCACGCGGCTGCTCGCCGGCGCGATGCGCGGCATCTTCGTACGCATGATTCCGAGGCGGGATTTCGCGACCACGCGCGTGCTCGGCACCTTCAACGCCTACCTCTATCACGTCGGGCTGGCGGTGATCGTGTTCGCTTATCTGCCGCATATCCGTTTCATCGAACGCCTCACCGGTCTGGCATGGCCGCCGCTGCCGGAACCGGCGGTGTACGTCGCAGCCGGCATCACCTTCGTGTCGTTGTTCATCGCGCTGCTGGAGCGCCTCAGCGACCCGGTGCGGCGGCTGCTGTCAGGGTTCGACGATTACTTCAGCTGGTTGGTCGTCTTCCTGCCGCTCGCCACCGGCATGATCGCAATCCACCAGTCGTATCCGGCGGGCACAGTGCCCGCGCCGCCGCTCGATCCGCTGCCGCTCGCGATCCATCTGCTGAGCGTCGAGCTGCTGTTCGTCTGGCTGCCGTTCGGCAAGCTGGCGCACGCCTTCCTGGTCTTCATCTCGCGCGGCGTCACCGGGGCCGCCGCGGCCCGCAAGGGCGCCGCGATCTAGCCCTCAGAAACCGGTTTTGCGCGGCACGGCGTCGCCGCGGAACTGCCAGACCGCAAGAACCACCCGGCCGCAAGCGGGCCAAGTGTAAAGTCAGACTTTACACTTCGGCTTCTGGCGCCCGCTGCCGGGTCGCTGGCGCCGGTTCGCGCTAGCGCTTGTCGTCGGGGTCCTTATCGGCCAGCCGCGCGACCGCGCGGCGCAGGAAGCCGAGCTGGTCGTTGAAGTTGCGGCAGCCCGCGCAGATCGCGAAGTGCAGGCGCAGGGCGAGCCGCTCGCCGACTGTGAGGTTGCGATCCAGGCCCTCCGACACCAGCCGCGTCACTTCCTTGCAGGACATCGTGCTCATTTCCGTTGCGCCCCGGCTGCGCCGAACCAGTTCGCCTCCAGGCACTGCCTGAGCGACATTCTGGCGCGGTAAAGGAGCACCCAGCAATGCGTCGGCGTGACGCCGAATTCCTTACAGATCTCGCCAGTGTCCATGCCCAGGTGCTCGCGCATCATGAACGCCTGCGCAGTGCGCGGCGGCAGCCCGGCGAGGCACCTCTCGAGC
>Ga0214473_10009001_pt1 | contig 11808 bp, 12 predicted proteins | sample RVTome_7_FD_203509 | JGI IMG/M metagenome (GOLD analysis project Ga0214473, IMG submission 203509) | Soil microbial communities from uranium-contaminated site in the Upper Colorado River Basin, Wyoming, United States - RVT98D197 | ecosystem: Environmental > Terrestrial > Soil > Contaminated >...
AACGCCAGGTCCCCGGCCCGAAGTCGTCAGAGTGGCTGGAGCTGTCCCGTACCTGCGAACCGCCCTGTGCTGCCGATCAGGTGCCGGTCGTCTGGGACCATGCCGACCGGGTCTGGGTGACCGATGTCGATGGGAATCGCTACATTGATTTTACTTCGGGCGTGCTCGTCACGAATGTTGGACACAATCACCCGGGACTGGTCCAGGCCGTCCAGCGCCAGGCCCCGCGGTTGATGAACTGTTATTCCTTTCCTACGCCGGAAAGGGTTACGGCTGCGGCGCGCCTGGGCAAAACCCTTCCGCCGAATCTGAACAGGGTGTTCTTGCTGAGCACCGGTTCCGAAGCCACAGAGGCGGCCTTGCGGGTTGTCCGGCGTTTCACCGGCAAGCAGGAGATCGTGGCCTTCTACGGTGCGTTTCACGGGCGCACGTATGGCGCGATGGGCGTGGCAGGCAGCCTGAGTACCCGCCGGCAATTCGGTGTCCCTGTGCCCGGCGGGATCATGGCGCCCTATGCCTATTGTTATCGCTGCTTCTACGATAAGACCTATCCCGACTGCGATTTCTTCTGTCTCGAAGCGCTCGATCGAGTCATCGAGTCTTCGTCCTCTGACGATCTGGCGGCGGTGATCGTGGAGCCCTATCAGGGAACCGCCGGTTTCATCTTTCCGCCGGACGGATGGCTTCCGAAATTGGAGAAGTGGGCGCGGGGCCGCAACCTCCTGCTGATCGTTGACGAAGTGCAATCCAGTTTCGGACGAACCGGCAAGATGTATGCGATCGAGTGGGAAGATGTTCACCCGCACATGCTCTGCCTGGGCAAGGGTTTGGGAAGCGGGGTGGCCTGCTCGGCCCTCGCCGCGGAGGGCAGAATCTTTGAGTGCATGAATCCGGGTGAATTGTCGAGCACGTGGGGAGGCAATCCCCTTTCGTCGGCCGCCGCGATTGCAGTGCTCGACGCGATGGAGAAGGAGAAACTGCCGGAGAATGCACGGAAGATTGGCGAAGTGATGAAACCGCGCTTTGTGGAGATGAAAAAGAAGCATCGCTGTCTCGGGGATGTGCGGGGAAAGGGGCTGGTCATCGGTTTGGAATTCGTCGACCCCGGAGACGGGTGGACGCCCTCTCCGGAATTGACTCGCCGATTCATCCAGGGGTGCGCGGAAAACGGATTGATCCTCGGGAAGGTGGGGTTATACGGCAACGTCGTACGAATTGCGCCTCCGCTGGTGATTACGCAGGAGGAGGCAGAACTGGCGCTGGATATCATCGATTCTGGTTTGAAGAATCTATAAGGGGGAATCCGATGGCGCGATTTGCGAGACTTGATGTTCTGAATACGATGGTCGAGACAGGCCTTGTCCCGGTTTTCTATCACGGCGACATCGAGACGGCAAAGAAGATCGTGGACGCATGCGCAGCAGGCGGGGCACGCTCGATCGAGTTTACGAATCGGGGCGACTTCGCCCCCTTCACCTTTAAAGAGCTGGCCGAACATTGTGTGAAGGCGAACCCACAGGTGATCCTTGGCGTCGGTTCCGTGATCGATGCGCCGACCGCGGCGCTCTACATCGCCAGCGGCGCAAACTTTGTGGTTGGGCCTCTGCTCAACCCCGAAATCGCACGGCTGTGCAATCGCCGGAAGATTGCGTACAGCCCCGGCTGCGCGACAGCGTCGGAGATTTCACAGGCCGAAGAACTCGGAGTCGAAATCGTCAAGATTTTTCCGGGAGGACTCGTCGGCGGGCCTGAGTTTGTGAAATCCGTTCTCGCGCCGATGCCATGGACGCGCATTATGCCCACAGGGGGCGTCGAGACGACAAAGGAAAGTGTGTTCGCATGGATAAAGGCAGGGACGGCAGCACTTGGCATTGGGTCGAATCTGATCTCAAAGGAGCGGGTCGCGGGGCGGAGGTGGGAGGAGATAAGCCAGGCAACCGGGCAGATCCTTGCGTGGATTCGGGAGGCCCGTGGGAAGTGAACCGTGAAGATGAGGAGATATTAAACAGAGAGCGAAATTCTTTGCATCCACCGCAGAGGAACAGAGGTCCCTTTGTCAAAGCGCAAGGGGAATAGCGCACGGCGTTAAAAGAAATTTTCCGCTGGGGGATGACTGAACCAGAAGGGGGTGTGATTCAAAATGCCAAAGGTTGTGACATACAAAGAGATTAAACCATTCGACAGTTGCAGGTACGATGGGGTGTCCCTGGGAGAAGTGATGCTGCGCTTCGATCCCTTCGACGTCCCGACCGCCCGCGCTCGCCTGATGCGCGTGTTTCAGGGTGGCGGCGAGACGAATGTGGCGTGCGGTCTCGCCTACGCCTTCGGTTTACGGACGGCCGTCATCACCGCCCTCGTGGATGACGACATCGGAAAGAGCATTCGCAATCTATTGCGCGAATCAGGGGTGGACACATCCAAGATCCTCTGGTTCAATACCCAAAGCGATGGCTCCCGTTTTTCGACCGATCAGAAGGGGACCCTGATGAACGGAGTCAACTTTACGTTCGCCGGGAAGGGAGTCATTCCATCGGACACGCTGTACTATCGTGCGCACACCCCCATGCGTGAATTACGGGAAGGCGATGTGGACTGGGACGCCCTGTTCGGCCGGGAGGGGGCGCGGATCTTCAGCACCGGCGGCATCTATACGCTGATCTCGCCCACCTCCGCCGGGCTTGCGATTCAAGGGGTGCAAAAGGCAAATGAACACGGCACGTTCGTCGCGGCGGACTTGAACTACCGTTCAAAGGTCGAGCCGAACAAGAAACGCGCGCAAGAGATCAATCGGCAGATCACACCGTATCTCGGTTTTCTCGTGGGCAACGACAGCGACCTCCACGATGCCCTCGGTTACGAAACGAAGGTGCCGGCGGGCGGGTCGTACGCCGAATGGATCACCGCCTATCAAGAAACGGTGCGACGGGTCGTAAAGGATTATCCGAGCTTGAGTCTCATCGGCACACAATGGCGTGGTGCGACAAACGCCGATATAGTGAGCTGGGGCGGGGTGCTATACGATATTGCGGCAGACAGAATGGTGCAGGCGGTGCTGCGCGAAGACGTGCCGATTGCAGATCGCACGGGCGGGGGCGACTCGTTCGCATCCGGCGTGCTTGCCGCCCTGCTCAAGGGCAAAGACCTGCAGACGGCGGTGGAGTGGGGCGCAGCGCATGGCATGTTGGTGCAAGAGACGCCGGGCGACACCACGATGGTGGACGAACGAGCGGTAATTGCCGAGGTGAAGCGGGCCATCGCAAAAGGAGGGGTGCGCGCGACCCGGTAAAACTGGGTCCGGATAACGGCTAATCTTGGGCAACTCCCTTCCTTCCGATCTCAGTTGAAGAATTGAAGTATAAAAGCCCGTAAAGTATGAAGATCATGATCAATCGCCTCTCTCCCCATGCCTGACCTCTTTGGCCTGATAGGCCAAGAGGGGGTGAAGGAGAAAAGAGGCTGTAATCCCTCAGCTATGGGCGCTGAAAGTTAGCATCCCTGTAACTTCAGGGTTGATGATTTCCCGCCGTGGCGGGGCTGAAGCCCTGAGTTACACACCTGAAACTGAGGGGTTACAAGGGGCTTAATTTTTCATTTGACATTGCCAAACGTCGGCGTATAATAATGGCGTATAATAATGAGGAGCATTAATCCACAAGGGAGGTGAGATAGGGGAATTAAAGCAACAAGTCGGTGGCCCATGGACAATTCTGCCCAAACGTTCTTGAAAACTCCAAGGAGGTGAAAGCATGAATTCAGTAGTGGTTCTAATCCTGGGTTTTATTGTGTTTTTCATCGGCTATCGGATCTATGCCAGGTACATCGACACCAAAATCATAAAGTCCGACCCCAAGAAAGCCACTCCCGCCAAAATGTACATGGATGGAGTGGAATTCATGCCCACCAGTAAGAACATCCTCTTCGGTTACCAGTTCAAATCCATTGCTGGCGCGGCTCCGGTGATCGGGCCCATCATTGCAATTCAATGGGGGTGGCTTCCCGCATTGTTGTGGCTCTTGCTGGGTGCGTTCTTCATTGGCTGGGTTCATGACTACTCAAGCGCCATAGTGGCCATGAGAAATGAGGGAGCTTCCTTCGGCGGATTAAGTTACAAATTGATTTCGCCGAAGGCCCGGATTATTCTCCTCTGCTTTATCTATTTCTTCTTGCTCCTCGTCGCTGGCGCCTTTGGCAATATTGTTGTCGATGCAGCCATCGGACAAAAAAGTTCCCCCATGGCATGGCTGCTTCTCACCATTGGCGGAGTGCTTGCCGGACAGATGATCTATCGCTGGAAGAAGGATATTATCCTGACGACGATTGTCACCGTCGTCATTGCGTTGCTTGGGATATATCTCGGAACGGTTGCCCCTTCGGACAGCATCCTTGAAGGCGGCATAGCGAGCAACCGACTGGTATGAACGATTGCTGCACTCGTCTTCTGTTACTTTGCATCGGTTTTGCCCATCTGGAGGTTTGCGCTTCCCATTAATTATGTTGCATCTTACATCGTTTTCCTGGGGCTGTTCTTCGGGATCATTGGGGTATTTATTCTCCATCCGGATTTTACACTCCCTGCTTATACAGGTTTCAATATCAGAATTGGCCCTCTCTGGCCAATCATGTTTGTGACCATCGGCTGTGGGGCGGTCTCCGGATGGCACAGCATTGTTTCGAGTTCGGGAACAGCCCGTCAATTAGAGTATGAAACTGATGCCCGTCCAGTGGGTGGCGGGGTCATGTTTGTGGAGATGATGCTTGGGGTATTCGCTTTAATCATTGCCGGGACGATTTTTGCCTCGTCTTCCGAATATGCGGCAGCTGTGGCAAAGGGGCCGGGGTATCAAAATTCTTAGGTGCATTGGGGATGCCGGCGGCCATAGGAAGGTCTTATGGTGGCGTGATGTTAATCATCCTGGCTGTTACGATCCTGCAGCTGATCATCCGGTTTATGAGGGTGGCTACTTCAGAATTGTTGGGTGATGTTAATCCCCTTTTTAAAAATGTCCATCTCGGGACCATCATCGCGGAAATCCTCGTGTTGACTCTTATCATGACAGGGTGGTGGCAATACCTCTGGATTCTTTTCGGAGGAGCCAACCAATTGATGGCCTCCATGGCCCTGATGCTGATGACCGCGTGGTTGATGTCTCAAGGGAAACCCTATGCCTGGACCTTTTACCCGATGATTTTTATGTTTTTCACAACTACGGCTGCTTTGATAGTCACCTCGTATAGGCTTTTCAATGCTGTTATTTCAGGAGCCGTTAAGGGAGAGGCGTATATCGGGAATATACTGATGGGGTTGGTTGCGATCTTCTTGGTGATTGCTGCAATCATTTTGGCAGTGGAAGGACTAAAGGCTTTCAGCCGGCATCGAGCAGTAAAAGCTGAGGCAGCACCAGCCAAAGCCTGAAAAAGAACGTTAGAGGTTAGAGGATAGAGGTTGGAGGCAAAAAAAGGTTGGAGGTTAGAGGCAAAGAAAAGAAACCCATTAAGGTCTTTTTCTGTTTGTGTTTTGCCTCAAACCTCCAACCTTATACCTGAAACCTAGAGAAGGAGTTGGTTATGTCCGAAGAAGAGAAAAAAAGGGGGGGGATCTTCCAGGCGATTAAGGAATTCGTCTACGGGATGGCCGCCCATGACTCGGCCCGATTTGCTCTGAAGACGAGGGCGAGCATGGAGCACCTGTTCATCCTTATCACGATGGGAGATATGCTTGGAGTTCCCATTCTGCCGCCCTATTATTCCTTGCGGCTGTTGCCCTATGTCGTTCCCCAGATCTCGACCTGGAAACGAAGAATGCTGAGGGAAAAAGATTTTACCGATGCCCTCGCATAATAAGACGTCATTGAGTCACTAAGTCATTAGGTCAATAGGTAAACAAGGGGGGGCATGCCCTAACTGTCGCTCAGAATGTCATTAAACTGGCAATTGGGCAGTGAAATAACCTAATAACCAATGACCCAATGACTAATGACCAATGACTTAACTGGGAGGGGGTGGTTCCCATTTCCTTAGGAAAAATCTTTGACCAATATCCGGACCGGCGGTACATCATGTTCGGCGGAAAAGGCGGTCTGGGAAAGACTACGTTCTCCGCGGCCACGGCTTATTACCTGGCAAAAAAAGGGAAACGCGTGCTTGTCTTTTCCGTCGACCCTCAGGCCTCACTGACCGATATTTTCGAGAGGAATATCTTTGGCAAAGGCCCCACGGAGATCATCCCCAATCTCTATGCCCAGGAGATCGATGCCGACCGCCGTGTGAAGGAATATCAGCAGGAGATCCGGCAGAAGATCCTTGACATGTACGGCATGGACAAGATCCCGGATGAGATCGAGAGTTATATCCAGGCGGCTGCGGCAGAGCCTGCGATGGAAGAGAGCGCCATTTTTGACGAGGTGGTCGATATTGTTGTCAAAGGGGGTTACGACTATTACATTTACGACCTGGTCCCCCTGGGGCATGCCCTCTACTACCTGAGCATGGCATCGGTTTACGACGCCTGGATTGGGAAGATCACTCATCTCCGGGAGCAGATGAGAGAGTATGATCAGGTGGCGGCGGTGATCCGCCGGCAGAAAGATCTGGATGAAGATGCCATCTTGAATGAACTCCTCTACATCAAAGACCGCATCAACAAGTCCTCCAATATCCTGACCGACAAGAACAAAACAGCCTTCTTTTTTGTCTTGACGGCAGAGGAGATGATCATCAAGGATACGCTGAAAGCGGCTGATCTCTTTGCAAAGTTCGATGTTCCCCTGAGCGGCTATATCATCAACCGGGTTTTGCCGGCTGAGCTGAAAGGCCAGGCGATCCCCGATTATTTGAAAAACCGCTTGAGCATGCAGGACCACTATCTCAAAGTGATCGACACGACCTTCGGCAACCAGATCCTGGCCTCAGTCCCTGAGATGGAACGGGACGTCACCGGGCTTCCGATGATCGAGAAAATGGCCAGGGCCATGTTTGGGGAGATGGCGTAGCCTCCAGTAGGGGCGACCCGGCGGGTCGCCCCTACGCGTGAACGTTGTTAACTCAGGGAGTTAGAGCATGGACCAGATTACAGTGAGCATGACCCAGTTTTTGAAGGATCATCCCCGGCTGAAATATATCTTTTTCGGAGGAAAGGGCGGCGTCGGGAAGACCGTGATGGCAGGGGCAGCAGCGCTCTGGTCAGCCAAACAAGGGAAGAAGACCCTGCTCGCCTCGACCAATCCGGTTCATAGTCTTTCAACCCTCCTGGAGAAAGACGTCTTTGGCAAGGCGGCGGTTGTCTGCGACGAAGAGAAATGCTATGCCTTTGAGATCGACACCCGGGATACGATCGAGCGGTCCAAACAGGAAATCCGCGAAAAGATCAATTGGTTTCTGAGATTTGCAGATATCACGACGAAGGCGGAGGATTTTATCGAATCGGCCACCATGAACCCTGCCTTCGAAGAGTCCGCCATGTTTGAAAACATGATAGATCTTATGTTCAAAGATGAATACGAGTTTTATGTCTTTGATACCGCTCCGACCGCGAACGCAAGACGTCTCCTGGGAATGTCCAAAGTCTATTCGCTCTGGGTGGAGAAGATGCTCAAGAGCAGGGAGGAAGCAAAATCCCTGAGACAGATGCTCTCGTTTTCGAAGAAAGAGGAGAAAGATCCTCTCCTGGACTACCTTCTCAGTTTCAAGGACAGGATGAGCCAGGCCAAGACCTTGCTGACCGACGAAGCCCTCACGGCCTTCTTCTTTGTCACCCTTCCCGAAAGCCTTCCGATCGCTGTGATCACCCGTTTCATCAACTGGTTTCATGAATTCGGGATTCCCGTGGGTGGCGTTGTCGTCAATGGTGTTATTCAAAAGGATCAGGTTGGAAAAGATGCTGTGGAATTCGTTCTGAATCGGGTTAAGATGCAGGATGAACATATGGCTGAGATCTGGAAGATCTTTGGAGATCGGGTCCGGGCCATTCTGCCTCTTTTCGAGACAGAGGTCAAGGGATCGAAGATGTTGAATCGGACGATGGAACGTCTTTTTCCTGCCTAATCCTGCCGATGTGGTTGTTTGTCCTTCAGCCACCGACCAAGGAAGCAGGTCTCTCTTAACGGGACCTCACATTTTCGTTCATATTTTTGACATATTTCCCAGATACCCTCCGGAGCCTATTCCTGAAGAGATCATAACTTTTTGTAATAGCAGGGACTTATTGGAACCCGTTCTTGGTACAGAAATTGCTTTATCCACCCGTGGGGGTTAAAACGTGTACTACCTTCTACAGCTTCTTCTTGCCGTTCTTGCCATCTACGGTGCCCTTCAATTTGAGGGAGATACGAGGCTCTACGTACCTCTCGGCTGTCTCTTAGCGATGTTCATCGTTGGCCGTCTGGATAAACAGCGATTCGACAAGAAAGAGGCCCGGAAAAATTATTTAAGATCAGAAATGGAAAAGATGGCAAAGAAGGACTCCCCCGCGATCAAGGATCAGGATTTCTTTGTCATCAATTCGTTGCTTTGGCCAAAAGGCGAATTGGTCTTGATGGATGCCGTCCATTCCGTTCTTAAAGATCTTGGGTGCAGGGTAGCGACAGGAGGGAAATGCAATTCGGTGGACCGCATTATACGAATTCCTGATACCCAGATGTGTTTCGGTGTGGAGATCTTGATGAGCGAAGAGGACGTGGCGAAAAACCATCCCAAGATAGAGCGCGCGCTGCAGTTCGAGAGGGAAAAGAAGGAAAAGGAGAAAACCTTAATCATCGCGAGCACTCATCTTCATCATTCGATCTCGGAGAGGGAACGGTTGAACGAAATTTCTCAGGACCTGCACGAATTCCTGGCCGGTTGCCAGATAACACTGATCACCTCCTACTCGCTTTACCAGTTGTGGCAGAAATGGAAAGGAGGGGAGATCAACACTCTCGACGTCTTCCAAAAAATGTATTCCCATCCGGGGGGTATCTTTTCCCCTGGATAAACCCATCCATCCTCCTCGGTTTCTATGAGAGCGTGATCCGCACCAGCATTCCCAACCATAGACCGCCCTAATCCGTCCGTTCAACCCGTGCCGTGAACCCTAAACTCGTCTACTGAAACCAAAGCCAACAAATGGATGGTCAAGAACTGCAGGGTGCATTGCCCCTGCCTGCGTCCCCGCTTGACAGTAGGTCCTGGCTATGTAATATTACGCAGAAATACCTCACCGATTCACATGGGGCCCTTTTCTTAGCCCCAGGGCTGACACTGAGAAGACAACAGGAAGAAGCGAGTATTGAGATACCCATTGGTTTTGAAGGAGGAACTTATGAAACGTCTCATCGTTGCCTCTATTTTGCTTTTGTTGATTTGTGGGCTCACGATCGGTGTCCCGTCCATTCAGGCACAACGTTACCCTGGCCGCCCCATTCAGTACATTATCCCCAATGTCGCGGGCTCGATCATGGATATCAATTCAAGGCTTTTGACAGAGGACCTGGGGAAGATCCTTGGGACGCAGGTCGTTCCCCTCAACAAGCCATGCGCGGCAACGATCCTGGGCACGGAAGCCCTGGCAACGAGCAAGAAGGATGGCTACACGATTGGCTATGCAAGCAACTCCACCGTCTATGCCAGGATTCTCAATCCGCAGACGTTTCATTTTGACCCGGACAAAGATATCGAACCGTTAGGCCAGCACGTGTTGCTTCCGCTGGCCTTTGCCGTCAATGCCAGTTCGCCCTGGAAAACCTTTAATGAGATCATCGACTATGCCAGGAAGAATCCAGGAAAGGTTCGCGTCGATACCATCGGGATTGGATCACCTGCCCACTTCAACCTGGAAATCGCACAATCCCTGACCGGCGCAAAGTTTACCCATGTTCCTTTCAAAGGAGGGGAATCGGTGATCACTGCCATCCTGGGAGGGCACATCCGTTCCTTTCAAGGGAGGGGAGTCAGTCATTACCGCCGTGATGGGAGGACACGTTGAACTCACGTTTGATGCCTTTGGTAAAATCATCCCCCATCAGGAATCGGGAGAGATGAGAATCCTCCTGTCGAGCAAGAAGGTGGCCGGCTATCCGAACATTCCTACGGCGAGTGATTTGGGATATAAACAAGGACTTTTCTCCACCTGGTTTGCGATTTACGGCCCGTCCGGGTTGCCGGAGGATGTTAAGAAGGCTCTGATTGCAGCCATTGAGAAGACCGTCAAGAATCCGGACCTGAAGGCGAAACTCGATAAAATGGGATATGTCGTCGACTACCGGTCTCCTCCGGAGATAAAGAAACTGGTCGCTGAGGAATATGAGCAGGCCATGGCCATCGCAAAAAGAATAGAATTGCGGAAGTAACTGAAACGGGTTCGGAGGTATTCACAGAGGCGTTTTGATGGGTAAATCAGATCGGATCAGCGGAGTCTTCTGGTTTTGCTTCGCCATCCTCATTATCATCCTGTCTTATCGCCTGGGTCTGGGGACGTTGCGTCACCCCGGCCCGGGCTTTCTTTTCTTCTGGGTTAACATCGTTCTCGCCATCATGTCTCTGGTCGTCCTCATCCGGGCGTGGGCGGGCAAGAGAAAAGAGGGTCCCCAGCCCTCCCTCTTCCGCGGTCAAAGGGTATCAAAAATTGTATTCGTCATCCTCTCCCTGTTCGCCTATGTTATCTTCATGGAAACCCTCGGGTTCATTGTGATGACCCTGTTGCTCTTCGTTTTTCTCCTGGGGGTGATCGAGAAGAAGAAATGGTATTTTACGGTCTTTGTGAGCGTTGTGGTGACGGCAACCTCCTATTTGATCTTTGAGACCTGGCTCCAGTGCATGCTGCCCCGGGGACTGCTTGATTTTATAAGATTTTGAAGATGGGTGAGATCTAACGATGGACGTTATTCAAAGTGTGGCCTACGGTTTTTCCGTGGCCCTGCAGCCCCTTAACCTCATCTATTGTTTTTTTGGCGTGATGATTGGAACCCTGGTGGGTGTATTACCGGGTTTAGGGCCAGCGGCTGCCATTGCGCTCCTCCTTCCCTCGACGTTTAAGGCAACCCCGGTTTCGGGCGTGATCATGTTGGCCGGCATTTATTACGGGGCCATGTATGGAGGGTCAACAACATCCATTTTGGTGAATATCCCCGGAGAGTCGGCCTCGGTGGTGACCTGTCTCGATGGGCATCAGATGGCTTTGAGAGGTAGGGCAGGCCCTGCCCTGGGGATTGCGGCCTTTGGTTCGTTCATTGCCGGGACCTTTGCCGTGATCGCACTTACGCTGGTCGGTCCTCCCCTGGCTCGGGTCGCGCTCAAATTTGGACCTCCAGAGTATTTTGCGCTGATGGTGGTCGGCATCATGGTTCTCACCTTCCTGAGCAGCGGGTCGATGCTCAAGGCCTTGATGATGGCTGCCGTGGGATTGACCCTTGGCGGGGCCGGGATGGATGCGATCAGCGGGCAATACCGGTTTACATTTAACCTCCAGGCCTTGTTGGACGGTGTGGGACTGGTGCCTACAGTCATGGGCCTCTTCGGCATCGCCGAAGTGCTCTCAAATCTTGAAACGGATATCAAGCGGGAGATTCTCACGACGAAGGTCAAGAACCTCTTCCCGAATCGTAAAGACTGGTGCGATTCCATAGGGGCCATTATCCGGGGGAGCATCCTGGGTTTCTTCCTTGGGATCATTCCGGGAGGGGGGGCCATTATTGCCTCTTTCGCCTCCTATGCCATTGAGAGAAAGTCATCCAAACACCCTGAGGAATTCGGAAAGGGGGCCATTGCTGGAGTGGCGGGGCCTGAATCGGCAAACAACGCTGCAGCCGGAGCTTCCTTCATCCCGCTCCTGACCCT
>Ga0214473_10009002_pt1 | contig 11807 bp, 12 predicted proteins | sample RVTome_7_FD_203509 | JGI IMG/M metagenome (GOLD analysis project Ga0214473, IMG submission 203509) | Soil microbial communities from uranium-contaminated site in the Upper Colorado River Basin, Wyoming, United States - RVT98D197 | ecosystem: Environmental > Terrestrial > Soil > Contaminated >...
GCTTCGGAGGAAATTTTTGGCAAACTATATAAGCCGAACTGGTGCCTTGGGTGAGATGGGCTAGAATTGGAATTTGCGGGGCGAACTGCCTCAGCGGGAGACACCTCAGGTGGGGGTGCTGACGCAGGACTTCCCTGAAGATGCGGTGCCGAAGGTGGAGAATATCCTTCGCGGCTGCTTTTTACCGCACCTGGGACATTTTAGTTCGCTGTCGCTGTCGGTTATTTTGCGGCGGGCTTCAAACTTCTCACCGCAGGATGGACATTTATATTCGTAGATTGGCATTATTTTCCCTTTAATTTTGTTTCGCCCTCACCCTGGCCCTCTCCCGTCAAGGGAGAGGGAAAGTGGGGTTTCTAAGAGGGGCACAGCCCCTCTTAAACTCCCCATTCTTATTTAAGCGCTTTGACGGCCAGCTCGGAGACGCTGCTGGCTTCGACGTTCAAGCCGTAATGCTGGCTGAGGTCTCCGATTTGCAGGCGGCAGTTATCGCATGACGTGATAACCAGGCTGGCGCCGGTTTGCTTAACCTGCTCCGCCTTCATTTTACCCGCCTGCATGCGGATATCAATCCAATCCGGCTCGGCTACCAGTCCGCTGCCGGCGCCGCAGCAGTAGCTCTCCAGCCGGTTCGGCGTCATCTCTCGATAGTCCTTAACAGAGGCACGGATCACACGTCGAGGTTCGTCGAAAATACCGCCTTTACGTCCCAGATTGCATGAATCGTGGTACGTCGTAGGCTGCACGTTTTTAGACGGGTCTAAATGGATACGTCCTTCCCTCACATAGTCATCCAATACTTCCAGGATACTGCGGACACCGAACGGAAGTTTCCCAAACCATTTGTTAGCCTCCCAGCGCATGGCGGTGTAGCCGTGGCCGCACTCGGTGACTACGATTTCTTCGGTGTTAAGTTTTTGAGCTTCTTTGATTACGCGCCCGGTGATGCGCTTGGACCTGACGGGGTCGGACAGAAAGACGGCGTAGTTGGATGATTCGAACATGGCCAAAGTCCATGATTCCTTAGCTGCGTTCAAAAGTATAGCCTGCGGTACAATAGTGTGGGCACCGGCTAAGGGTACATAAAGCATGCGGGCGCCCTTCTCTTCCACCGGTATCCGGGCTTTGGAGTCACCCAGACGGTCCTGGACTTCCTTTTCCAGCTCTTTAACCTGTTCCCGGTAGATATCACGGAACATGTCAACATTCTCTTCCTTGGCGATGGCGGCGTTAGCCAACTCCTCCAGCATCTCGGGGGCATGGCCGGTGGCGGTAGCCACTCCCCTCATGACGCGCATAATTTCGGCTGTCTCTACGCCAAAGGGGCAGGCAAAAGTACAACGGTGGCAGAGGGTGCAACTGGAGAAAGCTATCTCCCCCAATTTGGATAGAAGCTCATCGGTTGTTTCCTTGATGCCGACCCATTTCGGGAAAGCGCGGCCCATGGGGTCGAAGAAATGCCTATACAATCTACGCACCATTTCGGCGCGGTAATAGGGGGTGTGCTCCGTCTTGGGGTTCGACTGGTAATAATGGCAGCTCTCGGTGCAGATGCCGCAGCGGACGCATACGTCCAAAGCAGTCAGCACTCTGCGGTCGACCATATTACCGAGTATTTCCCTGGCTATGGTCAGCTTGCTTTTCTCTTTTTCTGCTGTGCTAGTCATGTTTCCACTCCAGTGTGCCCCGACGTCCGAAAAACAAGCCTACGAAGACGCGTTCATAGAAAAAGAATATAAAATGCTTTATTTTGCCGAAGGGCGCATAGGCCATAGTTACGCCGGAAATGGCCCAGAACGCCGGCAGAAGCTCTATACTGACGGCTGAGGCGGCGGCTGATGCCAGGAACAGCGTCACCAGCGCCAGCGAGAAATAGTCGTCAGGCGTGCTCAGCAGCCGCAGGCTCGGGTCTGCCATACGTATCCAGAAGCCAGCCAGTCCCAGCACAGCGCCGATGCTAAAAAGCGCTGCCAGTGACAGGCGCAGCGGCAATACCATCTGCGCCAGCCACGGACTGGCAATCAGAAATGCAGCGGCTACGAAAATGCCGACATGAATTATGATGCCCCGTATATAAGCCACCCAATGAATTCTGGCGCTTTCTTTCGCCCACGGAGCCATTCCCAGGGTATAAGCATAGAGGACACCTTGAGCCGGAGACCCTTTGATAGGTGCCATCTCGGCCTGATAAGGCCGCCGCTGGGCAGACGTAAGGACGAATACCACACCGACGACGAAGATGGCAGCGCCAACCAGCGCCATGCCGGCTGTCACCACCTCCAAAATGCTCATTTTGTCCTCTTGATAAGAAACCTGATCAGTTTGCCATCTTTTTCGATGGAAACGAGTTCGTTGCCGGTGCTCTTAGTCCAGGCCGGGATATCGGCCAGTACGCCGGGGTCGGTAGCGATGGCTTCCAACACCTTGCCAACTTCCAGCTTTTTTATTGCCTGGCTAACCTTTACTACCGGTATAGGGCAGAGTAGTCCTTCCAAATTCAACTGCATGTCTGATTCTACAACCTGTGCCATTATTTATTACCTCCTAATACGTTATATGAATAGTGTTACCTTCGAGTTGAAAGCCTTCTCCAGCATAGTGGCCACTCCGCACGACTTCTCGACCTCATCGATGAGTTTATCCGTATCTATCTCCATGACCTGCATGCTCATCTCGCAGGGCAGGAGCTTAACCCCCAGGTCGATGGCGGTCTGCCGGAGTTCCTCCAGCGGCGTTATTTTGTGCGATTTCATCATCTGTTTGAACATCCACCGGCCGATGCCGCCGAAATTAAAGCGCGATGGTCCGATGGTGTTGATACCGCCCCGATTGAGAAGTCCCATCATCCGGCCGAAGAAACTCTTACCTGTCAGATTTCCCTTCTGTATGGCTTTTATACCCCAGAAGGTGAAAAACATATTTGTTTCTTTGCCGGCTGCGGCGGCTCCGATAGCGATATTGAAGGCTGCCATTACCTTGTCCATGTCCCCGCTCATAACGATTATGGTTACTCCATCTTCTTTTGCCATTTTATCCTCCTTGAATTTTTTTATAAATTCAATGGTAGGCAACTACCATTATGACCGTTTTAACCTCAAATAGTCGTAAAATCACCACTAATAAAGTTAAAAACTTGTAACATTTTGCGTAATTACATACGGTCTATTTTGATTCAGTGTATTTATAATGAGGCTCACGGCCTCAGCGGTCTAACCTCAGCCGCCGCCGAAGGCGAACTGCGTAAAGAACCTTAACTTGTCGGCAGTGCTGTCTAATTTTTCAACTTTGCCGCTGCCGCAATGGGGGCATTTCACATTCTTTTCTTGTGTCACATTATCCGGGTCGATTTTCTTAAATGTTACGCGGCATTCATTACATCCGTATTCATGGACTTTCATTGTGTATCTCCTTTGGTTTTGAAATTAAGCTACTAACCTGGCGGTTAGTTCCCTGTTCTTTTCTATCCGGTCGAGCAGTATCTGGTGCACCATGTCACAGGCTTCGCCGATTTTGGGGTCGCTGAGGCTGTAGTAGACGCTGGTCCCTTCCCGGCGGTATTGCACGACGCCTTTATCCCGAAGAATAGCCAGGTGGCGGGAGACAACCGCCTGTGGAAACTCAAGCAGCCTTGCTAGCTCTCCCACAGTCGTCTCTCCCGCTCGCAGCTCATTGATGATAATGAGCCGTTTTGCGTCAGCGAAGGTCTTGCATAGTTCCGCCTTCAAGGCATAGAGTTCAAGATTGTGTCTGGCCAATAGCGCACCTTCCTCATAGATAATATGTATATATGTATATTGTAATATTAGCATATTGTATTGGCCTTGTCAAGTCCCGTGTCCCCCTTTGGAAAAGGGGGATTAAGGGGGATTTTCCCCCTCCCTCTAACTCCCTCCCACCAGGGGAGGGAGAATTATTTTTGAATTCCCTCTACCTCGACGGGAGAGGGTGAGGGTGAGGGTGAAATCTGATAAATCCCTCTCTATCTCCCTTTACGAAAGGGAGAAGCTTTATTGTTATCACCTTTATTAAAGGGAGAGGTTCAACGTACTTAAAGGTGATATAATAGGCGTCCGGGGAAAATAAATGGCGAAGTACATCGTCGCCCATGATGTAGGCACCAGCGGCAATAAGGCGGTCCTGGTGGATACTAAGGGGCGCGTCCACGGCAAATGTATTGAGCCTTACAAGACGTATTTCCCCAAGCCCGGCTGGGCGGAGCAGGAACCTTCGGACTGGTGGAAGGCGGTGACGCGGACGACACGGCTTCTCCTCGACCAGACAAATATATCTCCTAAAGACATTCTATGCGTTACTTTCGGTACGCAGATGCTCGGCGTCATACCCATGGACTCAAAGGGAGCGCCGCTGAGGCGTGCCATAATCTGGCTTGACAACCGGGCCGGTGAACAGGCGGAGCAGTTGATGAGAAAATTCCTCGGACCTCGCGTTTTCGCCTTAATTGCCGGCACTGCCTTATGCGGCAAGGACGGCATGCCCAAGCTGCTCTGGCTAAAAGGTGAAGAGCCCGATATTTATAACAAGACGTGCTGTTTTCTCGATGTCGCCGGTTATCTCTTTTATCGCAGCACGGGCAACATGGCTATGGAGTGGACCGGCGCCTCAGTCTTCGGGCTCGACCTCAAAAAGAAAACCTGGATGAGCAGTATTTTCCAGTATGTCGGCCTTGATATCCGGAAATTGCCGCCGTTGGTCCGCTCGATTGACAAAGTCGGAGAGCTGACGTCACAGGCGGCCAGAGAGTACGGACTTTTGCCCGGCACGCCGGTTATGGCTGGCGCCGGCGATGCTCCCTGTGCTGTGGTAGGCTCCGGCGCCGTCGGTGAAGGCGAAGGTCATGTTTATCTGGGAACGTCCGGCTGGGTGGGTGTGGTCACCAGACGCATACTGCAGGGCAAATGCGGCGCCGCCACCATTCATTCGGCCGACCCGGATAAGACTTTTCTATTTGCTGAAACGGAAGCAGCCGGCGGCTGCATCCAGTGGATTGCCGATGAATTCTACAAGGCCGAAAAAAAGGACCCGAAGATTCCCAATGTCTACGCGCTGATGGATAACGAGGTGGCAAAAATTCCGCCGGGCTCCAACTATCTTCTTTTCACTCCCTGGATTTACGGAGAAAGAGCTCCCATAGACGATTGCTATGTCCGTGCCACCTTTCTCAACTTGAGCGCCGAGCATACCCGCGAGGATATGCTGCGTGCGGTATATGAAGGCGTGGCTTATAACATCAGGTGGATTGTGGAAATCGTTGAGAAAGAGTTCAAGTTGCCGCTGCCCCAACTCAGAGTTATAGGTGGAGGTGCCAAGGGCAAGCCCTGGATGCAGATAATGGCTGACGTTACCGGCAGGAAAATTGAGGCCGTCCGCGACCCTCAGGAAGCCGGCGCCGTGGGAGCCGCGCTGATAGCGGCGGTCGGGCTGGGCATATACCCGGACTTCGAGTCGTTGAAAAAGGTAATCAAGGTAGACAGGGTATTTGAACCGGAGCCACGGAATTCGGATATTTATAATACGCTGTATAGTTCGTATCATGAAGTGTACAACAGCCTGCGTAATTTCTATAGAAAGCTGAACAAAGAGAGGTTCGATAAGGTCACGTGTGATTAATCTGTCATTGCGAGTCCTTCCACAGAAGGACGTGGCAATCTCCGCATTTCCTCCATCACCGAGATCGCCACGTCGCCTTTCCCATTTGGGAAGGACTCCTCGCGATGACAATTGGGGCGGATTTTTGGCTTTTGGTCCTTAATTTTTAAATTGTACTACGGAGGTGTTTAGATGAACGGCGATGAAATTTTAAGCCTGCCCATAGCCTTACCCGACGGCGTGGATTACGACGACTACATTATCGGCACCTATCTGGTCTCCTATCCGGCCTCTCTGCCTGTTCCCATAATCGCGCCTTTCCTGGCTGTCGAGCAGAGCACGGGGACCTGGGTAGCCGTGCCCGGCGAAACTGAGGAAGTCCGACGTCAGCATATCGCCAAGGTGGTTGGCGTCTATGAGATGCCCGACTACGAGTCCACCGTGCCGGCGAATCTGCAGACCAGGCAGTGGTTCGTGCAGGTGGCTTATCCCGAGGTAAATATCGGCGAGCAGATACCCATGCTGCTGACCACGGTGGTGGGCAATATCTCCATGGGCGGCGAAATAAAGCTGGTGGACATGCGTTTCCCGAAGAAATTCGTTGCCGGTTTCCAGGGCCCCAAATTCGGCGTCGATGGCATCAGGCAACTTCTGGGGATACCCAAACGACCGCTGCTTAACAACATGATAAAGCCCTGCACCGGCTATACCTGCGAGGTCGGGGCCGAGCTGTTCCGCAAAGCGGCCGCCGGCGGCTGCGACATCGTTAAGGACGACGAGCTGATTGCCGATGCCTCGTTCAATTCAGCAATGGAACGCGTCAAGCTCTATATGCAGGTGGAAAAGCAGGTCTTTGAGGAAACCGGCGAACATACGCTGTACACCGTGAACGTGACGGACGGGATACCCAAGGTCTTCGAGAATGCCAAACGCGCCGTGGAGCTGGGAGTCAACGCGCTGATGATAAACTACCTGGCTGTCGGCTTTCCCGTGCTGCAGGCGCTGGCCGAAGACACCAGCCTCAATGTGCCCATACTGGCACACATGGACGTTGCCGGCGCGCTGTATATGTCGCCCCTGCACGGCATGAGCTCACACCTGGTGCTGGGCAAATTGCCGCGGCTGGCCGGTGCCGACGTGGTTGTCATACCCGCCCCCTACGGCAAAGCACCCGTAATCGACTATAAGTTCAAAAATGTTGCCCGGAACCTGTTATTCCCGCTGTATAACCTGAAGCCGACGTTCCCCATGGCATCTGGCGGCATCACCCCGTCGATGGTGCCGCAGGTGATGATGGCGCTGGGAAACGATATCGTTATCGGTTCCGGCGGCGGCATTCACGCGCATCCCGGAGGACCCATTGCCGGCGGCAAGGCGTTCCGGCAGGCAATCGACGCCACCATGCAGGGCATTCCGCTGGCCGACTATGCCAAGGAGCATGAGGAACTGGCGGCTGCGCTTAAGGAATGGGTAGACCCGTTCAGCAGAGGAATAAGGATTTGAAAGGAGCAGTAAGATGGCTAAAGTTACGGTTTTAGGCGGCAGTGGTGCGGTTGGCAGCATTGCCTCGGAGACGCTGGCTTCGAGCGGTGTGTTTTCCGACGTCGTGGTGGCTGACATTAATATTGCAGCCGCCAGAAAGGTAGCCGGCAAGCTCAAGGGAAGTAAGGTCTCCGCTGTCGAGTTCGATGCCGATGGCCCCCAGAGCCTGAGAAAGGCAATCAGCGGCTCAGCGGTGGTGCTGAACTGCGTCGGGCCTTTCTATAAGTACGGGCCTACCATAATGAAAACGGTCATCGACGCCAGGATAAACTATGTCGATGTCTGCGACGATTTCGACGCTACCGAGAAGCTGCTGGCCATGGACGATAAGGCCAAGAAAGCCGGCGTTTCAGCGCTCATCGGCATGGGCAGCTCTCCCGGCGTGGCCAATATTCTGGTCAGGTTCTGCGCCGATTCCCTGCTAGACCAGGTCGAGGCGGTGGATATTTACCATGCCCACGGCGGCGAGAAGATTGAGGGCCCGGCGGTGGTGAAGCACCGCATTCACTCGATGAAGATAGGCATACCGATGTTTCTCAATGGCAAATTCACCACGGTTAATCTTTTCGATGACAGCGGCAAGGCGCTGGAAGAGGAAGCCGTGTTTCAAGATGTAGGCACCTACAACGTCTACGGCTATCCGCATCCGGAGACCATAACTTTGCCCAAATATCTCAAGGGCGTGAAGAGGGTAACCAACCTGGGACTGGTGCTGCCGCCGGCTTATGCCGAACTGATAAAGGGAATGGTCAGGCTGGGCGTTACCGACGAGAAACCAATCGAGGTGCAGGGTCATAAAATCGTTCCGCTGGAATTTGCAGTCGCCTATATACTTTCGCAGCGGGAAAGGCTGCTGAAAGAGGCCAAGATCGACCAGCCTATGGGCTGCTTGAAGATCGTGGTCAAAGGTGTCAAGGACGGCGGCAAGAACACTTACATTTTCTCGATGTCTTCCAGGGGGCAGGGTATGGGCGAAGGCACCGGCATACCGGCAGCCATAGGCGCTATAATTATGGGTACGGGAAAGATTACCCAGAAAGGCGTCCTGCCGCCCGAAGCCTGCGTCAATCCCATGGACCTGCTGGAGCTGGCCAAGACTAAAGTGAAGGCTGTTGCCGGTAGGGGCTTTCCTATTTCCATCGAGCACATCGACAGGGACGGCAAATCGCAGCAACTTAATTTATTCAGTTGATCCCCCTTTTCCAAAGGGGGAAATAGGGGGTATGCCTGGAGCATCCGCTCCAGGCAAGATCGGAGCAGATGCTCCAATCTACCCACATTCATTAATTCACCGCTCATTCTGAGCCTGTCGAAGAATGAACCTCTCCCTTTCGTAAAGGGAGATTGAGAGGGAATTAAAAAGTAATCCTCCCTCCCCTGGTGGGAGGGAGTTAGAGGGAGGGAGTTATTTTTGCAATAGTCTGCCCATAAGGGTTATCATTGTTACATTAATAAAGAAGAGTGATTGCCATGAAAAAGAAATTAATTACAGTAGCCATTAGCGGAGCCTTTGACCCGATACATATAGGCCATATTGCCTACATACGGGAGGCGGCCAAACTGGGCGACCGGCTGGTGGTCATACTGAACAACGACGTTTTCCTGCTAAGGAAAAAGGGATTCGTCTTCCGGCCGTTCGAGGATAGAAAAGAAATACTGGAGAACATTAAAGGTGTGGATGAGGTTATCGCTTCTATTGACGACGACCAGACGGTATGTAAGACCCTGGAACTGCTCAAGCCGGATATATTCGCCAAAGGAGGGTACCGAACGGGCCCCGAAAATATTCCCGAAGTGGAGGCCTGCCAGGCCATCGGCTGCAAAATAGTCACCGACGTCGGCGGTGGCAAGCTTCGGGCCGATATGGAGCTGGACTCGAAGATTAAGGGATTTAACAGGCATGAGGCAGGCACGATGGAAATCGAATGCCCCTACTGTGCTGACCACCCCATACTAAGAGAGAGATGCCTCCACTGCAAAGGTAAGGGCAAGGTGGACGTAGGCAAGGCACACTAAGTAAGGAACTCCACAAAAATCAAAGACCCAAAATTAATTTTTCGATTACAGAGATTACTTCAGATTACAACGATAATCCCTGCCCCCCGCTCACAATGATAATCCCTGCCCCCCGCTCATTCTGAGCCGCTCTTTGTCCGCTCATCCTGAGCTTGTCGAAGGATGACCTGTCATTGCGAGTCCTTCCACAGAAGGACGTGGCAATCTCATCATTTCCTCCCACCACTGAGATCGCCACGTCGTCCTTCCCATTCGGGAAGGACTCCTCGCGATGACATAAAGGAGGGCCGAGATTCTTCGGTCATCCTTCGGAGGAAGGACTCCCTCAGAATGACACGAAAGGAAAATCGCCGTAATCTCAGCCTATCTAGAAAAACTATTTTGGCTTTACTTCTGGGTCTCTATAGCCACCCTTGGCCGATAGGTATAGCGTTTTTTATGCGTCCACAGACCGGTGAAAAAAGCCCGGTTCAATAGATACCGGTTATCGGCCACATTCAATAGTTCCTTGGAGGCGCCGGTCTCGAAGTACGCCACCTCGACATGCTTGCCCATGTTCTTTACCGCCTGGAGCGCATAGGCAAAGTCGGCATCGCCGCTTACCAGCACCGCCACGTCATAGAAGTCGTTCCAGGCAAAATACAGCAGGTCGGTAGCCAGCATGATATCTATGCCCTTCTCCACAGGTATTCCCTGCGACATTTTCGTGCTGCCCAGCCGAATCTCCAGATACGGCGTCTTGCGCAGTATATCGAGGAATTCCTGCTGGTCTCGATAGCCGTCGGGCTTTTGCGTCGCGTCCTGTAAGACGTTGTAGTAATATGTCCGGAACAGGCGCCTGTCCCCGCACAGCTTGTTGGAAAATTCAGAGAAGCTTATGTTGTGATGCCCGAAGCTACTCCGCAGACCGTGATACAAATTGCTGCCGTCTATGAAAATAGCTACTCTATCGTCCATAACACCCTCCGTTTATTACCTGCACAAGTTCATTATACCATCGTTTGCGAAAAGTTAAACATTAAAGGTTAAAAGCTAAAGGTTCAGGTTAAAAATCAAATGTATTCTTGCATCTGTCATTGCGAGTCCTTCCGTAGAAGGACGTGGCAATCTCATCATTTCCTCCCACCACCGAGATCGCCACGTCGTCCTTCCCATTCGGGAAGGACTCCTCGCGATGACAACTAGGGCGATCACCCTCAGATTGAACCTCTCCCTTTTCCTAAGGGGGAGAATGTAGGGACAAACCTTCAGGTATGTCCGCGCGGAGCAGATGCTCCGCGGTACCCGTTATTCCCCGCTCATCCTGAGCCAGTCGAAGGATGTGCCTTCCTGTCATTGCGAGTCCTTCCGTAGAAGGACGTGGCAATCTCATCATTTCCTCCCACCACCGAGATCGCCACGTCGTCCTTCCCATTCGGGAAGGACTCCTCGCGATGACATGAAGGAGGGCCGAGATTCTTCGGTCATCCTTCGGAGGAAGGACTCCCTCAGAATGGCACGAAAGGAAAATCGCTGTAATCAACTTTGACCTTTGGCCTGTACTTTTGAGTTTTGGCCTTTAATTTTTAATTTACGTTAAAGGGGGATACAGATTCAATCTGGCGTAATCTTTTTGAACCAAAATTCTGTGTTATAATGAAAATCAGCCAGGTTGGATTCTGGGAAATATAAATTTGACCAGCTCCGACTCAGGAGGAGTGTAAGATTATGTTCAAAACAAAGGTTGTTGGCATTAGCGCCGCATTATTGGTGCTGGTCGTAATACTTAGTAGTGTTAGCCTGGCTTGTGGTACTAAGCCGGCTCAAACGCCATCTGAGTCGGGGATTGCGGCTAACTATACCACCTATACGGACGGGGCAAACCTCTTCAGCATATCTTATCCGTCGGATTGGGAGATGGCTCTATCGCAAGTTGAAGGCCTGGAGCAAAGCGCGAAAGAGGTTACCAGTAGCCTCAAGGCAGGCGCTCCTGTAGAGAAGGCCAGCTACATTTTTTTGGCCGGACGACGAACGGCAACCGGATATGAGCCCAATATAATCATCGCAGTTGAGCCGGTTCCGGAGGGCGTATCGACACATGATGGAATAGTTGAGGCAGAGGTGCAAGTAGCTAAAGAAGTTTTCCCGGACTATCAGGAGTTCTCTAGACTTAAAACAACCGTTAATGGAAGAGAGGCTACAATTCTGAATGCGGAAGGGACTCCGCCGGAACAGGTCACACTACATTACGTGCAAATGATTATACCGGTAGATGAAACAGTTTGGGTAGTAACCTGCACTGCACTTGCTGAAGATTTTGCTCAATGGGAAAATGATTTCAATATCATAGTCAGAAGTCTCCGAGTATCGAATTAAAGATAACGGCGGCGTATCCCATTTTTAACCTTTTACCTGAGCCTTCAACTTTTAATTTGTTGTGAAAATCCCCCTTAGTCCCCCTTTTCCAAAGGGGGAGAGTGTAGGGACAAACCTTCAGGTATGTCCGCGCGGAGCAGATGCTCCGCGGTACCCGTCTTTCCGCGTTCATTCTGAGCCACTCTTTGTCCGCTCATCCTGAGCTTGTCGAAGGATGACCTGTCATTGCGAGTCCTTCCACAGAAGGACGTGGCAATCTCATCATTTCCTCCCACCACCGAGATCGC
>Ga0214473_10009003_pt1 | contig 11807 bp, 19 predicted proteins | sample RVTome_7_FD_203509 | JGI IMG/M metagenome (GOLD analysis project Ga0214473, IMG submission 203509) | Soil microbial communities from uranium-contaminated site in the Upper Colorado River Basin, Wyoming, United States - RVT98D197 | ecosystem: Environmental > Terrestrial > Soil > Contaminated >...
TTCTATCTCCTTACCAGTCTTCTTTATCTCATACGTCCAATATCTTCCTACTCTTATCTTCTTTCTTTCTATAAATCCTTCATTCTCTAATATATTCATATATTTCCCTACTCTCCTTACTGGCAAATCTTCATTATGTAAACTTGCTTGTGTAACAGAACCTTGCTCCTTCTCTAACATTTTCAAAGCCTTTAAAATCGTTTTCTTACGTTGTAAATGTTCATAATGTTCATACACATATTGATTCCACACACCATTAATATTACAATCTACTTGTTCTCCACAACCACATTTACACAATGTTCTACCTTCTCTTTTTCTCAAATCACACATCTTTCCATAACGTACATACATTTGCCATTCTTCATTAGAACTGAAAACTTCTTCTCTACTTATTTGTGTCAAACATCTCATAGATCCTATATGATTTGAAGATTTTGATTTTATTTTACCATCTACAAAACTTCCTCTCTCATTTATAATCTGACCACATCTTGGACATTTTCCTTCATCTTTTTCATGTTCCATACCTAAATTCTTCATTAAAACTCTAGCACTATTTCTTTTTCTTATGTACCAGTGTATATCTTCCATTTCTACCACTCTTCTCTAAGCTTTCCATATCTGTCTACACAGATAGTATTTTTTACATTTATTCAAATACACCATTTTTAATTATTACTCATTTAATATTTTTATAACATTATCTTTAACAATATTATTATTAAGATTATTTAAAAGTTTTTTTAACTTTTTAGTTAATCTTAATATTTCCATTACGCTCAATTCAAATTTTACTTCAAATAAGTCATATTCGATAATTTTTTTACTAGACATCTTTCATCACACCTATACTAAGGTTATCATACTATATTAATATTACCTTACCGTAATATTTATATATTATGTTTATTCAAAGTTCCTTTAACTCGTTTCTCCATTTCTACAGACATATATTTCATTTGTGTAGCCAAATATTCTGTAGACATTGCAGCACATATATCTGCATTGTAATCTGTCACACAATCTCCTTCAAATTTTTCACAATAACAATGTGGACAATGGTCACTTCCATTATAGTTCGCACCACAATGACAAGTTTCTTCGGTATCAGGTCTATAGGTTTTTACGGTTGGTTGATTGCTCATACAAGAGTATAGAAGAGTGTTGTATATAAATATTACGGGAGGGTAATATTATACCACATTCTTACCATCTTTCAGACAATAGTGGGCTGGGGTCTTCTCATAAAAAGTACCTATCATCTCTTAGTTCACACTTAATTACTTAATAACTGGTTCATTATCTAATCCTGGATATTTTTTATGTATACGTTCAAGAACTTCTTTATCATCTAACTCAAACAAATTCAAATTAGAAACAAACACTTCACTTTCTGCTCTTATTCTAAACAACTTAACAACCTTACTTCTATTAAAAATACGTAAAATAAAAATAGGTATCGACTTAGATAACATAGAAAACATTTTCTTCTGATTATCTGTTAACTTTCCATATCCATTCTTAATCTCAATGAAAACAGGTTTATTTAAACTAGATATAACAGAAGGTGGATTCGGTAAATATAGATCTGGAAAAACATTCACATAAAACTTTTCTACACCGTAATGTTTATTAAGATACTTCAGTGCATTGACTTTATTACGATTCAATCCACTATGTACATAGGCATTAATTATTCCTGAGTTAAGATCCATATAATTCATTATAATCTCGCTGTATATATACTAGTATATAAGAGCCAATTAATTATCCGTGACTGCTTAAGTAAAGCTTAATTAAGTAAATTAATTCCTTAATTAATCTAACATATCTACGTAATCTACACAATTGTAACAATCAGTAAAACACTTACTTAAATACTAGTTATATTTATTAGAGAATGTATGTCAACAAGAGGTAGTGTAAAAATAGCTGGTTTATGGTATTATATCGGCTCAGACGCCTATCCTAGTTTTGCTCTTGTAATACTTCAAAAAGCTGTAAAAATAGCAAATTCTTCTAAACAGTTCATTTCTATTGCGAATGGTCTAGCAAGATTCAAGTGGATTAATGGAAGAGCATCTAAGGATTTTATTCATGATACATTATCTAATGAATACAGTTATGAGGTAAATTTCACAAAAAGAACTGTGCATATCTCCAAACACATTCATTCTTATCGTATGTGATACTACTGACTTTTTAATCCACAAGGGCAGGGGAGAATCACTAGAAATAATCCTATCGTAACATGTTATTATATAATAAAAGTGATCAAAACACATTTATCCAGTATTTTGATCTTCCATTTCACGTTCTTGAGCTACAAGAATTTCTTCTTTAGCTTTCTGTACCTGAATTTTCTTCCAACCTACACCAAAGTATGAATACTTTCTTACATTAAACATACCTTGATTAGATATTGTTTCAATAATCAATTGATACAGTTCTCTTGCGAATACAATTGGTGTTTTTCCTGTTCCTTGTTCATCAAATTTTTTCCATTTTTCAAATATTTCAGTACGTTTCTCAAAGAATGTGTCAACTCCAGGATTTTCTATACTTTTAAAGAAACCTGAAATTAAGTCATTTAGATTCAGTACTAGTGAAACATACATACTATTTGCTTTTATTGCATCAAACAGATCAACAGAACTGAATCCTGTCATTTGGATAGCATTGATGTTCTGAAGTATTATTTGTTCAAGCTTTATCTCATCTCCACCAATTTTCATAAGAAATGGAGGAGTAGAACCTTCTTTTTCTTTATTTTGTATTCTATTAGACATCAATAACACCTCTGTCTTGCATCATTTTTTTCACTAAAACATAAACTGTTTTTGCATCCATCTTTTTAATGCTTGCTTCATGTTGAATTATATCAATATTTAGCTTACTTTTACCTTTAGTCATTATTGAATATTTTAATGGATCACTTATAACTTGTTTCACTATATCTTCAATCTCTTTGATTTCAAGTTTATTTTTCTCAACTTTATTTTCATTCTTTTCTAAAAATCTCTGATAATATTCTTCATATTTTTCGTCTTGATAATCTTTTTTAGCTTCTTCATACTTCTTCAACTCATCAGGATTATCTTGAAATGGTAAAGCAAAATTAACCATTCCTAGACCATAACGATATTGTTTACCTGTCATCTCGTTTGCGCTGTTATAGTAAAGTTTTGCAGTACCTTTATGGAATGGAGACTTTTTCATTACTAGTGAATAGTTCAGTAATCTAACTGCATTAACATCTTGTTGTTTCATGTTAGGAACTGCCCATGCTACATTAATCAATTTAGATCCAAATGTGATGTGAGTTGCAGATAACAAAACATTTTCTATACTCATAAATCTTCTTGAACTCCACTCTGCTCCAGGTTCATCAAAAATAATGAAACATCCTTTATGACTGTGACTAATTTTATCTAGGTAATCCTGAGGCAAGAATGTAACATGTTCAGCATCAAAATCATGTCGTGCATCATTCATTTCTGCAATTGTCATAATTGCATAACTTTTTCCTCTACGTGGTTGACCTAGTGCTACAATCATTGTATTCTCATCACGTGAAAGTCTTCTTCTAATAGTATAAGAGAATGGATCATCTAGATATCCATCTGGTACTTGAAGTTTGTATCTCGTCATTGTAGTTCCCTCAATAAATAAGTATTTGGAATAAAAGATTTTTCTATTGATTCTCCTACTATATCAGGATTGTTTTTGATTTCATGTTCCCAGAAACGAAATACTGTCCAACCTAAACTCTTTAGTGTTTTATCAAGTTCTAATTCTCTAAATCTTCTGTCTTTGAATTTTGTGATTTTTCCAGTTTTCTTAGAAATTCTTTCATTATTTTCATATCCACAATCAGAACAACCATGCCAATAACAACCATCTTCAAAAATTGCAATTTTGTAATCTGGAAGAATTTGGTCTGGAACTAATCTGTTTTCTATATGAACATTACATAAGAATGTATAACCTCTTTTAGCAAGTGATTCTTGAGACACAACTTCAATTTTAGTTTCTTTAAATCTTCTAGAAGAATTTATTTTTCTCCACACTTCAGGAGTATGATGTTTACCAGTAAACCCTAATGTGATTGGACGAAGTTTAGCAGAATTAGACATCTTTATTCTTGTTTTTTCATTATGATGTTTACTCAACCATTTCTTGTTACCTATATTACTAATAGATATTTTCTTTCTTGTTTCTTCAGAAAGATGTGTACCATATTGTGGATGATTCTCTCCAGAAAAATCTGCATGGTGTTTTTTTATATTATCTCTCCATTCTTCAGAAAGATGTTTACCTTTGAGATGTCCTACTTTTCCTTTCTTTACAGCACTCAATTTTGCTTTGTGTTCATCAGAAAGATGTTTACCTAACCAATATTTACTCATTGTTCTCTAACTCCAATTGATTCATCTTCTATAGTATTATATTTTTTCTCTAAATCAATCCAACCCTTACGCATATTAATTGCAAGATTTTTAACAGTTGTTCCTGAATATAACATCGCTTCATCAGGTTTTGCCCAGCGAAAATAGTCTGTGGTATCTTCAACAGAATATCCAAGTTCTGTTCTTAAGAAACTAGCCCTTTCATACCTGAAACGATGACAAAACCAATCTCTACCACCTGCTTTCTTTATAATATTATCAACAGATGAGCGACCTAAATTAAATAAATAATTTGTATTAACTCCTTTCATCCAATCTAACAGAATAGGAAGTTCAGGTTCTTCTTCAAGTATAGGAAAGAATCTGTAGTTTATAATACGCTCTGTTGTGTAATGTTTTTTACCTTCAGAATCTATGATAGGATTAGAACGTTTATACTTCTTCAATATCTTTAATGTTACTCTATATGCTCTAAGTTCTTTATCATAAATAAATTTAGATTTCTCTAAACCGTATGTAGCGTAAACATCACCATATTTCTTATCATTCTTAATTAGTTCATTCTTTCTTGCACCAGTAAGATAATATGCAATAATTAAAGCAGCATCACGATCTCCTGTTTTTGGAAATTTATTGTTTCCATTAATTCGAGCTTGTTCTGCAAGATTTATAATCTTATCATGTCCACAAAAACCTGTCATATTTTCTCTAAGTTTTTTCACAGAACGTCTATCTGGTTTTTGAACAAAACCATTGTGTTCACGACCCCACCAAGATCGTCTATCTTTTGACTTATTTATAGGTGATTCTTTAGGAACTTCTTCATTTGAATATATTGTAGGATCTATAATAAAGTCAATAGTTGACTCAGGGGGATTATTTGGTTCATCTTCAATATTAAAATATTCTTCTTCTTCTGACAATTACAACAGTTGACTAAAGGAGTTAGTGATATATGACTTTTTTTACGTAGTTTAGTCAAACATTATGCTCGAAGAATAAGTCAATAAGGCGGTAATGACTTTTACTCGAGGTAAAAAGAAAACTATAAATTTTTTGCTTTGGTTCAACTAAAACAATTAAGGTAACCGTTCGATGAATAAACTATATGCTCATTTATGATCATAAATGATCATATATGATCATTTTCGAGTCATCAAAATGCTCATTTATGATCATTTATGTTCACTTATGATCATTTATGTTCACTTATGATCATTTATGATTATATATACTCATATATGAAGAACACTTATGACAAATCTATATGTCATTACCATCAGAAATGGGTTCTGGAATGAGTAGTCCTAGTAGCAGTCTCTCAAATATACCAGACAGTTCAACATACACTTATGCACCTACAAGGGATTTATTAGCATATCTATCTGAACAAGAACAAGATGTGTTTAGAGGTATAGTAAATGAATTTCCACTTGCTCAATCAAAAGACATTATTTTTGCTAATCTCACAGATGAAAAAAAATATAAATCTCTTATACATGATGTTAATATTGCATTGTTAACACAAAAAGCTCGTTTACCTCGTACATTAAAAATCCAGGCAGATTACTGGACAGCAAAAGCATTAGTTGAATTACGTGCTACACGTGCAATTGGTAACAATCGTGATCGTATTCTTGCAGGAACACAAAGAAGCGAAACAGTGGTTTCTGAATTAAACCAAAAACCGAAATCGGGGATAAGGCGAATTTTACACCTTTAGGAGTAATTGAATTTGGCTAATTCAACAATGGTAACACTTGAACAAGCACAAGCAGCAATTAGACAAGTCGCTAGTACATATGAATTTTATGTACTAATGCTTGTAGTAGGTTTAGTAGCACTAATTGCTATTCTGGGAATCTTCATTTATGGTATGGGACCATTCAAAAAACTAATTTTCTATAAAGGTGCTTTATTACTAGATGTCACACCTGACAATGGAGTAGTGTTTCGCAAAGTTTCTCGTCTACGAAAACAAATGATGATATTTTATAACAAAAGTGGTGCAGCTCCATTTCGTGCAGGTTTACTCACTTCTTATTCTACTCAAGGTGGACCTAGATTATATCTAAGATACTCACCTTCTGAAATGGCTATGCAAATAAGGCTTCTTCCATGGCTAAAAAAAGCAGAAGTAAATATGAGACAGAGATGGAAATACACTCCTCAAAACTGGGAACAACTTTGTGTATTGTTCTACAAAGATTATATTGATCAACATCTTAACGATGCTGATAATCCTCCTTCTTTAACAGAAAGAATTGTTCTGAAAGATGATAAATATCTCATTGAAGAAATAGAAACAAACAAGTTACGTCCGTTTCACGATGAAAATGGTGTACATATCCGTGACTCAAATAATAAACCTCTTTATCATCCACCACACACTGTAGAGGAGCGTGAAGCACTTCTTGATAGAGCAGAATCTGCAATGATAAGTGATAATCCAGATGATCTTGGTTCTGATACAGTAGATATTAAAGATGCTGTAATGTTCCGTCGTTCAACATTTACTGATAATGACTTGTCCGACGCATTTTCCGAGGGTTTTAACAAAGCTAAAGATACACAAGGTAAAGACCATACAAAAATTCTTGTATGGGGTATCGTCATATTTATGATTTTTATGGGGGGAGCAGCATTAATGACAACTTTAAAAATTTTCTAGTAAGAGGAATCAAAAATGTCTAGTGAATCCCCTCCAAAACCTGTAGAGGTACTTCTAACAGATCAAAATTATTTAGTTCGTGAATATCGTATAATACTTCAAATTCTAGAAGCCGTTAAGCTAGGTTTCACTCCTCGTGAAGATTTAGATGCTGCCGTAGATAGTTTTATAGAATACAAGCTACCAGCTAAATACAGAGGACGTATAGCTTCTCGAATTCAACTTGAAGACAAGTACATGAAACCACACATGGGTGACTTCGTTTTTATTGAACAACATTATCACACCCAAAACGATCGTCGAAGAGAAAGATGTAAAATAGAAAACGATATTAAATGGAATGCTGTTCTAGATAATATATCTCAAATCAAAGACCTTCTTGAAACAGAAAAAATCATGAATGTATTCGATAACAGAAACAAAGAAACATATTCACCTCTTGGCTAATAATTTACTCTTCCGTAATATTTATATACTGTTCTATTCCTTAGTATAAGTGAATGGTAAAATGTCCGAAATTAATGTAGCATTAGGAATAAGGGAATAATAAATGAAATGTGTTGTGTGTATAAAATTTAATAGGGATAGAAAGGCATCTGAATTAATGGATATGTATAAAAAATTAGGTACTACTAAACATTTTCGGTATAAATTACCTAAATTACCGTTACATCCTGCAGAAAGAGATGATTTAGCTATATCTGTATCACACGAAGCTGATTTTATTGAAAATGGAAAATCTGTATGTTTTTGTCATAGTGATGTATCTACAATGTCTGCTGGAGAACTTGATAAATAGGAAGTTGAAAAATAATTGAGTGAAGAAATAAATAAAAAAATACATAATACAATAATGTATATGATTGGTATGGGTGTAGGTAAAAGTGCGGATGGTAGCTCTACTTACATAACTATTCAAAGTTTTCTTAAAGAAAAATATAGATATGAATTTAGTAAAGAAGAATTTATACTTATTTTAGGAGAAATATTTAATCTATTAAATAAAGGAAGTTGAATAAATTTAGTGACAAAAAAGAACTAATTTAGTGACAAAAATTTAGTGAGGTGACTTAGGTGTTTTTTGTTATTTTATTAACAGCATCTTCTTTATATACAAGTGACAGAACGTTTATGTTAAATGTCTGACAAAAAAGGTATATATTATAAACTATCAGTAAATTTATTAAAGATTGGAGTAGTAATAACATCTATTGCTATAATACTTATGTTTTCAATGATGATTTCATTTGATAATTTAATAAACTTAACATATCTCAGTTTAACATCATTTTTATTTGGTGCTGGATTATCACTGTTGATTACAGCACTTTATCTTAGATTAAAAGCAGGTAAAACACCGTATCTAAGAGAAGAATCAACAAATGAGAACCTAAATACAGAAACTTACTCATCTGATGGATTATGGTTTACTTTCACGTAATATTTATATACTATATAATTATTAGTATGTGTATGAATAAAATGATTAAAGATATATACAATAAAACAAGTAACGGATTGAGTAAATTTGAAGAAGATTAGAATTATATTAGGTTCTATCAGTGTGATTGTTATAGCAGTGTTAGTCTCATTATTTTTAGGTTCAGGCGGACAGAGCTGATACTTGAATCACTTTCCATATATAGTCTAGTAATTACATCTAATCTGGTTGTTAAATACTATTTCAGTTCTGTTAATTCTACTTATCGAGATGCTTATAAAACTAATGTATCTGTAATTGTTCCAGTTTACAATGAGAAGATAGAGAATATTCAACGTCTTATAGCCTCAATTAAACATAATAATCCTTATGAAGCATTCATAGTTTTTGATGGTCAAAAACCTCCTGAATTAGATTATGGTGATATTCATGTAATTGTTTCACCTGAAAACAAGGGGAAGAGACATGCTCAGGAATTAGCTATACGTCAAGTTTCAGGTGACATTATTGTAACTGTTGATTCAGATACAGAACTAAATTCAGATGCTCTTTATGAAATTGTTAAGCCTTTCAATGATCCACAGATAGGTGCAGTTTGTGGAAGTATACGAGTTAAGAATGAATCTACCAACATTTTGACTAGGTTATTGGCTGTAAGATATTTCAATGCTTGTAATTTTGACAGAGCAGCACAATCTAAATTTGGAGTAGTAGTCTGTTGTACAGGAGTGTTTTCTGGTTATCGTGCATCAGTAGTAAAATCTCTACTTAAAGAATATATTGAACAAACATGGATGGGAAAACCATGTACTTTTGGTGATGATAGACATCTAACATCTATGTTTCTAAAACTAGGATATAAAGTAGTGTATCAGAAAACTGCAATAGCTCATACTTATGCACCAACATCTCTCAAAACATGGTTAAAACAACAACTTAGATGGAATCGTAGTTTTTGGCGTGAAAACATTTTGATGTCTAAATGGATGTTTAAGCGAAGTAAGGTATTATCTACATTCATCTTGATAGATAGTTTATTACCATTTATTTACATCTGTTTTGGATTAATTCCGTTCTTTATGTTGATATCTAGTTTCGGATGGATTGTTATTCCTCCTTATATATTTGCTATCAGTATAATGGCTTATATTCGTAATTCGAAGTATTGGCGTAGAGTTAACTATTATCTAATTCCAATGTACGCATTCTTGTATAGTCTTCTGTTGTTACCAATTTATATATATGCTTTGTTTACGACAGATAAGACAAGTTGGTTGACTAGATAGAAACATCTTCCTTATATACCATTCCACTTTAAATCTAGTTCTGTCAAATGTCTTCTGATAAATATGATACAGTTGATGAACCTAAACCTGTTCTTCGCTCAATGAATGTTACTCCACAACATTATGCTGATTTGAAATCTTTAGAACATAATGGTGCATATATCACACATGAACATCCTAGCATTCTCAATCACTACTTCAAAGGTATTGCTCTCAAATTCAATTTATTTGATACTGAACTCAAACATGATATCAAAAAAATCAATAAAACAACTTTATCAGATTTCAAGAGAGGTTACAAGAAAAACACAACACTTTGGCAAGTGAAACTTGTAGATGGTGCATCTATTCTTGTCACTAAAAAATATCGAACATCTGGTAACAAATTATTTGTCACTGTTAAACAGGATGTTAATATATTACCTTTAAATACAAAACAGAAAAACAACACTGATTTTTCACCAAAATTTTTTGTAAAACATGTTTGTCCATTCTGTAAAAAACAAACTGATGACTTAGATAAACATCTTCTAAGTTCATGTGGCGAAAAAATAAGGTAGTAATTGTTATTTACTAAAACCCTAGAGTACGTACGCACGGCTCTGCAACAATCAGTAAAACACTCACTTATATACCACTTTAGTACCAATTCAAGTTGATGAAGACTAAACTCATTCTTAGACAATCCTTTGAATCACTTGGATTCCGCTTGGTTTCCAAATCAAGAATTGGTTCAGCTTTCGCAATGGTCATCGGTGTTGTAGCTTTTATTGCAGTTGCAGTAGCAATCGCAATTGGTTACATCGTCTTGGTTTCCACTGTTAATGCTGCCCAAACCGCTTCAACAGGACTATCTTCAGTCCAATCAGTGAACCTTCTATCAATTGGAACTTCCGTAACTGGTGCGTTCCTTTTGTTAACTGTTTTGCCAGTTGTACTAGCAGCATCTCTAATAATTGGAGCTCTGTTCCTATTCATGCAATTCGGACAACGCAGTGGTGCTGGAGGTGAAATGTAAGAGGTTTATCCTCATTACATTTCTTTCACTAATCTACAAAACATTAGATTCAAATAAGGAAAAATTTGGAGTTGTGAAAACAACTTCATTCCCTTCAGGGAGGAGACTCCCTGATGACTCTACGTTAAAAATCAACTTCACCGTAATATTTATATACCGTGCTAAATATTGTAAAGAATGAGAATTAAATGAATAAAAGAATAAAGAAATTTGTTCAAGAAATTAAAGAAGAGTCTCTATTTCAAGTGATTTTGTTAGGAATAATTACTATATCAGTACCCTTGTCAATACTTTTATATAAGATTATTAATTTCTTGTTTTTCTAAATAACTTATTAAAACATGTAGAGGGAAAAAATAATGTTTTCACATAAATTAATTATGATTTCAACAAAAATATTATGAAAAGGAAGTTGAATAAGAATGAGTCCATGTAGTTGTAGAACTTGTCAATATGTTGAGTGGAAAGAGAAAATGGTAATGGAATTTAAGGAAAAATATCCAACCCGAGAAATGACTCCAGAATATGAGCAATATTACAAAAATATTATGAAAAGGAAGTTAAAGAAAAATGATTGAATACATAAAATTCTGTAGAACTTGTGGTGATAAATTGGAGGACAATTTTTGCCATGACTGCGATTATGAAGACATTTATGGAGGAGAAGTTGATGAGTAAATGAAATTTATGGTTATATGTATAAATTGTAAATTAAGTTTTGGAGAATCACTTAATAAACCATGTAAAGAAGAATTAAAACATAATTATGTGGAAGTTGAATAAAAAATGAGTAAAAAAAAGTTGTGTCCTAACTGTAAAACAAAATTAGTTATATCCATTCATAATGTGTTGATGTGTAATACTTGTGAATACGAGGATTATAGTGAATATGATAAAGATATGTATAGTCTAAAAGGAAGTTGAAGAGAAATGATTTGTTGTGATTTATGTGGAGATGAAGAAATTATTTGGTCTGATG
>Ga0214473_10009004_pt1 | contig 11805 bp, 15 predicted proteins | sample RVTome_7_FD_203509 | JGI IMG/M metagenome (GOLD analysis project Ga0214473, IMG submission 203509) | Soil microbial communities from uranium-contaminated site in the Upper Colorado River Basin, Wyoming, United States - RVT98D197 | ecosystem: Environmental > Terrestrial > Soil > Contaminated >...
AGTGCCGCGAGCACCCAAGGCTGAAGGAAGCCGATCGTGCCGATGGTCATCATGGCTGCCGACCTGCTTCTTTCTCGCTGCCCGCGACGAACCGGGGCGGCCGATAGCGGTAATCCCGCTCCAGGCCTGCGAGGCGGCTATGGATCGAAAGCACCGCCTCCTCGGGCGGGCGGTCGGTGTGATGCACGAGGAAGGACCAGCCGAGCCGGCGCGTCATCTCGGCAAGATCGGTGCGATGGCGCTTGAGCCGCTCCTGGTAGCGCTCGCGCAAGGTCTCGGCGCGGCCGGCGATCACCCTGTCTCTGCCTTCGCTCGCCGCGAACTCGGTCCGGCCCGCATAGGGGAGCGTCTCCTCGGCGGGATCGAGCACCTCGATGAGATGGCCGCGTACCCCTTGCGCCGCGATCTCCTCGAACCGCTCGGCCATGTCGGCAATCGGCTCGAGAAAGTCGCTGAATAGAAGACATTCGGAGAATCGGCTAAGCTTGGCGTTGGGCGGCAGGCTCGCCTCGCTCGTGTCGCCCATGAGGACCTCGGCAACCCGGCGGGCGGCGGCCCGTCCGGTGAAAGGCGGCCGGCCAAAGACCCCGACGCGCTCGCCGCCGCGGGCGAGGAGCTCGGCGAGGGCAAGCGCAAGCACCAGGGCCCGGCTTTCCTTCGTGACACTGGCGAGCGACGAGCGGAAACGCATCGATGGCGACAGATCAACCCACAGCCACACCGTATGGGCAGCCTCCCACTCGCGCTCGCGCACGAACAAATGGTCGGAGCTTGCCGAACGGCGCCAATCGATGCCAGTCCGCGCGTCGTTCTGATCGAAATGACGGAACTGCCAGAACGTCTCACCGGGACCCGCGCGGCGGCGGCCATGCGTCCCATGGGCGACGGTGTGAGCGACGCGCTGCGACTCGATGAGGAGCACAGGCATGCGCGCCGCCAACCCATGGGCCTCGGCTTCCTCGCCCGAAAAGGACTGAAGCGTTTTCTGCCGCGCGTCCGCCAAGCTCAGATCACCCTAGCGGCTCAATGAGCCTCGCCACCATTTGGCTCATGTCGATCCCTTCGGCACGGGCGGCGAAGGTGAGCGCCATGCGGTGCTTGAGCACGGGCTCGGCAAGCTCGATCACGTCGTCGATGGAGGGTGCCAGCCGTCCTTCGATCATGGCCTTGGCGCGGACGGCAAGCATCAGCGCCTGGCTCGCACGGGGGCCTGGGCCCCAGGCGATCATGTCGTCAAGCTCCTGATCGATGCCGGTGCCGGGCCTTGCCGAGCGGACCAGCTTCAAAATCGCGTCCACCACCTGGTCGCCGACCGGCAACTGGCGCACGAGGCGCTGCGCCATCATCAGCTCGTCGGCGGAGAGGATGGTCTTCAGCGAGCGCTCCTCGACGCCAGTCGTGGCGAACAGCATGCGGCGCTCGGCGGCGGCGTCCGGATAAGAGACGTCGATCTGCAAGAGGAAGCGGTCGAGCTGGGCCTCGGGCAGGGGATAGGTGCCTTCCTGCTCGAGCGGGTTCTGAGTGGCGAGCACGTGGAAGGGGCGCGGCACGTCGTGGCGGACGCCGGCCACGGTGACATGATGCTCCTGCATCGCCTGGAGCAGCGCCGACTGCGTCTTGGGACTCGCGCGGTTGATCTCGTCGGCCATGAGGAGTTGGGTGAAGATCGGGCCCTTGACGAATCGGAAGCCGCGCCGGCCGCCCGTGCTCTCTTCCAGCACCTCCGAGCCCACGATATCGGAGGGCATCAGGTCGGGAGTGAACTGAATGCGCTTGTTCTCGAGCCCAAGCACGCCGCCAAGCGTCTCGACTAGGCTCGTTTTGGCGAGGCCCGGCACGCCGATCAGAAGGGCGTGGCCGCCGGACAGAAGCGTGATCAGGGCAAGGTCGATGACGCGGTCCTGGCCGAAAATGATAGACGCCGTGGTCTCGCGTACTCTCTTGATCTTGGCGCCAACCTCCTCGATACGATCGACGAGCTGGGCCTCGGTTTTGGCAAGTGTTGTCATGGCTTCAGTTTAGCTCGATCCTGGTCAGTAGGGGACTATAGGGCCAAAGGCCTCAGTAGGTAGAAACACTTTGAGCGGCAATTCGGTCACAATCGTGTTGGTTCCAGGCTCCTTGCGGATGCGCTCGCCGGCGGAGCAAAGAGACGGTCAGAAGCGGCATAGAGATGCCTGACCAAGACGAAGGAGGCGCTGTGGTAGCATCTGCAAAGGTCCCCGGCAAACGGCCTTCAGCCTCATTGCCAAAGCTTAATCTTTGCGGGGATATCGGGCTCAAGATCGGCCGCGATGGGACCTGGTATTACCGGGGAGGTCCGATCGGGAGAAAGAGGCTCGTCAAGCTCTTCGCCTCGGTGCTGCGCCTCGAGGACGACGGAAGCTACTACCTGGTGACGCCGGTGGAGAAGGTGCCCATCGAGGTCGAGACGCTGCCTTTCGTCGCGGTGGAGATGTGGCGGAAGGGAAGCGGCGAGGCGCAGAGCCTCAGCTTCCGCAGCAATGTGGACGATATGGTGACGGCTGGCCCTGAACATCCTCTCGGCTTTCAGGCCGGGCCAAAAGGGAGCTTCACCCCCTTCATTCTCGTGCGCGCCGGCTTGAAGGCGCGGCTCGCCCGTCCCGTCTATTACGAGCTCGCCGCCTTGGCGGTCGAGCCTCCCGGATCCGAGGCGCCTGGGGTGTGGAGCGGCGGGATGTTCTTCCCGTTCCCCCCGGCGGAAAGAAGCGGCGGCTGAGCCCACGCCTCGCCACTCGCTTTGTGGGGAAAGCGCCGCTATGGTGCGGTCCCGGAAAGAGGTCCGTGACTTTCGATGTTGCGCATTGCGCTGATCGACGTTCTTCTGTTCTCGCTGCCCTTTCTGATCTACGGGGCCTATATGGTCTCGGTCAAAGGCACGGCGCCCGCGGATCTTTGGCAGGGCGCGCCGATTTTCTGGCTCTTGGCCGCGGGATGCGGGCTTCTCCTTGTCACCTTGGCGACACTGATCCAATTCTCAGGCGGTCAGCCCGGCGGCACTTATCACCCGCCGACCACGGAGAACGGTGTTATCAAGCCCGGCGAGATTGACTGACGGCAGAGTCCCATGCCCGAGCACGCGTTGACGCGACCCTCCGCGCCCCCTTCGCTTAAAGGCACTGCGTGGCTGAAGCGCCCTGAGACGGAGCGTGTCTTCGCCGCGCTCACGACCTCGGGCGTCGAGACGCGCGCGGTCGGCGGCGCGGTGCGCGACGCCTTGCTCGGACGTCCCGTGACCGAGATCGATCTAGCCAGCACCGCGCTCCCGGAGCAGGTGATGGCGCTGGCGCGGAAGGCCGGCCTCAAGGCGGTCCCCACCGGGATCGAACATGGCACGGTCACCGTTGTTGTCGACGGCCTGCCCTTCGAGGTGACGACGCTCCGGCGCGACGTCGAGACCTTTGGGCGACATGCGACGGTCGCCTTCACCGAGGACTGGGTGGAGGACGCGCGACGCCGCGATTTCACGCTCAACGCCCTCTATGCCGGAAGTGACGGGACGGTGTTCGATCCGTTGGGCGGCTATGCCGATCTCGCCGCCGGCCGGGTGCGCTTCATCGGCGACGCTGAAGCCCGCATTAAAGAGGATTATTTGCGCATCCTGCGCTTCTTCCGCTTCAACGCTTATTACGGCAAGGGCCCGCTCGATCCGGAGGGACTGCGGGCCTGCGTCAGACTGCGTGTCGGTCTGGATCAGCTCTCGGCGGAACGGGTCGGGGCCGAGCTCAGGCGACTGCTCGTAGCGCCACAAGCGATGCGGGCCATCGGGGCGGTGTTCGATTACGGACTGTTGCCGGATCTGCTTGGCGGCGTGCCGCGGCTTGAGCGACTCGCGCGATTGATCGCGATCGAAGAGGCGCTCGGGCGCGTCCCCGACGCCACGCTGAGGTTGGCTGCCCTTGCCGTCTTCGTCGCGGAAGACGCCGAGCGGCTTGCCGCGCGCTTGCGCCTCTCCAATGCCGAGCAAGCGGTGCTTGCGCTCGGTGCGGCAGATCATGCCAAGAGCGGGCTCCCTGATGATGGCGCGGCCAAGCGGGCACTCTATCGGCTCGGGCCGAGCGCCTTTACCGCCCACGTGCTCATCGCCTGGGCTGACTCGGGAGCATCGCCTAACGATCCAAGCTGGCGCGAGGCGCTGAGCCTGCCTGAGCGCTGGCAGGCGCCGTCCTTCCCGTTGCGCGGCACCGACATCATGGCGCTTGGCGATGTCAAAGGGCCGGAGATCGGCGACATCCTGCGCCGGCTCGAAGCGGATTGGATCGCAGCCGGCTTCGCCTTCTCGCGGGAAGAGCTGCTCGCGCGTGCGGCCGAGCTCAGCCGAAGATCACCCAAGCAAGACCGATAAGGGTCGCCGCGACGGCGAGCGTGACCGGCACGGTGGCGATCTCGATCAGCACATCGCGGCCGCTTTCTTCGCCGGTGGCAAGCCCGACCTTGCTATTCAGAAACTCGCGAAAGCTAGTTTGCTTGGTCGGCCAGCGCGGGTCGGACAGGCTGAAGGATGCGAGCAACAGGAACAGCGCGAAGAAGATGGCGAAAAACAGGGTCACGATGGTGAGGTCCAAATCCACCCCACCGCTGCCGGCAAAGGCGATCCACACGACGGCGAGGAACCAGAGGACGGCGCCGATAGCAATCTTGATGACGATGGGGTGGACACCGGTTTCGCCGGCTTGCCCGTTCTCATCGGCCGGTCTGGTGGTGCGGTCTGACATGGCGGCCTCCATTGGTTACGGCCCCACGTCAGCCAAGTTTCCAATCGAGGATGAGATGGAAGGTTCCCCCGGCAAGATGGGCTTATTGACGCGGGGGTCAGGCGAGACGTTCGATGAGCGCCATGGCTGCGGCAGGAGCGCGCAGCTTGCCTTCATGGATGAAGTAGATGAATACGTCGCGCGGCTTGGCGTCGTGTTGGTGCGCGGCATCGACGAGCGGAAGGTCCGGCGGCGCCCCGCCCTTCGCCCAGATCTTGGCGCGCTCGGCCCAGGCATCTAGCGCTTTGGTCGGATAGGCTGTCGGAAGAGCGTCGCTGCCCTTCTGCAGCCGCGCATAAACCACCTCACCAGTGAGGTCGGCGATCGAAGGATAGTCCTCGGCCTCGGCGAAGGCCGTGGACACGCCGGCGCCGCGCAGAAGCTTGATGAACTCAGGCGTCCGGAAGCTCGCGTGGCGTGCCTCCACCACGTGGTTGAGCTTCAACCCGTCAAGCTCTCGCGGCAAATACTCGAGGAACCTGGCGAAGTCCGGCTCATCGAATCTCTTGAAGGGCGCAAATTGCCACAGCACAGGGCCGAGCTTGTCGCCAAGCTCGGCGAGGCCCGAGTCGAGAAAGCGGCGGATGAAGTTGCCCGTTTCGGCGAGAACCTTCTGCTGCGTGACGAGGCGCGGGCCTTTGACGGAGAAGACGAAACCGTCGGGCGCGGCCGCGGCCCAGTTGCGGAAGCTCTTAGGACTTTGCAGCCGGTAATGGGTGGCGTTGATCTCGATCGAGGTGAGATGCGATGCGGCGTAGGCAAGCTCCTCGGCTTGCTTCAAGCCTTGGGGATAAAACACCCCGCGCCAGGGCGCGTAGGTCCACCCGCCGATGCCGACGCGTATGCGCCCTGACTCTTTCCTGCGCGTCATCGGCGCAGAGTGCCTGAGGGCGCGCTCCACTCAAGAAGATTCTCTCGCGTCAGCTTGCCGCGGTAGCCGCGGTTTGGAACAAGGACTGCCAGCCGACCCCCGACGTAAACAGTGCACAGAGCTGGACGAGAAGGGGCTTATCCGGGTCGAAGGCATTCTTGTAAACTGCAGGCAACAATAAGATCGCCATCAGAAGGGCGAATCCCGCTCTCGCCATCAGACTCCAGAAATCGAAATTGAACGTCTCCGAGTCGATGTAACTGCGGAGGAGCGGGTCCACCAACACCCCCAACGTCACGGCCCCATATTGCGGCAGCACCGGCGCGTGCTTCACGCTCGGTTCAGCACCCTCCGTTGCCCTGGCAATGAGCTCTCTATCAGCCTCCTGCCGGCGGCGCGCTGGTGACTGAAGATCGAAATAGCGAATGAACTGGTTGAGCACGGTGCCCCTCCCGCTGCTACACCAAAAAAGGGCGCTAAATGTAACTGCAATCTATGCGGGAGGGCAATTCAAAAGGAGGAGGGGCGCCAAAAGGAAGAGCCGCGCCCGAGGGCGCGGCTCAATACGCAGGGGGTACAGATACGCAGAGACGCGAACTAACTCACGCAACCGACGCGTACTGACGCAACAAAACCTTGTTTGAGCATCATCTTTTCGGAAAACCGGTTCCCACTTTTCCGGATGATGCTTAGAAGTCCATGTCGCCCATGCCGCCGCCTCCCGGAGGCATGGCAGGCCCCTTCTTCTTCGGCTTCTCGGCCACCATGGCCTCGGTGGTGATGAGGAGGCCGGCCACGGACGCGGCATCCTGGAGCGCCGTGCGCACCACCTTGGCGGGGTCGATCACGCCCTGCTTGACGAGGTTGCCGTACTCGCCGGTCGCGGCGTTATAGCCGAAGGCGTAGTCGTCCTTGTCGACGATCTTGCCCACGACCACCGCGCCGTCCTCGCCGGCATTCTCGGCGATCTGGCGCGCGGGCGCCTGAATGGCGCGGCGCACGATGTTGATGCCGACCTTCTGGTCGTCATTGGCAGCGTTCAGCCTGTCGAGCACCTTCTGGGAGCGGATCAGGGCCACGCCGCCGCCCGGCAGGATGCCTTCCTCGACGGCCGCGCGGGTCGCGTTCAACGCATCGTCGACGCGATCCTTCCGCTCCTTTACCTCCATCTCGGTCGCGCCGCCGACCTTGATCACGGCGACGCCGCCGGCGAGCTTGGCAAGCCGCTCCTGGAGCTTCTCGCGGTCGTAGTCGGAGGTGGTGTCCTCGATCTGCTGCTTGATCTGGGCGACACGCGCCACGATGTCGGCCTTCTTGCCGGCACCATCGACGATGGTGGTGTCGTCCTTGGTGATGACTACCTTCTTGGCGCGCCCGAGCATGTCGAGCGTGACATTCTCGAGCTTGATGCCGAGATCCTCGGAGATCACCTGGCCGCCGGTCAAGACGGCGATGTCCTGCAGCATGGCTTTGCGGCGGTCGCCGAAGCCGGGCGCCTTGACCGCGGCGACCTTCAGGCCGCCACGCAGCTTGTTGACCACGAGCGTGGCAAGCGCCTCGCCCTCGACGTCCTCGGCGATGACGAGCAGCGGCTTGCCGGATTGGACGACGGCCTCGAGCAGCGGCAGGATCGACTGGAGGTTGGAGAGCTTCTTCTCGTTGATGAGGATGTAGGGGCTCTCCAGCTCGACGCGCATCTTGTCGGCGTCGGTGATGAAATAGGGGGAGATGTAGCCGCGGTCGAACTGCATGCCCTCGACCACTTCGAGCTCGGTCTCGAGCGCCTTGGCCTCCTCCACCGTGATCACGCCGTCATTGCCGACCTTCTGCATGGCCTCGGCAATGAAGCGCCCGATCTCCTGATCGCCATTGGCCGAGATGGTGCCGACCTGGGCGATCTCTTCGTTGGAGGTGACCTTCTTGGCCTTCGACTTGAGCTCGTTGACGATGGCGTTGACCGCAAGATCGACGCCGCGCTTCAGGTCCATGGGGTTGGACCCGGCGGCGACCGATTTCGCGCCTTCCTTGACGATGGCCTGAGCGAGAAGGGTCGCGGTGGTGGTGCCGTCGCCGGCGGTATCGGAGGTCTTCGAGGCGACCTCGCGCACCATCTGCGCGCCCATGTTCTCGAACTTGTCCTCAAGCTCGATCTCCTTCGCCACCGTCACGCCGTCCTTGGTGATGCGCGGCGCGCCGAAGGACTTCTCGAGCACGACGTTGCGGCCCTTGGGGCCGAGCGTCACCTTGACCGCATTGGCCAAGATGTCGACGCCGTGCAGCATGCGCTCGCGGGCGTCTTGTCCAAATTTCACTTCCTTGGCAGTCATGTTCTTTTCTCCACTGGGGGGCCTCACCCCGAGGAGCCAGCTAAGCCGGCGTCTCGAAGGGTGAACTTCGAATTCGTGGTCTCATCCTTCGAGAGGCGCTTTCCCGCGCTCCTCAGGATTAGGAACGATGTCTTTTACGCAGCCTTCTTCTTTTTGACGGCGGCTCCCTCGAGCACGCCGAGGATGTCGCTCTCCTTCATGATGAGGAGTTCCTCACCGTCGAGTTTGACCTCGGTGCCCGACCATTTGCCGAACAGCACCCGGTCGCCGGGCTTCACGTCGAGGGGTTGAACCTTGCCCTTGTCGTCCGGAGCGCCGGGGCCGACGGCGACGATCTCACCCTGCTGCGGCTTCTCCTTGGCGGTGTCGGGAATGATGATGCCGCCTCTCGTCCTTTCGTCCTCCTCGATCCGGCGCACGACGACGCGATCATGCAATGGACGAAACTTCATCTTGTGACCTCCTCCAGGCAGATTGTGATTGAACGGCCGCCCGCGTGGGCGCGCCCGCGGGCTATGTAGATTCGGCTTTTAGCACTTTCAAGGGGCGAGTGCCAGGCGTTAGCAATTGTCCGGCGTTGCTGCCAAGCAGCTGATTCAATTCGGGAAATGCTCTAGACGCAACCAGGCTCGGGGGTTAAGACTTAGAAAACTGAAAAAGACTGACCAGCAGGGTACGAAGCCATGGACACTGCCTTCCTTCGCCAGATCGAGGGGTTCTCGCTGACCACGGCGGAAATTCTCTATCGCTTGCCGGATCACCCGAAGCTTCTGCAAAGCTATATCTGGCAGGACTACGACCTCGCCCCGCGCTTCCCCAAGCTCCTCGACTTCCTCGATTTCTGGGACGCCAATCTCGACGGCGCGCTGTACCGCATTCGCGTCGCACATCGGAGGCTGATCGCGCCGGCGGAGTTCAGCTTCATCGAGGGCGAGCTCCGTCTGCACTGATAGATCGCGCCTGCCGTCGATCTGCCGCGCAGGGGGTCGCCATCCCAGCCGTCCCGTGGCAAGCTCCGATAGATTTCCCGGCGCGATGAGAGGTGGGCGATGTGGCGGTGGCTCGCAGTTTTCCTGTTCGGCGGTGTGTTGGGCGCGGCATTCGGCGTGGCGCTCGGCTTCTTCCTGTTTCCTTACGTCTTCCCGCCACCCGAGGCGAAGGAGCAGCTCACCCAGGCCGAGGCGGGCAAGCTCGTCGCCAAGGGCAATTTCATCCAGCCCAATCCCAATGACCCGATCCATTATGGCAAGGGCGAGGTCAGCGTCTATGCGGGGACGGTGTTCCTCGGCGAGGACTTCGAGGTGGGCCCCGGTCCCGACTTCCACGTTTATCTCGTGCCGAAGGCCGATATTCGCTCATCGAGCGACGTGGGCGACACGATGTTCGTGGACCTTGGGCGCTTGCGCGCCTTCAAGGGTAGCCAGAAATATCCGGTCCCCGCAGGCGTCGACCTCGCCAAGTTTCCGAGCGTGGTAATTTGGTGCCAGCAGTTTTCGGTGCTGATCTCGCCCGCCGATCTCACCTTCGAGCAAAAAAGCTGAGTGGCGGCGTCATTCCGGCGCAAGCCGAATCCAGAGCAGCTTACTTAGGTGTGAACTGCATCCCGACTTGCGCCGGGATGACTCGAACTGGCTGTAGGTTCCTGCCCAAACTCGTAGATATGTGCCTTCTCGCGCTCGAGCACCGGCTTCAGCGAGCGGAACGCCTTCGGATAGAGATAGAAGGGAACCCGCGGGAACAGGTGATGGATCAGGTGGAAGTTCTGGAACATATAGAGCCAGTTCACGACGGGCTCCATGATCTTGCCCTTCACCCAGAACACATTGGTGTCGCGATAGCGCTCATGCACCTCGTGCGGCTTGTGGGTGAGATAGGCGAAGAAGTAGATGATCAGCGCCGAGGCGAGGATGTGGGGGAAGATCCACAGCATCAACACCTCGCGCCAATAGCCGTACACCGACAGCGCCAAGGCGGTCCCGTAGAAGAGCGCGTGCATCGCCGCGATGTGGAGGGTGAGCGGCCGCATGCCCGGGATGTGTGCATGGAAGGCGATGTGCTTCCAGAAATACTGATGATACCAGAACACGATGGTGAGGCAGCGGAAGAGAACGAGGAACGGGTTGTTGACGCTGACCCAATGGTCGGGGTCGATCTCGGGGTTGTTGGTGTCGCGGTGGTGGGCGAGATGCATGTAGCGGAAGGCTTTGTACTCATGCAGCAGGATCGCGCCGCACACATAGCCGACGAGATGGTTGACCCAGAGATAGCGTGAGTCCTTGCCGGCGATATTGCCGTGGCATGCCTCGTGCAGCGGCGTCTGGTCGGCATAGAGGATCAGCGTGTTGAGGATGAGCCCGAGCCAGAGCGGGATGATTTGCATTGTCGCCAAGGTGGTGACGAGGGCGAAGGCGGCAACGATGCCAGCTGCGAGCAGCACCGTGGGCCAGGCCACCATGCCCTGATAGGGCTTGACCAGACTAAGCGCCTGCCGGTCGGCGGGCGCATTAGGGGCGTCGCGCGGCCTCTCGATTTCAGGGCCAACGGTGGTGGCGAGGCTCATGGTCCAGAGTCCTTCTTCAGTCCCCCGTAACGGCGTTTGCCCGGCCCGAATATCCCGGGCCGGCGCTCTAGTTGGACTCATCCCGGAACGACGTAAATTTTGCGCCGCGTCGCGGCCTCATTCAAGACACAATGGGGGCCAAATGCGGCACGAGTTGCCGCAGGGGTAAACGGAGCGTCAAAAACCTTAGGGTTTCTGAGAGGTTACGCTCTCGCGGCGGATTGGCGCGGCGCGCGGCGAGGGCGCCCCGACGATGGGCCCGATGGGCCCTTGGTGAAGAAGCAAAGCCTGCCGCCCGGCGTGATTCGGCCGGGTCCGGCAGGCTCGCAAACCAAAGATCCGCGTCAGCTACTGGCAGAAATAGGGCAGGCCGTCATAGCCCCTAAAGTAGCCGGTGCGCGCGTTGAAGCTCCGATAGCGCTGGGCGCAGTAGGTGTACCACTCAGGTGTCCAAGGCGGCGGCCCGTAGCCGGGTCCGTAAGCGGCGGGACCGTAGGCCGGCTCATAGTCATCGTCCGGCACCACATAGACTTCGCGCGGCGCGAGCGCCGAGCCGACGATGGCGCCGACGCCGAAGCCGAGAAGGCCGGCGCCCCAGCCGCCGCCGCCGTGGTGGTGGTATCCGCGGCCCGCTTCGGCGGGTGCGGATAGTGCAAGCGTGCCCAAGCCGATCAGCGCCGCGGCGGCGATGGCTTTCAAAGTTCCATTGGTCATTGGTGTGTCCAAGTCCGTTTAGCGTGGTGCCCGCCAAAGTGCCCCTAAGCGGGCGGGAGGTTCCCCAGGGATTGGGATCAGCCGAGTTAGCACTCGATTTTTGGCAAAATAGAGCCGCCAGAATGAATCACCCGTTAAGTCTCTCAATGCCATGCCCGCGAAGGCGGGCATCCAGTAACCCCTGGCCTTCGCAGTAACGACCTGCGGTGGTTACTGGATCGCCCGGTCAAGCCGGGCGATGACATGAACATCTGGTGAGGGACTGAACCTAATAAAAAACCGCCGGGCACGAAGCCCGGCGGTCTCAATCAGGTGCTAGCCGCGCTTAGTTAGGCGAGCTGGACGTTGGCGGCCTGCTTACCGCGGCCGCGGCGGTCGTCCTCGATCTCGAAGGAGACTTTGTCGCCTTCATTGAGGGCGGGTACGCCAGACCGCTCGAGAGCGGAGGCGTGTACGAAGACGTCCTTGCCGCCGTCCTCCGGCTGAATGAAGCCGAAGCCGCGCGCATGATTGAAGAATTTCACTGTGCCGTTGACACGAGCCATAGGGGAATTTCCT
>Ga0214473_10009005_pt1 | contig 11805 bp, 12 predicted proteins | sample RVTome_7_FD_203509 | JGI IMG/M metagenome (GOLD analysis project Ga0214473, IMG submission 203509) | Soil microbial communities from uranium-contaminated site in the Upper Colorado River Basin, Wyoming, United States - RVT98D197 | ecosystem: Environmental > Terrestrial > Soil > Contaminated >...
TCGCTGCCGAACCGCATCGTGACCGCGGCGGCGGATGCCTTCCCGATGATTCCAAACACGCCGAATGTGAGGCCGGCACCCACGGCGAGTCCGCCCTTGAGCGTATCCCTGCGCGTGAACGCACGGTCTGACGTGGCGCTCTTTGTTCCTGATTGATCCTTGATTTGTTTGTTCGACATGGCCATCCTCCACCGTTATGTGTTGAGGGCATAGGAAATTTACGCCCCCTTTTCCGTTGTCCGGACGTATATCACAGGCCCGGCGAGTGGTCAATCGCACGAGTGTCTGGTGAAAATTCTGCTCTCGCTGGAATCATTCGAACCCCGCGTCGGCTCGGGGAGGTTGGTTTCGTCGCAGTTTGACTCTGGACGGCGTGGTAAAGCAGGTGAGCGCAGATGCTCAGGAAAAACCGGAGCCGGGCAACCCGGCCATCAAGTCAGTTCAGGACGCGGCCTATCGCGCGTTAATCAACTTGAGCAGCGACTATCTCCAGAGCCAGGGCCGGCAACTGCGCCTCTTCCCCGGCATGCTGGTCAACGCCGAGATCCACCTCGGCACGCGCACGGTACTCGAGTATCTCCTCTCGCCGGTCCAAAAGGTCGCCTGATCCCTCACCCCTTCCCCCTCTCCCGAGAGGCGAGGGGAAATGTACAGCGCGGCAGTGGCCTGTCGGTCAATTCCGCGAGAACTGGATGGAGGCGGGGCGGGAGCGTTAGTCGATGAAAAAGTTTCACTGACCCCATTCGAGATGACGCTGCGGATGGCGTCGATCACGAGTTCCGGCCCGGTCAACGGACCTTTTGATCCGTTGGTGAGCAGTGGCGGCGAAGCCAGGCCCGCGCGTGGCGGATGCCGGCCCACACGAGCGCCAGCGCGAGCGGGACACCCCAGAATATCACGGGGTCGTAAAAGTACTCGGAAAACCAGTCCAGCATTCGGCGCGGTCAAGCCGCTGGCTGGCGCCAGAGCCGCGGGAAAAACGCTCCGACTCGCGCTTGGTAGCGCAGGTAGTCCTCCCCGAAGATCCTGACCAGGCGCCGCTCTTCGTAGTAGCCCCCGATCAGCATGTAGGCCGCGTACATGGCCGTGTAGATGAGGTTGTTCACGGAGGGGCCGCTCGTGAGCAGGAAAAGTAGCCCTCCCACCAACATTGGGTGGCGCACCCACCCGTAGACCCCAATCACCACCAGCCGATGCGTACCGAAGAGCTCCACGGTCGCGGGCCGGACGGGCATTCCAAGGAGCGCGGGGAGGCCTTGCCAAGCCTGCTTCAAGCCCAGGAATTCCAGATAATCGCTCTGGAAGAACGCGACATAGAGGAGGACAACGGACCCGAGATGGAGGACGGTGATCGCTTGCCAGAGCCAGTCGGGATAGACGATTAGCCAGACATCGTTTTCAGTGTGCCGGGTCCAGTGGAGCGCCGCCACGCCGTAATAGAGCGCCACGAAGCTCAGGGCGCAATAGAAGAGCCGCCAGAAATGCTCGACAAAAAACGGGTTCGTCCAACGGGCGAGCGCGTTCTTGAACGGCTCCCGCGCTCCGATCGAATGGAGGAGGCCAAACAGCCCAAACGCGACGAGCGATGGCCAGTAGTCTCCAAGGAGCGAGACCGCCGTTTCGTGAGGCACGGCAGGGCGAGGGTCGTGTTAGCCCTTTTTCTTCGCCGACTGGTAGGCCTCGATGGCCCTCCTCAGGTCGTCATAGGCCTCGCAGCCTCCCGGGCAAACGCTCTGGAGCTTCGCTAGCCGCTCCCGCGCCTTTTCCGGCTCCCCGATCATGAGATACAGCTCGCCCAAATACTCGTTGGCTCCCCGATGGTCCGGGTTGATTGCCAGTGCTCTCTGATACGCGGCCAGAGATGGGTCGAATTGTTTCAACTTCCGGTGACTGAAGCCCACGTAGTTCCAGGCGTCAGCGTTGCGCGGCTCGGCTTGGACCACCTTCTGGAGCAGGGCCAGGGCGCGTTGGAAGTCGCCCGCCTGCACGGCTTTCACTCCGAGGTCGTAGTCGCTTGGTTGGGCCCTTGGCGGGACCGAGGGTCGGGATGTGCTGCTCGAGCCTGCCGCCATAGCGGGAGAGACGAGTGCGAGAATCAATGCAATAGCTAAGAGACCAGTGCCGAGAGATCTGGCTTTGAACAAGGTATTTCTCCTCGTGATGGGGGACGGGATTTACGCAGGAGTAAACACGCCCCGGTGGGCGTCTATTCCCGATTAGAAAAGGTGCGCGCCCCTTTTCTCTCATCGGGCAGCATTGCGCATCCAGACCCGCTCGATCCAGACCGGCGGCGATCGCGCGCGCCGCCTGCGGATGATTAGGGTGCGGTGCGCCCGGTGGTCCTTTTCAATTTTAGAAATATCTGCGCGTTGGGGCAGAAGCTATTGTCGCCTTCAACTTTTCCGGCGAGCCATCTGTCGCACAAGTCTTCGGACCGGCACCTGCCACACCGGCTCCGCACGTCTTGTATGATGGCCTCGGTGTCACCATGCCTGGCAACTTCGGGGTCCACGCCAGCACGTGTCAGCATGTGCATCATGCGCCTTTCCGAGGCAGCCGCCATGTGTCTTGAAAACCACACGACCAGGGCAACGCTCACGGTCACCATAAATATGGCCACGCCGATCTCGAACAATGTTGGGTTCATGGTCCAGTTCTCCTATTGACTCCATTAGTTATGCTCCTACCGGACCGTAGGCGCTGCCTTGAGATAGATCAATAAAAGGGGGGGGAAACGCCGGAGCCGGCGATCCTATGCTGCCTGCGGGCGGCTTGGACGCTGTGGGCGGTGGTGCGCTGGCTGCTGGCTTTCCCGTTTGCCCGGGCTGTCCCTGTTGATGCGGGGAACCCGTTGCGGGTCAGTTCATTGCGGTAGCATATTGGGCGTTCGAATCGATACTTGATCTGGGCGTCGCCGCCCGTCTCATCGCGTTGGAGAGCATCGTTAATTTCAAGGGAGGAAGCAATGCGAATCTACTGGCGGATGACCGCGATCGTTGGATTGCTGCTCGCGGCGAGCGGCGTGCATGCCCAGCAGACGTACCCGACCAGGCCGATCCGGCTGATCGTGCCGTTCCCGTCCGGCGGCCAGACCGACATCGTGGCGCGCATGCTGGCGCAAAAACTCACCGAGAGCTTCAAGCAAACGGTGGTGGTGGACAACCGCCCCGGCGGCGGCGGCACCATCGGCACCGAAATCGCAGTGAAGACGAACCCCGACGGCTACTCCATGATCATGGTATCGGCCTCCTACGCCACCAACGCGTCGCTCTACAAGCTATCCTACGACCCGGTGAACGATGTAGTGCCGATTGTGCTGATCGGCGAGACCGGCTTCGTGGCGACAGTCAATCTCTCGGGATCCATCAAGAGCGTCAAGGAACTGATTGCGTATGACAAGGTGAATCCGGGCAGGCAAAACTATGCCTCCGGCGGCACCGGCAGCAGCACCCACTTCGCCACCGAGCTCTTCAACCAGATGGCCGGCACCAGGATGGCGCACGTGCCGTACAAGGGCACCGGCCTCGGACTGAACGATTTGCTCGGCGGGCAGATTCAGGTCATCTTCGGCGGCTTTAACCAGATGTTCCCGCAGATCAAATCGAACCGCGTGCGCGGCATTGCGGTGACGACCGCCAAGCGCTCCAACGCCGTGCCTGATATCCCGACCGTGGGTGAAACCGTCCCGGGTTATGAAGCCGTGCAGTGGTTCGCCATCTGGGGCCCGAAGGCATTTCCCAAGGAACTCGTCGCACGCTGGAACAGGGAGATCAACCGCGTCCTGCAGCTATCCGACGTGAAAAAGATCATGGCGGGCGATGGCGTGGAGCCCGCCGGCGGCTCGCCGGAGCGCTTCCGCGAAGTGCTCAGGCGCGACGTCGCGAAGTGGCAGCAAGTGGTCAAGATTGCCGGCATCAAAACGGGAAGCTGATCTTATCGGTGATCCGGCCGGAACACCGCGAATACCTTGCCGGAAGTCGAGATCCACGATTCCAGGAACACCGATGGAGGAGGAGACATGGCAACCAGTGCATTGCAAATCAGCCGAACCTGGTCCTTCGCTGCGGGGGCGTGTGCCGCTGCGGTGCTGATCGCCGCACCGGGCGCTGCGCCAGCCCAGGCGTGGAAGCCCCAGCAGCCGGTGGAGGTCATCGTGGGCTCGGCGGCGGGCAGCAGCCCCGACACCATGGCGCGCGCCATCCAGCGCATCTGGCAGGAGAAACGCCTGGTGGAGGTCCCCGCGAACGTCGTGAACCGGGTCGGCGGCGGCAACACGATCGCGTGGAATTTCCTGAGCCAGCGGCCCGGCGACGGGCATTTCCTGATGGTCTCCAACATCAATCTCTCCGCCGGCCATCTCACGGGCACCACGACCTGGAGCTACCGCGATTTCACCTCGCTCGGCATCCTGTTTCACGAATACATCGCGCTCTCGGTCATCGTGGACTCCCCCATCAAGGACGGCAGGGACCTCCTCGCGCGGCTGAAGAACGACCCCGGCTCGGCCAGCCTCGCGGTCTCATCGGTCGCGGGCGGCGCGAATCACATTGGCGCGGGCCTGGTGTTCAAGCAGACGGGCATCGACGTGAAGAAGGTGCGGACGGTGGTGTTCGATTCGGCGGGCAAGGCGATGACCGCCCTGCTCGGCGGCCACGTGGACACGGTGTCCTCGAGCATCACGGCGGCGCTGCGGCAGGTGCGGGCCGGCAAGGTGCGGGTCCTTGGCGTAACGGCACCACGCCGTCTTGGCGGGGAGATGGCGCAGTTTCCGACGTGGCGGGAACTGGGCGCGGAGGTCGACTTCTCCAATTACCGGGGCTTCATCGGCCCCCAGGGATTGAGCGAGGCCCAGGTCGCCTATTGGGAAGGCGTGCTCGCCGGGCTGGACCGGGACGAGGGCTGGCGGGCGTACCTGGAGCAAAACCAGCTCGACCGGCAGCTCATGAACGGCCGCGACGCCCGTCAGTACTTGGAGGACCTCGCCGTTCCGCTCAAGGGCGTCCTCGGCGATCTCGGGCTGTTGAAGTAACGTAATCGGGCGGAACGCCATGGAACCGATCTTCGTCGTGAATCCGGAACAGCGCGCCATCCTGGATACCGTCGCACGGTTCGTCGAGGAGGAGGTGAGGCCGCGCGCGGCCAGGCTCGACGCCGACCCGGATCCCGCGGCGGGGTTTTCCTGGGAGATCGTGGAGAAGGCCCACGAGGTGGGCATCCGGACGATGACGCTGTCCGAGAAATGGGGCGGCCTGGGGACCGACTCCCTGACCACCGCCATGGTGATCGAGGAGCTGGCGAAGGGGGACATCGGCGTGTCCGTCATCTTCGCGCAGACGCTCAAGATCGCCCAGATCATGGAGAAAGCGCTCAACACGGAGCAGCAGGCGCGTGTCCTGCCAAAGTTCGCGTCCGACCCGCGCGGCATGCTCGCCATCGGGATTACGGAGCCGGACAACGCCTCCAACTATTTTCTGCCCCATCCGACGCCGTTTCGCACCAGCGCGAAGAAGGCTGACGGCGGCTGGATCCTGAACGGGCTGAAGCATTTCATCTCGAACGGCAACCGGGCAAGCTTCTACCTGCTGTTCGCGCAGACCGAGCCGGGCAAGCCGCTGGCCGAAGGCTCGACCTGCTTTCTCCTCGAGCGCGGCCGCCCCGGCTTCACCATCGGGCGGGTGCACGACAAGATGGGCGAGCGGCTCGCCAACAACGCCGAGCTGGTGTTCCAGGACTGCTTCGTGCCGGACGAGAACGTTGTTGGCGAGCCGGGCAAGGGATACAGCGTCCTGGTGCAATTCTTCCCGCAGAGCAATGCGTACGCCGCGGCGACGATCCTCGGCGTCGCCGTCGCGCTGCACCGCAAGGCGATCGAGTGGGCGCAGTTGCGCGTGCAGGGCGGCAAGCCTCTAATCGAGCATGACGGCATCCGCGCGCAACTCGCGGAGATGCGCATGCTGATCGATGCTTCCCGCTCGTATCTCCACCGCGCGGCGTGGCTCGCGGACCACCCGGAGCACGGCTGGGACAGGACGCTGGGGGCGCTGCCCAAGGCGATGGCGGCGCAGGCGGCCTGGAAGGTCGCGACCTGGACCATGGAAATCCACGGCGGGCATGGTTACATGAAGGAATTCGGCGTGGAAAAGCTGGTGCGCGATGCGGCGGCGTTTCTCCATTCGGACGGCGTGAACCGCACGCTGTTTCTCAAGGCCGCCAACTTCATGTTTCGGGACTGAACGGCGGCTCCGCGGGGCGACACGCATGAAAGCAATGGTTCTGAAGGGCCCGAATACGCCGTTCGAGCTGATGGACGTTCCCGACCCCGTGGCGGGCCCTGGCGAAGCGGTCGCCCGCGTGCTGGCCTGCGGCGCCGGATTGACCATCCAGCACATCAAGGCGGGACGGATCGCGGCCGAATTCCCGCGCATTATCGGCCATGAAATCACCGCGGAAATCGTCGAGGCGGGGGCGGGCGTGAGGGGACTCGCCGTCGGCGATGCGGTCACCGCCTACTATTACCTCAACTGCGGCCATTGCCGCTGGTGCCTGGCGAGCCTGGAGCCGCTGTGCGAGAACTCGGGCGGCAACGTCGGGCGGAATTGCGACGGTGGATACGCCCAGTACATCAAGCTTCCCGCGCACGTCTTCATCAAGCTGCCCGCGGGCCTTGACTACAAGGCGCACCCGGCGGAGATTGGCGTGATCACCGATGCGCTCGCCACCCCGTACAAGGTGCTCAAGCGGGCTCGCGTCAAGGCCGGGGAGACCGTCGCGGTGTTCGGCGCCGGCGGCGGCGTGGGGATCCATCAGGTGATGATGGCGAAATGGGCGAAGGCGAGGGTGATTGCCGTCGATGTTACGCGCGCCAAGCTCGACGCCTGCCTCAAGGCTGGCGCCGACGCCGTAATCGACGCCTCGGCTTGCGACCCGGCCACGGCGTTGCGCGACCTCACGCACGGGCAGGGCGTCGATGTCGCCATCGATTACGTCTCGGCCACGGCGACGCTCGAAGCCGGGGTCAAGGCGTTGGGGCGGCGGGGGCGGCTGGTCACGCTGGGAGGAGCCGGCAAAACTTTCCAGACGTCCTCGCTCGAGATCATGCTCGGCGAGCAGGATCTGCTCGGCAGCCGCTACGTTACACGCACCGAGATCCTCGAGACGCTCGACATCGTCGCCCGCGGCGAAGTGTGGCCGCTCGTCAGCGATGTCCGGCCCCTCGCGCAGGCCGAGGCGCTGCACGAGCGGCTGGAGCGAGGCGAGATCACCGGGCGCGCGGCGTTGCTCGTCGGATGACGCGAATGACGAATGGGGTCAGACCCTGAGGTCTCCCCCTTCGATCTGACTTGACGGATCAATCAAGGACATCTAGTGTTGTGTCGAAGAGAAGGGTAGGGCCTGCTGGGAGCCGCACCCGCGCAGGGCGCGTCGCCACCGGTTCAAAACGAGATTTTGACATGTCCGGCAAGAAGATCCTCGCCGTCATCGGCGCCACCGGAGCCCAGGGCGGAGGCCTCGTGCGCGCCATCCTCGCCGACCCGGAGAGGCGGTTCACCGCACGGGCGATCACGCGCAAGACCGACTCCGACAAGGCGCGCGCGCTCGCCGCTGCGGGCGCAGAGGTGGTGGCCGGCGACGCCGAGGACTCGGCCTCCCTCGAACGCGCCTTCGCGGGTGCCCACGGCGCCTTTGCAGTCACGAATTTCTGGGAGCACTTCTCGGCCGAGCGCGAGTTGAAACAGGCGGTGGCGATGGCGCGTGCGACGAAGGCCGCGGGCGTCGCGCACGCGGTCTGGTCGACGCTCGAGGACACGCGCCTCTCGTTCCCGCTCGACGACCCACGCCTGAAGACCTTGCAGGGGAAGTACAAGGTGCCGCATTTCGACGCCAAGGGCGAGGCGGACGCGGTCTTCGCTGCGGAGGGCGCGCCGACCAGCTATCTGATGAACGCCTTCTACTGGGAGAACTTCATCTTCTTCGGACAGGGTCCGCGGCGCGGAGCCGACGGCCGCGTCGTGCTCGCGCTGCCGCTCGGCGGGGGCAAGCTGCCGGGAATCGGGGCCGAGGACATCGGCAAGTGCGCGTTCGGGATTTTCCGGCGCGGGCCGGAGGTCGCCGGACAGCGGTTCGGCATCGCCGGCGAGATACTCTCGGGCCTGGAGTACGCCGCTGCGTTCGCGCGCCACCTCGGGGCGCCGGTCTCGTTCTACGACATCCCGTTCGACGACTACCGGGCGCTCGGCTTCCCGGGGGCGGACGACATGGGGAACATGTTTCAGCACCACTCCATCTTGGGTGAGGAGTTCCTGCGTCTCCGCTCGCCCGAGGTTGCGCGCGCGTTGAACCCGGCACTCCAGACGTTCGACCTCTGGCTCGGCGCGAACGCATCGCGCATCCCGCTCGGCTGAGACCGAGGGTTCAGTTCCTGGCTGGCGGCGCGGCTTCGGTCGCGCCGCCCGCGCATGCACACCCTGGGCTGGCGGTAAATGGGGTCGGGTCCACATTTCAACCTGAAAAAGTGAACCCGGCCCTATTTTATTGAAGCGAAATCACCGGGCGCGCGGCGTTGCTCGTCGGTTGACGGGAATGGGGCCAAACCCCATTTAAACGCCGGTGAGCCAGGCGCAGGGCCTCACCGGCGAGTTTTCTTGCGACTCGATGCTTACTTGACCGGCGCCATCAAGTGCTGGTACGGCGTACCGGCCCACATCACGTAGGGCATTGATGTGTCGGGGTTCGCGCTTTTCGGATAAGTATCGTAGAAACCGGCGTCGGCGCCGACGATCATGATGTGTGGTCCGGTCTTGATCCAATTATTATTGGGCGCGGGTTTTGCTGCATAGGGGTCGGTATTGCTGGCGTCAGTTCCACCCGCCAGCATGTACATGAGGCCGACCTTGCCGGCCGTGGGCGGCTTGTGCGCGACCCACGCCTCGACCCACTCCATGGAGTTCTTGTCCATGCACATGGGATCAGGACCGGGAGTCGCCGGATTGTCCGGCATGCAGGTGAAGCCGTTCGTTCCCTTGCGCAGAGTGCGCATTTTCCCGTCGGCCTCCATGGCCACGATGGTCGCGCCCTTCGAGACCTTGGCCGGTGCCGCGGACATCGCGCTCGCGATCATTTTCTTGTCGGTGGCCGCTTCCTTCTTCGCGTCTGCGGCATACGCATTCGTCGTCAACGCGAGCGATGAGACGATCATCATCAATATGCCGCTCGCCATGCTGTTCAATTCGCGCATTCACGCCCCCTTCAGTTAGTTCGTTGTATAGAAGTGTTGAAGAACAAGAATCCCCACATACGATGCAAGGCTAGGCTATCGCTCCATCAACTCCGCGTCAACATGATCCTCGTTGCGATCGCATCATGGTGGCCATTAGGGCATATATAATGTGCGGGCCGCGAACGCCGCGTCGAAGCCGGACATGGGCGGCGCGTGCCGCAAGGCGTGAATGTTGAGCCTTGACCTTGAGATCACAACTTTAGGGAACTCCGTGAAAAAGGGAAAAAGCATGAAATATTTTGTGATTGTGTTGTTGCCTGCGCTGGCAATCCTGGGATGTACGGATAATAAGCAGGCTGGCGTAGCAACCGGGCGTCTGCTCGGCGCCAATTCCAGCGTGGGTAACGGGACGGTGTCCAGCTACGCCGAGTTCGACAAGAACGGGGCACCCAGAGCCATCGGCATCGTTTTCCAGGCGAGCGCTTTGGACGGCCTTCCCGCCGAAGGTTCTGATGGGCATCACTGTTTCGACCAGGACAAGGACGGGAAGATCGACCTGCAGAAGGAGTGCATGGGAACCTATGAGTGGGTCGTCCCGCTGCCCAGCGAGGTGGCTCGGCGTTCAGACATCCCGTTCAAATGGGCGGGTCTGAACTGGAACCCGCACGGACATCTCCCTCCCAAGGTGTATGACCTCCCGCACTTCGACGTTCACTTCTATATCGAACCGATCGAGAAAGTCTTCGCTGTGGCATCGGGGCCCTGCGGACCCGAATTTGTCCGCTGCGACCAGTTCGAACTGGCTACCAAGCCGCTGCCGTCAAATTACGTGCATCCCGACTACAAGAGCGTGGGTGCGGTGGCGCCCGCAATGGGCAATCACCTGGTTGACCTGACGAGCCCCGAATTCACCGGCAAGAAGTTCACGCGAACCTGGATCTATGGCGTCTATGACAGCCGCGTCACGTTCTATGAGGAGATGGTCACGCGAGACTACATGCTGAGCAAGGCCTCTACATGCTTCCCGATCAAGTCGCCGCCTGCCGTCGGCGTGAGGGGCTACTATCCCACCCAATCCTGTATCCGCCACCTCTCCCAGGCCAACGAGTACACGGTGTCAATGGAGGGATTCGCGCTACGTGAGGCCAGCGCTCCGGGGCCCATCCAAGCCAAGCCTTGACGTGCGGCAGGATTGATCACACAAGCTCAACCGCGCAAGACGCCGGAGCGTTTAGCGCGGCTGGAGCGCCACGTTAGGCGCTCCTTTCAAGACTACTGGCGAGCGCAATGTCAAGAACACCGCGCCGACGCCGCTACTTTGTGCTGGGCTCGTCCTTTAGGAAGGAACGCAGATCCTTCCGAAACTGCGGCGTATCCTGGTGGCCGTGGCTTGTAATGGCGTGGTGAAGCGCCACCTCAAATACCTCGTCCTCGGTGCCCGCGACATAAAGAGAGCAGTTCTTATCGCTGGGATAGAGCCTGCAATCGGCGTAAACGCGGCGTTTTGCTGCCATGACGGCCTCCTTTTGCTGTAGGGCCCAACGCTACATCGGCATTTACGCCGGTGTCAAATCGGAGGTGGATCCCCGGCGCTGGGGCCTCCTTAAAACAATCGCAAAACACATTTGCCCAGGTAACGTCGGGCAACGTAACGGGCCGACGCCTAAGACCGCGCGGCTCGTCTCCGGTATGAAGGTTTGGTAACCTTAAGGGGTCAGGCCGGGTTGCTCCCGGTCCACCCACCGAGGCAGTCATTCCAATGGAACGAAAAAAAGCGAGCGATTTCCCGCGGGAAGTGCTCGACCTGTTCAACGGCTACTCGCACGGCACGATGAACCGCCGTGAGTTTCTGAATCGTGCCGCAAAGCATGCGATCGGCGGCTTCACGGCTGCGGCTATGCTGGAAAGTCTTAGCCCCAATTTCGCATGGGGCCAGCAGGTCGCCGAGGACGATGCTCGAATCAAGGCCGAAAACCTGACTTATCCGTCACCGCAGGGCTCTGGAACCATGCGCGGCTACTTCGCTCGACCGGCGAAGGCCGAGGGCAAATTGCCAGGCGTACTGGTCATACACGAGAACCGCGGCGTCAATCCGCATATCGAAGACATTGTCCGGCGCCTGGCGGTGGAGGGCTATGTGGCCTTCGCGCCGGACGCCCTCACACCGGTTGGCGGCTACCCGGGCGACGAAGACAAGGCGAGAGCTCTCTTTTCCAAGCTCGACGCGAAGAAACGGGCCGAGGACATGATTGCCGCCGCCGACTTTCTCAAGTCGCACCCCGAGTGCACGGGCAGGATCGCCACCGTGGGTTTCTGCAATGGTGGCGGTGTCGTCAACCTGCTCGCGGTGCGGATCCCGGATCTCGCGGCGGCGGTGCCCTTCTACGGAACCCAGCCAAGCGCCGCGGATGCCGCCAGAATCAAGGCGCCTCTCCTGATCCATTACGCCGAGCACGATGACCGCGTCAACGCCGGCTGGCGCCCTTTTGAGGCAGCGCTCAAGGCGAATGGCGTGAGATACGAGATGCACATGTACCCGGGCACGAATCACGCCTTCTATAACGACACGACTCCCCGCTACAACGAAG
>Ga0214473_10009006_pt1 | contig 11804 bp, 16 predicted proteins | sample RVTome_7_FD_203509 | JGI IMG/M metagenome (GOLD analysis project Ga0214473, IMG submission 203509) | Soil microbial communities from uranium-contaminated site in the Upper Colorado River Basin, Wyoming, United States - RVT98D197 | ecosystem: Environmental > Terrestrial > Soil > Contaminated >...
GCCCACGGAGCGGCCGTGCGCCGCACCCGTCGTGAAGCGGTCGTTCGAGGGATCGCTGGATGTGATCGCCACCATCCCCGCGTTGGCTGGCACGTCCACCATCTCGTCCGCGTACTGCGCCTCGGCCCGCAGCCCCTCGGCGTTCGACGCACCGTCGAAGACGTCGGCCTCGACGATCCCCACCGCGCCGCCGCCGTACCGTGCGCTGGTTAGGTAGTCGCGAATGCAGAGCGCCGGGTTCGTGCTGTACGCCGTCGCGCCGGTGCGTGGATCTTTCACCTTCCGTCCACGCACGATGCACTGCACATCGGGGACGCCAGCAAACAGCGACTCGTTATCCGGCGAGTCCATCGTCAGCGCGAGGACCAGGTACGCAATCCCGCGGCCGCGCGCCGCCGCCGTCCACTCCGGCAGCACCGCCGTGATCGCCGAGGCACTGAGCGTGGAGTCGGCAGTTGGCCCGTCCGCCGCACCCGGTGCCGCCGTCGTGTTCTGAGTGTCAGTGCCCAGATACTTCGCGAACCCGACCTTACCCGTGTAGCCGGGCGTCAGGCGCTTCACGGTGCCGTTGCCGCCGCCGCTGGTCGTCACGATCGGGATGCTGAACGTGTTGGCGTCCACCCGCTTCACTGACCAGATGCCGTTGACCGCGGCGGGCGTTGCGCTCTTGATCTCCACCGTGTCATCGTCGTAGAGATTGTGACCCGTGAACGCGATCAGCGTGGGATCGCCCGCCGTCACCGCGCTGCCGCCCAACGCCTGCGCCGCGCCTTCCCTGCTCCGCAGCGTGCCATCGGGCAGCACCGCCAGGTTGCCGTCCAGGTAGATCTCGTCAATGTCCTCGATCTCACCGTGACACAGGTCGAGGACCATCCACAGCACGCTGTTCGCGCCGGAGGTCTGGGCGTAGGCGACGTGCCCGCCGAGCTTCACGCGCCCGTAGCCTACGGGCACCGGAGTCCGGCCCCCGGCCACCGTCTGGCTCCGGTCCCACGCTGCGGCGGAGAGGTTCGGCTCGGGCGTCAGCCAGTTCGACGCGGCGCTCAAGGCTATCCCCGCGCCAATCCACATAAGCCCGCCACCGCCCAGGGGTGACAAGATCAGCCCAACACCAGCTATCACCACGCCACTGATGAAGCGAACCGTGTTGCTCACGGCAACCTCAGCAGCCGCGCGCGGCCCTCGAGCGGCATGGCGTCCGCCGGCCAGGTCCGCACTACTTCGCCGACAAACACGCCGACCATCTCACGGCCGACGACCACGAACGCGCTCTCGAACTGGGTGTCCTCCAGGGCTCCTGGCGCTACCAGCAGTACATCGCCGCGCTGCCGCTCGCCATCGGGAAGCTCCTGGGCGCCCAGCAGTACCAGCACGGCCGCCGTGCCTCCGGTCTGATCCCAGGCGCGCTCCGCACCGACCTGCGTGCCGTATTCGGGAACCGCGATGCCGGCGAGGAACGCCGGCCCGTACATCGCCTCAACGGCCCCGCGCACCAACGTCGCGCAGTCGGTCTCGCCCCATACGAACGGCCGACCGCGCACGCTCTCAGCCCACTCCACCAACCGCCGGTCCCAGTTCATCAGCCGCTTGCTCACAGCCCGCCCGCCTGCCGGTTCCGCCTAGTCGGCGATCCCTCGCGACCGCGTCCGCCCACTCCAGGAGTCGCCGCACCACGACCTCCGGGGCTCCAGGCTGCGGTGTCGCCCCAGCGCAGCCGGCGCTCCGGCATCACGGGCGCGAACGCGAAGAACGTGTCACCGGAGAACACCGCTTGGTGACTCTCGACGTTGGTTTGAATCCCGCGCACCTGCTCCAACGCACCGAATGGGTCAGAGAACCGCGTCGTGATCTTGACGGAACCCATCTGCTCGCCGCGCTCATCGCGCTGCTCCTCGATCCGAAACGCGCCGTTCATCAGCCCAGAGAAGTTCAGCAGCGGGTCCGCGATGATCGTTCCCGTCGCCTCATCAACGTGTGCGATGTAGATGCGGCAGATGCGGCCCACGTACTTATCCGACAACAACAAGGCGATCACCGTCAGATCCACACCAGACAAGCTCACCTCAACAGCCTGCCCGCTAAGGTCAATCCCTTCCTGCACAACACCGATATCCAACACCCCACCTGCCGCAACCCAAGTAGCCGCCGGTGTTGTTGTCGTAATGTCCTTGCCCGCAGTGCAGTAGCGCAACGTCCCCCCGGCGAACTGCAACTCGATCAGATGGACGACCGCACCTACCTGTGCCGCCACCGCCGTCTGCATCCCGGACGTTAGGACGCGGGCCATGCTACAAGGTCTCCATGAAGGTGATCTCCATCCCATCGTAGAACTCGTCGGGCCCGGCCGCCGGGACCTTCAGAGCAGCGATGATGGCGCGGTACACCACACTACCGGCCGGGTTGTTGATGGTCAGCAGGGCGTCGTCCGCCGGGCTACCTCCAACAAAGATTGGGGCATTGATGCTCAGTGTCGCCGGTCCGGTGGTAGCACCCGAGTTGGCATTCGCAGTTACCTGGATCACCTGGTTCAAGCCAGCAATCCTAATGATATCGCCGGCCCGTAGCACGTTCGCGGTGTCATTGGGCCAGCCATCAGTTGCAAGCGTAGCGCCAGTCTGACTTGCGCCGTTGACCCGTGGTGTTCCGCCCCCCACACCCAACAGGGCACGCTGCCAGCGGTGGTCAACATCAAGAACGGCGCCCGAACGCCAGTAGCTCTGGATCAGCGCCTGGAACGCTTCGGCCGTCGTATCCCCTACCCGCAGCGGGCCCCAGCTCTCAGTCCAACTCCAACCGATCTGGAGTGTCGAGCGCACCTGGGGCTTCCCGCCTTGTCCAACGCTGATGAGCGGGCCGACGAGCTGTGGCCTGGCTATCACCTGTGGAAGCACCGTGCGGGGAAACGCCGTCATCTAGCCCCCTAGAGATGTTGCAAAGCCACGGCTCTGCTTCACGCCCTCGGCCACGATCCTCATGATCTGTGCCCGGTTCTGATCGAGGAATGCCGCCACACCCCGCTGATCCACAGCGCTCACAGCCAGCGTGACGTTCTGGTTTACCACCACTGGGCTACCTGCCGCAAAGTCCCCGCCAGCAAGGGGCTGAATCGTCAGCCCACTACGGCCCGCGGATACCAGTTCTGGCCCCGCCTCACCCACCAGTCCAAACTGCCCACCTGGCAGGAAGCCGCCTGCCGCAAAGCCGGGGAGGGTGACACCCAGCGCCTTCAACCCCTCGGTAATGGCTAACCTGATCGCGATCCGCTCAAGATCGCGGATCACGGCGTTGGCGAAGTCCCGGAAGCTCTGTTGTGCCTGGGTAGTGAAGTCGACGAAGCTGTTCAACGCATTGCTCGCCCACTGCTCCATCGACTTCCCAAACCGCATACCGGCGCCTGTAGCTTGATCCAGTTCATCCTGCGCCGTCTGCACCGCGCGGTTGAACTGTTCCTGGGTCAGCCTATCCGCCTCAAGATGTATCCGCAGGGTCGCCATCGTGTTCTGATAGCGCTCTAGTGGCGTCAGGGTCGCCTCGATGATGCTCCGCGCATCCTCCTCCAGCACACTGAGGCTGCGCTTGGCCTTCGCATACGCCGCCACATCCCCACGCAACCCTTCATAGCGGTGCGCGAGCACGGCTAGGGTCTCACCCTCTGGCCCGATGACGGCGTTCAACGACACACCCGCAGCCACGAGGGCAAGGACAACCTGGCGGTACGCCTCGGTCTCGGCGCTGAGTTCTTCAAACTGGGTGCCGCCTAACAGTGTCGTCGTAGCCCGGACCTGGCGCTGGGCTTCGGTAAAGGCGGCCATCGCGTCTTTCACCGCGTCCGATGCCGCGGTTATCCCTGGCGGCATGGGCGGGGTGGGCGGTGTTGGGGGGATCAGCGCCGCCGCGTCCACGATCTCTTGGAGCACCGCGCGATGGTGTTCAAGCTGGGTGATCGTTTCGCCGATCGAAGCAGCCGTCACGCCAAAAGACTGCCGCAGGCGTTCCTGTTGGCCCATGGCGCCGAACGGTGCGGCGGCCGCTCGCGCAGCTTCTGCGCCCAGATCCTGAAGGCTGCTGGCCAAATCCCCGGCTTGTGCTGTGGCACGAGGTAACAGCTCAAAGCCAGCCCCCACCCGCTGCATACTAGCGCGCAAGGGGTCGGCAGCCGTACGCAGCTCCCCCATCCTCGTCCGCAGCTCCGCGATCCGCCGGTCCAGGCGGGCAACACGGGCCGCCGCCTGCTCAGCAGTCACACCACTGAGAGCCTGGTCAAACTTCTCCGACGCCTCCTGAGCAGCCTGGGCGGCGCGCGCCGCCGCCAGCTGTGCACGGAAGAACAGGGCGGCGAGGACGCCTAGGCCAACTATCAGCACACTGCCCGGACCTAACGAAAGCCCAAGCAGCGCAAAGCCTCGAGATGCTGTAGCCAACGCCACTGGTAGCAGCTTGAGACCCGCTACCGCGAAGGCAGTGGCCTTGAGCAATGCACCTAGGCTCCAGATAGCCGGACCTAATGCTACGACGAACAATCCCACGACCACGATCACCCGTTTGGTCACAGCATCCATGTGCTCAAAGGCCATGCCGGCGGCCAACACCGCGTTCCCCACAGCCTGCATCGCCGGTACCACGATGGGGATGAGCGCTTTGCCCAAACTCAGCAATGCTTCCTTCAACTTCTCCCACGCCTGGTGCATCTGGAACAGTGGCCCACGGCGCATTGCCTCGAACGCACTCGCAAGCACGCCCTGGGAGTTCGCTACGTTCCGCATCATGGTGTCGACTACGCCAGTATCCTGGGCCAGGACGTTCATCACCCCACGGAGTGCCCTGATGTTGGGGATGATCTGGGTGAGGACCTCCTCGTTGTCACCGAACGTCTTGTCAAGTAAGCGCATGACTTCGATCAGCCCCGTTGGCCCGCGGGCCATGTCACGCAATTGGGCCATGCTCATCCCAGTCGCTGCCAACGCCTCAGCCCCCTGCTTGCTGGGCTTCAGCAACACTGACATCATGGCGCTGAGGCTGGTGGCGCCTTCGGCCGCCTCCACACCAGTGCGCGAGAAGACGGCCATGATGCCGGCCACCTGCTCAAAGCTGATCCCCATGGCAGAGGCAATCGGGAGCAAACGCCCCATCACAGGTGCAAAGGCGTTGGCCTCCATCTTACCTTCGCGCACCGCCATGACCATGATCTCGATGGCACGCTCGGCCGTCATGTTGGCCTGGCCGTAGGCGTTCATCGCGCTCGTTGCGGCGTCAGCTATGACCTTGGTTTCGCCTAACCCAGCAGCCGCAGCCTGAAGGCTGGCGCGCATCGTATCCATCGCCGCGCTACCACGCACACCCGCCGAGGTGATGAAGTAGAGCGCTTCGCCGGCTTCCTTGGCACTGCGGCCGGATTCAAGGGCAAAGGCCCGAATGTCCTCTTCCCATGCCTCGATCTGGGCGCGGGACACGCCTACCAACCCCTCAATCTGCCGCATGGTGTTGTCGAAATCCGCGGCCAGCTTGACGCCAGCGGCTCCGACGGCTGCCATCGGCAAGGAAAGACGCATGGTGAGCGTCCGCCCGATGTTCGCCATCCGTGTGCCGGTTTGCTGCATGGCGGCTTCAGCACCAGCGAGCGCCTTAGTGAGGGCGATCGTATCGCCCTCTAAGATCACGCGCGCCCTGGCAAGGATCGTCACGTCACATCGCCGCCTTCGTTACCGCTCTTGTGCTGGAACTCACGATTAACCTGGCGTGCCCACTGCCGCATGAACTGCGCCCCTTGCTGGGGGGTCATGTATTGCCGCTCGGAGCGATCCTCAAGGAAGTCCTCGGGCTGTACCAACCGTGCTCCCTTCCTGCGGTGCACGTTGACTATAGTAGCCGCCACTAGAGCAGCCCGAAGGCTAGCGGCTCGTTCCCGTTGTGCCACCTCGCGGAGCACGGCGAAAACTTCCTCAGGGGTCAGCCGCCAATACAACTCATCTGGTACCCCTGCCGCCAAGGCAACGGCCCAGAGCTTCAGCTCCCAGTACTCTCGCCGCCCGTGGTCGCCGGCTGTTGGGCCGATGGTATGCTCGGGGCCACGGGCACTAGAGGGCCCGGAGGCACCGTCTCTCCCACCGTAGTAGTCACCCGCCCACTGGTGGCTACCCCCACAGCCCTCATGACCTCATCGAGATTCTCGAGGTCCACCATCTCCTCCACCTGCTCGATCGTCAGGTCGGGGTCCTCATGCCTGAGCCCAAACCAGAGCAACTTGGCGACCGAGTCGGCGCTGACCCCGCGCGTTAGTGCGTCCTCACCAAACTCGGTGCGGATCTCTCGCAGCGCCCGCAACGTGTAGCGGATGTGGCGCGGGCGGTCCAGGGTAACCAGCACGCCCCGAGTTGGGGTTGGATTGTCAGGCGTCGTCATGCGATCGTCACCGCTCCGGCAACCTTCACCGTGCAGCTCTGCTCCGCAGCGTTGTCATCGATCAGCGCCAGGTCACCCGAAGGCGCCTCGGTGACGAAGCCCTGGAACGTGTAAGTCCGGCTGCCCGTGCTGCTGGTCGCCGCGTCGGGCAGCGTGATGACGCACGTCTCCAGCGTAGCGGCGGCCCCGGCAGCCGCCGCATAGTTGGCCTCCAGGGCCAACTGGCCCACGTCCTGTGGGTTGTGGCGGAAGGTCAGCTTGACGCTACCCCCCTCCCGCAACCCAGGGAGGTAGGCGCGGGTACCTCCCGAACCTGAATCAGTGGTCTCGACCTCGCCGCGCGTACGGTCGGGAACGGATACGGAGACGAGCCCGCCGACCACATCGCCGCCGATCGAGAAAATCGTTCCGTGGGGAAGGTACTTAGCCACTTGTCACCTCCTAACTGAGTTTCAACCCAACAACGCGAATGAGATCGTGTGCCCAGGACGTCCTTGATCGTCGAACCCAAGGAAGACCGGCTCAGGCGTCATCGCCCGCACCCGCAAATAGGCGTGGGCACCAACCGTGATGTTCCGCTGCCCATGTAGGGCGTCGAAGATCGCCTGGGCCTTGGCCGCCGCCGCATCACCGTCCCACGGCCCGGCCCGCACGAAGACCTGTACGGCCGGGTCCTGGAGAGCGCTATCCCCGATGCCCGAAGTCGCAGCAATCTCGGGAGCAGCACCGCCATCCTCCGACACCACGACGAGCTGATTACTGGCGGGTGCGTCCATCTGGCGGCGCCGTAGCAGGTCCCACGCCGTGGACCCGCCAGCAAGGCCCTGGGCTTCGAGAAACGTGAACACGTCGGAAACAGCACCCACCTCTTTACACCCATCCCTTCTTCCACTGTCGCCACCCCTTGGCTGTCGCTGCACGCTGCGCAACCGCGTCCACCGCCGCCTTCAACTCGGCTAATGCCTTGGAGACACTGAGCCCATGGGCTTGCCACCGTTCCACCCCACGGACCAAGTAGCGCGCCTCGCCTACCGTGTGATGAAAGCTGAGGTCCTCGTGCTGCACCAAGGCGTAGGGCGCCGCTGCCCCGCCAAACGACAGCTCCACCTGCCCAAGGCCGTTCGGCCCCTCTACCCTCCCCGTGCTCCGCAACGTGCCCTTGTCCACCGGCACCCCACGGCCAGGGCGGCTGGCCTTGACGTCCACCATGATCTCTTCGCCGATGATCCGCAGTCCCGAAGGCACCCGCCCCTTGATGCTCGTGTTCAGCCGCTCGAGCTGCTTAGCCGCCCGGTTGAAGCTCTCCTTGGTTAATGCGGCCCCGCGGCTCATCCTACTTGACCCCCTGACGCCGCCGTTCAGCTACACAATCGTTCGCCTCCTCCTCGAGCGCACGATCAACGACCTGCGCTGAGAGCACGGCTACGACTGCGCACAAACGACGACTCTGTACTCGGCGCTCCTCACTGGCCGCGGAGTCTCGGGCTTGCCGCAATGAATCATTGACCATCTGGCGACTAATGTGCCGCTCCACAGCGTCGAGACGACCCCCAACACCAAGGCGATCCACCACTGCCGCTGTCGTTGCACCAATGATGGCAAGCGCCCACAGTAGCTGGCGGCCGGTGTTGCCAGTGATCACCGTCCTGTGCGTCGGCAAGGCCATGGGTCCTACCCCCATTTCACTCTCGTCGGCACCGCACGCGGCGGGCCACGCAAGTAGCACTCGAATCGTTGATGTCCTTGGTCACAACCACGATGAAGGTTTCCGTCCCCAAACCTACGCGGTCCTGGCTGTTGGGCAGCACAGCCTCGGTGCCGGGCACGTACAGCATCAGGTCCGTCATAATGCGGGTGCCGTCTGGGCCATCGACGACCTTGTTCTCCCGCACTGCGCGGGCTTGAATGGCCACTGGAGTATCGTAGGTCGGTGCCCCTTGGCCATCCACTCCAGTAAGCACCTCCAGCGTCAAGTCGCTGAGCGTGAGGTGGCGCGCCAGCAACACGCTCTCATTCATCGGCAAACCCAGTGCCCACGCGCCACCCGCCTACATGGGTGTCCTTGCTCGCTAGGAAGGCGGCACGGATCTTACCCGTCTTGTCAAAGGCCGCTGCCCGTAGCAGGTAGTCAGTGACGTCCGGGTCCACTTGATACTGCTCGCTCAGCCCGCCCCCATCGAAATTGACGGCCTTGAGCCCAAGATCACGGAGCCGCACGAGAGCGCAGGCTAGGTAACGTTCGATCAGCTCAAGCCGTGTAGCACTGAGCTGTGAGGTCGCCAACTCCTCATCAACCCACAACGAGGCGTCGGCAATGAAGGCACCGATCTGGGCGGACGTTAAGGACGTCGAGACGATGAGCCTAACCTGGGATTCACTCGTCCGGATGGCCATCGTCGCCTTCATCCTGTACGTCGCCAACCACCAGTGGCTCCTCACCCTGTTCCACAGCCAACAACGTTCGGGCCAGGGCGGCGTGGGGACCGTCGGGGTGCAGCTTCAGATAGGTTTCCGGCAGCATCCGCAACGGCCATCCCTGGGCGGCGAGTGGATGCGCGCTGTCCACAAGGACCAGCGTTGGAGGCGCGGGGGCAGGGGCCTCGTCCGCAGCGGCTACTGGCCGGAGCTTATAGCCCCGTCGCCCCAGCTCTTCGGGCGTCGGTACTAGAACTTGGTCACGACCCCACGTCGTCCCGTCGGCCCGTCCAAATGCCGCCCCGATGTTACGGTACGGCTGCATAATTTCACTCCCCCGCCCCCACCAACGTTCGTGCCAACGCGGCATGAGGACCCGTGGGGTGCAGCTTCAGATAGGTCTCCGGCGACATCCGCAACGGCCAGGTAGACGGCAGCGCCACTGATGCCGGCGCCGCTATTACCAGTGGTGCGGATGCCGCCAATGATGTTGGCTGTTCGTCCGCCCCCACTACTTGTACTGGGGGCGCTGCATCGTCCGTGACCAAGGCTAAACGGCTCCGGTAGCCACGGCGCTGGATGCGCTCGTGCTCCCGCGCCGTAGCCTCAAATGTAGCGCCGGGCGGCACCCCCTCGCCTGAGGGACGCCGCCACAGCGCTCCAGCGATGTTGCGGTAGCGTGGCATCCTAGCTCCCCCCTCCTTCGAGGCTAGCTGAGGTGCACGATCCCGTGTACTGTGGTACCTCCCGCCGTCTCCATCGACTTGATGTGGGGGCCGGCGACGGCCAGCACCCGGAAGATCGTGACGAACGGGTTCTTCTCCCACTGCACCGTGGTGATGGCCTGGGCCTCGGACAGGTCCAGCACGTCCTCGGTCATCTGCACCAGCACCACGTTGTCATCGGCCAGCGTGTCCAGCGGGCGGACGGCCTCGATGTCCTCCATCGCGAGAATGCGCTGGATGAACGTCCGATCGCCCTTCAGCGTGCTGTAGTCCTCCTGGAGCGTTGCCCAGTAGTTCTTGGGCACGTAGAGGAAGAACGGGCCGAACAGGTTGACGGCGTATGCGGCTTCCAACATCCGCATTACGTCGTCGATGATCGCGGCACCGGACAGGTCCCAGTCCGTGCCCAGCGAAACGAGCTGCCGGCTGGCCGCAGTGGTGAGCCCAGGGATACTGGTCCCCTGGCCACTGACGGCCGGGTTGGTACCCGGGCCCTGCCCGTAACCGTTGACGAAGAGATCCTGGAGCTTGTCCCGGACCCGCCGCGTCGCAGCCGCAGCGGCAGTGAGATCGAGGGGCTCGCCGCGCAACCGCGAGGCCTCGAGCTGCCGCCAGCTGATCTGGAAGTCCTTGGCCACCACCGGCACCGGGATCGTGTCCTTCAGGAAACTGGGACGATCCTTCTTCGGCGCGGTGTCTCCATCGTACGACACCTCGGCGGCGGTGAACTCCTCGAGCCGCTCCGTCACGCGGAGGACGGTTCCGAGGTTCACGGGCGTAACGAGCCCGCGGCCCCGGAGATCGTCCACGATCGTGAGCCGCTCACGCAGCACCTCGTTGACCCGCCGGTCCACCTGCTCCCACTCGTCTTTCCGCAACGTCGCGTTGCGGACATCGAGGGGATCAGCGTTGTGTGCGAGTACCGGCCGCAGGCGGGCAACGTTCGACACGCCGCGCGCGAGCAGCTCCTCGCCCCCAATCAGCCTGAACATCGGTTTGCGATCTCCTTTCCGTCCGGTTACGCGACTTCGACTGTGATCCGAGCGGTAGCGGACGTGGTGGTCACGGCCTCCATCGCCCAACCCACGATCGAATCCTGCTCGGGCTCGGTACCGATCTCGCGGAGCTGGCCATTGCCGTTGCTCACCAACCGATCACCCTTGGCGATGGTCTGGCTAACGGCGAGGGTGGCCATTACCTCCGCGCCCTGCTCGAACACACCGTACTGCACCGTCTCCCCGGCGGCGTAGGCGTCGTCGACGCCCTTGCCGATGAGATCATTCTCCAGGGCGAAGGCCTTCCTCGCCGAACCCCCGGCGGTGGCGTGGGCCTGGAGATCGTTGGCCCCGCCAAACTCCACGAGGTACCCGGGCGTGATCGCAGCGGAGGCTTCTCCCTCCTTGCGAATGAACCCGCCCTTCAGTGCGATCGTCTTGGCTGCCATTGCCTACTCACCCTCCTTCTTCTGCGGGTCCTTGGTACCCTTGGCGTTCTCGGCGAAATACGCCACCGGCTCCATGAACTCCGGCTCGCCGGCGTTGACCGCCGCCGCCCGGGGTCCACCACGACCGATGTAGCTCTCCCCACCGGCCATCGTGGCGAGCTTCCGCAGCTCGTCGACCGGCTTGGCCTCCAGCTCAGCGGCGCTGAACGGCACCGCCGTGTTGGCCGTCAACTGCTTGACCAGGGCCTGACGCTCGCGCTCCCGCTCCTCAACCGCCGGAGCCACGACCTGCTGAAGCGCCACGATCTGTTCGCCCTGCTGCTTCACGAGCGCCTGGAGTGCCACGACATCGGCCGGCAGCGGAATCGCTGCGGCCGGTGCGCCAGCACCCTCAGCGCCCAGCACTACCGGGTCGGCGTTGGCCGCCACCACAACCGCCGGAGCGGCGGGGGCTGCCTTCTCCTTCCCATCGTCCTGCTTGCCCGCGTCCTGCGTCATCAGTGCTCCCTCCGCTTCTGCGTTCGCTACGGGTTCGTAGACCACCCTCCGCTGTACCTTCACGGGATCAGAGAAGGTGATCGCTCCATCAGCCGCCATCGTGTAGGTGGCGGAGTAATACTGCTCCATGCGGCCAGTGAGGCTGTCATGCACCACACAGAACACCACCTGGGTATTGGCGGAGTACACCGCCTCAACCCAGACGTTGCGGTCCTTGCCGCCGCCATAGGCCATCTGGAGCGCGGCGTACAGCTTGCCCCGCAACTCATCGTCGGATTCGGCGTAGTCGGCATTGGCCGCCCGCACCAAACCCACCGCCTCGA
>Ga0214473_10009007_pt1 | contig 11803 bp, 12 predicted proteins | sample RVTome_7_FD_203509 | JGI IMG/M metagenome (GOLD analysis project Ga0214473, IMG submission 203509) | Soil microbial communities from uranium-contaminated site in the Upper Colorado River Basin, Wyoming, United States - RVT98D197 | ecosystem: Environmental > Terrestrial > Soil > Contaminated >...
GGTTGCCGGACACCCTGCCGGGCATCGATGGCGTCAGGCTCGCGCTCCGGTTCGCGTAGCCGTCCGGCCTCACGATGGTGTTAGGTCTGGGTGACGGTTAGCCGAGCGCGAAAATCGGTGCTCAGTGTAGTACAGTGGTACCAGCCCGAGGGTGGTCGCGCTCTCGCCATCCGGAGGGCGACGAGCTGCCCAGAGGAGCTTGACCCCGGCCTTCCACTGATCGAGCAGCCCCGGGATCACCTCCGGGGGGTCTTGCAGATCAGCGGGCAAGGCGACCACGCAGTCACCCTTCGCGTGATGGAGTCCGCACGTGAGCGCAATATGGGCTCCGAAGTTTCGTGCGAATCGTAACCCACGGACCCTAGGGTCTCGCTCCTCCAAGCGGGTAATCACCGCGAACGTCGCGTCCTGGGAATGATCGTCGACGACCACCCATTCCCAACCCAGCTCAGTAGATGGGCGATGGCTGCACATGATCCCCCGACGCGTGGCGACACCTTGGTCGAGCATCTTCTGCATGACGGCGCGCTGATCGCAGTGATGGGGAAGCCGCACACAGAAACTCTGCCAGTTATCCTGGCCCATTCCGGCTCTCTGGGCAGCCCGATCCCCGGCACGCCCGAGAGCAGAGCTCTGTAGCGTTCAGCCAACGCACAGCGGATCTGGACGACTTCGGGGAGCCGTTTCAGCTGTTCCCTACCGACCGCTGCCTGGATATCGGTCATACGGTAACGGCATCAACACCGACATCTCCCCTGCAGCGGTCCAGGCTGAAGCGCCTGGCTCCCGCCGGTCGTCGCCTCGATGATGTACCTCGGGCGGCGTCGGGACTCGTCCAGGGCTCGCCATACGTACTCCCCGAGCACCCCCATCATCACCATTTGAACACCGCCAACGAGCAGGACCACGACAATCAACGAAGACCAGCCCTCGATGGGATTGCCGTTGATGAAGTTCACGACCACGAGGCCCGCGTAGGCGAAGCCAGCGAAACCCACGACGAACCCGAGGTAGGACATGAAGCGGATCGGGACGTAGCTGAACGACGTCACAGAATCGACCAGCAGCTTCAGCTTCTTCTTGAGGCTCCACCCTGACCTGCCGTGGAGGCGCGCCTCCTTGTCGTAGCTGATGATGGTCTGCCGAAACCCCATCCAGGTGATAAGCGCCAGGATGCTGACGTTGGTTTCCGTGAAACGCGAGAACGCATCAACGACCACCCGGTCCAAGAGGAAGAAGTCGGCACCACTGGCGGGCATCTCCGTCATGCCCACGATGCTTCGCATAACCCAGTAGTAGAGTCGTGCCAGCCCGACCTTGGTCGCTTTCTCGCCCTCCCGACGGCGACGAGCTGCCCAGACGACCTTGACCCCGGCCTTCCACTGATCGAGCAGCCCCGGGATCACCTCGGGGGGGTCCTGCAGATCCGCGGCCAAGGCGACCACGCAGTCACCCTTCGCGTGATGGAGTCCGCACGTGAGCGCAATATGGGCTCCGAAGTTTCGTGCGAATCGTAACCCTCGGACCCTAGGGTCTCGCTCCCCCAAGCGGGTAATGACTGCGAACGTCGTGTCCTGGGAATGATCGTCGACGACCACCCATTCCCAGTCCACCTCAAGGGAGTCCATCGTAGCACACAGCCGTTCATAGAGGACGGACAGGTTCTCCGCCTCGTTGAAGGCCGGAGTGACGAGGGAGATCAGCGAGCACGGCACAGCGTGGTCGCCTCGATCACGCGACGGAGATCGACCGCCGGGGCCGGCCGCGGTCGAGTCGTTCGGCTGGGTAGCCATCACGCGGTGCAGGCTCGCTCCAACGCCTTCACGACCTGCTCCTGCTCCTCCGGCGTCATCTGCGGATAAAGTGGGAGAATAGCGCACTGGTCCTGAGCTGCTTCCGAATGAGGCAACGGATGGTGTGCCGAGCGCTCCCGGTAGATGGGCTCCCGATGGCTGCACATAATTCCCCGACGCGTGGCGACACCTTGGTCGAGCATCTTCTGCATGACGGCGCGCTGATCGCAGTGGTGGGGAAGCCGCACACAGAAACTCTGCCAGTTACTCCTGGCCCATTCCGGCTCTCTGGGCAGCCCGATCCCCTGCACGTCCGAGAGAAGAGCCCTGTAGCGTTCAGCCAACGCACGGCGGATCTGGACGACTTCGGGGAGCCGTTTCAGCTGTTCCCTACCGACCGCTGCTTGGATATCGGTCATACGGTAATTGTAGCCGAGCACTGGATAGGACTCGAAGATGACCTGGCTGGCGCCGTGCCTTACCGTGTCCGCTACGCTCATGCCGTGCTGGCGCAGAAGTCGGCATTGCGCGTCCCAGTTGGCATTGGCCGTTGTGATCATTCCGCCATCGCCGGTGCTCATCACCTTGCGGGGGTGAAAGGAAAAACAGGCGATGTCACCGTGCGGCCTGCCGACGCGTTCCCAATCTCCTTGCCAGAGCACTTCGCTGCCGCTCGCGCACGCCGCGTCTTCGACGACACGAAGCGAACGCGCGCGTGCGACAGAGAGGATGGCCAAGAGATCGCAGGGCATTCCCATCTGATGCACGCATAAGACAGCGCGCGTACGATTCGTCACCGCCCTCTCGATCAGCGTAGGGTCAATGTTGAACGTGTTGGGTTCGATGTCGATGAAAACTGGCGTTGCGCCACAATAGCGGATGGCGTTCGCTGTGGCGATGTACGAGTGGCTGACCGTGATGACTTCATCACCGGATTGTACCCCGACCGCCAGCATCGCTAGATGCAGGGCCGTCGTGCAGCTCGACACCGCACAGGCGTGCGCGGACCCGACGAAAGCGGCGAACTCGCGCTCGAAGGATGCCACCTCTGATCCCTGCGTGATCCATCCGCTCAGAATGACGCGCTTGGCCGCGGCCACCTCGCGGTCGTCCATCAGGGGCCTCGTGATTGGGATCATGCTGTGGTGCTCTTGTGTGTGCGCCACCAGTCGACAAGTCGGGACAAGCCCTCTTCGAGGCCGACCTGCGCGTGAAAGCCCAGGAGACGTTCGGCCTTGGAGGTATCCGCCAAGCGCCGGGAAACGGGATTCACCTTGCGCTCCGGGCCGTACGTCGGTTCCAGGCTGGACCCCATGGCCTTCAGGAGCGCTACTGCCAGCTCATTGAGGCTCGTCTCCGTACCGCTGCCGACGTTGAACACCTCGTCAGTCACGTCCGATTGCAGCGCCTGGATGTTAGAGCGTGCGACATCTTCGACATAAACGAAATCCATGGTCTGGCTGCCGTCGCCGAGGACTAGCGGGGGCTCACCGGCCGCGATGCGGTCCATCCACCGGATCAACACCTCGGTGTACTTCCCGTGCAGGTCCATGCGCGGGCCATAGACGTTGAAATAGCGCAGGGCGACGTAGGGGAGCCCGTACATGTCGTTGAACGAGCGGAGGAGACCTTCCAGCATGATCTTGCTGGCGCCGTACCACGTGCGATTGTTGTACGGGTGGTGGTTTTCCCGCGTGGGAAACGCTTCCGCAAGACCGTAGATCGACGCCGACGACGCAGCCACTAGCTTCTTCACGCCGGCCGCCTGGGCGGCCTCCGCGACGTTGAAGCTTCCGTCGCACATGACACCAAGTGCCTCGCGCGGATCCGCAGCGCAGGCTGTGATCCGCAGCGTCGCCATGTGGATCACGGCATCCATCCCCGACGTGACCTTGTGCATGGTGGCCGCATCGCGAATGTCACCACGCACCAGGGTCACCCGCGTATCCGCCATCGCGCCTTCCACGTTGGCGAGGGTGCCGCGGTCTAGGTTGTCCAGAATGACGATGCGGCCCGGGCGGTGGTCTCGCAGCAGCAAGTCGACGGTCGTTGAGCCGACGAGCCCGCAACCGCCGGTCACTACGATACTCGCACCATCAATGTTCATGTCTGCCTCTGGCGCCTCGCGGTCGAGTGTTACGAAGATGGTTCAGCATACAGGCAAACGCTCCATCAGATCGGGCGAGCGGGATTGCCCGCTACTCTGGCGCCGGCCGGGACGTTTCGTACCACATTGCTGCCCATCCCAACCAACGCGCGGGCCCCGACGGACAGGCCGTTCATGATGCTCGCACCACTGCCGATGTAGCAGTTCGCACCCAGCGAGGTGCCCCCCGCAATGGTAACGTTCGATCCGATGAGCGTCCATGAGCGGATCACCACATCGTGATGGATGACCGTGTTGGGCATGATCAGCACATGGTTGGCGATGATTGCGTTGCTCGTGACGACCACGCCGGACATGATGAGCACGTTCCGCCCGACGGTGGCCAGCGGGGACACGCGCGCAGCGGGGTGAATGACGCGGGCAAACCGCTCGGCGCCGAGCGCCAGTCCGTCGATGATCCGTCGCCGGGACTGGTAGGACGTCGGGCTCCCCGGAACCGCCAGCACAAACGCGTCGGCGCGTTCGTCCAGCACAGATCGAGCGAAGACCTGGTAGCCATGGGCGCCCGTCCGCTGCTTCTCCGGCATGTCGTCGACGAACCCGACACAGCGATACGCCTCGCCGAGGCAATCGAGGGCTTCGACGCCGTTGCCGTTGCAGGGGAAGATCAGGAGCGGGCGCTCTCCCGCCGCCACCATGCTCTCTCTTCCTGCCATGGCCGATCCTGAGCTACGCGGCCCCCGCCAGACGGCGCACCGCGCGACACAGCGTCTCGCACTGCTCCGGCGTCAACTCAGGAAACATCGGCAGTGAAAGGACTTCATTCGCCGCGCGCTCGGAGTGGGGAAACTGTCCCGCGTGGCAACCAAGGTCGGCGAACGCGGGGAGGAGATGCACCGGAGTCGGATAGTGAACGCCGGTCTGGATACCCTCCTCTCGGAGCGCATCCTGCCACTCCTGACGCCTGCGTGTGCGAATGGCGTAAATGTGGTAGACGTGGCGAGCATAGGGCGCCACCACTGGCGTGGGCACGCCACTGCCAACCAGCCAGCTATCGTAACGCGCAGCTGCGGCACGCCGGGATTCGGTCCACTCCTCGAGGTGTCGCAGCTTGACCCTGAGCACGGCACCCTGGATGCCCTCTAGACGATAGTTGTAGCCCTTGAGCACGTGCTGGTACTTATTCTCGGCACCCCAGTCGCGGAGCATGCGGATCGTCCGCGCGTATTCCGGATGGTCGGTGACCACCATGCCTCCCTCACCGTACGCACCGAGGTTCTTGCCCGGATAGAAGCTGAAGCAACCCATGTCGCCGATGCTGCCGGCGCGCCGGCCTTTGTAGTCGGCGCCATGCGCCTGGGCCGCGTCCTCGATGACGACAAGGCTGTACCTTCTTGCGATCTCGAGGATGGGGTCCATGTCCACCGGCTGGCCATACAGGTGCACGGGAAGTATGACCTTCGTGCGCGCGGTGACAGCCGTTTCAACGGACGTCACGTCCATGGTGAAGGTGCGTGGGTCGATGTCCACAAACACGGGGGTCGCCCCCGTGTAGTAGATCGCCGATACCGTCGCGATGAATGTGAACGGCACCGTGATCACCTCGTCACCAGGGCCGACGCCAGCTGCAAGCAGGGCGAGGTGAAGCGCGCTCGTGCCACTGTTGACTCCGATGCCGAACTTGGTCCGACAATACGCCGCGAACTCGTCCTCGAACGCTGCCACCTCGCTTCCCAGCGTGAACTCGCACGTCTCCAGCACGCGGTCGATCGCGAGGCTGACCTCCGGTTTTATCGTCCTGTACTGGGCCTTGAGGTCGAGAAACGGGATCACGATGTGCCCCCGCGGTGCTGCACGTAGACGGTTTCGCCCTTGCCGCGCATCGAGCTCGTGGCGGCCTCGATCAGTTCGACCACCCGGAGCCCCAGCCCGCCGCTCGTCTGTGGCGTCTTGGCGTTCTTGATGCAGTCGACGAAATCCTCGCCGGCAACGTGCAGCGCCTCGCTCGCGTCCAATCTTGGAGCCCACATGTCACCCGTGCGGTAGCCCACTCGCATCTGGTAGATCTGCTCCGGGTCGTCGGTGAACCTAACCCCCTTATCGTATACCTTGATCTTCTCACTCGACTGCATGTCGTCGTAGGTGATCATCTTCTTGCTACCACCTATCAGGATCTGACGCACTTTGACTGGCGCAAGCCAGCTGACGTTGGTGTGGGCGATGACCCCCGAGTCGTAGAACAACGTGATGTACGCCAGGTTCTCCGGTGTGCCCGGGAAATGGTTGATGCCGCTGGCGGAAACTGCCACGGGATGCTCGCCCAGGATATAGTCGAGGATCGAGAAGTCGTGTACGGCGAGGTCCGAGATCACGTTCACGTCTCGCTGGAACAGGCCGAGGTTCACCCGGATCGAGTCGTAGTAGTAAATCTGACCGAGCTCACCGGCCCGGATGATCTCGGCCATCTTCCGGACCGCTCCGGTGTAGATGAAGGTGTGATCGACCATGAGCACCCGCTGGCGCCGCGACGCTTCGCCGAGGAGCTTGCGCGCCTGGAGTGACGTCTCCGCCATCGGCTTCTCGATCCACAGGTGCTTTCCTGCCTTGAGGGTCGCCATGCCGAGCTGGAAGTGTGAACTGACTGGTGTGGCCACGGCGATGGCGTCGATCGATTGATCGTTTAGGAGATCCTGGAAATCGGTGGTGCCCTTCACCGCGGGAAACCGTCGCTGCACACTGGCCAACTTTTCTCGGTCGACGTCCGCGACCGCCGCGACCTCGGCTCCGCCTAACTCCGCGAAGTTCCTGACCAAGTTCGGGCCCCAGTAGCCATAGCCGATGATGCCGATACGGATCATGCCCTGGGGCCCCTCGCGATGGAGATGAGTGCGATGCCCGTGACTATCACCGCCAGCCCGAGCACTTGGCGCGCAGTGAGTGGCTCCTTGAACATCACGACGGCACCCGCGGTCACGAGAGTGAACGTACAGCTAACCAGGATGGGGTACGCCATACTCAAGGGCTCGGTGGCGACCACACGGAACCACACGACGCTCGCCAGGAAATACAGGACGAAGCCAGCCGAGAAGCGGGGTTGCATGAACAGCTTCACGAGCGCTTGCAGAGTAGCGGTCATGCTGCCGATCGCAAAGCCGCCGGACGCGTCGATCCCACCACGGAGGAGAAGGTTAGCGGCCGTCGTCAGAGCCGCCGTCACCAACACCAACAAGAGCCCGGTCGCCGACATGTTCGATCACTTCCTGGTCCGGGCATCCCCGACCACTCGAGCAGGCACGCCGACAACGATTGCATGGTCGGGCACGTCCACCGTCACCACGGCTCCAGCACCGACCAAGGCGCCCACACCCACCGTAACTCCACCGAGGATGCTTGCGTTGCTCCCTATGGACGCGCGAGACTTGACCAACGTCTTGACGGCCTGCCAATCCGCCGCCGTCTGGAGCGTGCCGTCGGCATTCACGGCACGCGGGTAAGGGTCGTTGATGAACATCACCCCGTGACCCACGAAAACACCATCTTCAATCGTGACCCCTTCGCATATGAATGTGTGACTAGAAATCTTGCAGTTCGCGCCGATCTCTGCACCGCGCTGGATCTCGACGAAAGTCCCGATCCTCGTCGATGCTCCGACGCGGCATCCGTAGAGATTCACGAGATCTCGGTGGAAGACAATCACGCCATCCGCTAGCTGGACATCCTCAGCGATCATGGCGTGGAGGCACCCTCCATGGCACACGCATCGACCTTGCCGTCACAGCGCCCGGTGACGAACGAACCCGATAAGCCTCGCCGTTCGCTAAGCCAGTTCGCGGCGTCGGCAACTGCGCGCACGAATGCCGGCAACAGAAAATGGCGCTGCTGCATTGCGCCAGCGGCTACCACTAGCCCCACCGGCAGCCCAATCGCTTCCGCCAGCCTGTACACGTTCTCCCCAGCATCCCGGGATGTCTCTCCGCTGGGCCCAAATCCATCCTCCCGGTCTTCCTTCCATACCGTCTATTCTGCCCGCCCGGGCTCATTGCACGATGCAGTTTAGCGCAATTCATAGATGACGAGATCTGAGAATCCTTCCCAATGCGGCGATCTGAATTCCTTGATCCGCCTGCCATGTCGGACAACCGTTTCGTAAAACCTTCGATATTCTGCCGCCTTCTCCGGCCACTGCAGGGCCGCGTGTTCCCCGGGGAGATACTGCCTCCATAGGCCCTCGTTCAGTATGGCGTATCGGACATTCTCTTGAACGTATGCCTCGTACGAGAGAAAGTCACTCGGAAAAGAACCGACATCATGAAGCAGTTGGAATATGTCGTACCCGGGCATGCCCGCCAGCGCCTTTCGCTGCAGCTCGAAGTAAGTCGCCTCACCAGAGTAGGCGGCGCGCCGCGTCCCCTGTCGACGGCGAGCGTCAGTCAATACAGAACTTGCACGACTCCTCTCAACTAGTCGGTCAAGCGTCCAGCGGCTTGGCGGCAATGGCGGGCCGAACGCCCCAAAATAATACTTGCCGCTGTCCATCACAATTCCCGTTCCATACGGTACGTTTTGCTCGACCCATTCCTTGGCGAGCGTACGTGGATCAGGCTGAGTATACGCATAGGACTGAACGACGGCAACCCACGCGGGGGGCAGCAATATCCCGCTTGACATGGCCACGAGCCCGATCGTGCGCCAACGTGGTGCCCTTGCGAATAGCCAACCGGTGGCGTCCGCCAAGAGCGATCCTGCCAGAATAGAGAGGGCTGGGTAGGCAACCAGCATATGCTGGCTCTCCTTTATACGGAATGCCATCAAGAAGAGGCCGAGGAACAACGGCTGGCTCGCCAAAATGAGATTGGCAGGGGCGCGCCTGCTCACGGCATAGCCCAATCCCAGCAAGACAAGGAGGCCCAGTGGCTGCCCGAATCCCTCTATGAGAGACGTGAACGGGAAAACAACGCCTTGCTCCCATGCTCCACCACCATAATACAGGTCGGCCGTGTTCGCCAGGTCGCTAAGAAAAGTGCGCCAATCCAAGAGGGCGAACGGAGTGGTGAATACAAACGCCAGGGACGCTGAGCCCAGGAGGATAACCAGCTTGGGGCTCCAGAACCGCTCCTTCACCTCGCGGTGATGCAGCACATGAAGCAGATGCGCGATTACCGGCGAGACCGCAACAAATCCCGCATGGTAAATGGTCGAGGCAGCTAATCCTGCCAGCACGCCAGCAAGGGCATAGTGCTTGGGCCTGCCACGATAATGGTAAATGCTCCACGCATAGCACAGGGCCCCGGCAGCCAGTAGGCCACCAGGCACGTGCGTCTTCAGGAAATGGGAGTACTGGACGTGGAGGACGCTGAAGGCGAGGATGGAGGCCGCCACAACGCCCGCGTGCTTGCCGTAGCAGCGGCGACCCAGCTCGTATGCCAGCCACGCACTGGCGGCTCCGGAGAGCGCCACAATCCATCGGCCCGGTAGGTAGAAAAGCGTTGCGTCGGTGAAGAAGAGCCGAAGGAAGTCATCGGTGGATGCGAAGAGGCCGGCGAGCCTCCCGAGCACAAAGAGGACGGCGTAAAGGAGGAACAGCACGTAAAAGGAAAGAGAGGGGTAGATGAAAAAATGGGGGTTCAGATCTCTCGTACCGAAGGCCATCGCATGATTGACCATCAGCGCCTCGTCCGGGTAGTATACATATGGGAGTCCGAAGCGAGTTCCTAGCAGACGAACCAGCAGCGCCACCGCAACGACCAGCAGGGCAACCCCAAGGGATCCTGATCGCGCCTGTAATAGCCCGGGTCTCTTTCTGGAGGAAGGGGACATCAGGTAGGTCGCCGGTCCTCGTCAGCGCTTGCGCATTTTTTGCATGTTCACCTCGTACCTTCTCTCCTCAAGTTGATCAAGGCCCGGGCCCTGCCTGCTCGACGGCCGGCGTTGGGACCGGAAGGCCGCCACGTTGTCGTCCGAGGTCGGCGCCGTTTTGGCACACGGGTGGCAGGGCGCGCGCTGTTGGACTTCCGGTCCGAGGATCTCACCGGCGAGTTGCTGTGCATCGGGCGGCGAATCAAGGGGGATGCGAAGCCGAATCTCGACGGTCGACCGATGTGCTACACTACACGGCGTTTCTCGGCGCGCAGGTGGTCGCTCACCTCCGTTGGGCGGCCGCCGGGCTGCGCAACCGGTCGCGGGATCGCTGCCTCCGCTGGGATGCGGGGGTGAAGCGACAGCGTTGCACAGAAGAACCTCGCCTCGCACATCCTGGCGTGCGCCCGACGCCGCCTTGCGTCTTGATTTCGAAACCCGCGCTGTGTTCCACGCGCCCCGTGTCTTCGGCAGCCCTACGGACCCCTGATCGCCGCCCGGCCCGCCCGCTGGCGGCGGCGCGGCCGTTTGTGCGTCGCGTGAAAAACGGCTTCCACATTTGGCGCACGTCTTATGGGTGGCTTCAACCTGGAGGGACAGCAGGATAGGCTAACCGCCGCCTTTATGAACGCCAACGGGAAGCAATCCAAGATCCAGCGCAACGTACAGTTGAACTAAGCCGCTGCGCGGCAGCTGGGCATTGCGCCTTGGTCGATCGTTGAGTGCATTGGCGCGCAGTGTGGCGCGGTACGCTGGCGCACGTAAGCGGAAGTCGCACCGCCGCGGGTGCGGCACGCTGGCACCTCCACCCCGCGTCCGATGGACGGACGCCGGTAACAATGGAGGTGTCTCATGGGAGAAATGCGTCAGCGAATGGAGGGCGATCTGCGCCTCAAAGGCTACGCCGAGGCAACGCGCTCGGAGTATCTGCGCTGTGTGCGCGCAGTGGCCGCTCACTACCAACGCTCGCCCGCCGAGCTCAGCACCGACGAGGTGCGCGACTACCTGCTCTTCCTGGTACGCGAGAAGGGCATCAGCCCGTCGAACCAGAAGATGCACGTGGCGGCACTCAAGTTCTTCTACACCGTCACCGTCGGCAAGCCCGGCATCGTGGAAAGCATCCCGTACCCGCGGGTGCCGCGACCGTTGCTCGACATTCCAAGTCCGCAGGAAGTCGCCACCGTGCTCGACGCCCTCGAGTCGAGCAAGCATCGCCTGCTGCTCAGCTGTGCCTACGCCGCCGGACTGCGGGTCAACGAGGCGTGTACCCTCTGCGTCGGTGACCTCGACTCCAAGCGCATGGTCATTCACGTCCGCAACGGCAAGGGCGGCCGCGACCGCTACGCCATGCTGAGCCCGGTGCTGCTGGAGGCCTTGCGCCAGTACTGGAGGCAGTTTCGCCCGCCCCTGCCGCACCTCTTCCCCGGCGCCAAGCCAGGCGCTCCCATTTGCCCGGAGGCGGTCCGGAAGGCCCTACGCGCCGCGCTGCGCAAGTCGGCAGTGAGCAAGCGCATCACGCCACACACGATGCGCCACGCCTTCGCGACACACTTGCTTGAAGCCGGCACTGACCTGCGCGTGATCCAGGTACTGCTCGGCCACGCGAGTATCCGCACCACCACGCGCTACGTGCACGTGAGCACCAAGATTATCGCGCGCACCCGCTCCCCCCTCGACGATCTGCCCACGCCGTAGCGCGCCCGTGTCGCCGCACGCCGCACATACGGCGTGTGCGGCAGCAGCAGGAGACCACGACCAGCACGCCGCTGCGGACTCCCTGAACATCGCCGCCATCTTCCGCGCCCACGGCGATGCCTTCCGCCGCGCCCACACGCTCTCGGACGAGCAACGGCACGCCATGTGGTCGATCGAGCACTGCCGCACCACAACGCTGGGCGGGCACCGCTACCAGTGCACGACGTGCGCCAGCGAGGTGCCGCTCTACAACTCCTGCTTGAGTCGCTTCTGCCCGACCTGTCAGGGGCCCGCCCAGTACAAGTGGATCGCCGCGCGCCAGAAGCGACTCCTCCCGACTCACTACTTCCAC
>Ga0214473_10009008_pt1 | contig 11803 bp, 8 predicted proteins | sample RVTome_7_FD_203509 | JGI IMG/M metagenome (GOLD analysis project Ga0214473, IMG submission 203509) | Soil microbial communities from uranium-contaminated site in the Upper Colorado River Basin, Wyoming, United States - RVT98D197 | ecosystem: Environmental > Terrestrial > Soil > Contaminated >...
CGTCCCGCTCATTGCAGGTCTCCCACCACCCGCGCGATGACGCCGTCCGCTTCCTCCAGCAGGCGGCGCGCCTCGGCGGCGTCCACCTCCCTGCGGCCCATGACGATGGCGGTCTTGACGTGCCCGCCCGCCTCCTCCAGCAGCGCGGCGGCGACGGGCCGCTCCAGCCCCACGGTCTCCACCAGAATGCGCTCCCCGCGGTCGCGCAGCTTCTCACATGTCACCTGCAGATCCACCATCAGGTTGCCGTACACCTTGCCCATGCGCACCATGGCGGCGGTGGTAATGGTGTTCAGCACCATCTTGGTGGCGGTGCCCGCCTTCATGCGCGTGGAGCCGGTGATCACCTCGGGGCCCACCAGCGGCGCGATGACCACGTCGTGGGTGGCAATGAGCTCCTGCCACGGATAGGTGCACAGCAGGAAGCCGGTACGCGCGCCGCGCTCACGTGCCCGGGCCAGCGCCCCGTGCACGAAGGGCGTGGTGCCGGAGGTGGCAATGCCGAGTACGAAGTCGGCCGGGCCCACGTCCCGCTCGTCGATGGCCGCGGCGGCCGCGCCGGGCACGTCCTCCGCGCCCTCCTGCGCTCGCACCAGCGCCTGCTGCCCGCCGGCGATGATCCCCTGCACCATGCTCGGATCGGTGCCGTAGGTGGGGGGCATCTCGGCGGCGTCCAGCACGCCCAGGCGGCCGGAGGTGCCCGCGCCCACGTAGATGAGCCGCCCGCCGCGCCGGAAGCTGTCCACCACCAGCTCCACAGCCCGGGTGATGGCCTCCCGCTCCTCGGCCACAGCGTCGGCCACCATACGGTCCTCCGCGCCGATGAGCTCCACCACCTCGCGGGTGCTCAGCTCATCCACGCGAGTGCTGCGCGGATTGCGCTGCTCGGTGAGGCGCGGGTCTTGTGCGCTGCTTTCCATGGGACGGGGGTGCGGGTACATTCGCCGTCGGTCGGGCCGCGGTCCGGGAGCGACCATGCACCTGTCGTTTCCGGACGCCGATGCGGCCGCTCAACTTACCCGGGCCACCACCGAATGACCACCCTGCTCCAGCGCGCCGCCGAACTGGCCGAGGACCTGACTGGCCTGCGCCGGGACCTGCACACCCACCCCGAACTCGCCTTCCAGGAGACGCGCACGGCGGCGCTGGCGGCGGAGCGCGCCGGCGCGCTGGGCTACACGGTACGCACGGGCGTGGGGCGCACCGGCGTGGTGGCGGAGCTGGCCAACGGGGAGGGTCCGGTGGTGGCGCTCCGTGCGGACATGGACGCCCTCCCCATCCAGGAATTAAGCGACGTCCCCTACGCCAGTTCCGTGGCCGGCGTCATGCACGCCTGCGGGCACGACGCTCACGTGGCGTGCCTGCTGGGCGCGGCGCGCCTCCTGGCGGACGCCCGGGCGGCGGGGACGCTGCCCGCCGGGACGGTGCGCCTGCTCTTTCAGCCGTCGGAGGAGGGCGCCGACGAGGAGGGCAAGAGCGGGGCGCGCCGCATGGTGGAGGAGGGCGCCCTGGCCGGCGTGGACGCGGTCTTCGGCCTGCACGTGGGCGGTGACCTGCCGGCGGGCACGGCGTTCTTCAGCCCAGGCCCCATCATGGCCGGCTCGGACTCCTTCCGGGCCACGGTGCGCGGACGGAGCGCGCACGCGGCACGGCCCCAGGAGGGGGTGGACGCCATCGTGCTGGCCGCGCAGGTGGTGAGCGCCCTCCAGCAGGTCGTGGCGCGGCGCACCTCCCCGCTGGACGCCGCCGCCGTGACCATCGGCCGCATCGAGGGCGGCGTGGCCGAAAACGTGGTGGCCGAGGAGGTGCGCCTGCAGGGCACCTTCCGCTATTTCGACAGTGCGCTGCGCGAGCGCCTGCACGGTGAGATCCGCCGCGCCTTCGCCGTGGCCGACGCGCTGGGCGGCACCGCGCACGTGGACTTCCGCCCGGGCTACCCGCCGGTGGTCAACCACCCCGGCATGACGGCGCTGGCCGAGGCCGCCGCCCGGGACGTCCTGGGGGCGGACGGCGTGGCGCCCTACGAGCCGTGGATGGGCGCCGAGGACTTTGCCTTCCTGCTGGCGGAGGCACCGGGCTGCTTCTTCTGGCTGGGCGCCGCGCCCGCCGACGGGCCGCGCGCGCACCACACACCCACCTTCGACATCGACGAGCGCGTCCTGCCGCGCGGCGCCGCGGCGCTGGCCGCCGTGGCCATGGCCGCGCTGCGCAGCCCGGGCGGCTGAGGCGCGCGTTCCCCACGGAGACACCATGCACGGTCTGAACAGGCTGTTCCTCGTGGCGCTGCTCCTGCTGGCGGCCGCGTGCACCGCACCGGCGCCCACCACCACCGCTCCCGACGCTGAGGCGCTGCGCGCGGCCGTGCCCGCCGCGTGGCCCTACACGCTCGACCCCGAGGTGGCCACCGGCGCCGCGGGCATGGTGGCCACCGATGCGCCGCTGGCCACGGAGGTGGGCGCGGCCGTGCTGCGCACCGGCGGCAACGCCGTGGACGCCGCGGTGGCCACCGCCTTCGCGCTGGCGGTGGTCTACCCGGAGGCCGGCAACCTGGGCGGCGGCGGCTTCATGGTGGCGCGCATGGCGGACGGCACGGAGGCCGCGCTCGACTTCCGCGAGGAGGCGCCCGGCGCCGCCACCGCCGACATGTACCTGGACGCCGCGGGCAACGTCACGGACGCCTCGGTGACGGGGCACCTGGCCGCCGGCGTGCCGGGCTCGGTGGCGGGGCTGTGGGCGGCGCACGAGCGCTTCGGCACGCGGCCGTGGGCGGAGCTGCTGGCACCCGCCATCCGCCTGGCGCGCGACGGCTTCACGGTGGACGAGCGCCTGGAGGGCTCCGTGCGCGGGGACTCGGCGCGGCTGGCCCGCTTCGCCGGCTCGGCGGCCCTCCTGCTGCCCGACGGGCGCCCGCTCAGGGAGGGCGGCACGTGGCGCAATCCCGAGCTGGCGGCCGTCCTCGAGCGCATTGCCGAGCGGGGGCCCGCCGGCTTCTACGAGGGGGAGACCGCGCGGCTCATCGTGGCCGAGATGGCGCGCGGCAACGGCATCATCACGCTGGCCGACCTGGCCGCCTATGAGGCGCACTGGCGCGAGCCCGTGGCCTTCGACTACCGCGGCCACCGCGTGATCTCCATGCCGCCGCCCTCCTCGGGCGGCATCACGCTGGCGCTCATGGCCAACATCATGGAGGGCTGGGAGCCGGCCGACTTCGGCTGGCGGGATGCGCGCTGGCTGCATCTCGAGGCCGAGGCCATGCGCCGCGCCTTCGCCGACCGCAACCACTATCTGGGCGACTCCGACTTCGTGGACTTCCCACGCGAGACGTTGGTGTCGCAGGCGTACGCGGACGACTGGCGCGCGGGCATCGATCCCGCGCGGGCGTCCGTGTCGGCGGACATCCAGGCCGGCGAACCGATCCGCGAGCCCGAGCACACCACCCACTTCTCCGTGGTGGACGGCAGCGGCAACGCGGTGGCGCTCACCACCACCATCAACAACCTGTACGGTGCCGCCGTGACCGTGAGCGGGGCGGGCTTCCTGCTGAACGACGAGATGGACGACTTCACCTCCAAGCCCGGGGTGCCCAACATGTACGGGCTGGTGCAGGGGGAAGCCAACGCCATCGCGCCCGGCAAGCGCATGCTCTCGGCCATGACCCCCACCGTGGTGCTGGATCCGGCCGGCCAGCCGCTCCTGGTGACGGGCGCGCGCGGTGGGCCGCGCATCATCACGGCGGTGTTCCAGGTGCTCTCCAACGTGGTGGACTTCGGACTGGACGTGGGCGCGGCCGTCAACGCGCCGCGCATCCACCATCAGCACCTACCCGATGTGCTCTACTTCGAGCCGGCGGGCATGGACACCGCCCGCGCGGCGGCGCTCGCCGCCCTGGGCCACGACGTGCGCGAGCGCGCCGGCACCATCGGCAACGCGCCCACGCTGCTGCGCACCCCGGCCGGGTGGCGCGGCCTGGCGGACCCCCGCTCGGGGGGCAACGCCATCGGCCACTGAAACGCGGCGAGGGCGGGCCGGGAATCGCTTCCCGCCCGCCCTCGCGCGTCCGGCGGCGGTCCATTCACCGCTGCCGTGGCACGTCGTCCAATACCCTGGCTAGATGACCCGTCGGACCGTGACCGGTCCGTCCAGCCGGATCACCATCTCCGAACCCGCGGGCAGCACCGCGTCCACGTCCGCCGTGCCCATGGCCACGGCCGTGCCCGCCACCGCGCCGATCACGGCGCCCTTCAGCGTGGACTTCGTGTCCTTGCCGAGCACCTGGCCCAGGATGGCGCCCGCCGCCGCACCGGCCGCCACCTTACCAGCCTGCTGCGCAGTCGAGCTGCCCGACACCTTCTCGGGCTCCGAGCGCACCACGGTGGCCTGCAGCGGATACGTGGCGCCGTCGAAGGTGACCGCCTCGAAGGCCAGGTTCATGACGGCCGTCTGACCCACGCGCCCGGACGGCTGCACCTGGGTGATACGGCCGCGCACCGTGGCGCCGGCCGGGATGACCACGTTGCCCTCGGAGTCCGTCACGGCCTGGCTCACCCGCGCCGTGAAGGCGTCACCCGCCTGATTACGATCCGTGCCGAGCGTCTCGTTCAACGTCAGCGTCACACTCGTACCGGTGGAGGCCGTACGGCTGACCGCGCGCGGGGCCGGGGCCGGGGCCGGGCTCTCCGTGCGGGGCGCCGGCGTGGGCGTCACCGGCCGGGGCTGCGGCTGGCGCGGCGCGGGCGCCTGCTGACGGGGCGTTGCCACCGCCGCAGCGTCCTGGCGGGTCTCCGCAGTGTCCTCAAAAATGGTCATTGCGGTGTCCCCCTGAAGCGCCAGATCCAGCTCCCGGCGGAGCTCATCCTGCTCGAGGGCGCTGCGATCCGCCCCGTCTCCGCCGCAGGCGGCGGCCGTCAGGGCCAGCGCCAGGGTAGCTGTCAAAGCGCGAAAAGCGTTGCGCTGCCTCATGTTTTCCCCCTCGGTTGCGCGCCCGCTTGAAGCGGCGGGACCGCGTCGGTATTCTAAGCGCAGGCTCCCCGTCGAGGGGCGCCGGCTGCCCTTATAAGGGCAACGCACATGCCACATCGGGCCGCGCCACCGTTGCCGGTGAGCGGCCCCCCTTTTTTGGGCTGGTTCGGCCGGGCCGCTGACGCGCGGCCGGGCCCCGGAGGCGCCGTGAAGCCGCTGATGCACATCCTGCCGTACCTGCGCCGTTACCGCGGCGGCATTGCCATGGGGCTGCTCATGGTGGTACTGGCCAACGCCTTCCACGTGCTCTTGCCCTGGTTGCTGGGGCGCGCCATCGACGCCCTCGGTGAGCCCGGGACGGGCCGGGGCACGCTGGCCGTCTACGCGGCGCTCATCGTGGGCACCGCGGTGCTGGGCGGCGCCGCCCGCTTCGGCATGCGCCAGATCCTGAATACGCTGAGCCGCCGCGTGGAGGTGGACCTGCGGGACGACTTCTTCGCGCACCTGGTGCGCCTGGACGCGCCCTTCTACGGCGCCACGCGGACCGGGGATCTGATGAGCCGCGCCACCAATGACACCCAGGCCGTGCGCATGGCCATCGGCCCGGGCATCATGTACCTGGTCAACACCTTCGCCATGACCGCGCTGGCGCTGTTTTTCATGTTCCGCTACAGCGCGTCCCTCACGCTCGTGGCGCTCATCCCGCTGCTGGCGCTACCGCCCGCCATGCTCCACTTCGGGCGCGTCATCCACCGCCGCTTCGAACGCATCCAGGAGCACCTGGGCCACCTCTCCACCATGGTGCAGGAGAACCTCTCCGGCGTGCGCATCGTGCGCGCCTACCGGCAGGAGGAGAGCCAGCAGGCGGAGTTCGAGGAGCTGAACGCCCAGTATCTGGAAAAGAACATGGACCTGGCGCGCACGTCCGCGCTCTTCCACCCGCTCCTGCAGGTCTTCACGGGGCTGGGCATGCTGGCGGTGCTGTGGGTGGGTGGGCTGCAGGTCATGGCTGGCACCATCACGGCGGGTGACTTCGTGGCCTTCGGGTTCTACCTGGTCATGCTGACCTGGCCCATGGTGGCGCTGGGCTGGGTCATCAACCTCTTCCAGAGGGGCGCCGCCTCCATGGCGCGCATCAACCGCATCATGGAAGCCCGCCCGCAGGTGACCGAGCCGGCACACCCACGCGCGCTGGAGCGCACGCGCGGCGAGGTGGAGTTCCGCAACGTCTCCTTCCGCTACCCCGGCACCGAGCGCTGGGTGCTGCGGGACGTCTCTTTTCGCATCCCCGCCGGCAGCACGGCGGCCCTCGTGGGGCCCACGGCGGCGGGCAAGTCCACGGTGGTGCATCTACTCACCAGGCGCTACGATCCCGCTGAGGGCCAGGTGCTGCTGGACGGCGTGCCGCTCGACGAGCTGTCCTTTGCCACCCTGCGCGCCGCGGTGGGCGTGGTGCCGCAGGACGCGTTCGTGTTCTCGGACACGATCGCCGCCAACGTGGGACTGGGCCTGGACGGCGGCCCCGACGACGCGGCCCGGGTGGAGGCGGCGGTGCGCGTCGCGCGTCTGGACGAGGCCATTGCCGCCTTTCCGCGCGGGCTGGAGACGCGCCTGGGCGAGCGCGGCGTGAACCTCTCGGGGGGGCAGCGGCAGCGCGCCACGCTGGCCCGTGCGCTGGCCATGGATCCGCCGGTGCTGATCCTGGACGACGCGCTGAGCGCCGTGGATACGCACACCGAAACGGAGATCCTGCGCGGCCTGCGCACAGTCATGGCGGAGCGCACGGCCCTCATCGTCAGCCATCGGGTCAGCGCCGTGATGGGCGCGGACCTGATCCTGGTACTGGACGAGGGGCGGGTGGTCGAGCGCGGCGTGCATACGGACCTCATCCGCGCCGGTGGGCTCTACGCCACCCTCCTGCGCCGACAACTCCTGGCGGAGGGGCTGGAGGGGGAGCCGCTTGCCGGCGCCTCCGATCGGACCTAACCTTATGCGACGCATGACGAAGCCTACCGCGCCCATCCTCCTCGTCGAAGACGACCCGCTGCTCCGCCACGCGTTCAGGCTGCTGCTGGAAGACGCGGGCTACGGCGTCGTGGAAGCCGGTACCGCGAAGGCGGCCGTGGATGCCGCGCTCGAGCATACCCCCTCGCTCATCCTGCTGGATCTGGGGCTGCCCGACCGGCCCGGGCTGGAGGTAGCGCGCGAACTCTCCGGCCACGCCGCCATGCGGGCCGTGCCCATCGTGGCGCTCACCGGACGGGTGGGCTCGGAGCAGCGCCAGGACTGCCTGGACGCCGGCTGCAGTCACTTCCTGGCCAAGCCGATCGAGCCCCGGGAGCTGCTGCGGCGCCTGCCCGAGCTCCTGGCCGCGGGCTGAACCGCGGTCCGTGTCCGCCACCCCTCCCGAGGCGCCGCGGCCGATGGGCAGGCTGAAGCGCCTGCGGCGGGCGCTCTATCGTTTCTACTACCGCATCAAGTACTTCCCCTTTGCCGCCGAGCGCCGCCAACGCAGTGAGCGCGAGGAACGCGGCTTCGTGGCCATCCAGATCGACGCGCTGGCCCACGAGGATCTGGAGCGGGCCATGGCGCGCGGCTATGCCCCCAACATGCGCAAACTCGTGGAGCGCCACGGCTGGGAGCTGCGGCGCTACCCCGCCGGCCTGCCCAGCGCCACGCCCGCGTGCCAGGCGGGCATCTTCTACGGCACCAAGGAGGACATCCCGGCCTTCCGCTGGTATGACAAGCGCACGCGGCGCATGGTGATCGGCTCCCGGCGGAGCGACGTGCAGCAGATCCGCGACCGCCTGCCGCGCGAGGGCGTCCTGACCGGTGGCTCCAGCTACGTGAACATCTACGACGGCGGCGCGGAGCGGGCCATCTTCACGCTCTCCGCGCGCGAGCCGCAGCCGTTGCTGGCGGCCATGGGGGGCGGGCGCGTGCTCCTGTTGGCCTTCCTGCACCCCGTGCGCATGCTGCGCATGGTGCTGGCCAGCGTCTGGGAGTACGTCCGCGAGGAATGGGACCGCCTGGTGAGCCAGGTGAAGGGCCAGTACACCTACTACTGGTGGTATCTGCCCTTCGTGCACATCGGCACCAACGTGATCCTCCGGGAGCTGCAGACCATGGCCGTGCTGCTGGACATCTACGTGGGGCGACCCGCCATCTACACCACCTACAACGTCTACGACGAGTTCGCCCACCACTTCGGCCCCGCCTCGTCGGCCGCCTACCGGAGCGTGCGCGCCTGGGACCGGCGCTTAGGTGAGATCCTGCGCATGCTGCGCCGCGTGCCGGGCCGCCCCTACGACCTCTACGTCCTGAGCGACCACGGTCAGACGCCGTCGGTGCCCTACAAGATCCGCTACGGCGAGACCCTCGGTGAGACCATCGTGGCCGCCGCCAAGGAGGGCGTGATGGAGGTGGCGGGGCGCGGCGACTACGCCCCCGAGCACCATGACGTCATGGACTTCCTGATGGAGGAGCTGGAGGAGGTATCCGCGTCATCGAGCCGGCCCGCGCAGGCGGGCGGGATCCGCCTGGGCCGCTGGCTGCGCAAGCACTACAACCCCTTCCCGCTGGTGGCGGAGACGGTGCGGCAGTCCGCCACGGCCAAGCTGGCCGTGACCTACTCGTCCTCGCTCGCCCACGTCTACTGGATGGAGCCCCGGGAGCCGCTCACCTTCGACGAGGTGCGCGGCGATCCCGATCGGCGCGCGCTCTATTACTTCCTCGTGGCCCACGGCGGCATCGGCGTGGTCGTCACGCGCATGCTGGACGGCGCGCACGTGGAGTCGCTGCGGGGCCGGGCGCTGGTCACGCCCACCGGTGACCTGGAGGTGCTGGCGGGGCAGGATCCGCTCGTCGATTACGCCGTCACCCCGGTCGAGCGGCGCGCCATCGCGCGGCTGGCGCAGTACCGCAGCAGCGGGGACGTCATCCTCTTCAGTGCCTACGATCCCGAGCGCGACGTGTGCGTCTGCTTCGACGATCAGGTGGGCGCCCACGGCGCCATGGGCGGCCGCCAGTTCTGGCCCTTCCTGCTCACGGCCCGCGGCCTGGTGCCGAACAGCTACGTCATCCACGACCCCGTGGATCTGCACCCCCTCTTCGCGCGCTATCCCCTGCATGCGGGCGCGCCGAGCATTCCCGAGGGAGAACGCCGATCACCCCTCGCAGAAGTGTAAGCGACGACGCCCGTCGGCTCACCGGCCCGCACGGAGCCTCCCGCTCCACGCCCGCTGCGCCGGGCACGTCACGCGGAGCGCCCTGCGGCCAGGACCCTGATCGGGCACCCCGCGCGTCAGCGCCCCGCGAAGCGGTAGCCGATCAGCTTGTAGACCAGCTTGGCCACCAGGAAGTCCGGCGCCGGGAAGCCCGGCGTGGGGGCCAGCTCCACCACGTCGGCGGCCACTACCGTGCGCTCGCGAAACACTCTCCTCAGCAGCTTCAGCGCCGGGTACCACTGCAGGCCGCCGGGCTCGGGGGTGCCCGTGGAGGGCACCAGGGAGGGATCGAAGGCGTCCACGTCGAAGGAGATGTAGACCTTTTCCTCGAGGGTTTCCATCACCTCGTCGATCCACGCCTCCCCGGTGTGGATGTCATCGGCCAGAAAGACGTGGATGTCGTCGCTCGCGCGCGCCAGCGCCATCTCCTCTGAGGTCAGCGCCCGAATGCCCACGGCGGTCATGGTGGTTCGCTCCCGCACGCGCGCCATCACGGAGGCGTGCGAATACGGGGAGCCCTCGTACTCGGGGCGCAGGTCCGTGTGGGCGTCGATGTTCAGCACGGAGAGGCGCTCACCCTTGAGGCGGTCCGCCCAGGCCAGGATGGGCGCGCTGCTCACCGCGTGCTCGCCGCCGAGCAGCACCACGAACTTGTCGGGGCCCGCGTCCAGCACCCGGTCGTAGGCCGCGCGCAGCTCGCGGATGGCCGCCTCGGGGCTGGCGTTCGTGAGCGCCAGGCCGGGCAGCGTGGCCACGCCGATCTCGGCCGGCTCGCTGTCCAGCTCCTGGTCGTAGAGCTCGATGTAGCGGGACGCGTCGATGATGGCCTGCGGCCCCCGGGACGTGCCGCCGCCGTAGCTGGTGGTCGACTCGTAGGGCACCGGCAGGATGAGCGCCGCCGCACTCTCGAAGTCCGACCCGTCCTCGTCCAGACCCAGAAAAGTGTGGGGCAGCTCCCACGCCAGGTCGCGCAACGCCTCAGGCACCCGCATATTGCCTCCAGCCACGGTGGAACGCACGAGGGCTCCCCGTCCCGGAGCCCCCGTAGCGCGTCGATTCGGCATTCCGGTCCTCCTCCGCCGCCCCTCCATGGTGGAACGGTCGCGGGGGGCGGGGCCCAACGTAGCGCACCGCGCGGGCGGGGCAAGCGGAGGTGCCCGTGCGCTACGAAGCGCATCTGAACGGCAGGAAGTCAACATGAATCAGGGCGACGATGATCGCGCCCCCTCCCGGAGGTGATCCGTGCGCTGCGCCTTGCTGGCCCTCTCCGCTCTGCTCATGGCCGTCCAGCCCGTGGCGGCGCAGGCTCCTGCGGCCACACGGCCGCTGGCGCTGGAGGACTACTACCGGGTGCTGAGCGTCGGCTCGCCCAGAATCTCACCCGACGGCACATGGGTGGCCTACACCGTGTCGCGCCGCATCGAGGACACCAACGGCACCGAGAGCCAGGCCTGGGTGGTCAGGGCGGACGGCTCGGCGGCGCCGACACGGATCCGGCACGCGGGACAGGACGTGGCCAACCCGCGCTGGAACGCGGCCGGACGCCTCCTCTACAATCACAGGGGTGCCACCTGGTCGATCGAGCCGGCCCGACCCAACGAACCAGCCACCCAGGAGGTGGGTGACCAGCCCGACGGGACGCGCAGTCCGGACGGCCGCCTGGTGGCCCGCACCCGGCGGCTGCCCACTCCCGCACGCCCGGCTGCCGCGCAGACCGAGTTCGAGCGCCGGCACGAAGCCCGCTTCCAGGGCGCCGCGTTCGACTGGTATCCCTTCCGCCAGGATGGGCAGCGCTTCCCGCTCACTGACCGCCGTGACCGGCCGCCGTCGGAGATCTTCCTCGAGCCCGCTGACGGCAGCTCGGCGGTCCGGCAATTGACGCGGCTGGGGCTCGAGCCGGGCGGCCTAAGGTGGAAGCCGGACGGCCAGGCACTTGTATTCACGGCGAACGAGGCAGTGCAGGACGAGCTGGCATACGGCGCCACCGACCTGTTCGAGGTCACACTCGAGGGCCAACTGACCCGCCTCACGGACGACGGCTACAACTACGGCAACCTGGATTTCTCACCCGACGGGCGCTGGATGTCCTACGTGCGCTCCTTTGGCACCGACCTGATCATCGAGCGCAAACTGGACCACGGGGGCAGCCGCGACATCTACATACGGCCGGTCGAGGGCGGGGAGGCCGTCAATCTCACCGCGGCATGGGATCTGGACCCGGGCACACCACGCTGGTCGCCGGACGCCCGGCACGTGTACTTCACGGCGGGCATCGGCGGCGCCACGCACCTCTTTCGCGTGGCTGCCGGCGGCGGCCCGGTCGAGCAGATTACGACCGGTGAGCGCCGCCTGAACGGGCTGGACGTGGATCGCAGCTTCCGCCGCATTGCCTATACCGTCGGCGCATTCGACAAGCCCTCCGACATCTACACGGCGGACATCGACGGCGGCAACGAGCGGCGGCTGACGGTTGTCCACCGCGACCTCCTGGAGGAAGTCGAGCTCGCGAGCCGCCCCGCGGAGCGCGTGGCGTGGAATAGCTATGACGGCACGCCGATCGAGGGCTTCCTGATGTTCCCGCACGGCTATGATCCAGCGCAGGGCCCCTACCCCCTGAT
>Ga0214473_10009009_pt1 | contig 11802 bp, 21 predicted proteins | sample RVTome_7_FD_203509 | JGI IMG/M metagenome (GOLD analysis project Ga0214473, IMG submission 203509) | Soil microbial communities from uranium-contaminated site in the Upper Colorado River Basin, Wyoming, United States - RVT98D197 | ecosystem: Environmental > Terrestrial > Soil > Contaminated >...
GTGGATAAGGCAAACCATAGCATTGGCGACAGCTTAACGGTTGAACAATTTAAGCCGGACGATGTGGTTAAAGTTACCGGCACAACCAAAGGAAAAGGTTTCGCCGGCGTTATCAAGCGGCACGGCTTCCACAGAGGCCCGGAAACGCACGGTTCCGACCATCATCGCGCCCCGGGTTCCATTGGCGCCCAGCAGCCGCAGAGAGTCGTCAAGGGTAAAAAAATGCCAGGCCATATGGGCCATGTTACTTCCACAATGATAAAGGTTAAGGTGGTTGATGTTATCAAAGAAGACAACATTATCCTTCTGCGCGGCGCCCTACCGGGTCCGAATAAAGGTTGGCTTACAATAAAGAATTAATTATGGAATGCGCGCTTTATAACATTACGGGTATGAGCGATAAGTCCATCACACTGGACGATGCTTATTTTGGGGTTAAGGTAGGTCCGTTTACCATAGCTCAAGTTTTAAGAGCTCAAATAGCCAACCGGCACGCGCCCGTCGCGAACACTCTGCGTCGCGGCGAAGTCGCCGGCGGCGGCCGCAAGCCGTGGCGACAAAAAGGCACAGGGCGCGCGCGCGCCGGCTCTATCCGCTCACCGCTGTGGCGCGGCGGCGGTATAACCTTCGGTCCGCTTAGCGAAAAGAATCCATGTTTGCGCATACCAGCTATGATGAAGCGCCAAGCCACTCGCGCCGCGTTAAGCGCCAAGGCGCAAGATAAATCACTCCTAATCATCGATGCAGATGACGCCAATGTGAAACGAGCGGAAATAATAAAGCTGATGGACAAGCTGAACATATCCGACAAAACCGTTTTATTTATAACAAGCACAAACGAAACAAATCTAGTGAAACAGATTCGTAACTGCGCCAACATCACAGTTATTGGCTCAAACGGCATAAATCTTTACGATTTGCTCAATCATCAAGTGGTCGTTATGACACTTGGGGCTTACAACGCGTATGCCGGTAAAAAAGAAGTTAAAGCACCCGTTATCAGCGCTAAATCAAAATCATGAAAATATTAATTCCACTAATCAGTGAAAAAAGTATGGCGCAAGCCGGCAATGGGTGGTATAGTTTTACCGCGCCGCTAACCTATACCAAACCGGTGGTAGCGGAGTTGATTCGCCGGGAATTCAAAGTTAAGCCGCTTGAGGTTAAGAGCGCCACATCAAAACCCGAAACACGCCGGCGCGGCAAATTTTATTTCGAGACCAAACAGGTTAAAAAGTTTATTGTTAAGATGCCCGAAGGCACCAAGATTGCCAGTTTTGAGGTTAAAAAATAATGAAATCGAGAAATACCGCCATTCGAGCAGTTAAGCCAACTTCAGCCGGCCGGCGATTAGCCAGCTTTCTTCGGCGCGACCTGCTGTCACGATGCAAGCCGGCTCGCTCGCTGACCAAAGCGCACAAAAGAAGCATCGGCCGCGATAATCTGGGACACATTTCGACACGCCACAGGGGCGGGGGCGTTAAAAGGCGCTATAGAATCATTAGCACCCTTGGACAGTGCGGAGAAGGCCCGTTTGAGGTGATGCAGCTTGAATATGACCCCTTTCGCTCATCGCACATCGCCCTCATTAAAAACCATGAGGGCCGTAAGTTCTATATTTTAGCGCCTCTCGAAATTACAAAAGATAAAAAACTGGAATACGGCAGCGAGGCAAGCATTCACGCCGGCAATCGTTTGCCCATTGGTAATGTTCCGACAGGTATGGAAATTCACAATATTTGCATTACCCCGGGTAGCCCGGCGAAAATGGTGCGCGCCGCCGGTACAAAGGCCGTCGTTATGGCCCACGAAGGCGGTTATACTTTAGTCAAACTGCCGTCTGGAGAACTTAGGAAGTTTCATGACCGTTGCGAAGTTTCCATCGGCGTTATAAGCAATGTCGCCCACAATACCATCCGTATTGGCAAAGCCGGACGCCAACGGCACAAAGGCATCCGCCCAACCGTCCGCGGTAAGGCAATGTACCCCGAAGCCCACCCGCACGGCGGCGGCGAAGGCAATACATCAATCGGTATGAAAGCGCCAAAGACGCCTTGGGGCAAAAGGACTATGGGTGTTAAAACCAGACGCCGCCCCAATTTAGGTAATTTGATAGTCAGGCCAAGACGCAAGAAGAGGAGATAAGATGAGCCGTTCGCTAAAAAAAGGTCCGTACGTGGACGAAAATCTGCTTAAAAAAATAACCGGCCTCAAGACCGGCGATAAACAAGTGGTTAAAACCTGGGCAAGACAGAGCACCATCGCTCCGGAATTTGTCGGCTTTACCATCGGGGTCCACAACGGCAAAGAACATATTTCCGTATTTATCAGCGAAGAAATGGTCGGCCACCGCCTGGGAGAATTTTCCCCAACAAGAAAGTTCCGCAAGCACGGCGGTAAAATGGCCAAAGAACAGGAGAGCGCGGCTAACGTCCCAGCTCCGTCAAAAAAGGAATAAATCGGTGTCTACAGCTACAGCAAAAGTAAAATTCTTAAAAGCTTCACCCAAAAAACTGCGCCCCCTGGCACGGGCGATAGCTCATAAGAAATTATCAGATGCCGAGTGGATTATTAAGAATTCGCGTCACGGACACGCTTCGGAATTTTGGCACGCTCTTACCAATGCTCAAGCCATGCTTAAAAATAGAGGTGAAAGCATAACGGACGCTCGTGTCACTGTAGTTTGCGTCAACGACGGACCACGACTAAAAAGAACACGACCGTCGGCGCGAGGCCGTTCGTCAAGCTACGAGCATGTCCTGTCGCACTTATCACTTACCATAACCACCGATGAGCCGGATAAATCAAAGTTAAAAGAAACCCCAAAGCCAAAAAAGGAAACCCATGGGACAAAAAGTTAATCCAAAGAGCTTTCGTTTACTCGTGAACCGCGACTGGGACAGCCGTTGGATAGCGACAGATAAGAAAAAGTACCAAAGCCAGCTCTTGGAAGATATTAAAATTCGCGAGTTTATTAATATTACCGCCGGCCCCCAAGCGGCTATTGCCAAAGTGCTCATCGAGCGAACACTCGATAGAACCAAGGTCAGCATTTTTACAGGCCGCCCGGGTGTGCTTATTGGTCGCTCGGGACAGGGGATAGAGAATTTGACATCTCAAGTCAAACGTATCGTTGCCGGCAAAGTCAATGTCGATGTTGTGGAGGTTCGCAAACCAGAGCTGTCAGCCACGCTCGTGGCCTCCAGCATCGGCCAACAAATCACCCGCCGTGTGGCCTACCGAAGAGCCGTTAAGATGTCTATCCAAAAAGTTATGCAATCGGGCGCCCTCGGCGTAAAGGTAAATATCTCCGGACGCTTAAACGGCGCAGAAATCGCCCGACGTGAAAAATTTAGCGAAGGCAGCATACCCCTGTCGGTGATTCGAGCCAACATTGACTTCGCTGTTTATCACGCCCCCACGACCTATGGCACCATCGGCATAAAGGTTTGGATTTATCTGCCGCAAGACGAGAAGTAATCATGCTAATACCCAAAAAAGTTAAACATCGCAAGCAATTTCGGGGACACAGAGGCGGCGTTGCCACGCGCGGTCAGGCTTTATCATTTGGCGCATACGGCCTGAAAGCACTGGAGCGCGGCTGGATAACCTCACGACAAATAGAAGCCGCTCGAAGGGCTATGACGCGCTTTATGAAGCGAGGCGGCAAAGTTTGGATACGCCTATTTCCCGACCGAGTAGTCACCAAATCGCCGGATGAAGTCGGCATGGGGGGAGGAAAAGGCGCGCCCGACCATTTTGTAGCTACCGTTAAACCAGGGACAATTATTTTTGAAATTGACGGAGTTACGGGCGATGTGGCGCGCGAAGCGCTGCGATTAGCCCGACACAAACTGCCCATGAAAGTTAAAACCGTTATGAAAATTGAAGTGGGAGCAAGCGATGAAAATTAAAGAAAGAAAAACACAGATTAAGCAGATGCTGCCGGCCCAGGCGGCTCAAGAAGCCCAAAAGCTTGAAGAAAAGCTCCGTAGCTTGATTTCCGGCTCCGTAACGGGTAAGATAAAGAACGTTCGCGAAGCGAAAGCCGTTCGCCGCGATATTGCGCGTCTTAAAACAACAATTCAAGGTAATATAAGTTTATGAAGACAACCCTTATTGGAAATATTGTTAAAATTACACCGCATTCTACTGTTGTGGCGGTGGAACGTACCAAAATCCATCCGATTTACTCGAAAAGATTTACGGTCACGAAGAAGTTTCACGCCGAGAACCCGCAAAACATCGGTGAAACCGGAACCCGCGTGGTGATTGGCGAGATAAAACCGATGTCGAAGACAAAGTATTGGCAAGTTATTAAATTAGCCAAAAAAGAGTCATAAAATGATACAGTTACGCAGCCGATTAAAAGTTGCAGACAATTCAGGCGCCAAAGATGTGGCGTGCTTTAAAGTTCTTCGCGGCGCTAGAGCGGCTGAAGGCCAGGTCGGCGATACCATAATGGTTTCCGTCAAGTCGGCCATACCGCGCGGCACAGTGAAGAAAAAAGAAGTTTTGCGGGCGGTAATTGTGCGCCAGACAAAACCATATTGTCGCGCCGACGGTACGGTTATCCGCTTCGATGAGAATGCGGTAGTTATTGTCAACCCCGACAAAACGCCCAAAGGCACCCGCATCTTCGGTCCCATAGCGCGGGAACTGCGCGAAAAGGGTTTTACCAAAATTATTTCATTAGCACCGGAAGTTTTATAAGATGAAAATTAGACGAAACGATACGGTAAGAGTCATAAAGGGCAATGATAGCGGTAAAACCGGCGCCGTCCTTAGAGTATTTCCCACCGCCGACAAAATTGTCGTTAAGGGCGTCCATATTGTTAAAAAACACGTAAAAAGTCAGAAAGGAACACCATCGGGCGGGATAATCGATAAGACGTTGCCGGTACCGATTGCCAACGTTATGTTGGTTTGCCCGCTGTGCGGCAAAACAACTCGCGTGGCTTACCGTGTGAATAACAAGAGCAAACAGCGCGCCTGCACGCATTGCCAAAAAACTTTCAACTAAAATGATAGAGCTCAAAACCGTTAACGCTAGTTTAAAGAAAGATTTGGGAGATATCAACCTCCTGGCTTTGCCGCGGCTAGAAAAAGTAGTATTGAACTGCGGCATTGGCCGGATGAAAGACGATAAGGGCTTTGTTGAGGAAGCGGTTAATACCCTAAAAACAATAAGTGGCCAAAAACCCGTTATGACAAAAGCCAAGAAAGCCATCGCCGGCTTTAAGGTTCGCGAAGGCGACGCAGTTGGTGTTATGGTAACTCTGCGCGGTAAGAGGATGTTAAGCTTTATTGAAAGGTTAGCGAATATTGCGCTTCCTCGCATCCGTGATTTTAAGGGCTTAAAGCTAAATAATTTCGACCGACAGGGAAACTATACGCTTGCCGTCAAAGAACAGGTTATATTTCCGGAAATACCATACGACAAGGTTAACCACACGCACGGTTTTCAGATAACCTTTAAAATCTTGAACGGAACACCAAAAGCGAACCGAAACTTGCTGGAAAAGCTAGGTTTGCCGTTTGAAAAAGACAGTACCTAAAACACGGGAGATAATTATGGCTAAAAAATCAATGATCGCCAGAGCGAACCGAAAGCCGAAATATCCCACCCGGCAAGTTAGCCGGTGCAAGAAATGCGGCCGTAATCATGGCTACATGCGGCTTTTCGGTCTGTGCCGCATCTGCTTTCGCGAATTGGCGAGCCAAGGCCAAATACCAGGAGTAACAAAATCATCATGGTAACCGATCCAATTGCCGACATGATAGCTCAAATCAAAAATGGTCAAAGCGCCCGCAGGACGACCGTTGCATTGCCGTATTCTAAAGTTAAGCACGCTGTTGCCAAAATACTTAAAGATCGGGGATATATTGAAAAAGTAGACGTAAAAAAGAGCAAAACCAAGGGAGAACTGGTTCTTACCTTAGGAGAAGCGCGCATAATTAGCTTGCGCCGTATTTCAAAACCCGGCCGTCGGCTTTATTCTCCGGCCAAAAAGCTGCCGCGCCCGATGGGAGGCGCCGGAGTGTTGATTGTTTCCACGAGCAAAGGAATAATTTCAGACCGTGAAGCGCGCAAGATTGGCGTAGGCGGTGAAATGATTTGCGAGGTATACTAAAATGTCCAGAATTGGTAAAAAACCCATCATCATTCCCGAAGGCGTCACGGCAAACATCCAGGCCGCTCATATTGACGTGAAGGGACCGAGGGGCGAGCTTAGAGTCGATTTTAGGCCCGAAATTAAAGTTACGTTGGACGCGGGCCAAATAATCGTTAACCCAAAAGCCAATTCCCGCATACATCGGGCTCTATTCGGTTTAACACGAACTCTCATTAACAATGCCGTTCTGGGCGTGACAGAAGGTTTTACCAAGCAGCTTGAGATGAAAGGTGTCGGTTATAAAGCGGCGGTTGAAGGCGAAACCCTGGTCTTACACCTCGGTTTTTCTCACCCCGTCAACTTTGCCATTCCCACCGGCATAAACATAGAAGTTAAGAAGAATATTATGACTTTGAGCGGCTTCGATAAACAGTTGGTAGGCGAAACGGCGGCGCGCGTCCGCCGGTTGCGTCCGCCGGAACCATATAAAGGCAAAGGTATAAAATACTCGGATGAAATTATACGGCGCAAGGCGGGTAAAACGGCTAAGGCCGCCGGTGCTTCATAGGGAATAAGATGAATAATAATTTAACCCGCAATCAAACCAGAATTCAACGGGCGAAAAGGTCTCGCGCGAAAATGAGAGCTAATACCAAGGTGCCAAGATTGGTTGTATTTCGCAGCAGCCGCCACTATGAGGTGTCTTTGATTGAACCGTCAACGGGTAAAACTATTGGCGCCGTCACCAGCAAAGATAAGAAATGCTTGAAGCTAAAAGGCAAAGAAAAAATTACCTGGCTTGGAACGCAAGTGGCAGAATTGGTCAAAAAGAAAAATATCAAACAGGTAATATATGACCGCGGCGGCTATAAATTTCACGGCAACGTTGCCGGAATCGCGCGTGTCATAACAAAATTGGGAATAAAAATATGACCGCAAGACAATCGAGACAAAACACTCACAACAGGCCCAAGGACGACATCCGAGAAAAAGTCATCCAGGTTGACCGCGTAGCGCGAACTGTTAAGGGCGGCCGCCGCATTCGTTTTCGCGCCCTGGTAGTCGTCGGAGACCAAAAGGGCAGAGTTGGTTCAGGCCTGGGTAAGGCAACCGAAGTTAGTGTCGCTGTCAATAAAGCGACTACTTTTGCCCGCCGCCACATGTATGAGATAAAGATTGTCAACGATACCATTCCTTTGGAAATTACCAAGCGCTACGGCAGCGCGACAGTTTACCTCAAGCCGGCGCCCAAAGGTACTTCAGTTATAGCCGGCGGCAGCATACGCGCCGTTGTCGAAGTCGCGGGCATAAAAAACCTCGTTGCCAAGTCACTTGGTTCCAACAATAAACTAAACAATGTCCAGGCAACAATATTGGGTTTGAGAGAAGTTAGCCGCTTAGCCGACAAGATAGTCAGGTATCCATCAACTAAAATTTGAAGTTTGGAATTTATAACTTACTATGACGCTTAATAAAATAGTCAAAATTACAAAGCACGGCAAACGTGTGGGACGAGGCATTGCCGCGGGCCAGGGCAAAACAGCCGGCCGCGGCACCAAGGGCCAATCTTCGCGCAAAAGCCGCGGCGCGCCGCGTTTCTTCGAGGGTGGCCAAACTAAGGTCTTCGCCAGATTGCCTAAAGTAAGAGGCGAAAATAACTCGGTTAAACCAAACTTGGTCCTCGCCATCAGCTCCAAAGATATCAACGCGCGCTACTTAAGCGGCGAGAAAGTTAACCTGGATAGCTTGGTCGCCAAAGGCATTATCAACCGACGCTATCCCTCATCGACACCTCTTAAGATTATCGGCAGCGATAAGCTCAAAGAGGGGATAGATGTGAGCGTCTGCCGACTGTCGCAGCGCCACTTACCCATGAAATAAGTTAATTTACGGCAATGCAACCACAACGAACTTTTCAGCACATCATTGCCAATAGGGACCTGCGACGGCGAATCCTAATCAGTATCGGACTGCTGGTGATTTTTCGAATTATTTCGCATATTCCGCTGCCCAGTGTTGATGTTAGCGGTTTGCGCGCCTTTTTTGAGTCAAACCAGGTCTTCGGGATGCTCGATTTATTTTCCGGCGGGTCGGTAAGCCGTTTCTCTTTGGCTCTCCTGGGTGTCGGACCATATATTACCGCCTCGATTGTCTTTCAACTCTTAACAATGGTTATTCCATCGCTTGAGGCGCTGTCAAAAGAAGGAGAATACGGCCGCCAAAAAATCAACCAATTTACTCGCTATGCCACCCCGCTGTTTGCCATTGTTGAGACCCTGGGGCTACTTCGTCTTCTACAAAGCCAAGGGGTTATTGGACAACTTGACGCCTGGCAGACAACACTAACTCTCGTGACTGCCACTGGCGCCAGTGTTCTACTTATGTGGATAGGCGAAATAATTAGTGAAAAAGGGATTGGCAACGGTATCTCACTCATCATCTCTCTTGGAATCATTGCCGGTTTGCCACCACAAATCAACAATTTGGCGCAAATAGTCAGCGGCGACACGTCCGCTATAATAAAAGCGATCATATACCTCTTAATTGTTCTGGCAATGATTGTTTTTATAATATGGGTGAACGAAGCCGAACGTCGCTTGCCGGTAACATACGCGCGCCGTTTGCGCTCCAGCCAAACCGCCACCAAAATTGATTCTTATTTACCCATCAAGGTTAACTCGGCCGGAGTTATCCCAATAATCTTTGCCACATCTCTTCTTGTTTTCCCCGGTATTGTCGCCCAAATATTCCTAAGCGCGCGCTCGGCGTGGCTAAGGGAGACCGCGCAATTCGTCCAAACCGTAATGAACAATAATTACTACTACGCAATTTTGTTTTTCGCTCTAGTTGTCGCCTTCACGTTCTTTTACACGTCGGTCATCGTGAAACCGAATCAAATCGCTGAAAACCTGCAAAAACAGGGGAGTTTTATGCCCGGCGTCAGGCCCGGACAGGAAACATCGGCTTTAATTCGCACCACCGTTTACCGCATAACGAGCATTGGCGCCCTTTTCCTCGGTCTAGTCTCCGTACTGCCGTACATTATGCAGTCAACGGCTACTGAATTTCGCGCGCTAGCGCTATCCGGCACCGGCATACTTATTATCGTAGCCGTCGCCATCGAAACTATGAACCAAATTAAATCCCATATGGCAACCCAAAGCTACGAACAGTATCTATAGGAGAAATACCAAGCAACAAGCACTAAGATCCAAATAATTTCCAAATTCGAATTTCGAAATTGTAATTTATTTGTGATTTGTCTTTTGTGATTTGGATTTTATAAAGTTATGGTTTCCATTAAAACTAAACGGGAGATTGCGATTATGTCAGAGGGTGGCCACATATTGGCTGCAATTCTTAAAAATATCTCCGCCGCGGCAAAGGTAGGGGTAACCACCGCTGAACTTGATTCCTTAGCGACCGATTTATGCCGCCAACATAAAGTTAGGCCGGCATTTTTGGGTTTTCGCGGTTATCCTGCGGCACTGTGCGCATCGGTTAATAATATCATTGTCCACGGCATACCCTCCAATACTCCCTTAGTAGGCGGGGATATTGTCGGGCTCGATTTGGGAGTTTTATATAAAGGATTTTACACAGATTCGGCGACAACGATAGCGGTCGGGAGTATTAGCCGGGATGCGAAACGTTTACTGCGAGCTACGCAGGAATCATTGAATACCGCCATAAAAATTGCCAAAGAGGGCATTACGCTTGGTGACCTCGGCAGCGCTATAGCCGGCGTCGCCGCCAAACATAAGCTCGGCGTCGTGAGGGAACTGACAGGACATGGCATAGGCCGCGATTTGCAGGAAGAGCCAAGCGTGCCTAATTACGGCACGCCAGGCAAGGGCCTCAAGCTCAAAGCCGGTATGACTCTAGCGATCGAGCCGATGTTTACCCTCGGCGCGCCGGATACCAAAGTACTCAAGGACAATTGGTCTGTAATGATTAAGGATTCTTCTATCGGCGCCCACTTCGAGCACACTATAGCCATCGAAAAAACCGGCTGCCGCGTCCTCACGAATTAGAACAATTGCCAAAACAAGTTGACAAAATAATGGGAAAGTGCTTAAATAAAAGTGTTGATTGTGTTGAGGAATTATATTAATGAGTAAAGACGCTATTGAGGCAGAAGGTACTGTCATTGAGGCAATGCCCAATGCTTTTTTTCGTGTGGAATTAGACAATAAGCAGGAAATTATGGGGCACTTGTCAGGGAAAATGCGCCTGCACTATATCAAAGTCATACCCGGAGACCGCGTTAAGATCGAGTTAAGCCCCTACGACCTAACCAAGGGGCGCATAGTCCATCGGCTCCAAGTACAAAAAGGGTAACTAATGAAAGTCCAAGCATCCGTTAAAAAAATTTGCGAAAAGTGCATTGTTATTCGCCGGCGCGGCAAGACCGGCAAGGCGAAGGTGACTGTGCGCTGTTCCAACCCCCGACACAAGCAAAGACAAGGATAAATATGGCAGCTCGCATAGCCGGCATAAACTTAAGTCAAAATAGGAGCGTTTGGATAGGGCTGACCGATATTTTCGGCATCGGACGCAATACGTCGCTTAAAATTCTTGCTTCAGCCAAGGTTGACCCTCAGACAAAAGTGAGCGCTCTAACCTCAAGCGATGTAGAGCGGATAAGAAACATTGTAGAAACACAATACAAAGTTGAAGGCGACCTCAAGGTAAAAATTATTCAAGATATTAAACGGCTTAAGGAAATCGGTTCTTACCGCGGCTCGCGCCACATTCGCAACCTGCCGGTTAGAGGGCAACGTACCAAAACCAATGCCCGCACCAAGCGCGGCAAAAAAATGACAGTTGGCAGCGGCCGCAAGAAAGCCGCGGAAAAGACGTAAAATGGATAAAAAACCACGCACATCCAATGCTCGCCAGAAAGCTATTCTGCGCCAACGCCGCCGCAAAGTTACCAAACGTATCGCGGAGGGCAATATTTATATCCAATCGACATTTAATAATGTGATTATCAGCGTTACGGATACATCGGGCAACGTGGTGGCCTGGGGCAGCGCCGGTAGCGCCGGTTTCAAAGGCACAAAAAAGTCCACTCCTTTCGCCGCCACGCAGACCGCTAAAATCGTTATAGAAAAAGCCAAGAATTTCGGTTTGGAAAAAGCTTTTATTTATATTGCTGGTGTCGGAAACGGCCGGGAAGCCGCCGTGCGAGCATTCGCCGGATCCGGCGTTCACATTACCGGCATAAAAGACATTACGCCATTGCCCCATAACGGATGCCGTCCCAAGAAGCCCAGAAGAGTATAAAGGAAATCTATGTCAATTCGCTATCCAAGCGCTTGCCGCCTTTGTCGTGCCGCCGGTGAAAAACTCTTTCTCAAGGGAGAGCGATGTTTTTCGCCCAAATGCGCCATGACCCGCCGGCCCTACCCCGCCGGACAGCACGGAGAGAATAAGCGCGGCAAGGTTTCGGACTACGGCAAACAATTGGCAGAGAAACAAAAAGCCAGGCGCATTTATAACCTTAATGAGAGGCAGATGAGGCGAGTTTATGAACTGGCCAGCAAGTCAAAATCAAATACCGGCGAGGTACTTATGCAAACGCTTGAGTCAAAACTCGATAACGTTCTATACCGTGCCGGAGTCGCCGATAGCCGCCGCCATGCCACCCAAATCATTTTGCACGGTTTTGTAAAAATAAACG
>Ga0214473_10009010_pt1 | contig 11801 bp, 10 predicted proteins | sample RVTome_7_FD_203509 | JGI IMG/M metagenome (GOLD analysis project Ga0214473, IMG submission 203509) | Soil microbial communities from uranium-contaminated site in the Upper Colorado River Basin, Wyoming, United States - RVT98D197 | ecosystem: Environmental > Terrestrial > Soil > Contaminated >...
TGGCCCGATCCCCATGATCCGTGGCGGCACGCCGGTCACGCCGCATCCCAACACCCGGCCGATCGGCGCCGCCCCGGAGGAACGGACGGCCTGTGCGGAGGCCAGGACCAGCGCCGCGGCGCCGTCGACGATCCCGGAGGCGTTGCCCGCGGTCACGAATCCGGCCCCGCCGAAGGCCGCCGGCAGTTTCGCCAGCGCCTCCAGGGTGGTGTCCGGTCGCGGGTGATTGTCCTCCGTCACCTGGATCTCCTTCCCGCGTTCGCGGACCGGCACCGGGGCGATCTCGTCACGGAACTTGCCGGCGGCGCGCGCCGCCGCGGCAGCCTGCTGGCTGCGCAAGGCAAAGCGGTCGGCTTCCTCACGGGTGATGCCGTAGTCGCGCGCCAGGTTCTCGGCGGTCTGCGCCATCGAGAAGCCGCAGTGCGTGTCCATCAGACCGGCGAGCAGGGCATCCTCGAGCTGGACGTGCCCCATCTTCAGCCCGCTCCGCAGTCCGCGGGCGACATGCGGCGCCTGCGTCATGTTCTCCATCCCGCCCGCCAGCACCACGTCGGCCTCGTCGAGCGCGATCAACTGGGCGGCGGTCGCCACCGCCTGGAGGCCGGACCCGCACAGACGGTTGACCGTGAGGGCCGGCGTGCGATCCGGCAGACCCGCCTTGAGGGCCACGTGACGGGCGCCGTACAGCGCATTGGCGCTGGTCTGCATGGCATTTCCGAACACGACATGATCGACGCGATCCACCGCGGTTCCGGTCCGGGTCAGGGCCGCCCGCGCCGCGTGCGCGCCGAGCCCGACTTCGGTGAGGTCCCGGAAATGGGTGTTGTAGGTCGCCATCGGCGTGCGCGCCCCGCCCAGGACCAGCGCATCGTAGGGCCGACCGCGTGGCTCGCTCATGCGCCCACCTTCGGAAGGCCGGCGCGCTCCGGGGCCCGGTGGTACTCCGCCAGGTTCACCGACTGGCGGAAATCCTGCGCCTCGATCAGAATCAGGTGGCACATCTCATGGAGTCGCGAACGCACCCGTGGACCGATCCGGTCGAGAAGGGTCGGTATCTTCGGGGATTTCGGCTCGTCCAGGTAGTTTGTCGTCACGATCGTCGCCCTTTGTTCGTTGTAACGCGTGGACACGATGTGCGCCAGCGTTTCCTCTACCCAAGGACTCGGCCGCGGACCGCCCAAGTCATCGAGGAGGACGACCTCGGTCGTCAGCACCGGCTGCAGCAGGTCCAGTTCGGTCAACCCCGACTGCCGGTCGAAGGTCCCCTGGAGCTGCCGCAGCAGGTCCTGCACGTCGCAGAACAGCCCGTTCACGCCCTTGTCCATCAGCAGACGGCGCAGAGTCGCGACCGCGAGATGGGTCTTGCCGACGCCCGGCGGCCCCATCAGCATCAGGCCGCGCTCTTCCAGGGGGTATTCCTCGGCATAACGGAGGGCGACGCCGCGGGCGGTGTCCAGCGATTGGATCTGGGCCCGATCGCCGTAGGCGGCGTAATTCTGGAACTCACACTCGCGGTAGCGCGGCGGGATGCGCGCGGCGTCCAGAAACGCCTCCACCCCGCCGTCGCGGCCCCGGGCCGGGGAGCGGCACGGACAGGGGCGCGCCCGCGTCGTCCCGCCGGTCCCGACGATCACGAAGCCGGTCCCGCGGCACTCCGGGCAGCCGGGCTCCTCCAGACCGCTCATGGGCGACACCCGTTCCCTAGTTGAGGTAGCCCTGCAATTGCTGACATTTCTGCGACCGGTTCAGTTTGTCCAGCGCCTGGGCCTCGATCTGCCGGATGCGCTCGCGCGACAGTCCCATCATCTCGCCGATCTCCTTGAGCGTCTTGGGCTCGCCTTCGTCCAGCCCGAACCGCAGGCGGAGGACCTTCTGCTCCTTCGGGTCGAGGTCGCCGAGACAGGCATAAAGATGGTCCTTGAGCGACGATCGGAGCAGTTCCGCATCGGCGGCCGGGATGACGTCCTGTTCGAGCTTGTCCGACAGGTGGAATTCGTGCTCCTCGTCGATGACCGTGGAGAGCGACACATTCTCGTCCGCCACCTGCAGGAGGTTGGTCACCTCCTCGACCGGGATCGCCAGTTTCTGGGCGATCTCGTCCGCCGTCGGGTTGCGCTCCAGGTCGAGCGTCAACTGCGAAATCGTCTTGCCGATGCGGTACAGGAGATTCGCCTGCTTCTGGGGCAGCCGGAAGGCCCCGCTGTGATCGGAGAGCGCATGGATGATCGCCTGGCGGACCCACCAGACCGCGTAGGTGATGAACTTGACGTTCTTCGACGGCTTGAATCGTTTGGCGGCCTCGATGAGCCCGATGTTCCCTTCGTTGATCAGATCGAGGAACGACAGGCCGCAGTTGCGGTACTTCTTCGCGAAGCTGACCACGAAACGCAGATTGGCCTCGACGAGCTTCCGGATTGCCTCCCGGTCGCCGCCCTGGATCAAGTCCCCCAGGACCTTCTCCTCCTCGGGGGTGATCCGCGGCAGGCGGGAGATCTCCTGGAGGTACTTCTTGAGCGTTTCCGAAGAGGCCGCGGCCGCTGGCCGCTTGACGTCCGTGCGTTCCTCGTCCACGCCCTACCCTTTCTCGATCTTGATGATGCGCCCGGGTGTCTGGCGCACCAGGGAACGTCCCGTGGCTTCGGGGCCCTGCTGGCGCCGGGCCATCTCTTCACGCAGGCTGGCGATGAACCGATCCATCTCCTCCTGCATCGCGTGCATCCGATGCCGCATGTTCATGATCACCTCGACCCCCGCCAGGTTGACCCCCAGATCGCGCGTCAGGTTCAGGATGAACGTCAAGATCTCCAGGTCGGCATCCGAGTAGAGCCGGGTGTTGCCCTCGGTGCGCGACGGTTTCAGGAACCCCTCGCGCTCGTAGAGGCGGAGCGTCTGGGGGTGGACCGCGAACCGTCGCGCCACGACGCTGATCATATAGTATCCGCCGCCGTCCCGGGGCAGCCGGGCACGCCCTCCTCCACGCCGCGTCGTCACAACGGCAGCCCCCGCCGGACCGTCTCGCCCGGCTGAATGGCGGCGAGCTCCCGAAGCAGGGTGCGCGTCCGCTCGTCATCGGCCCGCGGTGTGACGACGTGCACCTCCACGTACTGATCGCCCCGGCCCGCGCTGCGCAGCAGCGGGGCCCCTTTGCCGCGCAGGCGGAGCCTCTGCCCGTTGGCGGTCCCGGGAGGGATCCGCATGGCCGCCGTGCCGTCGATGGTCGGGATGTCGATCCGCGCCCCCAGCGCCGCCTCGCTGACGGTAATCGGCACCGCGCAGTGGATATGATCCCCGATCCGGCGGAAGAAGGCGTGGGCCTCGACCTGCGGGACCACGAACAGGTCGCCCGGCGGCCCGCCGTTGCGTCCGGCGCGGCCTTTCCCCGGGACCCTCACCCGCGATCCGGTGTCGACGCCGGCCGGGAGCGCGACCCGGATGGTCTCGCGGCGCGACACCACGCCGGCCCCCCCGCAGGTTCCGCACCCCTCGTCGCTGATCGACCCCTGGCCACGGCAGCGCCGGCAGGTGGAGGCGAAGCGGAGGAGACCGGACGCATGGCTGATCCGGCCGCTCCCGCCGCAGTCCTGGCATGGCCGGCGGTTCCGCGACGGCACGCGCCCCCCGCCGCCGCAGCGCGCGCAGGGCGATTCGGCGTCAATCTCGAGCGGCACAGTCACGCCCCGCAGGGCGTCGAAGAAACCGAGCGTCAGGGAACGGGTGACGTCATCGCCGCGGCGCGGTCCGATCTCCCCCTCCGCGTCGGCGGGCCCGCCGGCGAAGATCTCGGAAAAGAAGGAGGCGAACCCGCCGCCGAGGTCCCCCAGATCGAACCCCGGCCCGGTCGTGCCCGCGGCGAATGGACCGCCCGGCCGTGGACCGGCGCCGCCCGGCATCTGCAAATCGAGGTCGTGGCGGCGGCGCTTGTCGGAATCGGAGAGGACCTCGTAGGCTTCGGACACCTGCTTGAAGCGCTCCTCGGCGGCCTTGTCCCCCGGGTTCAGATCCGGATGGAAGCGGCGGGCCAGCTTGCGATACGCCCGCTTGATGTCGGCCAGCCGCGCCTTGCGCGGCACACCGAGGATCTCGTAGTGGTTCACCACGGCCTAACCCACCGTGATGCGGACCGGATCGCGTCGCATCGCCCGTGATCGTGGCAGGGAGATCTCCAGCACCCCCCTCCGGAGCCGCGCCCGGACACCTCGAGGATCGACCGGATCCGGGAGCTGGATCGTCCGGACAAACGGTCCGTGGCCGCACTCCATCCGCAGCAGTCCGGCCCCCCGCTCCTTGCGATCCTGGAGGCGCCGCCCTTCGACCGTGAGCCGGTTCCCCTCCAGCCGGATCGCGACGTCGTCCGACCGGACGCCCGGAATCTCGACGGTGGCGAGGAACCCTTCGCCGTCTTCGCGCAGATCCGCGACCGGGGTCCAGCCTCCGGGGGCCCCTCCGGAAGCCTCGCCCAGCCGCAGCACCCCCTCCAGGAGACGATTGGTCCGATCGCGGAGACTCTGGAGGTCGCGGGCCGGATCCCAGGCGCCCCGTCCTCCGTCCCGCGGGGTCCGGGAGCTCATTTCTTTGTCCCGTCGACGTCCACGTACTCGGCGTCTATCACATCGCCCGACCCGCTCCCCGGCGTTTCGCCGGAGGCCTCCGGTGCGCCCGGCCCGCCCGCCGGCCCGCCGGCGGGACGGCCCGAAGTCTCCGCCTTCTGGTACAGCACCTCGGCGAGACGGTGGGACGCCTTCTCGAGTTGCTTGAGCGCGGCGTCGATCTGGTCCTTCGATCCGTCGTTCATCGTCTTGCGCACCTGCTCGATGGCGGCCCGGATCGCCTGCTCGTCCTCCGCCGGGACCTTGTCGCGATTCTCCTCGAGGAGGCGTTCAATCTGATAGACCCGGCTGTCGGCCGTGTTGCGGGACTCGATCTCCTCCCGCCGTTTCCGGTCCTCGTCGGCGTGGGACTGCGCCTCCGTGACCATCCGGTTGATCTCGTCCTTGGTCAGGGTGCCCGTGCCGCTGATGGTAATCTTCTGTTCCTTCGCGGTCGCCATGTCCTTGGCGGAGACGTGCAGGATGCCGTTGGCATCGATGTCGAATTTCACCTGGACCTGCGGCAGGCCCCGCGGCGCAGGCGGAATGCCCACCAGGTGGAAGCGCCCCAGGGTACGGCAATCGCGCGCCATCTCCCGCTCCCCCTGCAGCACGTGCACTTCGACGCTCGTCTGGTTGTCGGCCGCGGTGGAGAAGGTCTCCTCCTTCTTGGTCGGGATCGTGGTGTTGCGCTCGATCATCCGCGTCATGACGCCCCCGAGCGTCTCGATGCCCAGGGACAGGGGAGTCACGTCGAGGAGGAGCAGGTCCTTGACCTCGCCGGCCAGCACTCCCGCCTGGACGGCGGCGCCGACCGCCACGACTTCGTCGGGATTGACCCCTTTGTGCGGTTCCTTGCCGAACAGCTCCCGGACCAGATCCTGGATCTTCGGGATGCGCGTGCTCCCTCCCACCAGGACGACCTCGTCGATGTCCGACGCAGTGAGGCCGGCATCCTTGAGGGCCTGGCGGACCGGCGGCAGCGACCGTTCGAAGAGGTCCTGCGCCTGCCGCTCGAACTGCGCCCGCGTCAACTTCAAGGTCAGGTGTTTCGGTCCCCCTGCGTCGGCGGTGATGAAGGGCAGGTTGATCTCCGTTTCGGTGACGGTGGACAGCTCGCACTTGGCCTTCTCGGCCGCCTCCTTCAGGCGCTGGAGCGCCATCCGGTCCTTGCCCAGATCGATCCCCTGATCCTTCTTGAACTCCGCGATGATCCACTCGACGATCCGCTGGTCGATGTTGTCACCGCCGAGATGGGTGTCGCCGTTGGTCGATTTCACTTCGACGACCCCCTCCCCCACCTCGAGAATCGAGATGTCGAAGGTGCCGCCGCCGAAGTCGTAGACCGCGATCGTCTCATCCTTTTTCTTGTCGAGTCCGTACGCCAGCGCCGCGGCCGTCGGCTCGTTGACGATCCGCTCGACCTCGAAACCGGCGATCTTCCCGGCGTCCTTGGTCGCCTGCCGCTGGGCGTCGTTGAAGTAGGCGGGCACCGTGATCACGGCCCGCGTTACCTTCTCCCCCAGGTAATCCTCGGCGGACTGCTTCATCTTCTGCAGGACGAAGGCGGAGATCTGCTCGGGACTGTATTCCTTGCCGCGGATGCGGACGCGGACGGCGTTGGCCGGCCCGGCGCCGACACGGTACGGCACGATTTTCATTTCTTCGGTGACTTCCTCCATCCGCCGGCCCATGAACCGCTTGATGGAGTACACCGTGTTTTCGGGGTTGGTGACGGACTGCCGTTTGGCCACCTGACCGACCATGAGCTCATTCTTGTCGCTGAAGGCCACGACCGAGGGAGTCGTGCGGGCTCCCTCGGCATTCGGGATGACCACCGGCTTGCCGCCCTCCATGATGGCGACAACCGAGTTGGTCGTTCCCAAGTCAATCCCGATAATCTTGCTCATCCTCTTAATCCTCCTGTCACGACAGCTTTGATGAACCGTGGCGCAGTATAAACATTGAGCGTGTCGTTGTCAAGTTATTGAACGACCTGATAAATCACACATTTACTGGATCTTGTCACTCATTTGAGGGTCATTCTCCAGGATCATGAATCTGGGTCTGGCTCTCGGCCGCCAGGCTCAACCGGTAGGCGCCACCGGTCACCTCGTACCCGATCTCCCGTCCCCAGGGATCCAGGATCCCCTCGGGACGGAGCAGTCGCGCGGTCACGAGGTTGCGAAGGCTTTCCGGGAGACCCCTCTGGATCAGGAAGTAGACCTGGATGGCCCGGTCGACCCGCTGCAGCCGGGTCCGCGCCACGGCGCGATCCATGTCACGAATGTCCGACTCCAGGAACAACGCCGCCAGCATGGCGCCGCGCGCCTCGCCACGGGCCTGGCCGGCCAGGAGCCCCTGGGCCCGGAGGTAGAGGGTCCCCGCCAGAAGTCCGACCAGGATCGTCGACGCCAGACCGACGACCAACGGCGGAAGCCCCCGCACGGCCTGATCCCTCTTCTCCGGCGGCCGCGCTCCGGCGGCCGCCCGCGGAGCAGGACTCCGCGACTCTTCCAGAAGCTGCCGTCCGATCAGCTCGTGCAGGATCCGGCAGGTGTCGAATTCGCTGAGGGTGCTGCGCTCCACGATCTCCTGGACGGTCCGCTTGCCGTCCACCAGAGCGTGCACCAGACGCTCCTCGTCGCTCAGGGTGATCCCGGCTGCGGCCTCGCCCTCCCCCGCGCCGCCGGCAGCGACGCGCCCGGCCGCCGCGCTGATCTCGACGTTGGCGTGCCGCCAGATCGTCTGGAAGGAACGGATCGACTTCTCGATCATCGGCCATTCGTCCAGAATCCGCGCCCCTTCCATCAGGATGCTCTCGGCCGACATCGGCACCGCCAGTTCCTTGTCGTAGTCCGGACGCGCGTCCTGGCTGAAGTCATACTCGCCGTCGCGCCAGCGGAACAACCGGTAGACCATCTGGCCGATCTGCACCTGCAGGGCGTCGCGGAGTCCGGCGGCATCGATGAACTTGTTTTCCACCAGGACGTTGCCCAGCCGCTTCAACGTGTTCTTCTGGATCCGCAGGGCCTCCTGAAGCTGGGGCTCGGTGAGCCGACCGGACTTGACGAGCACGGTCCCCAGGCGGTCCTCCAGACGCCGCTGCAGGGCGTCGGCTGTGACCACGTCCCCGTCCACGAAGGTCACCGTCACGACTTCACCCGATCTCTTGAGAGTCAGGACGCCGGTCTTTTTCTGGATCCCGATCAGCTGGAAAATGTCGGCCAGGCTGAAGTCCTCGAGCGTTCCCTTGAGCGCCATTTTCAGTCCCCGAGCCGCATTCGCGCCGTCAGATTGGCCGACAGCCAGACCAGGCCCCCGGCCGCCGCCAGGGGAAGGATTGCCCATGAGAGACCGGCGGGCGGGACCCACCCGGGCATGACCAGGAGCCGGCCCCAGAGCCCAAGTCCCAGCCACACGGTGCACCATAAGGCTACGAGCAGCGATCCGGTCAGCACCCGGCCCCCGAGAACGTGCCCGCCCCCCGGGAGGACCAGGCTGACGATCCGCTCGCCGATCCACAGGCGCCGGGCGTGGCGTGCGACCTCCTTCAACTTGCGCTGCTTGGTGCCCGGGGCCACGCCATCGCGCAGGATGAATAGATGCAGGCACTGCGAGCAGACCTCAGGGTGCTTGCCGACCGACTGGCACCTTCGACAGAAGGGACGGCCGCAGCGCTGGCAGCGGCGTGCCGACGATCGTCTCGGGACCAGGCCCAGCCCCGGCAGGAGGAAGAGCCCCGCCATCCCGGCCGCGCCGGCCAGACTGGTGGAGGCGACCAGGGTCCGACCCCAGCCCGGCGCCCCTGAGGCCCGTCCCAGACGGAGCGCCCGGCCGTAGAGTTCCCGGGCCGAGGCGCGGCAGTCACGCGGCGTCTGCCGCTCCCCCGTCTGCGACCCCGGGACCGCGAGCCGGACCACCAGAGCCTCATCGCGGCGGCGCGCCTCCTCCAGCGCCGCGTCGGCCGCTTCCATCTCGAAGGTCCCGAGGTAGACGAGGTGGCTGTTGTAGGCGGCAAGCGCCAGATCGCGATCGATGTCGGCCGCCTTCCTGTAGAGGTTCTGGGCCAGCGCCGATTCCTGACGCAGCGCATGGATGTTCCCCAAGTTGACCATCGCCCGGGCGTGGCGCGGATCGATCTCCAGAACGCGCTGGTAGGCACGGGTCGCGGCCTCGAGCCGGCCGGCGGCGCCCTCGATCGATCCGAGGACAAAAAAGTACAGCGGATCGTCGGGATGCGCGGCCGCGAGCGCCCGCAGCGCATCCAGCTGCGCCAGGTCATGCCCGTCGAGCCGCGACGCCACGAGCGCGCGCGCCCCAGGATCGGCCGCGGCCGCGAGCCCCGTCCGGATGGCCCGGCCCGCCGGGCCTGCCAGCAGCATCAGCGCCAGGAGGCCGACGACCACGACCCGGGATCGTCTCCTGAAATACGGTCCGAGCAGCATGATCCAGATCGCCAGGATCCAGGCCCAGGGGAGGAAGAACAGGCACGGGAGGAGCAGACCCGTCCAGCCGACCAGCCGGGCGGAGTCGTCGGAGAGGCGTCCCGAGATCATCTCCTGAAGGTCGTGAAAGAACGCCGCTGCCCGCTGCCAGCCGAGGATCAGGAAGGACAGGACGGCGCCGATCGAAATTCCGAGCGCGACGACCAGGAGCGCGTTGGCCGCCAGCACCATCCGGGTCGGCGGATCGGCGAACTGGGCGCGCGCGCCGGCGACGATCGCCCCGATGGCGCCGGCCAGGTCGCGGTCCGCACGCAGACGGACCGTGGCGAGGCCGTAGTGCGCCGCCGCCAGCGCCGGATCGAAGCGGGTGGCCGCCTCGAAGGCGGCCCGCGCGCGGGCGTACTGCTCCTCCTCGAGCGCGCGCCGTCCATCGGCAAAGAACGCCGCCGCCACTTCGGGGGCCGAGCGCAGGCTCTCCCGCCGCATGAAATTGAGCGCCGCCTGCAGCTGCTGCTCGGCCTCCTCGAGTCCACCGCGTTCCAGGACGGCCCGGTGCCGGAACCAGAGATCCGCCAGAAGCTCGCGGACATCGGGCGCCGACTCCTCCGGCGCCGGCGCGTCGATGGTCGCCGGCCGGGAGGAGCCATCCGCCTCCGCGGGCTTCAGGGTCCCCGGGTCCTGGATGAGAGGACGATCGGGATCGAGGTGGATGACCTCCGGTTCCTGGGCCGCCACGGCCGTCGCGCCGACGACCAGGAGGACCGTCATCACGAGCCCCGCGACGGCGCCTCTGGCCGCAGCGCGCCGCCCTGCCTGGCCGGACCCGCCGGACGGGACCGTCACGGTCACGACTTTTTCGGGGCCCGGGTCTGAAGGGACAGGTATTTCGCGCGCAGGTCGTACAGGAGGGATTCGAGCAGCCCGGATTCCTCGGCATTCAGGTTGCCGCGCGTCTTGATCTGCAACGCCTGCAGCAGATCGATCATCTGGCGCGCGCCTTCGAGATCGACGGCGCCCGGGTGCCCGAGCGGATGACCCGGGATCTCCTCGCCGAGGTTCAGCGCGGCGGTGGTCGCGAGGTTGAGGACGAGGTTGCGGAACTGCACCGCTGCCTGCTGCTGATCGCGCGCGTTGGGGGCCGGCCCGACGGGCGCGGCGGCCGCCACGGCGGCCACGGGGGGAGGAGGCGCCCCCTCGACGGCGGGTTCGGGCTCCTCCGCCGGCGCGCCGGTGGCGCGCGGGACGCCGTCGGGCGTGAACATCCGGCGATCGATCACCCGGATATCCTGGGGGCGCGGTCGATCCTTCGAGTCGCTCAGACGTCATCCTCCGGCGTGCTGCAGGCGGCGCATCGTAGCATCGCCATGCGCGCGAAAACAAGATGACGCGGGGAGGCGCGCGGCCACGACGCAGCGGCACGCCACCCGAAACCGGGGATGGCGCGGCGTCGAGCCGGATTGCCGCCCGTCGGCGGGTGGACTACCATGACCGGCCCTGGGGAAACCAATGTCCGAGATCGATCGACTGCGCTCCATCATGGATCGGCTGCGGGGTCCCGACGGCTGTCCGTGGGACCGCGAGCAGACGCTCAAGACGCTCTCCACCTTCCTCCTCGAGGAGACCCACGAGGTCCTCGAAGCGATCGCCAGCGGAACCCCCGACGATCATCGCGAGGAGCTGGGCGATCTGCTGTTCCAGATCGTCTTCCAGGCCCGCCTGGCGCAGGAACGGGGTGAGTTCACGCTGGAGGACGTGATGCGATCGATCGGCGACAAGATCGTCCGCCGTCACCCGCATGTGTTCGGGGACACGGCGTTGTCCACTTCCGGCGAGGTCCTGGCGCAGTGGGAACAGATCAAGACCGACGAGCGCCGCCGCAAGGGCGTCGCCTCGATGTTCGCGGGCGTCCCGCCCGCCCTCCCGGCGCTTCTCAAGGCCCTGCGCGTCTCCGCCAAGGCGGCGCGCGTCGGGTTCGACTGGCCCGATCGCGACGGGCTGTTCGACAAACTCCGGGAGGAAATCGAGGAGCTGAGGCAGGCCCTGACCGGGGGGAATTCGTCCCGCATCGAAGACGAGATCGGCGACGTGCTCTTCACGGTCGCCAACGTGGCCCGCGCCGCCGATCTCGACCCGGAGGCCGCGCTGCAGGCGGCAACACGAAAATTCGTCGCGCGCTTCCGCTACGTGGAGGAACGGCTGGCCCGCGAGGGGCGCCGCCCGGCGCCGGAACACCGCGCCCGCATGGAGGAACTCTGGCAGGAGGCCAAGCGCCGGGTCAGAAGAAGCGCGCCTGTCCGAACTTCCCCATCCGGCGGAACTTCTGGTAGCGGCGCTCGACGCGTTCGCCGGAAGGCACGGCCCTGATCGTTTCGAGACTGCCGAGCAGGAATTCGTCCAGCAACTGGGCCTGCCGGGAGTGGTCGACCTGGGCTCCACCCGGCGGTTCCGGGACGATGGCGTCGATGATGTCCAGTTCCTTCAGGTCGCCGGCCGTGATCCGCATGGCCCGGGCCGCCTCGCGCGCCTTGCTCTGATCCGACCACAGGATCGCCGCGCAGCCCTCCGGACTGATCACCGAGTAGACGGCGTGCTCGAGCATCAGCACGCGATCGCCGACCGCGATCGCCAGGGCCCCGCCGCTGCCGCCCTCCCCGGTCACGGTCACGACGATCGGCACGGTCAGACGGGACATGAGACGCAGGCTGGCGGCGATGGCCTCGGCCTGCCCGCGCTCCTCCGCGTCCTTCCCCGGGTAGGCTCCGGGAGT
>Ga0214473_10009011_pt1 | contig 11801 bp, 13 predicted proteins | sample RVTome_7_FD_203509 | JGI IMG/M metagenome (GOLD analysis project Ga0214473, IMG submission 203509) | Soil microbial communities from uranium-contaminated site in the Upper Colorado River Basin, Wyoming, United States - RVT98D197 | ecosystem: Environmental > Terrestrial > Soil > Contaminated >...
ATCCACCCAACAGGCGGCCCCGTGCTGGTAGCCCGTTTCGCGCAGCTCGGGGTTCTCCCCCCAGCATGTCTCAATGACATACGGGCATCTCGGTGAGAACGGGCAGTATTTGGGCTCTTGTAGGAGGTCAGGCGGGCGACCCTCAATGCTTGTAAGACGCCGCGAGTGTCGGCCGTCGATCCTCGGCAGTGATCCGAGCAGACCGATCGTATACGGGTGGCGTGGATCTGCATACAGATCGCGAACGCTGCCTTTCTCGACCGCAAAGCCGGCGTACATCACCATGATCCGCTCTGCCATACCGGCGATGATCCCCAGATCATGGGTGATCCAGATCACGGCCATTCCTAATTTGTCGCGCAGTTCCTTGACCAGCTCGATGATCTGAGCCTGGATGGTCACATCCAAAGCAGTCGTGGGTTCATCGGCGATGAGGATCTTCGGGCTGCAGGAAAGCGCCATGGCGATCATCACCCGCTGGCGCATCCCTCCAGAGAACTGGTGAGGGAAATCGTCGAGGCGTTCTCGAGCACGAGGGATGCCAACCATCCCCAGAAGTTCCGCAACCCGGTCATTCGCCTGGGCTTCCGTCATCCCCAGGTGCTCGAGCATCGGTTCGGCGACTTGCTTGCCGATCGTCATCACCGGGTTGAGCGAAGTCATGGGATCCTGGAAGATCATCCCGATTTGCGCCCCCCGGATGTAGCGCATTTCTTCCTTGGAGAGTGTCAGAAGGTTCCTGCCCATGAAGTTCGCTTCGCCGCTTTCAATCCGGCCGGGAGGTTCCGGGATCAACCGCAGTACCGACATGACAGTGACTGTCTTGCCGCAACCGCTCTCGCCGACGATTCCCAGCGTCTCACCTTCGTCAAGGTGGAAGGACACGCCGTTTACGGCATGCACTACGCCTTCGGGCGTGTAGAACCGCGTCACGAGATCTTTGACTTCAAGAACCCTGGGCAATGAAGCGACTCCTCAATGGGGCGCTGAGGTGACGTGCAGACTCCGCCGAAGACATAGAGCCTCCGTGGAGCGGCGTAGGTGGGTGTCAGGCGGATCTCGTGTCCAAAAGAGGGCGCCGCCCGGCCAAGTCCCCGCTGATTACGTGGATGACCTACCAGACTGGCCACGTCTGCAAAGCCTCCATCCAGCGTGGCCGTGCGCCCCCACCATTCGAGAATTATACCCGATACATGGGTTGCGTGTATCAATCGCCTCCGGCCGGCGGTGCCCCACAAACGCGTTCGCGTCCTAGCATCCTGAGCCCTCGGCTTCGCTCCCTGGCGTGCCTGTCCTGGCCGGACAGGCCAGGGCGGCCTGGGCAGGCGGGATGAACTCCGTCGAAGGAGCGTTCCGGGTACGGCAAGCGCGCTTCGACTGCCGCTTCGGCTTCACTCAGCGTCCGCTCCCTGGCCGGCCTGCCTCTCGGGCGGCAGCCCGACCCGTGGCTCGCCGGCTGGGGAAGGAGGGGGTGCCCGCATCGCCCAATGTCCAACGCGCCACTCTCCGATCGAGGGTCAAGACCGCGCCATGCGCCAGGCGGCGATCGGGGGACATCAGCATTGGGGCCGCGTGGCTGGCCTCCTGTATGAACTCAGCGTATCACGCTCAGCAGCCCGATCCCAAAGGAGAACGGGTGCCAGCCATCCCTGCGGACATGGCCCGTGAGGAAATTGTACGGCTCCCGGTGAGCAACACCACCAGCCAGGGCGCGCTGAACCGAATTCTCGACCGGGTCGGCAAAAGCCGTGGCCACGACCCCCAAAAGCGTCTCGGCCAGATCAGCCGATGTCGATCGGGTCGCCTTCGGCTTGCTGGAACGATTTGCGGAGGCCAACCAGGCTGCCGCCAAAAGGCGTTTCTTCCCGGCGCTGGGCGGGCCCACACTCGAAACCCAACTCCGAAGGGTACGCCGAATGAGTGGATCGGCGGCGTCGCTGCTCCAGCGGCTATGTGGCCTCATACTGCACTCCAACCGGACGTTCGTCAGGCAAACCAAGTTCTTTCTTCAAACTGAGGCGACCATAGTGCAGCCTCGACTTCACCGTTCCCTGGGGGATACCCAGGATCTCGGCGATCTCCCGAACCGATAGATCATTCACGTAGTACAGCACGACGACCGCTCGCTGAGTTGCAGGCAGACCAGCGACGGCTTCACCGACCCAGCGCCACTCGTCCTCCCGCTCAGCCTGAGCTTCCGGCGTTGGCTTGGCGCCGGTTGAAAGCCAACCAGCCATCTCTTGCAGAACCCGTAGCCAACGGCTGCGCCGACGCAACCAGCTATTCGCCTGGTTGACCGCAACCCGATACAGCCATGGCTGGAGCGGTCGGCTCGGATCGACCCGGTCGGCGAAGCGGTATAGGCGGAGGAAGACGTCCTGGGTGACGTCGGCCGCCGTCTCGGCATCTTTTGCAATTCCAAGGATGGTGCGAAAAACAAGCCGATGGTGCTTGTCGTAGAGCGCGCCAAGCGCCTCCAGATCCCCCTGCTGGAGCAAGACCACAAGCTCCCGATCTGAGTTCTGGGCCAAGGCATGCCCCCTGGATCTATCCCATCATTAATATACCCGCGGCTGGGCAGAAAGGTTCACGCATTCGAACCCCCTTCGAACCACAGGCGTCTACCCCGTCCCCGGTAGGCGCGAGTTTGAGCCTGCGCTGACGACCAGGCTCCCGGAGCCTTCGAGGCTCCGGGAGCCTCAAAGAGGTGCGGCCACCGCTCGAATCCCCCCGGTCTTCCCACGCCCCACCGAGTGGTTGTGGGGCTCCCAGGCGCGTTCCTCGATCGGCCCTCTCTCATGGACCCGGGGGGCAGTCCTCCGCCGGGCGGATCGTCTCAAGGTTCCACAGCGCGCTGGCGCTTGTCGCATCGAGGTCGATCCCACAGACCCGCTCCGAGTAGGCGATGAACCTGGGACGGAGGAAGAGGGGTACCGCAGGAATCTGCTCGGCGAAGACCTCTTGGGTCGAACCCACTCCTCCGTCGAATGCGGCTGTATCGGGGATGTCCAGAAGGATCGACTGACATCCGTTATCGTACGTCGGGTCGCTGAACCCAGAGGCGTTAATCCCATGAGGGTTGGCGTCGGACGGGATCTGCTTGGTTGAGAACATCTCACACACCGGGCTGACGATGGTCGGCCAAGCCCAAACGGCCAGGCCGAAGGTGCGCCCAAATAGCGGCCCATCCGGCCACTCGGCAAGGAGCGCCGCAGGATCAAGCCTTTCAACCGATATCTCAACGCCGCAAGTGGCCAGATCTTCCTTGATCCTCTCCGCCACGGCACCATCAAGCTCGCCGCTCGAGCTAAGAAGCGAGATCGCAAGTCTCGTCCCGTTCTGCACCCCGGGGACACCCTGGGCCTCTCGGACGGATGCATCTTCCCCACCGGGTAAGATCCAACCGGCTCTCTCAAGCCCCAGCTTCCCCTCCGTCGGGTTGAATGCGACGCCTCCCGACGGTTCGAGGGATAGCGGGTGTCCGGACGGAACGTAGGTTGAGGCCACTAGGCCGACCCCGTCCAATACTTCGTCCACGATCTCCTGACGGTCGATGCACGCTGCCAACGCCCGTCGAGTCTCCGCTTCGCCGACGAGGCTGCCCCCTGCGGGCGGCGCTAAGTTGAGTTCGAGGCGTTCCTCGACCGCGCCAGGTACCCAGTCGAAGCCCAGTCTGCCCTCTTCCGCAAGCGACTTCAGGGTCCCGATTTGCCGCGTACTCAAGAGCGATTCATCCAGGATGTCGCACTCCCCGGTGATCAATTGCTCGATCGCGCTGTCCGAATCGGGTCCAAGAAACCGGAACTCGAGGAAGTCGAAGGCCGGCAGACTCTCATCCGCACGGTAGTAATTTAGATTAGGAGCTAAGCGCAGGCTCCTTCCATGGTCCCAAGTGTCGATCACGTAAGGTCCCCAGCCAATTGGCCGCTGATTGGTCGCTTCGTCATTGAGAAGTTCTGCGGGCGTCAGACCCTGTAAAAGGTGTTCGGGAAGTGGCGACCAGAAGTCCCCGCGATACTCGTTGTCCATGAAACCAGGGATGCCCGTCCATCGAGCCATCCGATCGTCCAGGGCCTCGTACGACTGGGTATTGTTGACCAGGTATTTCGTGCTGGGGGTTTCAGCCGCGCCGTCGATCCGGTAGGAGAAGACGGAGTCGGCAGCCGTCACAGGCGTTCCGTCCGACCAGCGCAACCCCTCGATCAGCTTGAAATCGGCTACGAGTTGATCCTGGACAACTTCTCCGCCCGAATAGGTCTCGGCGCATGACAGCGACCGGCAGCCGACCGGAAGGTACACCATGCCGATCTCAAGGCTCTCCGGCTTGAGGGTCTCGGGGTTGAAGTAGACCTCGTTCTCGCTCACCGTCACTGTTTGCACACGCGCATCGCCGTCGGCGAGACTCGGGGTCTTTTCGAGAATGACGGGCTGATACTCGAAGCCGCGAATATCGACCGGCCCATCGTAGATCGCCTGGAAGATCGTATCGACCTCGCCCCCGGCCTCCCCACTCAAGTAAGCCGGACTGTACAGGTAGAGCGAGGTCGGTTCGTCGCGCAGACAGACGATGAGTGTGTTCGGGGGAGGCGGCAGGGTCGCCGGGGCCACGGTCACCGGCGTGGAGGAGGGGCCGAGCGTCGGCAGCTGGATGTCGGGCGGAGCGGCGCAGCCGAACAACAGGAGACCGACCCAACCCGCTAGGGACAGCATCAACCAGCGGGGGCTTCGCCGAAAGTCAGGCGGCCATCCCGGTTTGGGCTGGGGCCGTCCGTAACGAACCTCACTTGGATTCAGATCACGCAGTGGCATGGCATCCGCCGGTGGATCCTTCAAGGCATTCTCAGCACATCCTCAGGAGATCGACCCTTGCCGAAATCTCTCTCTTTGGCTGGCAACAGCCGGTGCGCCGATCAATCGAAGTCAGCCTCGTCGTCCGACGCTTGCTCGAGGGATTCCAGTTCCGAATCCGATAGTGCGATCCGCTGAAACATATCCGGTCGCCTGGCCATGGTCCTGCGCAGCGACTGCGCCCTGCGCCATTCAGCGATGCGCGCATGGTCCCCTGAGACAAGGACATCCGGCACACGCCAACCGCGAAATTCGACCGGACGCGTGTAGTGAGGATACTCAAGTAGCCCTGCAGCGTGCGAGTCCTCGGCTGCGGCTTCGGCATCCCCCAGCACTCCGGGGATCAGCCGCGCCACCGCATCGATGACGATCATCGCCGGCAGCTCGCCGCCAGTCAGAACATAGTCACCGATCGAGATCTCGTCGGTGGCCAGATGCTCCCTGACACGCTCATCCACTCCTTCGTACCTCCCACACAGAAGCGCCAATCGGGGAAGGCGTGACAGCTCTTTCGCCCGTTCGTGGTTGAACGGTCGGCCTTGCGGCGTCAGGAGCAGGACGGGAACAGATCCAATGGATTCCCCGAGGACTGTCTCGGCGGCACGAAAGATCGGCTCCGGTTTCATGATCATCCCCCCGCCGCCTCCGTACGGGACGTCGTCCGTCGTGCGATGGCGGTCGAGGGTGAAATCGCGAATGTTGTGCACCTGAACGTCGATCAAGGCCGCCTGCTGGGCCCTGCCGACAACGCTTGCCTCGAAATAACTTCGCACGATGTCTGGGAACAGGGTAAAGACGTCGAAGCGGATCATGGCCATCTCAGCCCGGAAACCGAACTGTAGATCCTCCGACCTGCTGCATCGATCTCAGGAGTGACCGGCATGAATGACAACGCCAAGGCTACAGTCGGCGAACAATGTCTTTCCCCCGCAACATTCATTCGTATGCACAGGAAACCGACTCACAGGATCTTCGGAACGCCTGAGTTATGGGGGTTACGGGAGAGGGACGATCAATTGCCTGGAGGATTATAGCATGCCACTGCGGTTCGCCTCAGCCATCGCGCCTCCACCGGTCCAGTACCACCTGGGTTGCACGGAAGGCCAGCGGCGGGATTTCATTCGGCCCGAAGAAGCCGGCTGCGTCGGCGTCATCGCGCGCATGCAGATCTCCTTCTTCGATCTCAGCCCTATAGACGATCACGATACTCGCCCCACGGGGGTGTTCCTGACCGAAGATGACGTCAACCAGACTGGTGATGCGAACTCTCAGGCCGGTTTCCTCTTCACACTCGCGCACGGCCGCCAACTGCGGGTCCTCATCAAAGTCCACGAAGCCCGCTGGAAAGGTCCACTTGCCTCGCTGAGGGACGTTGACCCTTCGCACCAACAAGACCTTCCGATCATGCTCGACGAGGGCGGCAGCCGCGACTTTGGGGTCCTGAAAGTGGACGCGACCGCATTTGGGGCAAACTGGCCGAACGCGGCCGAAGGCTTCTTGGGGTTCGACTCTTGTCCCGCAGGCAGGGCAGAATTCGATCTCGTCAAACTCCGCCATCAGCCTCTCCGCCTGACCCAGAGAGTCAGGCCAGCCATGATGACCGCGGCCAGGCCAAGGCTGATTTCAGCCAGGCGTACCAACGTGACTCTGGACCGGTACTCGCCAGAAGGTTGAGTGTAGTTCAGTGGCGCGTTTCCCTGATCAGCGGCCAGGGGGGCCTCACCGATCTTCCCTGCGGGCGCCTCGGTGGGAGCCGCCGTGGGAGTCGAGGTCGATGCGGGAGGGGCCATCCCAATGGATGGCAGCTGGCTGGCGTCGAGCTCACCCTCGCCGCCGCCACAACCGATGCACTGCGTACCGGAGGGGGTGAAGGCTCGGTCCTCAACCGCCTCCTCAGGCTGACTCGTCGGAAGGGCCTCCGAGGCGCCGGGTAGCGTGACTGGGGGTCCGTCCTCCCCAATAGAGACGGTCGGTTGCGGTGTTGGTGAGCCAACTGCCAGCTCACTCAGCGCCTGCGGAGGCTCCTCGGCTCCCGTGATCCCAAGTACAGGCATCGCTTCCAACGGGGCGGTCACGGTCGCCTCTTCGATCGACGGCGCCGCAAAGCGTTCGGCCTGCTCCTGAGCAGCGGGGGCCAGGGACACCCCAATTGCTCGGCTTGTCAGGGCGTCAAGGCCGACCACCGCCACAAAGGCCAGCGTCGCTAAGGCCGTACCCAGCTGTAAAAGAGGATAGGCCGGAACCCGTGCTCCGATTCCGGCGCTCTCCGGTGTGAGGGTGAAGGAACGCGGTGGGCGAAGCTCGGGCAAACTGCGCACAATCGAGACCGTACGGCGAAGCTCTTCGAGGGCCCAGAGAAGGTCAGGTTCCCGTTCCAGCCGTGCAACGAGCCTTTCCTTATCCTTTGGCCTCAATCCCTCGTCGAGATAAGCCGAAAGCAAATCCAGGTCACGCGGGGGCAGATCGCTCAATCTCTTCATCAAGCCGTCTCATCCTGAAGACGGAAGGCTGCCGGTAAAAGTTCCCCGTAGCCCCGCAGACAGTCACGGAGCCGGGCTCTCGCCCTGGCCAAACGGCTCTTGACGGTTCCCAAGGGCTTCCCCACCATCTGCGCAACTGCGGCGTAGTCGAACCCCTGGACATCAGCCAGGACGGCGACCACCCGGAACTCGTCCGGAAGATGGCGCAGACAATCCTCAATTGCCCGGCTCAGCTCGGCATGCTCGAAGGCCGCCTCTGGGCCTTCATGACGGGAGGCAAGGCTAAGCCCGGCCTCTGCCTGTTCTCCATCCGGCTCCGTCGTCAGGTCGTCGAGTGAGGTCGCCGGTCGCCTCTTGCGACGCCGCAGTTCGTCGTAGCATGAATTGGTGACAATCCGAAGGAGCCAGCCCTGGAAAGACCCGCCGCGAAAGCGCCTCAGGTTCCGATACGCGGAGATGAACGCATCTTGAGTTGCGTCGGAGGCTGAGTCTTGGTCCCCCATGATCCGTAGTGCGACATTGAACACACGCGACTGATTCGCGAGGACGAGGCGGTTGAACGCCTCAAGGTCCCCCTCTCGGGCGTCATGGATCAATTCCATCTCATCCATTGTGGCCCGTGTGATGATAACTTAGGGGAACCGACACAGCAAGTGAACGGGTCAGCCGGAACGGCTGATGAGGGGCCATACACCGGCGCGCCATACAATCATCAGGGCTGCAGTGACTGCCCCCATGACCGCGACGAACACATACTGGATCGGCGCACCGATCCAGAGGCCGCGCAGCCAGGCACCCAATGGAGCGGCGTAAATCGCCGCCAAAGCCGGTCGCCACAGCCGAGCCTGCCGGTGGTCATTCGGGATCCCGCTCCCGACGATCCACGGAGAGATGAGGAACCAAGCCAGTATGAAGGAGACAAGCGTGGCCACGATCCGCCCCCAGGCGGCCAGGACGAGTTCTTCGTGGGTAGCGAAGCCTAACACCGTCGCGACGAGATAAACCAAAACGTCCCCCGTGGCCAACAAGGACGCCTTGAGCGGTACGAGACGATTCGCGGTCACGAGGCCACTATACCACGGCCATGCTAGCTACTGGCCGGCCCATGCACGGCTCATCACAGACTATCGTCCGGTGCTCTTGGGTCTTAACTGTCAGCTGACAGCTGTCAGCTTATTGCTTATTGCTTATTGAAGCTGTTCTCCCCACCTGGACATCAACGGGCGAAATCCCCCTCAACCGTAACCGCAAACCAGACGCCCCCTTTGCCCTGTCCATTCAGGTCTCCAGCGGTTTGGTCTCCGGAATAGGTATAGAGGGGCTTCCCGTTGTAGGTTATCTGCCCGCCGCCGTCGCTTCGGCTCATCGTTCCAAGAAACGAGGACTGCACATCGTCTTCAGCGAAGGGTGCCCCCTGCTGTAAAAGTGGCGGCCAGGTCTGAAGGCAGCTGCCCGAGCAGGTGCTGACGCCAGGCGAATCCATCGTCAGGGCGTACAGGGTATGACCCCGCCCGTCCACGAGGATCATGCCAAGTTTGGAGACAGCTGCTCCCACCTTCACCTGATCGCTGGGCGTATTCTCCGACACGACTGCTGGGGCAGTCGCATCCCCGCCATAACCGTAGTCGTCTCCACCATACCCGTAGTCATCCCCCCCGGAGTCAAGGCCGGGCGAGGGTTCACTTGTGCTGGATGGGACGGCTGGCTCGTTCGATGTCGAGGGTGTCGGGGATGCCGACCCAGTCCCGATCGCGGCTGGGGAGCCCGAGGAAGCCGTCGGTGCAACACCGGCTCCTTCCTGCTGCGACGCATCAACACGCCCGGCGCAGCCGGCGGCCAATAGGCCTGCCACTGAAAGCAACATAAGGAGTTCGGATCTAGTCTTCATCGCTGCTCATCTCCATGGCGAAGAGAGTTCCACGCTCCACATACATTTGTTAAACGACGTCACGCCCCGAATCAGATTTGCTCATTCGACGCCGATCGGAGGCGGGAACTCACCGAGTCGCGCTCCGCCGGTGCGATCTGGGGACTTTCTATGTGGCCATCTTGATGGCTTACAGCTCTTCGAGGTCAGGCTGGGGGAGATGCTCGAGCCGAGATGCTCGTCACCCGGCGTGGCGGGCTAGAAATCGGCTGCCAGGACACGCGCACCGGTCGGGCCCGGCGATCCGCCGCTGGGCTCGATCGTAACACCCACGCCTCGGAAGGCTCCCATCGGCGATGAGGAACTCACAATGAAAACACTGAACCGGGTTCCTTCTGAGACCTGGAACAACCCGCCATTTGTGCGCCCGCCGCCCGCGTCGATCAGCCAGGCCTGGTATGTCTCATCCCCCGGGAGTGGCTCCAGGCCCCACGCGTACAACACGGCGATATTCAAGTCCGGATCGAATACAAAAGTCCCGTAGGCTTCATCGCCCTGGACGTGGACCACTTCCGACGTCGGGTAAGTGACGAGCGCCATGGCAGTCTGATTGGCCTGCAGATCTTCTGTCAGTTTCGATTGCTCCGCCAGGAGCTGCTCGAGGCTCGTCTGCTGCCCACGCAACATTTGCGAGGTCTGCCCGAGGACGATTACATTCACTACAAGCAGGGTCGCCAGCACTGCCACCCCCGACCACGCCGAAACCCGCAATCCGAAACTCCCCAAGAACCCCATTGTCTTGACATGCGACGGCCGGATCGAGGCGGCCAAGGTCTGGCGGAGCCTGGCCGGGGGGTGGACGGCGGGAGGCGAGAGCAGCAATCCTTCCCTGACGGCCAGATAATCGGCCAGAGTCGCGTGACAATCAGGGCAGGACCGCAGATGCTCAAGCACCAGCTCGCGATCTTCCTCGTCCAGAGCGCCAAGGGCGTAGCCCGGCATCAGTAGTTCGACTTCCGCACAGACGTCGCTCATCAGGCTTGCGGTGCCTTTCTTGTATGCTTAACGTCGCCGCTACTCGAGCTAGATCTGTCCAAGTCAGAAATCTCCGGAGCAAGCCAGGCCTGCCGGAGCTTTTCCATCCCCAACCGCAGTCGGGTCTTGACGGTACCCAGAGGGAGCCTCAGATGTTCGGCAATCTGGCTGTGGGATAATCCCTTGAAGAAGGCCAGGTCGATGGCTTGCTGCTGCTCCGCCGGCAAATCGGTCAGCATCAAGCGCAGGCTTCTCCAGCGGGCTTCAGTTGAGCTCGTGCGTGGGTCAGGAATCTTGAGGAGTACTGTCTCCGGATCCGAGGGATCGGCCGGCGAGCTCCGTCGAGCATCCGCCCGGATTCGGTCGAGGGCCGTCCGGCGGGTGATCGTCAGCATCCAGGCGATGACCGAGCCGCGATCCGACTTGAACGTACTTGCCCGGCTCCAGACTTTGAGGAACGCTTCTTGAGCCACGTCCTCGGCCGACATGGCATTCCCCATCATGCGAAGCGCGAGACCGAAGACCCGCGCCGCATATCGATCATAGAGCAGGAGGAACGCCTTATGATCCGCCTGGGCTACCTGGTAGATGAGGCTTGCGTCGAGTGAGTGACTGTCCGGCACCGCGAGTGAATTATAACCTCGGGCCACGACGGTCTTTCCCGGATGATTAACTTCGGGGGCCCCGAAAGTTCTGCAGCGCGCCAGGCTACCTACGGCCGGATTTGATTTATCAGGCGGATGGCTTCGCGCGGGCACATTCAACCAGGAGGCGGCATCCATGTCGTCGACCCGATTCAAACTCGTATCGGCCGTCCATCTCTACCTGATACGGGGTGACCACATCCTGCTCCTCCGCCGGCACAACACCGGATACGAGGATGGCAAGCTGAGTGTGATCGCCGGACATCTCAACGGCGGCGAACAAGTCAGGGAAGCCGCGCGGCGTGAGGCGAACGAAGAAGTCGGCGTAGAACTCTCCGCCGAGGATCTCCGGGTCGTAGGTGTCATGCACCGTCTGACGACCGATGAACGGATCGACTGGTTCTTGACGGGAAACCGGTGGGACGGCGAACCGGAGAACCGTGAACCCGACCGATGCAGCGAACTACTTTGGAGCCCATTGGAGGACCTCCCGGATGATCTCATCCCCTATGTTCGCCGGTCGATCGAGAATTACCTGAACGAAAGGTGGTTCGACAGCTTTGGATGGGATGACCGAGGCAAACCCGTCCGACAACGGCCACAGGGTTCTTGAGACCACGGGCCACAGCGGGCGAACCCCGCCAAGAACTTGCGGGGCGAACGGGCTGGTCCTTCTGTCCCACCCGCAGCCCGGTTGTTTGCAGGAGCCTCTTTTCAGTGATATAAACGGTCCGAGAAGAGATCCAACCACCCTACTACGGCGTTCTGCATTACGTGATACAACTCGCATCCATGGCCAGCAGACTCGGCTTGGGGCCAAGGGGATGGTCTATTGTCGGGCCCCCGAAGGCGAGTTTGAGGCGTCTCTTGCGATGGGCTTCTCCACGAAAGGTCTATCTTTGATCGAAAGCCAGGGCCAACGTGCCT
>Ga0214473_10009012_pt1 | contig 11799 bp, 8 predicted proteins | sample RVTome_7_FD_203509 | JGI IMG/M metagenome (GOLD analysis project Ga0214473, IMG submission 203509) | Soil microbial communities from uranium-contaminated site in the Upper Colorado River Basin, Wyoming, United States - RVT98D197 | ecosystem: Environmental > Terrestrial > Soil > Contaminated >...
TTAGCGGGCAGCTGATGACCGGCTCGGATGACGCCATCCAGCGGGCGATGAACGATCCGCTGGCCAGCTACCTCAATGGGGACATCACCGAGGCCGAGTTCTGGCAGCAGTGGCTCGACGCCGTACGCAACCTGTTCCCCGAACTGACCATCCCGGAGCCTCCGACCAGCTAGTCGAAGGTCCGGCACGGGTTAAAATCGTGGGTCAGTGTGCACCGCTGCACACTGACCCACGCCCCCCATGCGGGGCGTCGCCCGGCAGCATCCAGGGCATGAGTCCGGCCTGGCGGGAGGTGGTGCCATGAGACGAGCCAAGTTCAATACCCACTCCTACGGCTATCTGTTCATCGCTCCCTTCATCATCGGCTTCCTGCTCTTCGGCCTGTACCCCGTCTACCACACCCTCACCCTCAGCCTGACCGACACCACCATGATGACCCGCCAGGCCGAGTTCATCGGGCTCGAGAATTTCGAGCGCCTGTTTGCGGACGACTTCTTCCTCAAGGCCGTGAGCAACTCCTGGCTGATCTGGTCGTTGAACTTCCTGCCTCAGATCGGGATTGCGCTCTTGCTGGCAGCCTGGTTCACGGACGTGCGACTCAAGATCCGCGGCACCGGCACGTGGCGCACGCTCTTCTTCCTGCCGAACCTGTTGATGCCGGCGGCCGTGGCCGCCCTGTTCTTCAGCCTGTTCTCCTACTATGGACCCGTCAACCAGTTCATGGTCCAGGCCGGGTTCCAGAGCGAGGCCGTTCACTATCTGCAGGAGATCGTTTCCACTCGAGGCCTGGTCGTCTTCATCCAATGGTGGACCTGGTTCGGGTGGACGACCATCATCATCATGGCGGGCATGACCGCCATCCCTACCCACCTGTACGAGGCGGCCATGGTCGACGGCGCCTCGGCCGGGCAGATGTTCCGCCGGATTACGCTGCCCCTGCTGAAGCCGATCCTGATCTTCGTCTTCGTCACTTCGCTGGTGGGCGGCATGACGATGTTCGACATCCCCTTCCTGCTCACCGACGGACGGGGTTCGCCGGCCAGTTCGATCATGACCAACAACATCCTGATGTACCTGAAGTTCTCCAGCAGCAAAGGCCACATCGCCTTTGCCTCCTCGGTCGGCGTGCTGGTCTTCATCATGACCACGGTCTGCGCGCTAGGGTTCTTCTATCTCCTGCGTGACCGGCAGCCCAAGGCCTCGGTGAAGGCCGAGGGGCAGTTGGCCGAGATTGCGGCCAGGCAAGGAGAGCCGGCATGATCAGCCGCTATCGGCTCGAGACCCTTGGCATGCGGACGTTCGTCTACGTCTTTCTGATCGTGCTCCTGGTGATCACGGTGGTTCCGATCTGGCTGCTGGTGGTGAACGCCACCCGCTCGACGACCGAGATCCAACAGGGGCTCAGCGCGCTGCCGAGCACCCATCTGTTCGAGAACTTCCGCATCCTGGAGAGCAAGGGCCTGCACATGGGCCGGGGGTTCGCCAACAGTCTGTTTGTGGCGGCGGCTTCCACGGTCGTGGCGGTGTACTTCGGCTTCCTGACCGCCTACGGCATCGTGATCTACAACTTCAAAGGCCGCAACCTGTTCATGGGTTTCGTGGTGCTACTGGTCCTGATCCCGATGCAGTTCTCGATCGTGGGGTTCTTCCACTACATGTCCCGCTTCGGGCTGACGGACAATTACGCCGCCCTGATCATGCCGCTGATCGCCAGCGCGGCCTCGGTCTTTTTTGCCAAACAGTACCTGGAGTCGGTGATCGTGCAGGAATTGATCGACGCCGCCCGAATCGACGGCGCCAGCGAAATCGGCATCTTCCATCGGGTGATGATGCCGATGGCGGTCCCGGGCATGGCCACCCTGGCCATCTTCGCCTTCGTGGCGGCCTGGAACAACTTCTTCAACGCCTTCATCCTGATCTCGTCCATCGACAAGTACACGCTGCCGATGCTGGTCCAGACGCTGCGCGGCGACGTGTACCGGACGGAGTACGGCGCCATCTACCTGGGCCTGGCGATCACGGTCGTGCCCATCCTCGTCATGTACGCGCTCTTCTCGCGCTACATCATCAGCGGTATCGCCATGGGCGCTCTGAAGGAATAGGATTCGAATCGAGGCTCCATGCGATATGGCCACTTCGACGACGAGGCACGCGAGTATGTCCTCGATCGGCCGGACCCCCCGCTGCCGTGGATCAACTACATCGGCAGCGAAGAATACTTCGGCCTGGTCACGCAGACCGGCGGCGGCTATGCCTTCTACAAAGACGCCCGGCTGCGCCGCCTGACCCGCTTTCGCTACAACAACGTGCCGCCCGATGGCGGCGGACGCCTGATCTACCTGCGCGATGCAAGCCAAACCGGCGGGGGCGATGGGCCGCCGGTGTGGACGCCGACCTGGCTGCCCATGCGGAGCCCGCTGACGGGCTACCAGTGCCGGCACGGGCTCGGCTACACCACCATCGCCTCCACCACCGCCGGCATCGCCACCTCGATCTGCACCTTCGTCCCCCTCGGCGCAAGCCTGGAAGTCTGGCGACTGACCCTGACCAACCAGCGGCCGGTGGCCGCCCGCCTGGCGGTGGTGGCCTGCGTGGAGTTTTGCCTGTGGGACGCCTGGGACGACGCCACCAACTTCCAGCGCAATTACTCGATCGGCGAGGTGGAGGTCGTCGACGGGGTGATCTACCACAAGTCGGAGTACCGCGAGCGCCGCAATCACTTCGCCTACCTGGCCAGCTCCGAACCGGTGGTGGGATTCGACACCCAGCGGGAGGCCTTCCTCGGGCCCTACCGCGGCTGGGATTCCCCCGCCGCCCTCGAGCGCGGCCAGCTCTCGAATTCGATCGCTCACGGCTGGCAGCCGATCGGCGCACTGCAGATGTCGGTCGAGTTGCAGCCGGACGAGCAGCGGTCGCTGATTGTGCTGCTCGGCTATCACGAGAACCCGCAGGACGAGAAGTTCGCCGATGAGGCGCTCCAGGTGCTGAACAAACGCCGGGTGGCGCCCACCATCGAGCGCTATCGACAGGCGGATCACGTGGCCACGGCCTTGCAGGAGCTGCGCGACCACTGGACCACGCGGCTGGACAGTTTCCAGGCCACCACGCCCGATGCGCACACGAACCGTATGGTCAACCTGTGGAACCCCTACCAGGTGATGACCACCTTCAACCTATCCCGGTCGGCGTCGCTCTTCGAGTCGGGGGTCGGGCGAGGCATAGGCTTCCGCGACTCGAATCAAGACCTGCTGGGCTTCGTCCAGTTCGCCCCGGGTCGAGCCCGCCAGCGGATCCTCGATCTGGCCGGGACCCAGCTGGCCAACGGCGGCGCCTACCATCAATACCAGCCGCTGACCAGGCGCGGCAACGACGCCGTCGGCGGCGGCTTCAACGACGACCCGCTGTGGCTGGTGCTGGCGGTGGCGGCCTACCTGAAGGAGACCGGCGACTGGGAGGTGCTGCAGGAGCCGGCCGAGTACGACCGCCAGCCGGGATCGGCCGAGCCGCTGCTCGGTCATCTGCGGCGATCGATCCAGTACACCCTCGACCGCCTGGGCCCGCACGGCTTGCCGTTGATCGGCCGCGCCGACTGGAACGACTGCCTGAACCTGAACACTTTCTCGGACACGCCGGGTGAATCCTTCCAGACCACCACGAACCGGGATGGGCGGGTCGCCGAGAGCGTATTCATCGCCGGCCTGTTCGTGCTGGCGGCCGACGAAGTGCGGGCCATGGCCTCCCGGGTGGGCGAGCCGGAGCTGGCCGAGCTGTGCGCCGCCGCCTCCCAGGACATGCAGGCGGCGATCTGGTCTGCGGGTTGGGACGGCGAGTGGTTTCGCCGGGCCTACGACAGTTACGGCCGCCCCCTCGGCTCTCGCGAGAATGACGAAGGCCGGATCTTCATCGAGCCCCAGGGCATCTGCGTGATGGCGGGGCTGGGGGTGGAGGATGGACGCGCCCGGCAGGCTTTGGACGCCGTCTCCGATCATCTGGCGACGCCGCATGGGATCGTCCTGCTTCACCCGGCTTTCCAGCGCTACCATCTACACCTGGGGGAGATCTCGTCCTATCCGCCCGGCTTTAAAGAGAACGCCAGCGTCTTCTGCCACACCAATCCGTGGATCATGATCGCCGAGGCCGTGGTCGGCCGCGGCGACCGCGCCCACGACTACTATCTGCGCATCAACCCCTCGGCTCGGGAACCGATCAGCGACGTGCACAAGTGCGAGCCGTACGTCTACGCCCAGATGATCGCCGGGAGGGAGGCGCCCTGCCCGGGCGAGGCCAAGAACTCGTGGCTGACGGGCACGGCTTCGTGGAGCTACGTCGCCATCACGCAGTGGATTCTGGGCATCCGCCCCACCTACGACGGTCTTCAGATCGCGCCCGTCATCCCGCCGGCGTGGACCGGCTTCCAGGCCGTCCGCCGCTACCGCGGGGTGATGTACGCCATCCAGGTCGAGCGCAGGGGCCCCGGCAATACCCCCCGGCTGGAGGTGAACGGCGTCTCCCTATCCGGGGACCTCGTTCCGCTGCCTCCCGACGGCACGGCCGAAGTGGCCGTGCGGGTTACGCTCGAGTGAATATCCGGCCCGAACCGTGATGCGTCGTCCGGTCGCACCGCTGCCGGTCCCTCCCGGCGAGCCGAAGGCCGCCTTCCCCGCCGGTTTCGCCTGGGGCGCGGCAACCGCCTCGTATCAGATCGAAGGCGCCTGGGACGAGGACGGCAAGGGCGAGAGCGTCTGGGATCGCTTCAGCCACACGCCAGGCAAGGTGCTCAACGGAGACACCGGCGACGTGGCCTGCGACCACTACCATCGTTGGCGCGAAGACGTCACGTTGATGCGTGACCTCGGCCTGAACGCCTACCGCTTCTCGATCGCCTGGCCGCGCATCCTGCCCGGCGGAGTCGGCCGGGTCAATCCCCCGGGACTCGACTTCTACAGCCGCCTGACCGATGCCCTGCTCGAAGCCGGGATCGAGCCCTTCGCCACCCTCTACCACTGGGACTTGCCCCAGGCGCTGCAGGATCGGGGCGGGTGGCCGGAGCGCTCTGTGATCGAAGCCTTCGCAGAGTATGCCGAGATCGTCAGCCGTCGTCTGGGCGATCGCATCCAGGCCTGGACCACGCTGAACGAGCCGTGGGTGAACGCGTTCATCGGCTATCAGGTCGGCCGGCATGCCCCCGGTGAGACCGATCTGGGGCGCGCCCTGGCCGCGGCCCACCACATGCTGCTGGCGCATGCCGCGGCCGTGCCGGTGCTGCGGGCCAACGCCCCGGGCGCCCGGGTCGGTATCGTGCTCAACCTCACCCCGCAGCATCCCGCCTCGCCCAGCCAGGCGGACCGCCAGGCCGCCACCTGGATGGACGGGTATATCAACCGCTGGTTCCTGGATCCCCTGACCGGCCGAGAGTACCCGGCCGATATGGTCGAGTCGATGCCTGTCGAGGCGTTCGTCCAGCCGGGAGACATGCAGGCGATCGCCCGTCCCCTCGATTTCGTCGGCGTCAACTACTACACCCGCAACATCGTGCGCTCGGACGTGATCCCCGAGTCGGAGAACGCGCCGCGGGCCGTGTTTCCGGTCGGCGAGATGACCGAGATGGACTGGGAGGTCTATCCGGAGGGTCTGCTTCAGACGCTTGGACGGCTGCACTTCGAGTACGGGTTTCCGGCGCTGTATGTCACCGAGAATGGCGCTGCCTTCCGGGACGAGGTCGGCCCAGATGGACACGTGGAGGATTCGACCCGCCGAGAGTACTTCCAGCGCCACCTGGCGATGGTCGGGCGGGCCGTCGAGATCGGCGTGCCCGTCAAAGGCTACTTCGCCTGGTCGCTGCTCGACAACTTCGAATGGGGCTTCGGGTACTCCAAGCGGTTTGGACTCGTGCACGTGGACTTCGAGACCGGCCGCCGCACGCTGAAGTCGAGCGGCCGATGGTATCGCCAGTGGATCTTATCGCACGGGTCCCCGTGACCCGCACCAGATCGAGAGGCCGTATGCCTTCGGGACGTGACCGGATCGAAAAGCTGCTGGCCCAGATGACCCTGGAGGAGAAGCTCGCCCAACTGGGTTCGTGTTGGATGTACGAGCTTCAGACCAAGGGTCGGACAGACCCCGCCAAGATCTCCAGCAGGCTCAAAGTCGGCATCGGTCAGGTGACCCGGGTCGGCGGGGCCACGACCCTGCCGCCGCCGGAGGTCGCCCGGGTCGGCAACCTGATCCAGAAGCACCTGGTGGAACACACCCGGCTCGGCATCCCGGCCATCCTGCACGAGGAATGCTGCTGCGGAGCGATGGTCCACCGCGGCTCGGTGTTCCCCCAGATGCTCGGGCTGGCGGCCACCTTCCAGCCGGAGTTGGCCGAGACGATGACGGAGGAGATCCGCAAGCAGCTGCTGGCGATCGGCGCCCGCCAGGCGCTGGCGCCGGTGTTGGACCTGGCCTACGACGCCCGCTGGGGCCGGGTGGAGGAGACCTTCGGCGAGGACCCCCTGCTCGTCAGCCACTTCGGAGCTGCCTACGTCAGGGGTCTGCAGGGGAACGATCTGTCGACGGGCGTGGCGGCGACCGGGAAGCACTTCATCGGGCACAGTCTATCGCAAGGGGGTCTGAACTGCGGCCCGGTCCATCTCGGCCCGCAAGAGCTCTTCGACGTCTACCTGGCGCCGTTCCAGGCCGCCATCCGTGAGGCCGGCCTGGCCGCCATCATGAACGCCTATCCGGAGATCGACGGGGAGGTCGTGGCGGCCTCCCGCCGGATACTGACCGACCTGCTGCGCGGCCGCCTGGGCTTTCAGGGTTTGGTCGTTTCCGACTACCAAAGCGTGTCCATGATCCACAACTTCCATTCGGCCGCGGCCGACTTCGCCCAGGCGGCCGTCCTGGCCCTCCAGGCCGGGCTCGATGTCGAGCTTCCCACCGTGGAGTGTTATGGGGACCCGCTGCGGCGCGCCCTGGAGGCCGGCCAGTGCTCCCTGGAGGTGGTCGACCAGGCCGTCCTCCGCCACCTGGCGCTCAAGCAGGACCTGGGTCTCTTCGACCATCCCTATGTGCGGGAGGAAGGCGTTGCGGAGGTGTTCGAGACCCCGGCCAACCGAGAGCTGGCACGCCGCATCGCCCGGCAGAGCATGGTGCTGCTCAAGAACGACGGCATCCTCCCGCTGAGCAAGTCCGGCACGACGCTGGCCGTGATCGGGCCCAACGCCGCCAGCGGACGCCATCTGCTCGGGGATTACGCCTATATCGCTTGCGTCGAATTGTTGGCCCTGCAGGCCCCCGAGGACTCCGCCTTCGTCGGCCTCGATGTCGACGGGCTGGCACAGGCGGGCGCTCAGGTCGTCCCGATCCTGGAGGGCCTGACGCGGCTTGCCGGCCCGGAGACCACGATCCTGCACGCCGCCGGCTGCGAGCTGCGGGGAGACGATCGAAGCGGATTCGCCGCGGCGCTCGAGATGGCCGCCAAGGCCGACGCCGTCATCCTGGTGCTCGGCGAGCGGTCGGGCCTCACCCCGGAATGCACAACGGGGGAGACCCGCGACAGCGCCGATCTGCGGCTGCCGGCGATCCAGGAAGAGCTGGCGCAGGCCGTGCTGGCGGTCGGGAAGCCGGTGGTTCTCGTCCTGGTCAACGGCCGGCCTCTGGCTCTGCCCGGCCTGACCGACCGGGCCAACGCTGTGCTCGAGGCCTGGCTTCCCGGCGAGGAGGGGGGCGTCGCCGTGGCCGAGATCCTCTTCGGTGACGCCAATCCCGGGGGCAAGCTGCCCATCACCTTCCCGCGCTCCGTCGGCCAGGTTCCGATCACGTACCACCACAAGCCCTCCGGCATGCGTTCCCACTGGTACGGCGACTACGTCGCGGAGGCGGTGGAGCCGCGCTACCCATTCGGTCACGGCCTGAGCTACACCACCTTCGCCTACGAGGGGCTGGCGCTCAGCCACGCACAGGCCGCCAGCGGCGATACCGTGCAGATCCGCTTCGACCTCACCAATACCGGGGCGCGGCCGGGCGACGAGGTTGCCCAGCTCTACGTGCGGGACCTCTACGCCGGCAGCCCCAGGCCGGTCAAGCTGCTGAAGTCGTACCTGCGGGTCTCGCTCCTGCCGGCCGAGCAGAAAACGATCGTCTTCCATCTGCCGGTGGACATGCTGGCCTACTACGACCGGGAAACCAGGCTGCTGCTCGAGCCCGGACGGTTCGAGGTCCAGATTGGCAGCTCCTCGGCCGACATCCGGCTGCGCGGCGAGCTGGAAGTGCTCGGGCGGGACCCGACCGTGGTCCCCGAGCGGGTCTTCCACTGCCCGGCGGAAGTCCTGCCGTAGGAGCGAGGTCATGACGGATGGGTTTCAGCCCAAGCCGGAACACAAATTCACCTTCGGCCTGTGGACGGTCGGGAATATCGGCCGCGATCCATTCGGCGATCCGGTGCGCCCGCCGAAGTCTCCGATCGAGCTGCTGCACCTGCTGGCCGCCATCGATCTAGGCGTCGAGCTGGGGGCGGGCGTGTACGTCTTCTGGGGAGGGCGGGAGGGGGTCGAGACCGATGCGGCCAAGAACCCGGTCACGGCCATCCAGCGCACCCGCGAGGCGATGAACTTCCTGTGCGAGTACGTGCTCGACCAGGGCTACGACCTGAAGTTCGCCCTCGAGTCCAAGCCCAACGAGCCGCGCGGGGACATCTACAATTCCACCACCGGTCACATGCTGGCCTTCATCGACACGCTGGACCACCCGGAGATGGTGGGGGTCAATCCCGAGATGGCGCACGAGCACATGGCCGGGCTGAACTTCTCCCACGGCGTGGCGCAGGCCATCGAGGCGGGAAAGCTGTTCCACATCGACCTAAACGACCAGGCCTTCGGACGCTACGACCAGGACTTCCGCTTCGGGGCGGTCAACCTGAAGAGCGCCTTCTTCCTGGTGAAGCTGCTGGAGGACTACGGCTACCGCGGCTGCCGCCATTTCGACGCCCACGCCTACCGCACCGAGGACTACGAGGGGGTCCGGGACTTCGCCCGCGGCTGCATGCGCACCTACCTGATCCTCAAGGACAAGGCGGCCCGCTTCCATCAGGACCGCGAGATCCAGGACCTGTTGAAAGAGATCAACGCCGAGGATGCGGAGATGGAGCCGTTCCGAGGCAGCTACTCGGGCGAGCAGGCCGCGGCCCTGAAGTCCTTCGCCTTCGATCCGGAGGCGCTGGGCGGGCGCGGCCTGAAGTACGAGCGGCTGGACCAGCTGACGGCCGAGTTGATCCTGGGGGTCCGTTAGGCCGGTCGAGAGATCGGCGATCCAGGGAGGGGCATGAAGCGCGTCGACTTCCACGGGATCGAATGTGTCGAGCTCGCCAACGATCGGCTGTCGCTCCTGGCGTCGATCTCCGTGGGACCGCGCATCCTGCACTGCGCAACGCCCACGGGTGAGAATCTGTTCGCCGTGCTGCCGGAGGACACCCTGGAATGCCCGGGCGCCGGCGAGTTCCACTTCTACGGCGGGCACCGCCTGTGGGCAGCCCCGGAGGACCCACGCACGACCTACCTGCCGGACGACCGTGCGGTGCGCCTCGAGCCGCTCGAGGACGGCCTCCGGTTGACGGATTCTCCCCTGGCCTCGTCACCGCTGCGGAAAACGCTTGAGATCCGATTGACGCCCGGGTGCGCCCGGGCCGTCGTCCGGCACACCCTCACCAACCAGGGTGCGGCCTCGCTGCGGCTGGCGCCCTGGGCGATCACCCAGTTCGCTCCTGGCGGCGTCGCCATTCTTCCGCAGTGCGGCGCCGGCCCGAACGACAGCCCGGTCTTGCCCAACCGCCGGATCGCCATCTGGCCCTACACCGATCTGGGCAGCGAGGCGATTCGGTGGCGGGACAAGGCGATCCTCGTCCATGCCGGGTTGAGGCAAGGGAAGCTGAAGCTCGGCTACCCCAACCCGGCCGGTTGGCTGGGTTACTGGCGGGAGGAAGCCCTGGTTGTCAAACGGGCGGACTATCACCCCGGCGCAGACTATTTCGACCTGGGCAGTTCCAGTGAGTGCTATTGCGACCCACGCTTTCTCGAGCTCGAAACGCTCGGGCCCGCCGTGCAGCTGGAGCCGGGGTGCAGCGTCGAGCACACCGAGGTGTGGTCCGTCCATGAGCATGTCCGCTGGACCGATGACCTGGCGGAGATCTTCTCGGCCGCGGATGGGTGAGGCCTATGGACTACTGGCTGGGGATTGACGTATCGACCACGGCGACCAAGGCCGTGCTGATCGAGGGCGGCGGCCGGGTGGTGGGGGCGGCCGCCTCGGAGTACGGCTACGAGACTCCCCACCCGCTGTGGAGCGAGCAAGATCCCGACCTGTGGTGGAGCGCGACCTGCAGGAGCGTCGCCGCCGTGCTCGCCTCAGCCGGCGCCTCCGGGCCGGACGTCCGGGGCATCGGTCTGACCGGGCAGATGCACGGGATGGTGCTGCTCGACCAGAGCGGTCGGGCGCTGCGTCCGGCGATCCTATGGAACGATCAGCGCACCGGTGAGCAGTGCGATGAGATTCGAGGGCGCCTCGGCAAAGAGCGCCTGATCCAGATTACGGGCAATGATGCGCTCACGGGATTCACGGCGCCCAAGATCCTGTGGGTGAGGTCGAATGAGCCGGAGACCTACCGGCGGGCGGCCCATGTCCTCTTGCCCAAGGACTTTGTCCGCTACATGCTGAGCGGCGAGTTCGCGGTGGACTGCGCCGATGGCGCAGGCACCCTGCTGTTCGACCTGCGGGCTCGCACTTGGTCGGACGAGGTCCTGCAGGCGCTCGAGATCGATCCGGCCTGGCTGCCGAGGACCTATGAGGGCACGCAGGTAACGGGCGTCGTGTCGCCTGGGGCGGCCGAGGCCACCGGGCTGGTTGCCGGAACGCCCATCGTCGGCGGTGGGGGGGACCAGGCCGCCGCCGCGGTGGGCACCGGGGCGGTCGAGCAGGGGATCGTCTCGCTGAGCCTGGGGACCTCCGGGGTCGTGTTCGCCACTACCGACCGGCCCACCATCGAGCCCGACGGCCGGCTGCACGCCTTCTGCCACGCCGTCCCCGGGAAATGGCACTTGATGGGGGTCATGCTGTCTGCGGCCGGGAGCCTGCGCTGGTTCCGTGACACGTTCGCCGCGACGTCCGACTTCGAGGCGCTCCTGGCACCGGCGGCCGACGTCCCTCCCGGGAGCGAGGGGCTGCTCTTTCTGCCTTACCTGACCGGGGAGCGGACGCCGTATCCGGATCCACTCGCCCGGGGCGCGTTCGTCGGGCTGACGGTTCGCCACCGCCTCCCGCAGATGACCCGCTCGGTTCTGGAGGGCGTCGCTTTCGGCCTGCGAGACTGCTTCGAGTTGATGAAGGCCGCCGGTTTGGGGCAGATTGACCAGGTCAGGGTGGCCGGGGGCGGTGCCCGGAGCCAGCTGTGGCGCCAGATCCTGGCCGATGTGCTGCAGTCCGATCTCGTGACGGTCAACGCCGACGAGGGTGCGGCGTACGGGGCGGCCCTGCTGGCGGCGGTCGGGACGGGCGCCTTCCCGGATGTGCCGAGCGCATGCCGGGCGGGGATCCGCATCACCGGGCGAACCGAGCCCGGTAGCGTGGCCTCAGCTTATGAGACCACCTACTCGATCTACCGGCAGCTGTATCCGGCCCTGAAGCCGTCCTTCCAGGCGCTGGCCGGGCTGTGAGGCGGCTGGCCGACCCGGTGGGCGGCGTCTCGTAGTGGTTCGGCAAGGCCTTCCCAAACGGCCCCCCAAGCCGCGCGCGGGGGCCTACCCCGCCTCGGCCAATGCGACC
>Ga0214473_10009013_pt1 | contig 11799 bp, 16 predicted proteins | sample RVTome_7_FD_203509 | JGI IMG/M metagenome (GOLD analysis project Ga0214473, IMG submission 203509) | Soil microbial communities from uranium-contaminated site in the Upper Colorado River Basin, Wyoming, United States - RVT98D197 | ecosystem: Environmental > Terrestrial > Soil > Contaminated >...
CTACGCGGCCGCCGACCTCGCCGGTAGCATGCGCCTGCAGTACCCGACCAACATCCGCATGATCAAGCTGCCCTGCACCGGGAAGCTCGAGGTCATCCACGTGCTCAAGGCCCTCGAGGCCGGCGCCGACGGCGTCTACGCCGCCGGATGTCTCGAAGGCCAGTGCCACTACCTCGAGGGCAATCTCTGGGCGCGCAAGCGCATGGGGCACGTCAAGACGCTGCTCGAGGAAGTGGGCGTGGACCCCCAGCGCGTCGAGATGTTCAACATGTCGTCGGCCATGGGGCCGGAGTTCGCCCAGACGGCGCGCGAGTTCACCGAGCGCATCCGCCGCCTCGGGCCCAACCCCGTGCGGCCCCGCGACGGTTTCGAGCCGGCCGAGGTCGTGCGCGCCCGGCTGGGTGACGCCGCTCTGCCCGATGGCGCCCCGGCGGGCGCCGACGACACCCCCGGCGGATCCGTCGCGGCGGTCACCGTGCAGGAAGGACCGAAGAGATGATCACAGCGGAACGCAAGTCCTTCGACGAGATCTACGCGATGACCGAAGGGCACGACCGAGTGCTGGTCGCCGGCTGCGACACGTGTGTCGCCATATGCCTGTCCGGGGGCGAGAAGGAGGCCGAGATCCTCGCCTCCGAGATCAGTATCAAGGCGAAGGAAGAAGGCCGTGAGGTCACCGTCGAGCACACGGCCGCCATCCGCCAGTGCGAATGGGAGTACCTCGACATGATCGCCGACAAGGTCGGCGAGTTCCCGCTCGTGCTCAGCTTGGCTTGCGGTATCGGCATCCAGAGCATGGCCGAGAAGTTCGCCCCGAAGCTGGTCATGCCGGCCGTCAACACCAACATGCTCGGCATGCCCCAGGAGCACGCGGTGTGGCTCGAGCGCTGTGTTGCGTGCGGCGACTGTGTGATCGGACTCACCGCCGGCATCTGCCCGGTGGTGCGCTGCTCCAAGAGCCTCATGAACGGCCCCTGCGGCGGCTCGCACGCCGGCCTCTGCGAGGTCGTCGGCCCCGACGGGGAAGAGATCGAGTGCGCCTGGGCGCTGATCTGGGAGCGCTTGAAGGCGCAGGGCCGTGAAGAGCTGATGTTCCAGTACCGTCCGCCCAAGAACTGGAGCAGGAGCAGCTCCGGTGGTCCTCGGAAGATGGTGCGCGAAGAAGCGAAACCGGCATGAGCGACGATCTCCTGACACTGAAGGCAGGCAGCAACCTCGAGAAGGTCCTCTCGGCGGGCAAGTTCGCCGTCACCGGCGAGTGCGGCCCGCCGAAGAACGCCGACCGCCGCGTCATAGAAGAGAAGGCCAAGATCCTCAGGGGCTACGTCGACGCCGCCAACGTCACGGACAACCAGACCGCTGTGGTGCGCGTCTGCTCGCTCGCGGCGGCCCACACGGCGCAGCTGAACGGCGTCGAAGCGGTCATGCAGATGACCTGCCGCGACCGCAACCGGCTCGCCATGCAGGCCGACATCCTCGGCGCCGCCACGCTCGGCGTGAGGAACATCCTTTGCCTGACGGGCGACCACATCAGTTTCGGCAACCACCCCGAGGCCAAGGGAGTCCACGACCTCGACTCGGTCAGCCTGATCCGCATGTACAAAGACATGCGGGATGAGAAGAGGTTCCAGTGCGGCGAAGAGATGGACGTCGCTCCTCCCCTCTACATCGGCTGCGCCGAGAACCCGTTCGGCGATCCGCTCGAGTTCCGCGCCCTTCGTCTCAAGAAGAAGGTCGAAGCCGGAGCCGACTTCGTGCAGACTCAGTGCATCTTCAACGTCCCCAGGTTCAAGCAGTGGATGGAGGAGGTGCGGGCCTTGGGACTCCACCAGGAGGTCAAGATCCTCGGTGGCATCACACCGATCAAGAGCGCCGGCATGGCCAACTACATGAAGGGGTCCGTGCCCGGCATGGACGTGCCGCAGGAGATCATCGACCGCATCGCCGGCAAGGGCAAGGGCGGGCCGCAGCAGACCGAAGGCAAGAAGCTCGCCGTCGAGATGATCAAGGAGCTGGCCGAGGTCGAGGGCGTTGCAGGAGTGCACATCATGGCCATCGAGTGGGAGTCTGCCGTTCCCGAGATCGTCGAGGCCGCCGGACTCATGCCACGCCCTGCGGTCGCCTGATGAGGAGTGAGAGACGTGACCGAGTGGAGGAGGAAGTGACCCAGACCCTGTCGGGCGCCCTCGCTGCACGGATCCGCTCCGGATCGGGCGAGAACCCCTACAAGTGCTACCTGTGCAAGAAGTGCTCCACCGGCTGCCCGGTGGCCCACTTCGCCGACGTCCATCCGGCTCAGGTCATGCGTGCCGTGCAGCTCGGCGACGAGGCCATGTCGGTCGACAGCAGGTTCATCTGGCTGTGCACCGGCTGCGAGACCTGCACCGCGCGCTGCCCGCAGGGCATCGACGTCGCATCGATCATGGACGAGCTGCGGATGATCGCCCGCCAAGATGGTCGGGTACGCAAGGATATGCCGTTCGCACGCATCCTCGACATCAACTACAGGTCGTTCAGGCGCTGGGGCCGCCTCTATGAGCTCGAGCTCGTCTTGCTCGACCTGCTCGGGCGACCCAAGGCCGCGCTCGGCCACACCAGCCTCGGCATCAAGATGATGGCCAGGGGCAAGATCAGCCTGCTGCCAACGATCGGCGACCGCAAGCAGATGAAGCGCATGTCCCGGGCGGCCGAGCGCATCGAGGCCCGGCGTCGCGTCGAGGCCAAGGTCGCGGCGGCCGGGAAGGCGCCGGGCGCCAGCGGCGCCTCGGCTGCCGGCGGAACCCCGAAGGTGGGCGGCACGTCATGACCAAGCTCGCCTACTACCCCGGTTGCTCGCTTCACAGCACCGCCAAAGAGCTCGACAGCTCGTTCGATGGCACGATGGCCAAGCTCGACGTCGACCTCGCCGAGATCCCCGGCTGGCAGTGCTGCGGCAACTCCGCCGGCCACTCCGCCAACCGCCTGCTGGCGGCTGCCCTGCCGGCCAACGAACTCGCCAAGGTCAAGGATGACATGAAGCTCGACGCGGTCGCGGTGCCCTGCGCCGCTTGCTACAACCGCTTCCAGAGCACGAACCACGAGGTCAGGGACGAGGCCATGGCGGCCGACATCGCTCAGGTCGTCGGGCGCCCCTACGACGGCGGCGTCAAGGTTCTCAACCTGGTCGACGTCTACCACGACCAGGTCGGCTTGGCGGCGCTCAAGGCCAAGGTCGTGAAGCCCTTCCAGGGTCTCAAGGTCGCCTGTTACTACGGCTGCCTGCTCACGCGACCGCCGAAGGTCACGCTGGTCGAAGACCCCGAGTACCCCGTGCACATGGACGCCGTCGTGGAGGCGATCGGCTGCACACCGGTCGATTGGGACTCGAAGACCGACTGCTGCGGCGCCGGCCTGGCGCTCTGCGAGCAGGATGTCGTCGACAAGCTTGTCAAGGGGATCATCACCAACGCCCGCGACCGCGGCGCTGAGGCGATCGTCTGCGCCTGCCCGCTCTGCCAGATCAACCTGGACGGCCGTCAAGGTGAGATCAAGAAGACGGACGGCGCGTGGGTCGACATGCCGATCCTCTACCTCTCGCAGATGGTCGGCCACGCGCTCGGCGTGAGCGACAAGCAGCTTGGCCTGAAGAAGGCGATGGTCGACGTGGCGAGGGTGCTCGCCTAGGGCAACACGGATCCTTGGCGTACGGGTCCACCAAGGGATCGGAGCCCACGCCCCGAGGGGCGCGCACGACGATCGTGCGGCTGGACAGCGGATCCGGATCCCTCGGCGCAAGCCCCGGCTTGGCGGCCCGTCCGATCCTCTCCTGGTAGCGGCCGCCTTCCACGCGAACCCCCAACGAAGCTCTCGCGGCCCAAGTGCGGCCCGGCCAACCCCCACCCCGGGGGAGTCCCGCTCATGCCGTACCGGCGAAACAGACCTTGGTGGCGCACACACCTGGACCGGAGCGCGGGCCACCGGAGGTCTTCCGGTGCGGGTTGTTGCGCGGGTGCCTCCCCGCTAGGTGGGATCGCGATGGGCGGCGATGAGGCGTTGGGTGATCGTGCTGCCGAGCACTGCGCCGGCGTCGGTGGGCAACTGGCGGGCGAGGGCGGCGTCGAACAGCACCCGGTAGGAGGAGGGGAAGTCCTGGTCGCCCTGCCAGCACGCCACCGTGACCCGCACCAGGGGCAGGACCGGGAACGAGAAGGCCCGGTCGGCGATCGGCTCGGGGCGACCCCCCAGCGTGGCCGCGGCGCTGGCGAACACCTCGATGTCGTCGCCGAAGACCCGCTCCAGCTCGGCCCCCGTGTAGCTCTGGAAGGCCTGGGCGTAGAAGGCGCCATCGGGCAGTTCCGAGAAGGCGATCAGGTTCCCCGACCCCGGGGTGCCGTCGGCTCGATCGAAGTAGTAGGCGAGCAGGAGGGTGGTGAACGGGTCGAGGGGCTCGCCCGTGTCCTCGGCCTCGGCCGCAAAGCCGGGATGGATGAGGCGGACCATCTGGCCCCACACCGGGAGGGTCAGCTCGCCACCGTCCTCCCCGCGGGCGTAGGCGGCCCCGGTATCGGCGGCGAGGACCTCGGGGTCCCTGCCTGCGAGCCCCCTCCAGATCTCAGCGGCGCGCTGCAGGAGCGCCTCGGCCTTCTCCTTCTGGGTGTCCATGAAGGGGGTCTCGGGGTCGGACGTCACGCGGGTGATCGCCTCCTCGACCGTAGTTTGCAGGCTGGGCGGTGGGGCGGCGAATCGGAGGACCGGCCGGGCGGTGTGCGCCGTGGCCGGCGGCCGGCTTGGGGGCGGGGCGCTATCCTCCGGCCACTCGACGAGGTGACCGTCGGGCCGAGACTCTCGCGGCGTGGGCGAAGAGACCCCAGTGAATCAACAACGCCGAGCCCCTCTTCCATCCTGGAGAGATCGGGGATCCGCAGGGCAGTTCGGGGACTCCGGATCGGCCATTCGGCCCTGTCTGGGCGGAACCTTCCCTCGGTAGCCTGCCCAGAATGAGACGCGGTTGGTCCCGAAGCAACGGTACGGTTCGGGCGAGGCCAGGGCGACGACGCCCGCACCTCGACCTGGACCGGTTCGATGACGGGGGATGATATGACGTCGGTCGTGTTCGTCGTCCCGGCCATGTATGCCGACCACCACGTGGTCGAGGTCCGGCGCATCCTTCACGACGTGCCGGGCGTGCGCGCCGTCTACGCCTCGAGTGCCTTCGGTGTCGTCGAGATCGAGTTCGACGCCGAGTACACGTCGGCAGAGGTTCTCGAACGGCGGCTCGACGAGGCCGGATGATCCACCTGATGCCGGTCGTGTGGGATGCCGTCGTGCCCCGGGTCGTCACCGAGGCCGGTCTCCTCCGGCCCGACCTCGTCGCACCCGCCGACCACGCGCAACTCGTGGCCGCGGACCACTCAGGATCGTGGACATGAAGATCGCCATCAGTGGCAGGGGAGGCGTCGGAAAGACGACCCTGTGCGCGTTGCTTGCCGAGACGTACGCCCAACGCGGCCGAGACGTGCTGGCGGTGGACACGGACCCATCGCCTTCCCTGGCCGAAGCCCTGGCGGTTCCCGATGACGTCCGGTCGTCGCTTCGACCCATCTCGGAGATGGACGAGCTGATAGAGGAACGCACCGGCGCCAAACCGGGCGCCTCGGGCGTCTTCTTCACGCTGAACCCACGGGTGGACGACATCCCCGACCGCTTCAGCGTCCTGCATAGGGGGGTTCGCCTGCTGGAGATGGGGAGGGTCGGATCCGGCGGTGCCGGCTGCATCTGCCCGGAGAGCGCCATGCTCCGCTCGCTGTTCACACAACTCCTGTTCCGCTACGACGAGGTGCTGCTGCTAGACATGTACGCGGGCGTCGAGCACCTGGGCCGAGCGACGGTCGACTTCGTGGACGCGATGGTCATCGTTGTTGACCCCACACGGCGCAGCCTCACGGCCGCCGACCAGATCGAGAAGATGGCGCGCGACATCGGGCTGACCCGCATCCGGCTGGTGGGCAACAGGGTCCGGAACGACGAGGACCTGGCATTCCTCGAGGGCGCAGCGATGGGAGGGCGACTTCTGGGGCATCTACCCGATGACCCTTCTGCCATCGAAGCCGATCGCCGCGGGGAAGCGATCTACGCAGCGTCGCCGTCGCTGCGTGGGGCAGCCGCTCAGATCGCCGATGCATTGGATCGGCTGGTCGGGAGCACGGAACCACCGGCAGGCGACGAACGATGACCTCGACGATCGCAGTGGCGGGAAAGGGTGGCGTCGGCAAGACCACGGTGGCGGCGATGGTCGTGAAGCATCTGGCGGGCACCCAAGGGCCGGTGCTGGCCATCGATGCCGATCCGAGCAGCAGCCTCAACATGCTGCTGGGCCTCGACTTGGAGTCGACGGTTGGAGACATCCGAGAGGGTCTGCTCGCTCAGGTCAGGGGACAGGTCCCCGAGAGCGGGAGCCCCGGAGGAGGGTCCCCGGTAGGGATCGCCAAGAGCGAGTACCTCGACTACGAGATCCGGTCGTCCCTGTCGGAGGGCATGGACTTCGACCTCATCGCGATGGGACGTCCCGAGGGTCCCGGCTGCTATTGCGCCGTCAATCACACGGTGCGGCAGGTGATCGAGGCCATCAGCAGGAACTACCGCTACGTCGTGGTGGACAACGAGGCGGGCATGGAGCACCTCAGTCGCCGGACGACCCGTGATGTGCAACACCTTCTGATCGTGTCCGATCCGACCCGGCAGGGGATCGTTGCTGCCGGACGCATCGGCGCCCTGCGGCATGAACTGGACGTTCGGATCGATCAGGCTCACCTGATCGTCAACAGGTTGCGGGGGGAGATGCCGTCCGTGCTCGGAGGGATGATCGCGCAGCTGGACTTCCCGCTCCTCGGAACCATCCCTGAGGTGCCGGAGATCTCGGATTTCGAGCTGACCGGCCGTGCGCTGGTCGAGGTGGGCGTCGATTCGGCCCTGTACACGACGGTAGCCGGCATGCTGGGGAGGATCCTGTGAGTGGCCACGAGGCGCGCCCACCCGGTCTCGACGGTCTGCGGATCCTGGCCGTCATCACGGGCGAGTACGGGAAGCGTCATGTCGCCAACATCCTTCGTTATGGCCCAGCGACCTGGTCGGTCTCGGACTGGCGAGCACCGTCACCGCTTCCACCGGTGATCGATGAGCCGGATGAGTTCGTTCCCGATTCGCTGCCGCCCGCCGACTTGATCCTGTCGTTCGCAGAATCGGCCGCGGTCGCGCTCCTGATCCCCGCGGTGGTGCGCATCACTGGGGCCCGCTCCGTGATCGCCGGGGTGGACAACGAAGCCTGGTTGCCACGTGGTCTGGCCCATCAGTTGCGTGACTGGCTTCGGGAGTTGGATGTCGCATGCGTGACCCCCAAGCCGTTGTGCTCGCTGACGGAAACGCACTACGGCGTGCGCCGCGGCGAGCGGGAGCCTTACCGAGATGCCCTGATCTCCGAGTTCGCCCGCCGCTTCGGCAAACCCGAGCTCGTTCTGTCCGTCGACCCTTCGACCCGTACCATCACCGATGTCGAGGTGCGGCGTGACTCCGTCTGCGGCAACGCACGATCCGTCGCGGAGGGACTGGTGGGGATCTCAACGGAGGCTGCCGAACAGGAAGCGGGGCTCTTGCACCATCATTACCCATGCCTGGCGAGCATGGATGTTGACACAGACTTCAGCGACACATTGATGCACGTGTCCGGGAACGCGATCAGAGACGTCGTGGCCGAGCAGGTCCGGCCGTTCAAGACCGTGCGGTATGTCGTGCCCTAGACGCGAAGCCGCGCCTGTTGACACGCGAGTGGTCGCCGCTTGAAGTCCCCCCTCCGACACCAACCACCACCTGCAGGAACGCAAGCGCTGGCCCTCGGTCGCTCTGATCGCGCCAGGCTCCTCCACCTGCCACAGACGCCGCTGCGTGCGGCAGCCGGACGACGGTTCCAAGAGCTGAGGAAGCGAGCTGGGTCGGTCCGCGAACGAACGCCGTGGAGGACTACGCGATCTGGCGGGCAACGTTGGCGGCGTCCTCGCCCACCTCGCACAGCAAAGAGGACTTCCGCGTACAGAGGAAGTGACGTCACCGCGACCCGTGACCCGCGTGCGTGCTGGCCTGCACCGATACGGATTCGACCTGATCAACGGCCCGCCCACTAACAACTTGTGTTGCGGTCCAGGCAAGTACGGGCCAGAAGGTTGGGGGTTCGACTCCCTCCCGGCGCGCTAGCAGCTCTGGAACTGACGGAGTTGGGACTGCCGCAGGTTTGGTTGACACCTGATGTGTGAGGATTCGTCCTCACCGGAAGGAAGGTCGCCATGCCCACAGCGTTCCCCCAGGAGTTCCGCCGCGACGTCATCGCCGTGGCCCGGCGCAAGGAAGCTCCGCTCTCCCAGATCGCGAGGGACTTCGGCATCTCCGAGTCGTGCCTTCACCGCTGGGTCCGCCGCGCCGAGATCGAGGACGGCGCCCGGGAGGGCCTGACGCTTGCCGAAGAAGCCGAGATCCGCGAGCTGAAGAAGCGCAACCGCCTGCTCGAACAAGAGAACGAGGTCCTTCGCCGTGCCGCGATCTACCTCGGGGCGGGCCTCAACCCAAAATGACCTACCCGCTGGTCCGTGACCTTGCCGCAGACGGGATCCCCGTCGTGGTGACCTGCCGGGTGGCCGGGTTCAGTCCCCAGGCGTTCTACAAGTGGAGGACCGATCCGGTCAGCACCCGGGACTGGGACGACGCTCACCTCGTGAACGCTGCCATGGCGGTCCACGCCGATGACCCGGTCTTCAGCTATCGCTTAATCGCTGATGAGCTCGCGGCAGAACACGGCATCGCCGCGAGCGAGAACCGGGTCCACCGGCTGTGCAAGGAGCACGGCATCCACTCGGCGATCTCCCGCAAGCGTGGCAGGGGCAACCGGCCCGGACCGGCCGTCCACGATGATCTCGTGCGCCGCGTGTTCACCGCGGGTCGTCCGAACCGCCTGTGGCTCACCGATATCACCGAGCACCGCACCGATGAGTGAAAGCTCTACCTGTGTGCGATCAAGGACGTCTACTCGAACCGGATCGTCGGCTACTCGATCGATCAACGGATGAAGGCCTCGCTCGCTGTGGCGGCCATGCGGAACGCGGTTGCCTTGCGTCGCCCGCGAGGCACCGTGGTGCATTCGGACAGAGGGAGCCAGTTCCGATCGGCCAAGTTCGTGCGCCTGCTCCGGAACAACGGCCTTCACGGATCGATGGGCCGGGTCGGGGCGTGCGCGGACAACGCCGCGATGGAGTCGTTCTTCGCCCTGCTCCAGAAGAACGTGCTGGATCAGCAACGCTGGCAGACCAGAGAGGAGCTCCGACTTGCGATCGTGACCTGGATCGAACGGACCTACCATCGCCGGCGTCGCCAACGCGGCCTCGGCAAGCTCACCCCGATCGAGTTCGAGACCATCTTCGAGGTCGCTCATGCGGCCTGAAGGCTCTCAACCCCGCGTCTCAACCAAAGTCTGGGCAGTCCCGTTCGTGTACACGTCGGGTCCTCCGGATGGGAGGGGGGACCCGTGACCGAACGAGAGAGGGACCGCAACGCGGCTCGCCGGCTGGCGATCATCCGTCACGCCCAGGAGGTGACCGGCCACGTCGCCAAGACCTGCCGGTACTACGGGATCACGCGCCAGGCCTACTACAAGTGGCTCCGACGCTACGAGGAGCACGGCCTCGATGGGCTACGGGACCGGTCGAGGAGGCCTCACGTGAGTCCGAACGCCACGAAGGACGAGGTGGTCGGCAAGATCGTCCACCTGCGCCAGAGCTATCACTTCGGCCCTCACAAGATCGCGATGTACCTGAAGCGCTACCACGACATCCAGATCAGCCCCTCGGGGATCTGGCGGATGCCCAGCTCGCTCTGGGTATCCCGGATGGGGTTGTAGCCCTCCCACAACAGGCCAAGCACGGTCACGAGCACGATGTAGAAGATCGGGCCGGCCACGCCGATCGACGCGAGGACCCTTGCGGTGGATCCCCTGGCGGTCGGCTCGGTCATCACAGCAGGCTGGTCCATCGCCGCGCTCCTTGTCCGGGCTACCCTACCTCGGCTCATCGTTCCGGAGTCGCGGAGGGGTGATCCCGCGGCCGAACGCCTCGTTCGAGCAAGCCCGAACGACCTGGGGCGCCCTGCCGGGCAGACGTCACCTTCTGTGGAGCGGCGTGGTTGCCGCTCGAGCCGGGAAGGGAGTGATCCGACATGACGGTGCTCGTCGCCTACGCAAGCAAGCACGGAGCGACCGAGGGGATCGCGATGCACATCGCCGAGCGCCTCCGCGAGCTCGGCAGGGACGCCGAGGCCCGCACGGCCGAGGACGTCACGGATCTCGGAGGGGTCGAGGCGGTCGTGCTCGGCAGCGCGGTCTACGCGGGCTCGTAGATGAAGGAGGCGATGGAGCTCGTCCATCGCAGCGCGGACGCGCTCGCGCTCCTGCCCGTGTGGCTGTTCAGCAGCGGTCCCCTCGGGAGGAGCTCAAGGACGGGATGGGCCAGATCCGCCAGCTCGAGGAGCTGCGCGAGACGCTGAACCCGCGCGACCACCGGATCTTCTTCGGCGCGCTCGACAAGGAGAAGCTCGGGTTCGGCGAGCGGATGATCGCGAAGGCCGTGAAGGCGCCCGACGGCGACTTCCGCGACTGGGACCAGATCGAAGCCTGGGCCGAGGGCATCGCCGCCGAGCTCGGCTGACTCAGCGCATCACCACCTCGACTGACCCTGGGGTCGAAAGGGCACCGAGACCCGCTCGTATGCTCGGCCGGTGAAGCGCGTTCCCGAGCTCGTGGATCGGGTCGGGATCCTGCGGCCGCTCCGGATCCGCGACTTCCGACTGCTGTGGACCGGGATGACCGTCTCGATGGTGGGCGACGGCATCTACCTCGTCGCCGTCGCCTGGCAGGCGTACGAGATCTGGAACGAGCCCTCGGCGCTCGCGGCCGTGGGGCTCGCGTGGAGCATCCCGCAGATCGTGCTGCTCCTGTTCAGCGGGGTGCTGTCCGACCGGCTCGACCGGCGGCACCTGATGATCGCCGGGGACGCCATCCGGTTCGTCGCGATCGGTGCGGTCGGGTTCCTGTCGCTCGCCGACGAGCTGACGCTGCCACGGCTGGTCGGGATCGCGGTCGTGTACGGCGCGGGGCAGGCGACGTTCGGGCCGGCGTTCTCCTCGATCGTGCCGACGATCGTGCCCGACGACCTCCGGGTCCAGGCGAACTCACTCGGGCAGTTCGTGCGGCCGTTCACGCTCGCGCTCGTGGGGCCGGTGGTGGGCGGCTTCCTGATCCAATGGCTCGGGCTCGGTTGGGCCTTCCTGGTCGACGCGGGAACCTTCGTGTTCTCGGCTCTCATGATCCTCGCGATGCAGGTCCGCACCGCCGCGCGGGAGGAGGCCGAGCATGCCTCGATGGCGGCCGACCTCGCCGAGGGGTTCCGCTTCGTGAAACGACGGACGTGGCTGTGGGCGTGCATGGTCGCGGCGACCGTGAGCCTGCTCTTCACGTGGGGGCCGTGGGACGTGCTCCTGCCCTACGTCGTGAAGAACGACCTCGGGGGTTCCCCCGCGTCGCTCGGCGTCGTGTACGGCGCGGGCGGGCTCGGCGCGGTGGTGGTCGCGCTCGCCATGGGACAGCGCGGACGCTTGCCCCGCAAGCCGATCACGGTGCTGTACGTGGCGTGGGCGTTCGGGATGCTGCTCGTCGCCGGCTTCGGCCTCGTGACCGAGCTCTGGCAGGCGATGGCGGTCGCGCTCGTCGCCGAGGGGTGCCTCACGCTG
>Ga0214473_10009014_pt1 | contig 11799 bp, 9 predicted proteins | sample RVTome_7_FD_203509 | JGI IMG/M metagenome (GOLD analysis project Ga0214473, IMG submission 203509) | Soil microbial communities from uranium-contaminated site in the Upper Colorado River Basin, Wyoming, United States - RVT98D197 | ecosystem: Environmental > Terrestrial > Soil > Contaminated >...
TGCAACTCCGGCACTGAAGCCATCGAAGCCGCCATCAAGTTCGCCCGCTTCACCACGAAAAAGAAGGAATTTATCACCGCCATGCGCGGTTTCCACGGCCGCACCATGGGCGCCATGAGCGCGACGTTCAATCCGGAGTACCGCAAGGATTTTGAGCCCATCGTGCCCGGCTTCAAGTACGTGCCGTTCAACAATTTCGACAAGCTCAAGGATGCCGTCACCGACGACACCGCCGGCATCCTTCTGGAAGTGGTTCAGGGCGAAGGCGGCATTCACGTCGGCAGCGCCGACTACTTCAGGCAAGTGCGTCAGCTCTGCGATGAGAGAAATATTTTGTTAATCCTCGACGAAGTTCAAAGCGGCTTCTGCCGCACCGGCCGGATGTTCGCCTGCAACCATTTCGATCTCGAGCCCGACATCCTCTGTCTCGCCAAAGCGATCGCCGGCGGCGTGCCGATGGGCGCGGTAGTCTGTTCGGGAAAAATCCAGCCGCCGATGGGCAAGCATGGCAGCACCTTCGGCGGCAACCCGCTCGCTTGCGCCGCGGGCATCGCCGCCATCGATTTCATGCTCGAAAGCAAACTCGACGAACAGGCGCGCAACAAAGGCGATTTCTTCGTCGGGGAGCTGAAGCAGCATAAATTCGCCAACGTGCGCGAGATCCGCCATCTCGGCTTGATGATCGGTATCGAATTAAAAGAAAAAAGCCAGCCTTATCTGGTCAAACTGATGGAGCAAGGCGTGCTCGCCATGCCCGCCGGCGCGACGGTGTTACGCTTCCTGCCACCGCTGGTCATCACCAAGGAAGAACTCGACTTCGTGGCACGAAAGGTCATCGAGGTCTTGCCTGCGGCGGGCTGATCCCTCGCATCCGTTAACAGAAAAGGTTCTTCAGGCTTCCGTGTGAATCACGCGGAGGCGCGGAGGACGCGGAGTAAATAGTTTTTGATAGGAATTACTCCGAACTCAGCGAACTCGGTGCCTCTGTGGTGAATACTCCTCCACAGTAAACCCGGAATAGCCACAAAAAAAGGGGGCGGAATTCCTTCCGTCCCCTTTTTTAACGTTGACAAGCAACGATTACATCAACTCTACCACAAGATACTTGTTGATCTCCTCGGAGCCTTTCAACGGCTTACCGTCGATCACCAGGACCGGAACCGTCTTGGCGCCGGTCAGCGCGATCAGTTCCTTTTCGTACTCGGGATTTTCCCGAATATTTTTCTTGATGATCTTATCTTCGCAGTGAAGATTGACCACGCAATTGAGCACGCTCCGCGAAAAACTACACTCGTTGTAGAAGTAGAGTTCCAGCGCCATCCATTCTTACCCTTTGTTGACCTTTTGGCACTCGGCCAAGAGCGCCTTGGGGCTGCGCTCTCCCGCCGGCGTCACGGACACCGAATAGCGAACGATGCCCTGCTTATCGATAATTACGGTCGCCCGGTCGGTGATTCCCTTTTCCTCCAGGTATGCGCCGTATTTCTTGGCCACATCACCCTTGGGATGGAAATCCTGAAGCAGCGGGAACGACACTCCGCCCAAAGACTTTGCCCAGTTGTCGTGGGAAAATCTGCTGTCGATGCTTACACCCAACACTTGGGTGTTGCAGGCCTGGAACTCGCTCTTTAACGCTTCGAGTCCAGGCACCTCCTTGCTTCAAGTGGGTGTCCAATCCAGCGGATAGAACACCAACATGACGTTTTTTTGCCCCTTGAACTGGTTCAAGCTGAACTTGGTGCCGCCCAAGTGGCTGACCAATTCAAAATCCGGCGCTTGTTTGCCGACTTCAATCATAATGCCTTTTTCCTCCTGTCAGTTTATTTGTGCTCGATGCACCCCGTTAATATATCCCAACGAGCGCCATTTTCAATGAGAGGGACTTCAGCCATCCGAGTAGCTAACCACGGTGGCACTGAGGACGCGAAGAGAATCGAATGAGGATATCGCCTTGAATACACTCTTTGTATTATTCTAGCTCGGAATTTGCGCAGCTTGCGCAAATTTCTCAGGAGTCGGAGACCCTCGGACTCGGATATTTTTCGCGCCAAGACGCCAAGACGCTAAGTTCGGAAACCATTTTCTTTCTTTGCGCCTTTGCGTTCTTTGCGCCCTTTGCGGAGCTTGCCCTCTGTCAAGCAGCGAACGGCGAGGCTGGGGTAACGAAAATGAATGCTCAAGGCGCGAGTTGTCTCGCGTCAAGACCAGACTATGGCAGGCGATACTTGGCGCGCAACCGATCCCAAGTGCTAAATCGCGCCAGCTGACCCAATACCGTCGTGGTCGGCGGTAGGATAGGAAAATCATGCCGATGAATTTGCGCGAGCGCGGCCGCGGGCTCGATCCAAATGCTGTGGGTGACCTCTTCGGAGCTCGCCAGCGAAGTCTGATGCGCCGGCAGCGCCGCCACGTAGAAGCGGGTGTCGAAGCGCATTGAGAAAATTTCCGGCGTCACCCAGTGATCCAGGTAAACGGCCCGGGACAGGTCGCAAAACAGATTCTCCGATTCGAGAAACGCCGCGAAACCCGATTTCTTTCGTACGATGGCTCGGCGCTTCCGTTCGATTCTCTTCTGGACCGCATCGTCTCGAAGATCGATCAAGGCGCCGGACCCGGCAACGCAAAGCAGGATACCCACCTCTTCAAACAGCTCGCGGACCACCGCAACCCAATGCCCCAAAGCCATGTCGGGGTCATGGGCGCCGCCGAGAATTCGACGCGCCTCCGCGCCATCAAGCCCGCGGCATCGGGTCAACATGCTCGGCGAGTAATCGCTCTGGTGAACCGTGCCGCCGGGGAAGACGTAATAGCCGCCAAGAAAGCGCATTTCCTCCGGCCGGCGCGTCAAAAGCACTTCGAAGCTGCCGTCATCGCCGGGACGAAGGAGAACGATGGTGGAAGCCGGACGAGGATGAACCATAAGCAACAATATCGAAATCCGAATATCGAAATCCGAAACAAACGCAATCCTAACTAAAATCCAAACCCAAGAAAATCCAAAACTCAAACCCTAAGCACCCCGTTTAGAATTTTGAATTTTTGGTTTTTCAGATTTGTTTCGAATTTTGGATTTCGTGCTTCGAATTTTTTTCTTCCCATTCCTTGGCGTCCTTTGCGCCTTTGCGCGTGTAATGATTTATGAAACGCTGCACCCCTGACCCCTCACCTCCGTTCATGACTTCACTCCGGTTCTAGCCTTTCAGCCGCAGGACGTTGAACGCTGCGATAGGGCGATGAAAACCCTTGAGCAAAAGCTCGCCCACGGATTGCGATTCGATGAGTTCATCCACGCCGCCGACCAAGCGCTGGGGAACGAGAATCTGCCCCGGCTTCGCTTCGCCGCAGAGACGCGCCGCAAGGTTCGTAACGGTTCCGATGGCGCCGTAATCCCAACGCCCCTCGAAGCCGATGGCGCCGATCGTCGCATAGCCCTGCGCGATGCCTACGCCGAAGTCGAGATCGTAGCCGAGCTTGCGCCATTTAACGGTGAGTTCCTGCACGCGTTCGCGCATGACCAACGCCATTCGGATCGCCCGCTCCGCCGGGTTCGGCACCGGCACGGGGTCGTTGAAGAAAATCATCATGCCGTCGCCGGCGAAACGCTCAAGAGTGCCTTCGTGCTCCAAGATCAGTTTGCCCATCTCCGCATGATATTCGCGAAGCACGCCCATGACTTCCTCGGGCTCGGCAGTTTCGGCGAAGGCGGTGAAGCCGCGCAGGTCCAAGAAGACGACGGTGACTTCGCGCCGGTGGGTCTTGAGCGGATCATCGGCGCCGCCGGCGACGATCAGCTCGGCCAATTGAGGAGAAAAGAATCGTTTCAATCGTCCCAGTCGTTCCAATTGCGTCACTTGGTCCTGAACTCGATGCTCAAGCGTTTTGTTCCACTCCGAGAGTTCCACGGCTTGGGCCTGCACCTTGTCGTAGAGTTCCTTGACGCGCAGCAGCGAGCGAACTCGCGCGAGCAGCTCGGGCTGATTGATTGGCTTGGTGAGAAAGTCATCCGCGCCCGCCTCGATGCCCTTGACGCGTTCCTCGCCCGGATCGAGCGCCGTCACCATGATGACGGGAAGCATCGCGGTCGCCGGTTGGGCGCGGATCGCGCGGCAGACTTCGTAGCCGCTCATCTCCGGCATGACCACATCGAGCAGCACCAAGTCCGGCTGCTCGCGATCCACCGAAGCCAAGCCCTCACGTCCCGACGCCGCAGTGACAACGCTGTAGCCTTTGACCGTCAACAGATCGGCGAGCAGCTTGACGTTCCTCGGCGTATCGTCGACGACTAGAATTTTGGCTGGAATGTTCAATTTAGTAAATTCGAAATCCGAATATCGAAAGAGGCCCCGCGGACCGAAACAAACCGGCAGCCAATCAATTCCAAATCCCAAGAATTTCCAAAACCCGGATTTCGAAGCGTGCTTGTTTTGAGTTTTCTGCTTTTTTGGTCATTTGAATTTGTTTCGAATTTCGAAATTCGTGCTTCGAGTTTTTTCCCAGTTTACCTCTATTGACTCACCATTCACTCCTAACTTCTTTGCAAAGCGAGCACTCTTTCTACTTCCCCGAGAAAATCTTTGAGACTGATCGGCTTCGTCTGGTAGCCGTCGAATCCTTCGGCCAGCATCGTTGTCCTGTTGTGGGTCATGGCTGACGCGGTGATCGCGATGATCGGGATGCTTTTCGTATTCGGATCGGCCTTGAGCTGCTTCATGGCAGTGATCCCGTCCATGCCGGGGAGCTGAATGTCCATGAGGATCAGCGCTGGAGATTTTTCCAGAGCGAGCTTTAGCCCTTCCTCCGCCGTCTCGGACTCGATGGTCTTGTAGCCCTTGACCCCGAGCACGTCCCGCGCCAGCCTGCGGTTTTTCTCGTTATCTTCGATTATCAGAATTAGTTCTCCAGCCATATAGTTCTCAGATCTCCGGATTTATCTCCCTCCAAGACGCCAAGCAATCACTAATCAAAATCCGAAACCCGAATTTCGAAATCCGAAACAAACTGTCAGACAAATAAGACAAAAACCGAGAAATTTCAAAACCCCGAATCCGAAACGACCTTGTTTGGAACTTTGTGTTTTTGGTCATTTGAATTTGTTTCGGATTTCGTGCTTCGAGTTTGCCAACGTACTCTTATTCGCTTTTCCGGAGAATGGCTCCATAGATACTGGTCAACTCTGTCGCTTCCTGAACGAGATCATTCCGATACTTCTCGAGCGCCGAATCCTCACCACAGTCGATTAACCGCAACCAATAGCGGCTTTCCTTGGCTTCCTTACGGCATATTTTGATTCTCATCACGAAATCCTTCTTGCTCAGGGATTCATTTGCTTCGATGTAGTTCGCTCCCACGGAACCAGACGCTCTCACCACTTGTTTCGTATCCTCAATGTTCGCCAACGTCTTCGGAATCTGTTTGACAAAAGCTCTAACCTCTTTCGCGAATAGAAAAGTCCGGTCCTCTAGATCATACTGTTTTGTTTGGAATTTCTTTCCGGTTTCAAGCTTTGTGGTCGGCATTCTTGATCACACCGACTCAAAATTCCGAAATTCGAAGCACGAAATCCGAAACAAACAGGAGACCCAAATAAACATCAAATATAAGAAATTCCAAAACATTGAATCTGAATGAAGCCGGTTTGGAGATTTGCGATTTTCGATCATTTGGATTTGTTTCGAGCTTCGAGTTTCGGATTTGGTGCTTTCTATTTTACTCATTTGAATTTGTTTCGAATTTCGGAATTCGATATTCGAATTTTTCTCGTGTTGTACCCGTTCCTTGCCGCCCCTTATTCCTTACCCTTCACCCCTCACAGTTGTTGGCAGCGTGAAGGTGAACTTGCTTCCTTTCCCCACTTCGCTCTCCACCCAGAGCTTGCCGTCGTGCAGTTCGATGAACTTTTTGGTCAGAGACAGCCCCAGCCCGGTGCCCTCGCGCTTTTGCGCGTAGTTGGTTCCCACTTGCCGGAACTCCTCGAAGATCGCGTCTTGATCCTCCTTGGCGATGCCGATGCCGGTGTCGGTCACCGAAACGATCACCGCGCTGTCGCCCAGGTTCGCCTCGACCTTAATCTGTCCGCCTTCGGGAGTAAACTTAACGGCGTTCGAGAGCAGGTTGACCAACACCTGCTTCACTTTGCGCTCGTCGCCGGTGAAATCGCCGAGGCGATCGTCAATCACGCGGTCGAGTTTGATACCGTGCCGGCTGGCGCGCTCCCGTATGAGAGTAAGCGCGTTCTCGATCGCATCCGGGAGGTGGAACGTCGTCACCTCCAGCTCCATCCGCCCCGCCTCTACCTTGGAAAGATCCAGAATATCGTTGATGAGCGACAACAGATGGCGCCCAGAGGAAAGAATGTCTTCCGTGTATTCGGCTTGTTTCTCGTTCAGCTCGCCGAACAATCTCTCCTGCAAGACTTCCGAAAAGCCGATGATTGCGTTCAGCGGCGTGCGCAGCTCGTGGGACATGTTGGCGAGGAACTCCGACTTGTGACGGCTCGCGACTTCGAGCTGCCTGCCCTTTTCCTCGATCTCACGGAACAGCCGCGCGTTTTGGATCGCCAGGGCCGACTGCGTTCCGAAGGTTTGCAAGAGATTAACCACTTCGGGCTCGAACTTACCGACCTGCCGCCGCCACACCGTGAGCCCTCCCATGATCTGCTGCTCGCGCAGTATCGGCACTGTAAGCAGGGAGCGGTAACCTAACCGATTGAGCAGCGGCCGCACTCTTGAGGCCGACCGTTCGCGCTGATCAAACGTGTCGGGAACCTGCACCGGCGCGCGTGTCATCGCCGCTTGCCCCGTAACGCCTTCGCCCAGCTTGATTCTTGCGGCTCGTAACCCCTCGACAGCCTCGGCTTCCATGCGGTGGCTCGCGCGCAAGTTGAACTCTTGCGACGACTCGTCGAATTCATAGATCACGCCGCAATCGGTTCCCGACAGATCGACCGCGCGCGAGACAATGGTTTCAAGCACGGTCTCAAGATCGAGACTGGAGCTTACAGCCTGGCCGACCTCGCCGAGCGCTTTCATTTCTTCGACCGATTCCACCAACTCGCGGGTTCGTTCTTGCAACTCTTTGAATAGCCGCACGTTCTCGATGGCGATCACCGCCTGGTCGGCGAAGGTTTCTAGCAGCTTGATCTGCGCCGGGGTGAAGGGGCGCACCTCGGTGCGACGTGCGATCAGTCCCCCAATGAGTTCCCCTTGCTGACGAAGGGGGACAGCCAAGATGGTGCGGAAGTTGCCGAGGGAACCCATCGCTGGGAATTCGTTTTGCGCGCGGATGTCGGGAATGTGGAGCGCGCCGTGCTCGCGCATCCAGCGATACTGTGGCTCATCAATACTGACCTCGACGCGGCCAATGGGTACGGGACCAAAATGCGCCCGCGGAATTATAGTGTTCCCCTCGCGCAGTCGAAGCAACACGTCATCGATCCCACAAACCCGCGCGGCGCTCTCAACGATGGCGTCGAGGACCGGCTGCACGTCCGTGGGCGAGCGGCTGATGATGCCGAGCACCTCGGCGGTCGCCGTCTGATGCTCCAGCGCCTCGCGTAGTTCCGCGTTGCGTTCCCCGAGCTCCTGGAAGAGCCGCACATTCTCGATGGCGATCACGGCTTGGGCAGCGAATGTTTCAAGAAGCTTAATTTGCTTGTCTGAGAAAGGACGGACCTCGAGGCGACGGATATTGATCGATCCAATGGGCACACCTTCACGTAGCAGGGGGGTGACGAGCATGGTACGAGTGCCGGCCATTGGCTGGCGAGCCTTCGACTCTGGAAATTCAGTTTCCATTTCGGCGGCCAGGTCGGCAACATGAATAGTCTTTCTATCAACGATCGCCCGGCCTACAGGTGAGTCGCGATTGATTCGGTTAGGTTCTGGGACCGGCATCGTGCCGAATCTCGCGACTTGTGTAAGAATCTCCCCGTCGAACCGGCTCACCACCGCGTCTTTCGCGTCGCACAATCGAGCGGCATTCTCCGCGACAGTGTCCAGCACCGGCTGGATGTCGGTCGGCGAGCTGGCGATGACGCCCAATATTTCACTCGTCGCCGTTTGCTGTTCCAGTGATTCTTTGAGTTCTTGGAACAGCCGCACGTTCTCGATGGCGATGACTGCTTGGTCGGCAAAAGTTTTAAGGAGGGCGATCTGCTTGTCGGAAAACGGGCGCACCTCGTCGCGCCGGATCAGGATGGCGCCGATGGACGTACCCTCACGAAGCAATGGCATTGCTAGCATGGTCCGGGTTCCTTGCTGGCGCGCCGGCCTCGCTGGTAACTCGGATTCAGGGATCTCAGCAATGTCGTGTATGTGGAGTGTTTGGCGGTCGACCACAGCCCGGCCGACAACCGTGTTTCGATCCAAGCTCAACGTCCTGGCAATTATTGGAATCGGAATCTCACCATAATGAGCTGCCATCCAAAGCGCCTCGCCCTGGACGCGGTGGATCACAGCGTCGATTGCATTGCAGAGCCGCGCCGCATTCTTCGCGACCACATCCAGCACCGGCTGAATATCCGTCGGCGAGCTAGCGATGACGCCCAAGATTTCACTCGTCGCCGTTTGTTGCTCTAACGCCTCGCGCAGTTCTGAGTTGCTACTTTCCAGCGCCGAGGTTTTATTCCTGACCTCTTCAAAGAGATTGATGTTATCGACGGCGACGCCGATCTGATCAGCCATCGACTGGATCAGCCGGATTTCATCAGGCGTCAGTTTTCGGGGCTCGTTGCCTATGCAGTTGATCGTGCCCAGAAACTTCTCTTTGGCTTTGATCGGGAAAAGTGCAAAGAAGCCGGCGCCGATTTGTTGCGCCGTGTGAGTTTGGCTCAGCTCCCGATACCGAGGGTCGGTTCTGGTATCTTCGAAGATCAGGTATTGACCAGTTTCGGCAACTCGGCCGGTTATGCCTTGTCCACGGCGAAAAGCTCTTCGAGAGATTACTTCGGGCATCCCGAAAAGCGCCATCAGGTTTAGCGCTTCGGCCTTCGCATCGTAGACATAAATCCGCACCGCGTCGAAATGGAAGATCTCAGTAATCTTCTTTACGACTTCATCGAGAACCGGCTTAATCTCTAGCGACTGGCTGGCGGCAGCAGTCACATCATGCAGAGCCGCGAGATCGCGGTTGCGTGTTTCCCGCTCGTGGAATAGTCGCGCGTTCTCGATGGCGATGACGGCTTGATCTGCAAATGTTTCTAGCAGTTTGATTTGACTGTCCGAGAATGGCCGGACCTCTGTCCGGCGGATGTGGATAGAACCAATCGCCGTGCCGTCACGTAGCAACGGCGCTACCAAGGCGGTTCGAACGCCGACCGCTATCCCCCGCGTCTTGGCGCCGGGAAACTCGGCTGCGGCGGCGGCAAGGTCACGGACGTGAATCGTCTGGCGATCAACTGCGGCCCGACCAGCAGGCGTGCTACGATCGATTCGAATATTGACCCCCATTCCAACAACGATCGGAATCGAACCAAAGTGGGACACCAAGTAGTAGTTTTCACCATCGATGCGCCGCACCAATACATCATCGGCATCACACAACCGCGCCGCGTTCTCGGCAATCGCATCCATCACGGTCTGTAGGTCGCCCGGAGCCCTGGCGATCATACGCAGTATGTCACCGGTGGCGGCCTCGCGTTCGAGTGACTCGTCGCGCTCGCGGCTGAGATCCTTGTTCTCCCGGATCAGCTTCGCGAGAGATTTCCGCGGGGCGAGGCGTCGCGGCTTTGATGGAGATTTCTTAGTAGACATCCTCTTTCCGCTTTTTTTATCTTCTTCGTGTCCTTTGGGCTTTTGCGCGAGTTACTTTTTTAACTTGCTTGACGTACGAGCACTCTTTCTATTTCGCCGAGAAAATCTTTCAAGCTGATGGGCTTTGCCTGGTAACCGTCAAACCCTTCAGCCATCATCGTCTGCCGGTTGTACGTCATGGCCGATGCCGTGACGGCGATGACAGGTATGCTTTTCGTTTTCGCTTCCGCCTTGAGCTGCTTCAGGGCCGTGATGCCGTCCATACCTGGCAACTGAATGTCCATAAGTATTAGCGCTGGAGCTTTGTCCCCTGCGAGCTTCAGCCCTTCCTCCGCCGTCTCCGACTCGATGGTCTTGTAGCCCTTCACCTGAAGCACGTCCCGCGCCAGTTTACGGTTCTTCTCGTTGTCTTCGATGATCAATATCAGTTCGCCAGCCACGGTCTTCTCCTAATGTCTCCGTTTTAACGTAACGTCATTTGCATCTCAGCGCGAGTCATTTGATTACACTCAAACTCGCAATCTCGAAATTCGAAGCTCGAAATCCGAAACAAAATAGCAAGCCAAACAAATCCAAAACCCGGGAAATTCCAAATTCCCAAACACCGAATCCGATCCATCCTGTTTGGAACATTGTATTTGTTTGCATTTCATGTTTTGAATTTGTTTCGAATTTCGCAATTCGATATTCGAATTTTTCCCTCCCTGTTGCTCCTAGTTGATCGGCAGCGTAAACGTAAACTTACTGCCCTTGCCTACCTCGCTCTCTACCCAGATCCTTCCGCCGTGCAGCTCGACAAACTTCTTGGCCAGCGTTAACCCAAGTCCCGTTCCCTCGCTCTTGTGCACGTAGTCGGTTCCTACCTGGCGGAATTCCTCGAAGATCTTTGGCTGGTCCTCCGGGGCGATGCCGATGCCGGTGTCACTGACTGAGATCTCCACGGCACCGTCAGCCTGCCTGGCCTTAATTCCGATCCGTCCTCCCTCCGGGGTGAACTTCACTGCGTTCGATAGCAGGTTAAGGAGGATCTGTTTGATCTTGCGCTCGTCGCCCACGAAGTCGCCGAGCCGCTCGTCAACCGCAACATCGAGCGTGATGCCGTGCTTGGTGGCCCGTTCGCGCACAAAGGTGCGCGCGTTGTCAATTGCCAAGGGAAGGTCAAACGTAGCCAGCTCCAGCTCCATACGCCCCGCCTCAACCTTGGAAAGATCGAGAATCTCGTTAATAAGGGACAATAGATGACGGCCGGAGGTGAGAATGTCATCGGTGTACTCGGCTTGTTTCTCGTTTAACTCGCCGAACAATCTTTCGCCTAAGACTTCAGAGAAGCCAATGATGGCATTGAGCGGCGTGCGCAGCTCGTGCGACATGTTGGCAAGAAACTCCGACTTGTGCCGGTTGGCTGCCTCGATTTGCCGGCTTTTATCCTCGATCTCCCGGAACAGCCGCGCGTTTTGGATCGCCAAGGCGGATTGAGTTGCGAAGGTTTGAAGCAGGTTGACGACGTCCGGGGAAAAATCGCCCGCCTCCTTGCGCCAAACCGTCAAGGCGCCCATGATTCGCTCTTCGCGGAGAAGCGGCACCGCTAAAACAGATCGATACCCGAGCCGGGCGAGTATGGGCCGCACGGTCGTGGCAGTAGGCTCACGTTGGTCCAAGATGTTCGGAACCTGGACTGGTGCCCGGACAGTCGCGGCTTGCCCCGTGGCGCCTTGACCTGGGCGAACCGGCGTGACGCGAAGCGCCTCGACGACCTCGGCTTCCATAAGGTGGCTCGCTCTGAGATGGAACGCTTCCGCCGCCTCATCGTATTCGTAAATGACACCGCCACTAGTTCCGGAGATCTGGACCGCGTGGCTGATGATGGTGCTGAGCACGGTTTGGAGATCAAGAGTAGAGCTGACTGCTTGGCCGACTTCTCCTAACGCTTTGAGTTCTCCAACGGATCGCCCCAGCTCGCGCGTCCGCGCTTCAAGTTCCTGGAACAGGCGGACGTTCTCGATGGCAATAACCGCTTGGTCCGCGAATGTTTTCAGCAGCTCGACGTGTG
>Ga0214473_10009015_pt1 | contig 11798 bp, 7 predicted proteins | sample RVTome_7_FD_203509 | JGI IMG/M metagenome (GOLD analysis project Ga0214473, IMG submission 203509) | Soil microbial communities from uranium-contaminated site in the Upper Colorado River Basin, Wyoming, United States - RVT98D197 | ecosystem: Environmental > Terrestrial > Soil > Contaminated >...
CGATATCACCCGGTGGGAACCGCCCCCCACACGAAGCCCACGGGGGATGAGATCCCCCACCTGCGCCGTCGCTTCATCCCGCCGCCCGACCGTTTCCATCTGCTCCAGGAGCATACGGTCACGGAGGGGGAGCGGCACGACACCCTGGCCGCCCACTTCCTGGGCGACCCGGAACAGTTCTGGCGGCTCTGCGACGCCAATGGCGTCATGGGGCCGGAAGAGCTCACGGACACGCCCGGTCGCCGCGTGCGCATCACGCTGCCCGAAGGGGTCCCAGGAACCCCGGATGCTTAGGAACGTCCAGCTCAGCCTGATGATCGGCCCCGTGGTGCCGCTGCCGGTGCCGCGGGACGTCGTCGAATCCCTGGAATCGCTCGAGGTGACCCACAACACCGACGCCCCGAGCGGCTTCCGGCTCACATTCGCCTTCAGCAGCAAGTCCACGCTCAACACCATCCTGCTCCTCCTCCCCCAGATGGGCCCCGCGGTGCAGGTCGTCCGCGTGATCGTCACGGCGGTGGTCAACGGGACGCCGACGGTGCTCATGGATGGGATGCTCACCCATCAGCAGGTCTCCCCCGATGTGACCAGCGGGAGGTCCACGCTCACGCTCACGGGCAAGGACATCAGCGCCGCCATGGACCACATCGAGCTCGCGGGCCTCCCGTTCCCGGCGATGCCCCCCGAGGCGCGCGTGCTCCTCATCCTGGCGAAGTACGCCGTCTTCGGCATGATCCCCATGGTCATCCCGAGCTTGTATCCGGACATTCCCATCCCCCTCGAAAGCATCCCCGGCCAGCAGGGGACGGACTACCAGTACGTCACCGAGCTGGCGCGCCGGGTCGGGTACGTCTTCTACGTCGACCCCGGTCCCGTCCCTGGCACGAACACCGCCTACTGGGGGCCCGAGATCAAGACCGGCGTCCCCCAGCCCGCCCTCAACGTGAACATGGACGCCCAAACCAACGTGGAGTCGCTGAGCTTCAGCTTCGACGGGCTTTCTTCCACCCTCCCCATCGTGCTCGTGCAGAACCAGGCGACGAAGGTCACCTATCCCATTCCCATTCCGCCCCTCAACCCCCTCCAGCCGCCGCTGGGGGCGACCGGCCTCATCCCCACCAAGATCGAGTTCCTGAAGGAGACCGCCAAGATGACGCCCATGAAAGCCATCATGACGGGGCTGGCCGTGGCCTCGGCCTCCTCCGAAGCCGTCCGCGGCACGGGAGCGCTGGATGTCCTGCGGTACGGCCGCCTGCTCAGGGCCCGCGGGCTCGTCGGCGTGCGCGGCGCCGGCGAGGCCTTCGACGGGCTCTACTTCGTCAAGCACGTCACCCACTCCATCAGGCGCGGCGAGTACAAGCAGAACTTCACGCTCACACGGAATGGACTGGTCTCTCTCACGCCGAGGGTGCCCGTATGAACGAGAACGGAGCCAAGAAGTACTTCGGGAAGTATCGAGGGATGGTGGTGAGCAACGTCGATCCCCTCCAGATCGGCCGCCTCCTCGTACAGGTCCCGGATGTCCTGGGGCCCATCCCCTCCTCCTGGGCCATGCCGTGTCTCCCCTTCACGGGGAAGCAGATGGGCATGTGGTGCCTGCCGCAGATCGGCACGGGCGTCTGGGTGGAGTTCGAGCAGGGCGATCCGGACTATCCCATCTGGTCGGGGTGTTGGTACGGGATAGCGGCCGAGGTCCCCGTGCTGGCGCTGGCGGCGCCGCCAGCCGTCCCGAACATCGTGCTCCAGACCACGGCACAGAACACGCTCATGCTGAGCGATCTCCCCGGCCCCACCGGGGGCATCCTCCTCAAGACGACCACCGGTGCCTTCATCTCTGTGAACGATCTGGGGATCACCATCTCCAACGGCAAGGGGGCCATCATCACCATGCTGGGCCCCACGGTGGACATCAACATGACGGCGCTCACGATCACGTAGGCGCGCCGGGAAGAGGAACGAGCATGCCTGGACTCATGGCGCACGTTGGGATGGTGGCCCTGTGCCCCCATGGCGGGATGGTGGTGGAGGTGCCCTCCGCCCCCCGGGTGTTGGTGAGCGGGGTGCCGGCGGCCACGCTGGCGGACCAGTACCCCATCGTCGGGTGCGTCTTCAACGTGGCGGGGGCGCCCCACCCTTGCGTCCGCGTCCAGTGGCTCGTGCCCGCCCTCCGGGTGAAGGCGAATCTGACGCCGCTGGTCCTCCAGGCCAGCGTCGGCCTCTGCCTGGCCGCGGACCAGGTCCCTCAGGGCCCGCCCATCGTGAGCCCTGCGCAACCCCGGGTGATCGGGACCTGAGATGAACGTCAGCTTCCCCCTCGGGTTCAACGGCCTCGGGCGCACCGCGGAGTGCTCCGAGGAAGAGCACCTCCGCCACCTGATCGAGCAGGTCCTCTTCACCGCGCCGGGCGAGCGGGTCAACCGGCCCACGTTTGGGAGCGGGCTCCTGCAACTGGTCTTCGCGCCCAACAGCGACACCCTCGCGGCCGCCACCAAGCTGTCCGTGCAGGCCGCGCTCCAGCAATGGCTGGGCGACCGCATCGAGGTCAAGGCCGTGGAGGTGGCCAACGTGGAATCCACCCTGAGCGTGACCGTGAAGTACGTGAGCCGCCGCACGGGGCAGGAGACGACGGCCCAGTTCTCTCCGGGAGGGCAGCCGTGATCTACATCTGCTGCAACCGGAAGCGCGGCGAGGCGGTGCGCCTCCACCCCGTCCTCAACGGGATCGAATACCTGGAGGTCCTGGACGAGGACGCCCCGCCCGGCAGCCCGCGCCAGCGCACGCTCCTGGTGCGCTGCTACAAGCCGATCCCCGGGCTGCAGGGTGAACACGTCCGCATCGAAGGGGGAACGCGGATCCGACCCGTCCTCGTCGAATGGGCCTTCGCCGCCGACGTCGTGGCCACCAAGGGCGTGCTCGCGCCCGGCGAAGCCGCCTTCATCGGCGGCCTGGAGGATCCCGCCCAGGTGCTCGTGGTGCGCACCGCTCCGTGTGGCGATTTCTCGACGTACACCCTGCGGCTGGTGGCGGGGCCGGGACTGGACGAGCCGCCCCCCGACTTCGACCCCGTGCTCTCTTCCATCGACTTTTCCTTCAAGGCCGAATGTCCCACGCCGTTCGACTGCCACGTCCCGCGGGTTTGCCCTCCCGAGGCCCGGGAGGCGCCGCTCATCAACTACCTGGCCAAGGACTACGCCAGCTTCCGCCGCCTCATGCTGGACCGCCTGGCCCTCCTCCTGCCGCAGTGGACGGAGCGGAACCCGGCCGATATCGGTGTGGCCCTGGTGGAGCTCATGGCCTACGTGGGCGACTCGCTGAGCTACCGTCAAGACGCCGTGGCCACCGAGGCCTACCTGGAGACAGCGCGCCGGCGCGTCTCCGTGCGCCGCCACGCCCGGCTGGTGGACTACTTCATGCACGACGGCTCGAACGCGCGCGCCTGGGTCCAGATCCAGACCCAGGACTCCCTCGCCGTTTCCGCCGGCACCCAGATCCTGAGCAAGGCCTCCCGCCTCCTGGCGCCGGTGGTGGAGAAAGGCTCCCAGGAGTACCAGCGGGCGCTGAACGACGGCGTGGCCGCCTTCGAGACCATGCACCGCGCCGTGCTCTATCCGGTCCACGACACGCTCTTCTTCTACACCTGGGGGGATGAAGCCTGTGCCCTTCCCAAGGGGGCCACCCGCGCCACGCTGAAGGACGGCTCGACGCCGGCCCAGCGCCTCCTCCTCCGCGCGGGAGACGTCCTTGTCTTCGAGGAGCGGCTGGGACCGGAGACCGGGAATCCCGCGGACGCCGATCCCACCCGGCGCCATGCCGTGCGCCTCAGCAAGGTCCAGCCGGAGGCAACGCCCGTGCTGGCGAACGGCGTGGAGACGGGAAGGACGCCCCAACCCCCCATCCAGGATCCGCTCACCGGCCAAGCCATCGTGAAGATCGCATGGCACGAGGAAGATGCCCTGCCGTTCCCCCTCTGCATCTCCTCGCCCCGGACCGACACGGAGCTGGCGGAGCAGGTCTTCGAGGACGTGAGCGTGGCCCGCGGCAACATCGTCCTGGCCGATCATGGCCTGATGATCGCCGCACCCGAATCCCTGGGCTCCGTCCCGCCTCCGCGGATCAACATGGTTCCTCCGGAGGAGCCGCCCTTCTGTGAGGCATCGGAGCCGGAGCCCGTGCTGCCGCGCTTCCGGCCGCAGCTCGAGGAAGGCCCGGTGACCCAGGTGGGGCATGTTCTTGTCAAGGATCCGGCCGGCACGGTCCGGCGGGCGGCGTTCGATCCGCGGGGTTCGGCCGCCTCGGCCTTCCGGTGGGACCTGCGGCGCGCCCTCCCCGCCATCGAGGTGATGGCCGACGGCTCCGAGCGGTGGACGCCCGAGCGCGAGTTGCTCGACAGTCGGTCGGCCGACCGCCACTTCGTCGTCGAGGTCGAAGACGACGGCCTGGCGACGCTCCGCTTCGGCGACGGCCAGCTCGGGATGCGGCCGGAGGCGAACTCCTCGTTCACCGCACGGTACCGCGTGGGGAACGGGAGCGGGGGGAACGTGGGTGCGGAGGTGCTGGCCCATCTGGTGGACGACGGCGTCTCGGGGATCAGCCCGCAGGCGGTGTTGGCCGTGCGGAACCCCCTGTCGGCCCGCGGCGGGACCGAGCCGGAGCGCTCGGAGGAAGTGCGCCAGAAGGCCCCCTACGCCTTCCGCACCCAGGAGCGGGCGGTGACGCTCGAGGACTACGCCGAGGCCGCCCAACGCCACCCCGGGCTCCAGCGCGCGGCGGCCCGCTTCCGCTGGACCGGGAGCTGGCGCACCGTCTTCGTGACCCTGGACCCGCTGGGCGGCGACACGGTGGACCACGACCCCGCGCTCAAGACGAAGCTCCGGGACCATCTCGAGCGCTTCCGCCTGGCCGGCTACGACCTGGAGGTGGACGATCCCCGCTACGTCTCCCTGGAGATCGAGCTCCAGGTGTGCGTGAAACGCGGGTACTTCCGCGGCGACGTGGAGCGGGCCCTCCTGGAGGTCTTCAGCAACCGCGTGCGGGCCGATGGCACGAAGGGCCTCTTCCACCCGGACCGCTTCAGCTTCGGCGAGCCGGTGTACCTCAGCCCGCTCACCGAGGCCGGGCTCGCCGTGGAGGGCGTGGATACGGTGCGGTTCCTGACCTTCCGGCGCCAGGGGCAGCAGGACCAGGGAATGGCCCTCAAGGACGGGCGGATCCTCCTCAACCGCCTGGAGATCGCCCGCCTGGACAACGATCCCAACTTCCCGGAACACGGCACGTTCCGCGTGATCCTCTTCGGTGGACTATGAGCGAGACGCGATCCGGCGTGTGCGACGCGACGTGCACCTGCGGGGCCTGCCGGGGCATTCGGGACGCGACCCCGGCCGCAATCGAAAACCGGCCCGGCCTCTCGACCATCCGTTACCGGGTCGGGGACCATGGGCGGTTCAAGGAAAGTCTCCTGGCCGGGCTCTCCCGGGCGGCGCTGCCCGCCCTGCGCGGGCTGACGACCCGCCGCGACGATGACTTCTCCATCGCCTTGCTCGATGCGTTCGCGGTGATGGCGGACATCCTCACTTTCTACCAGGAGCGCATCGCCAACGAGTCGTACCTCCGCACGGCCACGGAGCGGCTCTCGGTGGGGCACATCGCGCGCCTCACCGGGTACGAGCTGCGGCCCGGCTCCGCCGCGCGCTGCTCGCTGGCCTTCAGCATGCAGGAAGGCGCGGGCGCCGTGGAGAAGCTGAACCTTCCGGTGGGTACCCGCGTCCAGAGTACGCCGGGTCCGGAGGAAAAGGCGCAGACCTTCGAGACCGTCGAGGAGGTCGAGGTCCGGCCGGCCTGGAACCGCATCCCCGCGCGGGCACTTCAGGAGCAGGAGCTGAAGCTGGACACGAGCCGGGTCCGCCTGAAGGGCGGCGCCCTGAACCTCCGCCCCGGGGACGGCTTCCTGCTCGTGTTCCCGACATCGGGCGGAACCGACTTCACGGCGGCCCTCCGGCGCGTCCGGTCCGTCCAGGTGGAGCCTCAGGGTCGGTGGACCGACGTCTCGCTCACGGATGCCCTGGCGACGGCGACGTTCGATGGCCTCACGCCTCCACAGACCGGGGCCTTCGTGTTCCGCAGGAACGCGTCCCTCTTCGGTTACAACGCCCCCGACTTCAAGACCCTGGACGAAAGCAAGAAGGTCCCGACCAACGCGGCGGACTGGTCCCTGACTTTTTGGGCCACTACGCCCGATTGGCTTACGCTCGATGGCGTCTACCGCGAGGTCGTTCCCCGAACCTGGGGCGTCTGGCAGAGTCCGGGAACGGCCGGGAGCCCGGTGATCTTCGATACGAAGACCGCGGTCGAGGTGGGGATTTCGGCCTACGCCCTCAGCGGAAAGGCCACCCTGATCAACATCCAGCGGGGCAAGAACGTGTCCACCTCGATCGTGCCGGCATCCTTCGCCCAGCTTCGCTCCGTGTCCGTCCCGGTGCAGTCGGAGAAGCTGGAACTGGCCGAGGTGCCCGTGCTCTGGCCCGTTTTCGGGAGCACCGTGGCCTTCGCGCAACCGGTGGATGGCCTCGAACCGGGCCGCGCGGTCGCGGTGCGCGGGAACCGGCTTCGCGCGGAGGTGCTCAAGCCGGTCACGCTCTTCCTCTTCACCTCCTCCGGGGTGATCCCGAAGGCTCTCGATCCCGGCGATCTGCTGGACCTGCTCTCCTTCCCCATTCCGGTCTTCGAGGGGGCGATCACGGCGTTCATCGTGATCCAGGACGGGCTGTTCGGCCTCCTGCCCGCCCTTCCCGGCCAGGTGCGATACCGCGCCGACGAAGAGGGCGTGGAGCCGGTCACGATCACCGCGGTGGCCCCGGACGGCAAGAGTGTCACCATCGATCCCCCCCTGGCCCACCGGTACGACCCGCCCAGCGTGACCCTGAACGCCAACGTGGCCGAGGCCACGCACGGGGAGACCGTGAAGGAGACCTTCGAGGGGGGCGATGCCACGCGCACCTTCCAGCGGTTCGCGCTCAAGCAGACCCCGCTCACCTATGTGGCGGCCACGACTCCCAGCGGGATCCGCTCGACGCTCCGGGTGTGGGCAGACGAGGTGGAATGGCACGAGGCGCCTTCGCTCTACGGCCGCGGGCCCAAGGACCGGGCCTTCGTCACGCGCCAGGACGGTGAGGGGAAGACCTGGATCCAGTTCGGGGACGGCGTGACCGGGGCGCGCCTGCCCACCGGGCAACGGAACGTGCGCGCCGAGTACCGCCGCGGGATCGGCGCGGAAGGCATCCTCAGGGCGGGCCAGATCAATCTCCTCATGAGCCGCCCGCTGGGCCTGAAGGAGGCGGTGAACCCGCTCCCGAGCGCGGACGGCAAGGACCCGGAGATCCTCGAGGACGCCCGGCAGAACGCGCCCCTCACGGTCCTCACGCTCGACCGGGTCGTCTCCCTCCAGGACTACGAGGACTTCGCGCGCGCCTTCGCGGCGATCTACAAGGCCCAGGCGAATTGGGCCTGGTTCCACCGAACGCGGGGCGTCTTCCTCACCGTGGCGGGGTTCAAGGGAGGGGACGTCTCCCTGGCGGGACGCCAGAAGCTGCGTGCGGCGCTCGCCCGATGGGGCGACCCGTTCGTGCCCGTCGCCGTGGAGAACCACGAGGCGGTCACCTTCCGGACCGGGCTCCGCGTCAAGATCGATCCCGACCGGGAAGCGGCGAAAGTCCTCGGGGCGGTGGAGGTGGCGCTGCGGAAGGCCTTCGCCTTCGAGGCGCGCTCCTTCGGCCAGGCGGTGACGCTGGGGGAGGTGACGGCGACGGCCCAGGCCGTGCCCGGAGTGGTCGCGGTGCAAGTGACGCTGTTGTACCGCTCCGGAGATCAGGACCTGGAGGCGGGGCTTTCCGCCCCGCTGGCGTCCCGCGCGCCCCAGCCGGGCGAGCGGGGGGTGGTCCTGCCGGCCGAGCTGCTGACCCTGGACCCCGCCCCTCTGGACCTGCTGGAGGAGCTGTCGTGAGCTACGATCGGGAGTCCCTCTACAACCTGCTCCCGGCCGTCTACCGCATCCGTGACGCCGCCAGCGGGGAGCCGCTCAAGGCGCTCCTCTCCGTCGTCGCCGACCAGTTGGGCGTGCTGGAGGAGGACCTGGCCCAGCTCTACGACGACCAATTCATCGAGACCTGCGCCGGCTGGGTGATCCCCTACCTCGGCGATGCCATCGGCTACCGGCCCCTCCACGGCAAGATCCCGCGGATCCGCACGCCGCGCGCGGAGGTGGCGGACACGATCGCGCTGCGCCGTCACAAGGGGACCGCCGCGATGCTCGAAGTGCTCGCCCGCGAGGTCACCGGGTGGGATGCCCGCGTGGTGGAGTTCTTCCAGCTCCTGGCGACCACCCAGTACATGAACCACCTGCGCCCCGGGAACGCCAGGCCTGCGCTGCGGACGTGGGAGCCACTGGAGCGCCTGGGCACCGCCTTCGAGGCGATCCCGCATACTGCCGACGTACGGCGCATCGCCTCGGCGGGCGGCCGCTTCAACATCCCCAACGTGGGGATCTTCCTGTGGCGCCTGGGGGCCTACCCGCACACCCGCGCGCGGGCCTTCGCGGTGGACGGCCAGCGGTTCCTCTTCAGTCCGCTCGGCAACTCGGCGCCCCTCTTCACCCGGCCCGTTCCCCTGGGGGCGATCGACGAGTTCACCCGGAGGGCGGATCGCCTCAACGTCCCGATGCCCATCGGCCGCCGCACGGCGGACCGCTACCTCGCGGACTACTACGGGCTCGAGAAGAGCTTCTTCGTCTTCGCCGACGGCGTGGGACTCGACATGAACCAGGTCTGCATCTGCGATCTGGGAGACCTGAAGGACGCCGGGGGGCAGCCCACCGGCGACTGGGCCCATGTCCCCGCCCCCGGGGGGAAGGTCGCCATCGACCCCGTCTTGGGCCGCATCGCCTTCCCCGACGAGCCGGACGTCGTGGAAGTCATGTACCACCGCGGGTTCGGCATGGACCTGGGCGGCGGGGAGTACGACCGCCAGGAGGCGGTGGCCCGCTGGCATCACCCGCACGAGACCGCCGTGGATTGGCAGATGGGGGTGAGCCAGGACCCGGACGTGATCGCCGGCGCGCCCGATCCAACGGTCCTCGCGACGTCCCTCCAGGACGCGCTGGCGGCCTGGAACGCCTTCGTGGCGCAGCACACGTCGGGCTTCGGGCTGATCTGCATGATGGACTCCCGGACGTACCCGGAGGCGCTCGCGATCGAGGTGCCGGAGGGCTTCACCCTCGCCGTGGCTGCCGCCGACTGGCCCGTGACCGAGACCCTGGGTCAGAGGCAGGTGGGGGTCCTGAGCCCGAGTGGCCGCTTCCCCCTGATCTCGGGCGCCCTCCAGGTGACCGGCACCGCCCCGGCGGCGAGCGAGAACGCGGGCACGCTGATCCTGGACGGTCTGCTCCTGAGCGGCTCCTGCACCGTGAACGACGGCCATCTGGGGCGGCTGCTCCTCTCCCACTGCACGCTGGTCCCCTGGACCGCCGTGGGGCCGGACCGGCTCCCCCTGCCCACGCCGGCCGCCCGCCTGGTCAACCTGGACGGCCAGTGCCACCTGGAGGCGCACCACTGCATCGTGGGGGCGATACGCAGCCCGCGGGAGACGCTCGTGAGCCTCTCCCGCTGCATCCTGGACGCGACCTGGGACACGCACGTGGCCTTTGCCGCGCCGGACGGGATCGGGGAAGGCGGATCGCTCACGATTGTGAATTCGACCGTGGTGGGCAAGGTCCGCACCCTGGCGATGGAGCTGGCCTCCAACAGTCTCTTCGTGGCCGCGCTTGCCAGCCCGGATCCGGACTGGACGGCGCCCGTCCGGGCGGAGCGCCGCCAGCAAGGGTGCGTCCGTTTCTGCCGCGTGCCGGAGGGCTCGCGCCTGCCACGGCGGTACCGCTGCCAGCCGGACCTCGCGCTGGAGGCGCGGGCGAAGGCGCTGGGCCTGGCCTCCCCGGATGACCTCCCGGCCGCCGAGCGGGCGATGCTGATCCTCCGCCTGGTGCCGATGTTCCACTCGCTCCGCTACGGCGACCCGGCGTACGTTCAACTGGCCCGGCGCTGTGCCGTGGAGATCCGCGAGGGGGCGGAGGACCAGGCGGAGATGGGGGCGTTTCACGATCTCTATCAGCCGCAGCGCGAGCGCAACCTGCGCGTGCGGCTGGACGAGTACCTGCGCTTCGGGCTCGAGGCCGGCATCTTCTACGAAACCTGACCGGAGGGCGATCCAGTGAGGCTGCCATGAAAGGCGATTTCAGCCGCAAGGCGTTCGACGCCGCCAGGCACTACAGCGGCGTCCTCATGCAGCAGGGGCGCGTGCAGCTCGACGCGGACTGGAACGAGCAACTGGCCATCCAGCGGCATCGCAACGAGACCGAGGCCAGGGACGTCATCGGCGACTGCGGGGCCCCCAAGCACGAGGCCGGCTTCCTGGTCCAGCCCGCGCCGGACGGCCACGACCTCGTCATCTCGCCGGGCCGCTTCTACGTGCACGGCCGGATGTGCGAGCTGCAGGGCACGCCGGTGGACGCCCTCTTCCAGTCGGCCACACAGGCCACCGTGAGCCCGTGGCACATGGATGGGGCCGACTTCGCGCCGCACCAGTACGTGGAGCTTTCGGCCGCCAACGCCGCCTCGGCGGTGGTCCGCATCCAGGCCGCCGACCCGGCCACGCGGCTGCTCACCTTCGCCTCGAGCATCGCGGCCTTCCAGGCGGCCACGGGGCTCAAGATTCGGCGCCTGACGACCTACCTCACGCAGCCGGATTTCCCGAACCCTCCCTTCCTCAGCCAGCCGGACCCCACGCAGCCTCCGGTCCTGGACCTCCCTGACGGGGCCTGCCTTCTCTACCTGGATGTCTGGCCACGCCACCTCACCGCCCTGGACGACGATCGCATCCGGGAGAAGGCCCTGGGAGGCCCCGACACCGCCACCCGGATCAAGACCGTCTGGCAGGTGAGGCTCTGGCCGGGACCGGAGGACGGCGCGCCTCTCCCGGGGGACACCGCGTGCGGCTCGCCCGTGGCGGGATGGGACGCACTGATCGCTCCTTCCACCGGACGCCTGAACGCCCGGACCCAGCCGGCGCCGGACACCGACAACCCCTGCATCCTGCCCCCGGGTGCCGGTTACCTGGGACTGGAGAACCAGCTCTATCGGGTGGAGATCCACCGGGGGGGCGTCCTCGGGACAGACCCGGTGACCTTCAAATGGTCGCGCGACAACGGGTCGGTGGTGAAGGGGATCGAAAAGATTCCCAACACGACAGACTACACGGTCCACGAGACGGGGCCGGACGATGTGCTGGGGCTCGCCAACGGCCAGTGGGTCGAGCAGGTCGACGACGTCGTCGATCTCCACGGGATCGCCCGCGACCTTTTCCAGTTCCAGGTGGACCCGGTCACGGGTGCGGTGACGCTGAATTTTCCGGTGGACGAGGGCCGGCATCCCCAGCTCCGGCGCTGGGATTCGGACGGAGAGGTGGCCATCCCTTGGCCCCCCGTGGGCGACGGGTGGATCGAGCTCGAGTACGGCATCCAGGTGCGGTTCGAGCCCGGCACCTACCGGACGGGCGACTACTGGCTCATCCCGGCGCGGACCGTCCTGGGGGACATCGAGTGGCCGCGGGACGGGGCCGCGCAGCCGGTCCCCCAGCTCCGGCGCGGGATCCGCCACGAGTACTGCCGCATCGGCGTGCTCCAGGTGCAGGGCGCCACGCTCGAGGTGGAAGACTGCCGCCCCCTCTTTCCACCCCTCAGCGAGCTGAAGAGCACG
>Ga0214473_10009016_pt1 | contig 11797 bp, 10 predicted proteins | sample RVTome_7_FD_203509 | JGI IMG/M metagenome (GOLD analysis project Ga0214473, IMG submission 203509) | Soil microbial communities from uranium-contaminated site in the Upper Colorado River Basin, Wyoming, United States - RVT98D197 | ecosystem: Environmental > Terrestrial > Soil > Contaminated >...
CGGTCCGTTCTGCGTCCGCTTGGCGATTGGGTCGATGTTCGGCCCCCTCGCGATGCCTTCCGCCGGTGATCTGTATCCGACTCTTCCATATGCAATAGCCCTGCCCGCGAGGGGGAGGGAGACGACTGAATCCCGTCGACGCCAAGGGGTGACTTGCGGAGCGCCCGAGTGCATTAATTCGCCCATGGCCTTCACCATCCGGCAGCTCCAGTATTTCATCGCGGTCGCCGAGGAGGGCACCGTCTCCGGCGCGGCGCAGAGTCTGTCGATCAGCCAGTCTGCGGTGACCGACGCGATCAAGGAACTGGAGGCCGATCTCGGGGTCCACCTGTTCGAACGGCACCGGCGCGGGCTATCGATCACCCATAAGGGACACCAGTTCTACCGCCACGCCAACCGCATCCTCGCCGATGTGTCCGACGCCCGGCGCAGCTTCAGCGAGGAGGCGGCGGCGCCGCCGGGCGCGCTGCAGCTGGGCGTGACCTCGCTGGTCGCCGGCTACGTGCTCTCCGACCTCCTCGCCCGGTATCGGCGCGCGCACCCCTCGGTCAACGTTTCGGCCATCGAGGACAATGGCGACTATCTCGAGCATCTGCTGATCGGCGGCGAGCTCGACGTCGCGGTGATGGTCATCTCGAACCTGCGTGACCGGGTGGCGCTGCAGGCCGAGATCTTCGAGACCTCGCCCTACCGGCTCTGGCTGCCGCTGGGTCACCGGCTGGGCGGCGCCGACATCATTCATGTCTCCGACATCGTGCCCGAGCCGCTGATCATGCTCACGGTCGACGAGACCGAGGAGAATACGGGCAAGCTGCTCTCGGCGCTGGGCGCCAGGCCGCACGTCGCCTTCCGGACCCGGTCGGTGGAAGCGGTCCGCAGCCTTGTCGCCACCGGCGCCGGCATCGCGCTCCTGCCCGACCTGGTCTATCGCCCCTGGTCGCTGGAAGGCGACCGCATCGAGAGCCGTGATATCTCCGGCTCGCTGCCGGTGGTGCAGGTCGGGATGGTCTGGCGGCGCGGCTCGGCCCTCACGCAGGCGGCGCGGGATTTCATTGGCCTAGCCCAGGCGCAGCATCTGGCTCGACAGCGCAGTTGAGATATCGGAAATTCCGATATTACCCATCTCCCGAATAAAATTGCGATTTCTCGCGCGCGCGATAAGCTGGAAATCAAGGGGAATGCCGGGCGCAGAGCGCGGCTCCCGAGCAGGGAGAAAATTCATGAAATCAATTCTGAAGACCTGTACCGCCTTGACCATGGTCGCCAGCTTCACCGGGCAAGTTACGGCTCAGGAAATGCTGCAATCCCTAGGTGCCGGCGAGGGCGAACTGTCGATCGTTGCCTGGGCCGGCTACATCGAGCGCGGCGAAACCGATGCCGCCTATGATTGGGTCACCACGTTCGAAGCCGACACGGGCTGCAAGGTGTCGGTGAAGACGGCTGCCACCTCCGATGAAATGGTGGCGCTGATGAACGAGGGCGGATTCGACCTCGTCACCGCCTCGGGCGACGCGTCGCTGCGGCTGGTCGCAGGCAAGCGTGTGCAGCCGATCAACACGGCGCTGATCCCCTCGTGGTCGACCATCGACGAGCGGCTGCAGAATGCGCCCTGGCATACGGTCGACGGCGTCCACTACGGCACCCCCTATGTCTGGGGTCCCAATGTCCTGATGTATAGCACCGAGGCGTTCAAGGACGCGCCTCCGACCAGTTGGAACGTCGTGTTCGAGAAGATGGATCTGCCGGATGGCAAATCCAATGAGGGGCGCGTGCAGGCCTATGACGGCCCGATCTACATCGCCGACGCCGCGCTCTATCTGATGGCGCACAATCCCGACCTCGGCATCACCGATCCCTACCAGCTCAGCGAAGATCAGTACAAAGCCGCGCTCGACCTGCTGCGTCAGCAGCGCACGCTGATCGGCCGCTACTGGCACGACGCGTTCATCCAGATCGACGACGTCAAGAACGAGGGCGTCGTTGCCTCGGGCAGCTGGCCGTTCCAGGTCAACCTGCTCAAAGCCGAGGGGCAGCCCGTGGCCTCGGTGTTCCCTGCAGAGGGAGCGACAGGCTGGGCGGATACTACCATGCTGCATTCGGAGAGCGAGCACCCCAACTGCGCCTATATGTGGATGGAGCATTCGCTCTCGCCCAAGGTGCAGGGCGACGTCTCGGCCTGGTTCGGCACGGTGCCGTCGGTCCCCGCTGCATGCAAGGGCAACGAACTCCTGACGGACGAAGGATGCGCCACCAACGGCTACAACGATTTCGACAAGATCAGGTTCTGGAAGACCCCGGTCACCCAGTGCGAACAGGGCGAATGCGTGCCGTACTATCGCTGGGTCTCGGACTATATCGGGGTGATTGGGGGACGCTAGTCTCCCAGCAAAGCGGAACCATCAGTCGGTTTCCCTCCCCCTTGCGGGGAGGGGGCCGGGGTAAGGGGTGCCCACGCTCCGAGTTCGCCGCTCGCCCCGCCCTTGATCCCTCCCCGCAAAGGGGAGGGAGACGATAGAGCCGAAAACTCCGAGCGAAGGCATGGTACCAACCCTATGACAGCCGCCGTTTCACTCCAAAAGGTCTCGCGACACTACGGGCTCGTCAGGGCGCTCGACGGGGTCGATCTCGAGGTGGCGCCTGGCGAGTTCTTCGCCATGCTCGGCCCGTCGGGCTCGGGCAAGACCACTTGCCTCCGGTTGATCGCCGGCTTCGAGCAGCCAACCTCCGGTCGCATCGAGATATTCGGCGAAGCGGTGGTGGGTGTTCCGCCCTACCGACGCAACGTCAACACCGTGTTCCAGGACTACGCTCTCTTCCCGCACATGAACGTCGCTGAGAACGTTGCCTATCCACTGATGCTGCGAAAGCTCGACCGGGCCACGCAGCGCAGGGAAGCGGCGGCCGCCCTCGAACTGGTCAAGCTGTCCGGCTACGGCGAGCGGCGTCCCGGCCAGCTTTCGGGCGGGCAGCGACAGCGGGTGGCGCTTGCCCGCGCCATCGTCAGCAAGCCCAAGGTGCTGCTGCTCGACGAACCGCTGGGAGCGCTCGATCTCAAGCTGCGCGAGCAAATGCAGGAAGAACTCAAGGCCTTGCAGAAGGCGCTTGGTATCACCTTTGTCTTCGTCACCCACGATCAGGGCGAAGCCCTATCGATGGCCGACAGGGTGGCTGTGTTCGACCAAGGCAAGGTCATGCAGGTGGGAACGCCCGAGGATGTCTACCGGCGCCCGAAGTCGCGCTTTGTCGCCGATTTCGTCGGCTCCTCCAACATCCTGCCGCCCGAGTTCGTGCAAAGCGTATTGGGAGAGAGCCGCTGGGCCAGCCTCAGGCCGGAAGCCATCCATGTGGTGGCGGCAGGCGAGGGGGCGTCGCGGCTCACCGGAACGGTGGTTTCGCGCAGCTATCTGGGCTCGACCACACGGCTCGGTATCGAGCTCAAGGGTGCCCACATACATGCCGTCGTGCCATCCGGCGACGACGTACCCACCGAAGGCATGCGGGTGTCGCTCGGCTTCGCCAAGGACGCGCTGCACCTGATGGAGAACGAGGGATGAGTGTTGTCGCCGCCACCACCGGCGCCGTCCTCTCCAACCGCCGCGGCTGGTTCGGCAGCGTCTCGGACTTCTTCTGGCGTGCGCCGAAACTCTTCGTCTTCTTGCTGCTGACGCCTGCCGCGCTTTGGCTCGGCATCGTCTATCTCGGCTCCCTGCTGGCGCTTCTGCTGCAAAGCTTCTTTGCCATCGACGAGTTCTCCGGGATGGTCGACCGCAGCCAGCTCACGCTCAAGACCTATGCGGAACTTCTGAAGCCGCAGAACCTCGACATCATCATCCGTACAGTGACGATGGCGGCGATGGTAACGCTGGCGTCGGCCGTCATCGCCTTCCCCATTGCTTACGTCGCGGCCCGCTACGCGCGCGGCAAATGGAAAGTGCTGTTCTATCTCGGCGTGATGCTGCCGCTCTGGTCGAGCTATCTGGTCAAGATCTACGCCTGGAAGCTCATCCTTGCCAAAGAGGGCATCCTTAACTGGGTCTTCGCCCAGTTGCACATCACCTTCGTGCTCGACTGGCTGCTCGCCATCCCGGTGATTGGCGGCAACTCGCTCTCGATCAGCTACATCGGCACCTTCCTGGTCTTCGTTTATGTCTGGCTGCCCTACATGATCCTGCCTATCCAGGCGGCGGTGGAGCGGGTGCCAACCAACCTCATCGAAGCCTCGTCCGATCTGGGCGCGCGCCCGCTCAAGACCTTCCGCCACGTCATCTTCCCCCTGGCGCTGCCCGGGATCATCGCCGGCTCGATCTTCACCTTTTCGCTGACGCTGGGCGATTACATCATCCCGCAGGTGATCGGCTCGTCGCGGCTGTTCATCGGCCAGGCGGTCTATGCGCATCAAGGGACGGCTGGGAACATCCCGTTGGCCGCGGCCTTTACCGTTGTCCCCATCGTCATCATGGGCCTCTATCTGTGGATGGCCAAGAAGCAGGGGGCGTTCGATGCGCTCTGATGCTCGCCGCACGCCGCTCGGCCTTGCCATCGCCGCCGGCGCGGGACTCCTGTTCCTGCTGTTGCCCCTGGCGCTGATCTTCCTCTATGCCTTTTCCACCGAGGAGAAGAGTTATCAGTGGCCGCCGCCGGGGTTGACGCTGCGCTGGCTCGAGGTCACCTGGAACCGCGCCGACGTCTGGCAGGCGCTGACGCTTTCGGTGCAGGTTGCGGCGATCTCCACGGCCATTGCGCTGGTGCTGGGCACGCTCTGCGCCGCGGCAGTTTCGGGCAGCAAGTTCTTCGGCCGCGAGGTGGTGTCACTGCTGGTGATCCTGCCGATCGCGCTGCCGGGCATCATCACCGGCATCGCGCTGCGCTCGGCTTTCTCGCTCGCCGATATCCCGTTTTCGTTCTGGACCATCGTGCTCGGCCACGCCACCTTCTGCATCGTGGTGGTCTACAATAACGCGGTGGCGCGTTTCCGCCGCACGTCCGGCTCGCTGATCGAAGCCTCGATGGACCTGGGCGCTGACGGCTTCCAGACCTTCCGCTACATCATCCTGCCCAACATCGGCACCGCGCTGCTCGCCGGCGGCATGCTGGCATTTGCGCTTTCGTTCGACGAGGTCATCGTCACCACCTTCACTTCCGGCCAGCAGCAGACGCTGCCGATCTGGATGCTCGAGGAACTGGTGCGGCCGCGCCAGCGCCCAGTCACCAATGTGGTGGCGATGGTTGTGGTCATCGTCACGTTCCTCCCCATTCTCGCCGCGTTCTACCTCACCCGCGGCGGCGAGCAGACGGTCGCGGGGATGGGGAAGTGACGATGGCAGGTTTCGCACGAGACAGGCCCCCCCGGGCGGGGGTGAGCAATAATCACGAATGTAGAGAGTGGGAGAGCGATTAATGGACACTCAGATGCTGATCGGTGCGCATTTCGAGACCGGATCGGAAACCGAGGAACAAGTCCTCAACCCGCGGACCGGCGAACTGATCGAGGCGATCCCGGAGGCTTCGACCATGCAGATCGACGCGGCGGTGTCGGCCGCCGACGCCGCCTTCGTTACTTGGTCGCGCATGACTCCCAACCAGCGCTCGGGGTATTTGCTGCGCATCGCTGCGGCCATCGAGGCCGATGCGGAAGGCTTCGCGGCGCTCGAGTCGCTCAACTGCGGCAAGCCGATCAACTCAGTGCTCAATGACGAGATCCCGGCCATCGTCGACTGTTGGCGCTTCTTTGCCGGGGCGGTGCGCAACATTTCTGCGCCCGTCGCGGGCGAGTATCTGCCTGGCCACACCTCGATGGTGCGGCGCGACCCGATCGGTGTCGTGGCTTCGATCGCGCCTTGGAACTACCCGCTGATGATGATGGCCTGGAAGCTCGCCCCGGCGCTCGCCGGTGGCAATACCGTGGTCTTCAAGCCCTCCGAACAAACGCCGCTCACCGCGCTCAAGCTCGCCAAGGTCATGGCCGAAATCCTGCCCGAGGGGGTGGTCAACGTTATCCTCGGGCGTGGGGAAAGCGTGGGCAACGCGCTCATCAACCACCCCAAGGTCAACATGATTTCGATCACCGGGGACGTCGCCACCGGCAAAAAGGTGCTGCAGGCGGCGGCCAGATCGGTCAAGCGCACCCATCTTGAACTGGGCGGCAAGGCCCCGGTGATCATCTTTGACGACGCCGATCTGGACGCCGTCGTTTCGGGTCTGCGTGCTTATGGCTACTACAATGCCGGACAGGACTGCACGGCGGCCTGCCGCATCTATGCCGGTCCCAAGATCTACGAGAAGGTCGTCGCTGACCTCTCTTCGGCGGTAGGGACCATCCGTTTCAACCAGCAGGACGATACGCAGAACGAGATCGGCCCGCTGATTTCGAAGCGTCAGCGCGACCGGGTGGCGAGCTTTGTCGAGCGTGCCTCCGAACTCCCGCACATTTCGATTACCACCGGTGGTCATACATCCGGCGACAGGGGCTTCTTCTACGAGCCTACCGTCGTCGCCGGCGCCCGGCAGGACGACGAGATCGTGCGGCGCGAAGTGTTCGGTCCCGTCGTCTCGGTTACCCGCTTCACCGATCCCGACGAGGCAGTCGCCTGGGCCAACGACAGCATCTACGGGCTCGCCTCATCGGTCTGGACCAAGGACATCTCCAGGGCGATGAACACGGCGGCACGGCTGCAATACGGTTGCACCTGGATCAATACCCATTTCATGCTGGTCAACGAGATGCCGCATGGCGGGCTCAAGCAGTCCGGTTACGGCAAGGACATGTCGATGTATGCGCTCGAGGACTACACCGCGGTCCGCCACGTGATGATCAACCACGGCTGACCATTCGCTTCTTCAACCTGGAAAGGATTTCGTCATGCGCCGTCGTCTCCTGCTCGCAGCTGCGAGCGCCCTGAGCCTGAGTGCCATCCTTGTTCCGGCTATGCCGGCATTCGCCGACGAGGCCGCCAATATCGCGGTGGTCGACGCCTATCTGGCGGCGTGGAATGCCCACGATATCGCCGCGGCTGCCAGCCATTTCGCCGACAGCGTCGTCTACTACGATTCCTCCGTTGGAACACCGGTCGAAGGCAAGGAAGCGGCAACCACAGGCGTTGTCGCGAGCTTCATCAATGCCGTGCCCGACCTTGAGTGGACGATGCGTGGCGATCCCGTCGCGTCCGGAGACAAGGTGGCGTTCGAATGGGAGTTCTCGGGCACCAATACCGGCGCATGGGGCGACGGCACGGCGGCCTCCGGCAAGGCATTCTCGTTCACCGGCGCCTCCGTCTTCGAACTCAAGGACGGAGCGATCGTGCGTCAGAGCGACTATTACGACGCGTTGGGGTTCTTCAAGCAGCTCGGCTGGATCTAAAACAGGCGCCGAGACTCAATGTGCCGCCGAATTACCAAGACTTGCCTTGATGTCGCGCTCCGTATCTTGCAAGTGGGCGCGCATGGCCTCGGCGGCGGCGCGGGAGTCGCCAGCACGCACCGCGTCGAGCACCGCCTGGTGGGCGGCTATGGTGTTGTCGCGCGACTGGCCGCGTAGTTCCTGGCCGCGGCGGCTCATATGGAAGCTGGCTTTGAGCGGGGCGCTCATTGCCTCGAACAGGAAGCTCAGCACGCGGTTGCCGCTGGCCAGCGCCAGCGCCTCGTGGAAGCGGACGTCGGCGTCGTGGAAGCGCGTTTCGGCCGCCTCCGTGTCGATCCCCGCCTTGATGTCGGCGGCTGAACTGCGCATCTCCTGCATGGCGGTTTCGACGGCGACAAGCCCGGCGCGGCTGGCGCGGCGTGCCGCGCAGGTCGCCGACTGCGTTTCCAGCGAAATGCGCAGTTCCATCAGGTCGAACAGCCCTTTGGGATCGTTATGGATCAGCGATACCAGGAAATCGGAGAAGGCCGAGCCGTCTGGCTCCCGCACCACGGCGCGGCGACCACGGGCAAGGTCCAGCAGGCCGCGCCCAGCCAGCATCTTGACCGCCTCACGCACCGTCAGCCGGCTTACCTCGAAGCGGGCCGCAAGGTCGGCCTCGCTGGGCAGGCGCGCGCCAGGTGAAAGCTGACCCAGAATCATGTCAGTCAGGGCGTCGGCGACGCTTGACGCAGCCGTCGCTGCAGGCTCCTCCCGCCTGTCGCTCACTTCTTCGTGTGACAATTTCCCCTCGACTTATCAGATATGTTTGGCACTGGCGCCTTCGACCATCCTCCCGGTCCGGACGCTGGGCGGTATCCTCCACCATTGGGGCGGAACCTAGACCGAAAGCCGTACGCGCCGCAATCCGGCATGATTTCATTAACGTTTACACATGGCTTCGGATCTGGGGGCGGTGTTTGCGCCGCGGATGCGAGCGCCCATCTTTACAAGAATATCTGATTACTCTAGCTTCCGGGCCGTGCGCTGGAGGGCGTGCAGACGGCCCTTTGCGGGGCTGGGGACCGGGAGGACATCTTGGTGCAGGTGGCGTGTGCGGCGTTTGCCGGAGCGCTACCGCTGTGTCTTGTGTCTGGCGATCCGGCATCCGCCGGACGCGGAGAAGCAGTGCGGGGCTCGGCCCCGGCGATTTTCCCTTCCGATCTGTTCCTCCCCGGACCTTCCCACTGGAGGGTGCGGCATCACATTTTGGGTTTACCCGGGAGGACTACACGTGAAAGTCTTGAAGACTATTTTGACGACCCTGGTGGTTGGCGCTGCCGCGCTTGCCGCCCCGGTCTTCGCCCAGGACAAGGGCGCCGTCGGTATCGCCATGCCGACCCAGTCGTCGTTGCGCTGGATCTCGGACGGCAACGAGCTGAAGGCCGCACTCGAGGCCAAGGGCTACACCGTCGATCTGCAGTATGCGGAAGACGATATCCCGAACCAGCTCGCGCAGATCGAGAACATGGTCACTAAGGGCGTCAAGGCCCTGATCATCGCTTCGATCGATGGCACGACGCTTTCGGCGGTGCTGCAGCAGGCAGCCGATGCCGGCATCAAGGTCGTCGCTTATGACCGCCTGATCCGCGACAGCGCCAATGTCGACTACTACACCACCTTCGACAACTTCCAGGTCGGCGTTCTGCAGGCCAACTCGCTGCTCGCCGGTCTCGGCTATCCCGAGAAGGCCGGCCCGTTCAATGTCGAGCTCTTCGGCGGTTCGCCGGACGATAACAACGCCTTCTTCTTCTATGATGGCGCTATGTCTGTCCTGCAGCCCCTGATCGACTCGGGCGCTCTGGTCGTCAAGTCAGGCCAGATGGGCATGGACAAGGTTGGTACGCTCCGTTGGGACGGCGCCGTGGCGCAGGCTCGCATGGACAACCTGCTCTCCGCCAACTACTCGGACGGCAGCCGCGTCGACGCGGTCCTGTCGCCCTATGACGGGCTTTCCCGCGGCATCATCTCCTCGCTCCGCGGCGTCGGCTACGGCACGGCCGATCAGCCCTGGCCGATCATTTCGGGCCAGGACGCCGAAGTTCCGTCGGTCAAGGCGATCATTGCCGGCGAGCAGTACTCGACCGTGTTCAAGGATACCCGCGAACTGGCCAAGGTCACTGCCGCACTCGTGGACGCTGCCCTCTCTGGCGGCACCCCCGAAGTCAACGACACCAAGACCTACGACAACGGCGTCAAGGTCGTTCCGTCCTACCTTCTGACCCCGTATTCGGTCGACGTATCGAACTACGAGGAACTGGTGGTCGGCTCGGGCTACATCAAGGCCGAAGAGCTCCAGTAAGCTCTGTATGATCCGGGCCCCGCGCCGAGCGCGGGGCCTTTTCCGTATCGTTTCCATTTAGTAAACTTGGGAGCGCCCGGTTGTCCGTGGCGCCCCTGCGAACGACCGAAGGTTACCGATGGACAGCACTATTCTGGAGATGCGCGACATCACCAAGACCTTTCCTGGTGTCAAGGCGCTTCAGAACGTCAACCTCGATGTCCGGGCGGGGGAGATCCACGCCATCGTCGGCGAGAACGGGGCCGGCAAATCGACGCTGATGAAAGTGCTGAGCGGGGTCTACCCTCATGGCTCGTACTCCGGCGAGATCCAGTACATGGGCCAGGAATGCAGCTTCAAGGGCATCCACGACAGCGAGAAGGTCGGCATCGTCATCATCCATCAGGAACTCGCCCTGGTGCCACTGCTCTCGATCACCGAGAACATCTTCCTCGGCAATGAGCACGCCAAATTCGGCGTCATCGACTGGGACGCGAATGAGCGCCGTACCCGCGAGCTGCTCAAGAAAGTGGGCCTCAACGAGGACCCCAAGACCCTGATTACCAACATCGGGGTGGGCAAGCAGCAGCTGGTGGAAATCGCCAAGGCGCTGTCCAAGGAGGTCAAGCTCCTCATCCTCGACGAGCCGACTGCCAGCCTCTCGGAGGGCGACAGCGATGCGCTACTCGAACTGCTCCTCGAGTTCCGGGCACAGGGTATCTCCTCGATCCTGATCTCGCACAAGCTCAACGAGGTATCCAAGGTCGCCGACCGCATTACCATCCTGCGCGACGGCCAGACTATCGAGACGTTGCAGAAAGCCGACATCAGCGAGGATCGGATCATCACTTCGATGGTCGGGCGTCCGCTCGACGACCGTTTTCCGCCGCGCTCGCCCAAGATCGGCGAGGTCCTCTTGGAGGTGAAGAACTGGTCAGTTTATCACCCGCTGCATGCGGACCGCCAGATGATCAAGGGCATCGACCTTTCGGTCCGCAAGGGCGAGGTCGTGGGCATCGCCGGGCTGATGGGCGCGGGGCGCACTGAGTTCGCGATGAGCCTGTTCGGTAAGGCCTATGGGAGGCGGATCACCGGCGAGGTGTTCCTGCATGGCAAGAAGGTCGACGTTTCGACCGTGCGCCGTGCCGTCGACCACGGGATCGCCTACGCCACCGAGGATAGGAAGACCTACGGCCTCAACCTGATCGACCACATCAAGCACAACATCACCGTGGCCAATCTGAAGGGCGTATCGCAGCTCGGTGTCATCGACGACATGAAGGAACTCAACGTCGCCAATGACTATCGCAAGAAGACCAACATCCGGTCCTCCAGCGTCTACCAGGTGACGGGCAATCTCTCCGGGGGCAACCAACAGAAGGTCGTGCTCTCCAAGTGGCTGTTCGCCAGTCCCGAGATACTGATCCTGGACGAGCCCACCCGCGGCATCGACGTGGGCGCCAAGTACGAGATCTACACTATCATCGCCCAGCTCGCGAGCGAGGGTAAGGGGATCATCGTCATCTCGTCGGAAATGCCGGAACTGCTCGGCATTTCGGACCGTATCTACGTAATGAACGAAGGACGCATCGTCGGCGAAATGGCTGCCGCCGACGCCTCCCAGGAGAAGATCATGCGCGCAATCGTGCGGGCAGAAGGAAGAGCATCATGACCACTGAGACCGCAACCACCGCTGCGCCGGTCGCCAAGCCCACCACGGCTTCCATATTGCAGGCTAACCTGCGCGACTATGGCCTGGTCGTAGCGCTGATCGCCATCATGGTGTTCTTCCAGTTCACCACCGGTGGCGTGTTGTTCAAGCCGGTGAACCTGACCAACATCGTGCTGCAGAACAGCTACATCATCATCATGGCGCTGGGCATGCTGCTGGTGATTGTGGCCGGGCACATCGATCTTTCCGTTGGCTCGGTGTCGGGCTTCATCGGCGCCATCGCGGCCATCCTGATGGTCGAGTACAAGGTGCCGGCGATTCCGGCGGGCGCTCTCTGTCTGCTCCTCGGCGCCGCGATCGGGGCTGTGCAGGGCTACTGGATCGCCTATCACAAGATACCCTCGTTCATCGTGACGCTGGCAGGCATGCTGGTGTTCAAGGGGCTCTC